>Ga0233425_10010125_pt1 | contig 11617 bp, 7 predicted proteins | sample Watercolumn_Towu_2_FD_181712 | JGI IMG/M metagenome (GOLD analysis project Ga0233425, IMG submission 181712) | Freshwater microbial communities from Lake Towuti, South Sulawesi, Indonesia - Watercolumn_Towuti2014_140_MG | ecosystem: Environmental > Aquatic > Freshwater > Lake | place: Indonesia...
GGATTGGTCTGGAGAAGTTTGATGAATTCCGTCGTCGCCTGCTCATACTGGTGAAGAGCCGCATAGAGGGAGGCCAACTCTTCCACAAAGATGTTGTCATTCTTCGTCCCCGCGCGCCCGTCGAGATACATCTGAATTGCCCGGTCGTATTGCCGGTGATCGATCAGCTTTGCGGCAACCATCCTGTAGAGCCCCGCATTCTTGACATCCTTCATGATGACAAGGTGCCAGAGGGAATCGGCTCCCCGCTGATCACCCGACAAATCATAGAGACCGCCCAGAGTCGTCATCATGTTTTCGTCGCCGGGTGTCAAACGAAGCTGCCGCCGGATGAGATCAATGGCTTTGTCGTACTGCTTGAGTTCTGTGTAGGCCCGACGCAGCCCGTCGACAAGGACAAAGCTCTGAGGGCTTTCCGCAAGGAGTGACTCATAGATCGCGGCCGCTCGGTTCCACTCGCCCGCTTGTTCAAAACTTTGTGCAAGCCGGAGTTTTGTAGCCAGCTCTGTTTGTTGCGCGACGGCGTTGTGCACACTGACGCTCGCAAGGAGCAACAATGCACACCACAGGACGAGTGTGAGCGACGATGAATCGTTGGATTTTGATACGCGTGTCTTGCACATGGTCATTCACAACTTATCAAAAAACGCCTGCTTAATCAAACCGCCGCCTGTCGTCTCATTCTGAACACCAACAGCTCGCATCTCTGTTCCCGCCCGGGTGACTCCCCCTCGTGCGCCGTATTGCATGGCCTTTTGAATTTGCTTACCTTAGAAAAATGTCCGCGCAGAAAAATATCGCTCTTCTCGGTTCGACCGGCTCCATTGGACGGAATGCTCTCGAAGTGATTGCATCCCTCCCTGACCGATTTCGCGTTACGTATCTGACAGCCAACAGAAACATCGCACTGTTGCTGGAACAGGTCGACCGATTTCATCCTGCGGGCATTGTCATGCTCGATGAAGCCTGCGCCCATGAGGCAAAGAGTCGTTTGAAGAAACCCATCGAGGTTCTGGCGGGAGAACGGGGCCTTGAAGAGGTCGTTACCCGTGATAATGTGGATATCGTCATCAGCTCGCTCGTGGGTTTTGCAGGCTTGAAGCCGACAATCGCTGCCATTGAACACAAGAAGCGCATCGCGCTTGCAAACAAGGAGACATTGGTCGTAGCCGGGGCGCTTATCACGTCTCTCGTGCGCGAGCACGGCGTGGAGCTGCTCCCGGTGGACAGCGAGCACAGCGCCATTTTTCAGTGTCTTGCCGGCGAAGACCGCGGTTTGATCGCCCGGCTTATTCTGACCGCCTCCGGGGGTCCCTTCCTCAATGTGCCACGGGAGTCTTTTGCATCAATTACGGTGGAAGAGGCTCTCAGGCACCCGAATTGGAGCATGGGGAACAAGATCACGATTGACTCGTCGACATTAATGAACAAGGGTCTTGAGGTCATCGAGGCACACTGGTTGTTCGGACTGCCTGCAGAGCGAATCCAGGTCGTGATTCACCCGCAGTCCATCATTCACTCCATGGTTGAGTTTGTGGATGGATCCATCAAGGCCCAGCTTGGAGTGCCGGATATGAAGCTTCCGATTCAGTATGCCCTTTCGTATCCGGACCGATGGCCGATGAACGGAGCACGGGTAGATTTTCCGGCTCTTCGATCAATGACATTTTTCGAGCCGGATCGTGTCAGGTTCCCGTGCCTTTCTCTGGCATACGATGCTTTGTCGACCGGCGGTGTTGCCCCGACCGTGCTCAACGCTGCGAACGAGGTTGCTGTGGCCGCGTTCCTCGAAAAGAGGATTTCCTTTGAGAAAATCCCGATATTAATTGAACGGGCACTAAATCACGGTGAAAATCGTTCAAATCCTGAGCTCGATCACATTCTGAAAGCCGACAGCAGCACGCGATCTTTTGTTGAAACTCTTTTGTAGAAATCAAAGTATTGAAAGGCGAATGGTTCCCCTTTTCCGCATAATCGGTATTTCGAGAATCCCATGTCCTACGCACTGAATATCTTCTACTTCCTGATCGTGATCGGTGTGCTCGTTCTTGTCCACGAGCTGGGGCATTTTCTTGCCGCCAAGTTTTTTGGGATGCGGGTGGACAGGTTCAGCATTGGTTTCCCACCGCGCGCGTTCGGAAGGAAGATCGGCGACACCGACTACTGTGTTTCGTGGATTCCCATCGGCGGCTATGTAAAGATCGCCGGGATGGTGGACGAAAGCCTCGATACCGATTTCGCAAATGAAGATCCCAAGCCGTGGGAGTTCAGATCGAAACCAATCTGGCAGCGCATGATTGTGATCTGTGCCGGTGTTGCCATGAACATCCTTCTCGCCGTGCTCATCTTCTGGGGAATCATCTACTATCAGGGAAAGACGATCAAGCCGGTGACGGAGGTCGGCTACGTCGCTCCCGAAAGCCCTGCGATGAAGAGCGGGTTCCGGATCGGAGACAAAATCGTTAGTGTAAACGGGAAGCCGGCAACTCACTGGGAAGAAATCGAAAACCTTATTTATTCCGAAGCTCTTTCGGGAAATTTGTCGATTGAGCTGTTGCGCGCCGGAGAAACGACAAACCTGCGCATTGTATCGCCAATGACTTCAGAGATCCTGGAGGATCGTCTCGGACTTTATCCAACCGGCATCGTAGCGCTTGTAACCAGTATCGAATCCGGCAAGCCCGCCGAGCTGGCCGGGATCAAGCCGGGATCCGTCTTACTCAGCCTGAACGGGGAGACCGTTACGTTCCAATCACTGCAGGAGGTTGTGCGCCGCAGCTCCGGTAAAGAGGCAACCTTGCGTTGGAAAGAGGGAGATGAGGTGAAAGAATCCCGCATTACGCCATCGGCGGATGGTAAAATCGGCATTGGATTTTCTCCTCTCTACGAAGGTCCCCGGGAAACAGTCCGCTACTCGCTTCTTGCGGCTCTCCCCGAAGGTATCCGGGGAACGTGGGAAATGAGCTGGATGAATCTCAAGAGCATTTATCAGATTATTGTCGGCCGCGTTTCACTCACGAAATCCGTCGCCGGTCCCATTATGATCGCGAAGATGGCGACGCGTTCCGCGGAAAGCGGCATTCTCGATTTTCTCGCGTTCATGGCGCTTCTCAGCATGAACCTGGCTATCCTCAACCTGCTTCCGTTTCCCGCCCTCGATGGTGGGCACGCTACTTTTCTTCTCTATGAAGGAGCGTTCCGCCGGGAGATTCCCACAAAGGTCAAGATCGCTCTTCAACAGGTCGGCTTTGTCCTTTTGCTTGTATTTATGGCCTTCGTTCTGTATAATGACATCATCCGATTCTAGTCACCCCCGTGTGATTGAAGTCACTCCTATTGAACGCTCTGAGCCTTAGGTTTCCAGCAAACTGTCTGAACCATTAAGGAGGGATCTCTATGAAAAAAGTCCTGTTGGCTGGTGGGGCGGGTCTGGTGCGCCTTTCTTTGATCCTCGTGGTACTGGGGATCGCGTGCTTCCTTGCTCCCTCCTCTTTCGCCCAGGGTAATTCCTACTCGCTGACATTCGTCGGCATGCCGACGGGCAGCATAGGATTGAGCAGTTACATCGGCCTCGATCGCAAGCTCAAGACTGATGTTGCCGGTCAGTTATTGCGAATCAGTGTCTCACCGGCGCTGACGGCTCCAAAGCGTGTGCGCTTGTCTGTTATTGTCTCGGCAAGCGGATCAAGCATCAGCGAGTGCAATGGAACAATTGCTACCGCACAAACGGTTACTTTCGAAATCTCAGGCTCGGGCCGGGATCTTGGTGCGTCCGACTTCGCCGGTTCCGGCATCGGCATCCAGAACTCAACCGAGAATCAACGGTGTATTGATGCGCTCGCTGACAAGATTCAACAAGGTGTCGCCGCCATCCCCACCGGAATCTACTCAATCGACGCAACTCTGAACGACGCTACCACGGGAGCGCCGCTTGCAACCGGATCTCACGCCATTACAATTGAGTCTGCGTCAACAACAGAGGCGACAATCAATCTGACTTCTCCGGCGAACGGGGAGCAGGTTCCTCTCTCGGCAAGTGTTATTTTTACGTTTGAGAACTCCATTCCGGGCCGGCTGTATGCTTTCGAACATTCAACACTGAGTCAGTCCCCCGATGATGCAACAAGGGATCTTAATTCGTCGCTGAAGGTTCTCGATGTCGAGGTGACTCAACGTGGAACCAATCAGATCGTCGCAACGTCGCCCGGAATTGCTCTGCGGCCGTGGATGGCAAACAAGAAAGTCTCCTGGCTCTTTATCGGCCGAATGCCCGGTTCCACCGACATCCGGCGCAGTGCGGTGTGGACGTTTACTGTGGTCCCAAGCGACCCCACGTACAACCAGCTCGTCACAACTCTTGCCAATGCTCCAGATCCAATCGGCTCGACCTTCACCAACCTGATCAGCGCGGGATACACGGTTTCGTTCTCAGCATCGAACCCGGTCTATATTCAGGAGGGCGATGGTGGGGCACAACGGTCCGTTGATATCACACAGGTTCTTACGCTTCTCTCCGGCCTTGCAAGCCGCAACGTGCGAGTGACCGCTGCGCTTACGTCCCGATAACTTCTTGGATGGAGGATTCCACGATGAAACGATCATTAACGCTTGTCATTATTGTCGTCGTCGCAGCTTTGTTGGCGGCGCCTGCATGGAATTTCCAGGAAAAGAAGCCCATCGCAGCGTACATCATCAAGGTTGTGAAGGACGTTGAACGCCGCGCCAGCAAGACCGAGGGTTGGTCCAAGGCGCTGGCGCTTTCAGAGTTGAAGGCCGGTTACGAGGTGCGGACCCAGGAACAATCTCTCGCGCTGATCAAATTCGCAGACGACTCCAAGGTCACTGTGCGTCCGAAATCAATTCTCACGATCGCGGGCGAAGTGCAGGGCGGAAAAATCCTGAATCGCGATATCTATATTGAGCGCGGACGTACTGTGTTCGATATTAAGAAGCAAAAGGAAGAGCAGTTCCGTTTTACTTCACCAATTTCCGTCGCATCTATCCGCGGGACGGAAGGCGGAACGGGCTTTGATCCGGGCAACAACCTCGCCGATATCACGATCATTACGGGTATTGCAGAGTTCGCAAGCTCACGCACTGGCTGCCAGGTGCAGGTTGGCGCGGGCATGACCGGGATTATTGACAGCACCGGAAACTGCAGCGCCGACACAGCATCAAGCGGGCAGTTGAACAATAACAATCCGACATCCGGAGTAAACACCGGAACCGTCATCGACACCACCGGACAAGCTCCGGGCGCACAGCCGCCTGCTCCGCAGCCACCACCGACACCGGCGAAGTTTACGTTGAGCACGCCGGGCGGGACGCTTGAATCCGGCAAGGGCGCCTTGATCAAGGTTGCACTGGCCAATCCACCAACCGACATCTCACAGGCGACGCTGTTCTATAGGATTCAGGGGGATCCTTCATACAAGCAGTCTACCATGACGGTCAGCGGCGTTAATGTGGAAGCGACGGTACCTGCCGCCGACGTGCGGGCTGGCGCAACAAAGACATTCGAGTACTACTTCTCAATGCTGGGGGCGAACGGTACCACGTATACGTTCCCGGAAACCGATCCCGAGGCAACACCGTACACCCTCCCGATCAAACCGAGGATAGTGTACATCAAGATTCCAATTACAACTCCTTCGGGCGAAGAGCGATTCCTGCAGATCTCTTACGAAGAGTAGCCGTGCGCGAGCCGGCCGCTGTTCGTTGCTTCTCGCGTGCTCATTATATACATTGGCGGCAGGTGTGAATACCTGCCGTCAATGTTTCTTTCGATCTGACTGTTTGCCTTTCCTTGTCCAATTCTAACATCACGGGAGATCCCCTCATGAATCGCGCCTTTGCTACCCTTGCGACAGTTGTTTGCCTTCTCCTCGCGGCTTCAAGCGCCGCCCAGGGGCAGGTGAGTTCCGTCGTCCTGCGCGTGAATGCTCCGGTTGTAAGCCAGAACCAACCGCTACCGATAAGTGTGGATTTTACCCCCAGCGGCACCGTCGAGCGGGTTGCGTTGCGCTACCGGGGTTTCGGCGAGAGTGAGTACCGACAACAGGAAATGCTTCTGGCGGGGAATTCCGCCAGCCTTACGATTGGAAATCAATACGTGATCCCGCCGTATCTTGAGTACTATCTCCTGGTACAGCTCTCCGGCGGCCGATCGGAAACGTATCCCATCGAAAACGCCGAGTCCACACCGCTCAAAGCCACCGTCAAGCCCGTCGATCCGAAGGCCCTTGAGGTGCGCATACTCAGCCCAGAACAGGGCGAGACAATTGCCAGTGAGGATATGGTCGTTGCCATCTCTCTGTACTATGCCTCCGAGAATGTGAACCGCCGCGCCACAAAGATCAACCTGAACGGCGTCGATGTGACGGCTCAGGCGGTATTCTCCGATGATGTCATTCTCTATTCACCGGCGAATTTCCCGCGACCCTTGAGCCTCGGTGTCCAATTTCTGCGTGTCGATCTGTATGACAACTCGGGATCGCTGTATCACAGTGTTGAATCGAATTTTAACCTCTCCACGGCCGCGGCCATCGCCGCTCAGGAATCGCGTTTCAGGATGGGTATCGACGGTCAGGCAGAGTATCGCAACGAAAACATCGGAACCACAAAGAACACCTTCGTTCGCGGGCAGCTTCGGGCCCTCGGTTCGTTCCGGTCGCTGAATTTTGGTTCGAACATCTTCATGACTAACGAGGAAAAATCCGACCGGCAGCCGCAGAACAGATTCCAGGCATACGCCGATCTTGATTTCTTCAAGGTCCAGGTTGGCGATGCCTTCCCAAAGTTCCCGACCTATGTCGTCAGCGGAAAGCGCGTACGCGGTGTCGCAGCCAATTTGTTCCTCAAATTCTTCAACGTCGACTTCTCGTACGGGGAGACCATGCGAAGCATCGACGGCCTGGCGCTGCGCGACACAACCTTCAAAGACTCAACGGCCCTCAGAGCCCGTCCCGTGAACGCGCTCCAAAAGGCGGGAATGACCTATACGTTGTTCCAGGCCGGCACATTCACCAGGAATTTCTTTGCGGTCCGGCCAAGCTTTGGGTCAGGAGAGAACTTCCAGCTCGGCTTCACCTATATGAACTCCAAGGATAAGGTGGGATCCATTCGATACGGTGTTGCCCCGCAGGAAAACATGGTTGCGGGCACCGATATCGTCATCGCCTTCGACGAACAGCGCTTCCGCATCGAAGGTCAGGCATCTCTGAGTCTCACGAATCGGGATATTTCCAAGGGGGACTTCACACAGGCTGATTACGATTTGATGGCCGGCAAGAATGATCCCTCGCTGACCGCCTCCGAGCGTGCAGACCGGCAGAAGACCGCAGATGATCTGAAAAAGCTCGCGGACGTCGGGAGCAAGTTCATCACAATCAACGAAAACCTCTTCCCGCTGAATCCCGTCGGCACAGGCCTTCCGGGTCTGGCATACGAGGGCCTGTTGACGATGAACTATTTGAACAACTTCATCCGGGCACAGTATTATCAGCGTGGCAACGCGTATTATTCGTTCGGCAACGAATTCCTGCAGGCCGACATCAAGGGCCTTGCGCTGTCCGACCGCATCCGCCTCTTCCAGAACCGGGCATTGATCAGCGTCTCATACGAACAACGCGAAGACAACACGGCAAAGACGAAAGTCGCGACGACCAAATACGGCAACACCAATGTTTCGCTCACCTTGTTCCCGGCCAACAACCTGCCGTCGCTGACCGTCGGCTATGGAATCCTTACGCGCAAGAGCGATGCAAAGGAAACTAATCCGCTGCAGAAACTCTACGTTGCAGACGACAAGACCAACCGCATTTCTCTTCAACTGAACTACGATTTCAGCACCGGAGCCCGGCACAATCTCTCCCTCGGCGCCAACCTCGCCGACAAGAAGGACAACACCAGCTTTAAGCGCGACTCAAAGAATAACAGCTATTTTGGCTCGCTCACGACGACCTATGGCATACCGCTTCAGACAACGCTCTCGTTCAATACGAACATGAGCCAGACGACCGACATCATCGCCGTCGGTCTTGCCAACGCGCTTCTCGCGAATGAGTTCAAGCTCACAGCGTTTTCGTTTAACGCCCAGTACCGGCTCCTTGAAGACAAGCTCCGGCTGGCGACAACGGTCAGTTCCTCCACCGGCGATTTGAACCGTACACTCGCACAGCTGGGCATTGACTACTTGATCACGTTGAATCACGCTCTGGCATTGCAGTACGACTTCATCCAGAATTCGGGCTACAAAGACGACAATGTGATGAGTCTGGTTTATCGCTTCAATTTCTAGTTTTCCGTCTCACGGAGAACTGTTGGAATCGGCTTTCTTGCTTCCATGACACCAGTTGATTGGGAGGGATCCGGCGATTGTATCTGCTAAGGATCCCTCCTCAATTCTCCACTCGTCCCCTCTGCGGAAAGGCTCCTCATGGCCTCCTATAATTTCAAGAAAAAAGTCCTTCCCCTTCTGACCAGGATTGGCATCGGTCTGGGTATCGGTGTTGTCGTTGCGCTCCTGCGTGTCTGGGACCCGGGATTCATTCAGAATGTGGACCACCTCACGACAGACTACCGGGCACAGCGCCGGTTCGAACACGACACCGCAAGCGGCGACTGGTGGAACCTGCACAAGCTGGCTGATGTCGTGATTGTCGGCATTGGCGACGAGGATATGAAAACGCTGCCTAAGCCGTTTCCCTATCCCCGCTCGTACTATGCACATCTTGTGGAGAATTTGGAACGTTGCGGTGTTCGCGCTATAGCATTCGATCTTACGCTGGACGCGCCGGTCGATAGTGCTTCTGATGCTGAGTTTGATGCCGTTCTTGCGAAGTATAACAACGTCATTCTTGCAACAAAAAGCCCGGAAGAATCAGGTGCCGGCAGGTATGTCCTGAGCACGCTCGAGCGGTCGTATCCCAACGTTTTCTACAGGCCGGGTAGAAATATCGGCATCGTGAGCATTGTCGGAAAGGATCGTGACGACGTGGCGCGCAGGTACTATCCGATGATGACGATCGGTAATTTCCTCACGCCCACATTTGCCTTTTCTGCGCTGAACGTTGCCTTGAAACTCCCCGACACCATGGTGGCGGATATTGACTACGACGCCAGGACTATCACGCTCGGAGACCGCGTTGTTCCGAGTATTGGCGATGGGCGCTCGTTCATGCTCAGTTACTACGGCCCGAACAGATCCTTCCGCTACCTGAAATTCACCGAGGTGATCGACGACTCTTCCTTCAAGACCAAAGAGGAACTTGAGATTGGCGAGAATATCGATCAATTCGATCTTGACCCGGAGGTTCAAGAGTCGCTCAAAGGCAAGATCGTGATAATTGGTTCGACGATGGCGGAAGAACGGGACATCCACCAGGTGCCAATCACGAACGTGGATGGAACCAATACGATGAACGGGGTTGAGATCCATGCTACCGCTATTCAGAACGTTCTGAGGGGAGACTATGTTCAGCGGGCGAATCCCAACCTCGAACTCGCGCTCATCATTTTCCTCGGCATAGTCTCGTTCTTCGCGATTCTTCAGGTCCGCCTCCTGAAAGTACGCTATGTGGTTCTACTCGAATTTGCGTCCATCGCCATTGTTGCGCTGATGGTGTTTGCGGTTTTTGAAATCGCAGTCCGTTCGTTTATCAACAACAGCACGCTGATTAATATTGTCTATCCTGCGCTTGCGGTTGTGTTCGCTTATCTGGGTGCCGCGGTGTATCAATACCTGGCAGAGCGGCAGCAAAAAGCGCTCATTAAGAATGTCTTCAGTAAATATATCAGTGCTGCCGTTGTCAACGAGCTGGTTGCCAACCCGGAGAAGGCCAAGCTCGGCGGCGATCGGCGTGAGCTCACGGTGTTCTTCTCAGACATCGCCGGCTTCACCACCATCTCCGAACAATTCCATTCAAAGCCGGAGGGTCTCGTCGCCATGCTGAACGAGTACCTCGACGAAATGACGGCGATCGTTCTGAAGCACGAAGGAACACTCGACAAGTATGAAGGCGACGCCATCATGGCGTTCTGGGGCGCTCCCATTCCACAGAAGGATCACGCACTTCGCACGTGCCTGGCGTCTCTCGAAATGCAACACCGGCTGGCCGACCTCCGCCCCAGGTGGGTCCGGGAGGGAAAACCCGCCCTGGAAGTCCGCATCGGCGTTAATACGGGCACCATGATCGTCGGCAACATGGGCGGTCAGGACCGCTTCGATTACACGGTTATTGGTGATAGTGTGAATCTGGCGTCGCGTCTCGAGGGCGCCAACAAGCAGTACGGTTCCAACATCATGATCAGCGACTTCACATATCAGCATGTGAAGGATCGTGTCCTGGTTCGTGAACTTGATCTCATCCAGGTGAAGGGGAAGAATGAGCCGGTGAAGGTGTGGGAACTTCTGGGTGAATCCACAATGCATCTGACCGACAATCAAAAACAGTCACTCGAAATTTATCACGAGGGTCTTCGCCTCTATCGCTCCCGGAACTGGCAGGAAGCGATCGCGTACTTCCAACAGGCAAAGACACTCGATCCCGGATGCCGCGTTGCAGAGATCTATGAACAACGCGCAAATCTCTATCAGCTCAATCCGCCTCCAAAGGACTGGAGCGGAGTGTTTGTTATGACGACAAAATAGCTGAATCTCTCACGTATCTCGAAAGGGCGAGGCCGGAACGCAATCCGTTTCCGGCTTCGCTGTTTCTATGGATATTCTCAATACTCTACTCCATCGTCGATTCAGAGAGATTGATGACCTCCTCGCGTTTATTTCTATCTACGACGACGACCGGCGAACGCGCGCTTACCTGAAACTTATCCGTGCCCACCGCCGCCGGATCAGCGGCTCCGTCTGCGTCGAGGGCGGGGCAGGGCTTGGCGTTTTTGCGGCAGAAATGGCTCGTCTCGGAGCCCGGAAGGTGTACGCGGTGGAACAGAATCCGTTGTTGGCGACGCTGGCCCGCCTCCGTATTCAGAGCCTCCCAGCGGACATCTCCAGGCGTATCGAACTGGTTGAGGCTTCCATCGAGCGTTTTCGTCCGCCCGAACCTGTTCACGTCCTGGTGCATGAGTTCTACGGTCAGCTGCTCTATGATGAAGACCTCTGGGTCCTCGATCACCTTCGCTTCCAACCCGATCTTGTCTTGCCGGATGGTGGTGAACTGCGAGCCGGAATCGTATCGTCCCGCGCGTATTGCGACCGGATCATCACGGTTGATATGGTACAGATGTTGGAGGGTGCGCTGGTTTCAGGATTGTTCGAGGAGCAGCTCGGGGAGCTGCGCATTCCCGTTCTGCAGTGGAAGTTTGGCGAAGGTCTGCGCGCTCTCAGGCATTCGTTTGCTACGCGAAGGGGGGATCTCCTTTGCCTCGGCCTTGTTGTCACACACAATGGCAATGATGTGTGTGAGGCGGGGCGGTGTCCAAATTGGGCATATGCCTGGACGCCGCGCCTTGGGAATGCGGTTTCGCTGAAGTTCCGACGCACACGTGTCGGAATGGAGTGTTCTTTTCGATGGATGGATGCGTGACGCCTTTTCACCCGCCCACAGAACTACTGTGATGAGCCTCGGCCAAACTGCTCGTGTTGCAGGACAAACCGCAG
>Ga0233425_10010126_pt1 | contig 11616 bp, 10 predicted proteins | sample Watercolumn_Towu_2_FD_181712 | JGI IMG/M metagenome (GOLD analysis project Ga0233425, IMG submission 181712) | Freshwater microbial communities from Lake Towuti, South Sulawesi, Indonesia - Watercolumn_Towuti2014_140_MG | ecosystem: Environmental > Aquatic > Freshwater > Lake | place...
GCCGAGGAAGAACATGCAGACGAATCCCTATCCTGATCGCCAAGAGGCCTTGACCTTACTTCGTCAATATAATCGGAATGAGGCTTTGATTCATCATGCCCTGGCCGTAGAAGCGGTTATGCGCTATTTGGCTCGTAAGAAAGGATTGGATGAAGAACTATGGGGAATGATCGGTCTGATTCATGATTTGGATTACGAACAATTTCCCGAGGAACACTGCCATAAAACAAAAACTATTCTGGAAGAGCACGGATGGCCGGAAGAGATCATCCGGGCGGCCGTTTCTCATGGCTGGGGTTTGTGTAACGATGTGGAACCAAAAACGGAACCGGAAAAATATCTCTATGCTGTCGATGAATTAACCGGGCTGGTAGCGGCCGCCGCCCTGGTCCGGCCTTCGAAAAGCGTTCGAGATATGGAAGTCAGCTCCGTCAAAAAAAAATGGAAGCAGAAACAGTTTGCCGCCGGAGTCAATCGGGAAATTATCGAAAAGGGGGCGGCCATGCTTGGGGTAACAATTGACGAATTGGTCCAGGATGTCATCCTGGGCATGCGTGAAGCTGCGGAACAAATCGGTTTATAAAATATGACCTCCACAAAACCCAAAGCCGTAGTCCTGCTGAGCGGCGGCCTGGATTCCTCAACCACTTTGGCCGTAGCCAGGCATCAAGGTTATGAGTTATATGCCTTAACTTTTCGTTACGGTCAGCGCCATCAGATTGAAATTGAAGCGGCTGCAAGAATCGCTGGTCATCTCCAAGCGACCCGACACAAGATAGTGGATGTCGACCTGAGTACATTCGGCGGATCGGCCTTGACCGCTCCCCTCGAAATCCCGAAAGACAGGGATCTGCAGGAAATGGCGACGCACATTCCTATAACCTATGTTCCGGCCCGTAATATTATTTTTCTTTCCCTGGCCTTAGCCTGGGCTGAAGTACTGGGGACGAGCGATATATTTCTCGGGGTCAATGTCCTGGATTACAGCGGTTATCCGGATTGTCGCCCCGAGTTCATTAACGCCTTTGAACAAATGGCGAATTTGGGCACTAAAACCGGCGTGGAAGGACATGGATTAAAAATCCATACTCCCCTGATCAGCCTGAACAAGGCCCAGATCATCAAACTGGGACTGGCGATGGGAGTTGATTTCGCCTTAACCTGCACCTGTTATGATCCATCGACTCAGGGCGAGGCGTGTGGAAAGTGCGATGCCTGCCTCCTGCGCCTCAAAGGATTTGCTGAGGCCGGAATAAAAGATCCGGGGAAATATCAAAAGTTATAAATCAGGATTCAAGGCTTTCGGCGAGTTCACCCGAGACATGAAAGGTGAGGTAATAATAGCCACTGAATCTTGGAATCAAGAAAAAAGATAAAAGACTGACTTCTGAATTCTGACTCCAGGACTCTGGATTCTGGATTTTTATGCCCTACTCCGTCAAAGAAATCTTTTATACCCTTCAAGGCGAAGGGGCCCAGGTCGGCCGACCGGCGGTCTTCTGCCGTTTCGAAGGCTGCAACCTTTGGTCCGGACGGGAACTGGATCGTCCCACATCGGTCTGCAAGTTTTGTGATACCGATTTCAAAGGAACGGACGGACCGGGGGGGGGTTGTTTCGAAACACCGGAGGCTTTGGCCGCAGCCGTGGCCGAAAAATTTCCCCCCAAAAAAACGGAGGATCCTAAACCTCTGGTGGTCTGCACCGGCGGCGAACCCCTTCTGCAAATGGATGGGGCTTTAATCAGTGCCTTTCATACCCTGGGGTTTGAAATAGCCATTGAAACCAATGGCACCTTTTCGGCCCCGGAGGGGATAGACTGGATCTGTGTCAGTCCTAAAGCCGGCAGCCAGGTGCAACAGCGGTTTGGAAATGAACTAAAATTAGTCTTTCCTCAGGACGGCCTTGACCCTGGAGAATGGGAATCCTTGGATTTCACCTTTTTCTTTTTACAGCCTCAAGACGGTCCGGAGCTGACTAAAAACACCCGCCTAGCCGTCGACTATTGCCTCAAACATCCCCGGTGGCGCCTCAGCCTCCAGATGCATAAATATATCGGTATTCATTAAATTGTCTACTTTAAGATTTATAACCCCCTAAGCCGTTTTTCCGGTAGGATCGAACCCTTCCCAGCAACCCAGGCAGAATGTCTTAGATCTTTTCAACTGAACCATCAAGCCGTTTTACCTTTCGGTTCATCGGCTGAACCTAAACGTATTTTTTAGCTCCCGAATCAATCCTCAACCACTCTTCATATTTACATTAATTTAAGCAATATCAACATGTTATAATTTACAAAGAGGGGTGGCATGCCATTTGCTAAATAAGAGAGCAAAGCTAAACAAAACACTTAATAGTTAAAAACTTTAGAGTCACTTTTTAAACGTGTAAAAGGAGAAATAGACATGAAAACCAAAATATACTCTGGAATGGGCATCGCTGTGATAATTGCTTTATCTATATTAATGGCCCTTCCGGCCGGTGCTGACACGATTACGTTTTACGGTTCGGGTACAAATACCCGTACCGGCCAGAACCTTGGCGCCAGCGCCTCCTTTGAAATCGTCGACGGGAATCTGCAGGTCACCCTGACCAATACAGGCTCCTCTGTGATGGCCCCCTCAGACGTCTTGACGGGCATATTTTTTAATATAAACGGAAATCAGAATTTGATCCCGGGTTCCGCGACACTGGCTAATGGGAGCACGGTATTATATGGGACAGCCCCAGGTAATGTGGTAGGGGGAGAGTGGGCCTACAATACCGGCCTTGAAGGTAAAACTGTAACCATAACATATGAAGATGGTACGACTAAGTCTTATGGAACTCCGGGTGCGGCCTCCCAGGGTATTTCCAGCACAGGCTTAGGACTCTTTGGAGCTGGAAATCTGTTTCCCGGTCCGAATCTTCAAGGACCTGATAGTCCGGATGGTGTTCAATATGGCCTCGTTTCGGGAATATCGCCGAACGGGAATGCCGCGGTCACCGGAGATAATGCCTTGGTCCAAAGCTCGGTGCTCTTTTTACTGAGCGGTTTACAGAGTAATTTCTCTCTAGACCAAATCTCCAACGTATGGTTCCAATACGGAACCGCTTTGGATGAACCGAACATCCCAGGCAACCCCGTTCCCGAACCGGCAACCATGTTCCTCTTGGGAAGCGGGCTGGTGGGCTTGGCCGGCTATGGCCGGAAAAAATTTCACAAACAAACTCTCTCTTAACAACCATCAAACCCTCAGAAGAAAAAAGGCAGGGCTTGAGAAACCCTGCCTTTTTTCTTTCCAATTCATCCCCAAATAGGAACTTTAATTACTTCCGATCAAGCCCCTTTGAAATTCCCTTTTCTCTTTTCCATATAAGCCGCGACAGCCTCGAAAAGATCCTCCGAAGGCAGGATCATACTGGACCTGGCCGCGGTAAAATCCAGAGACTGCTCCAGATCGGCTTCTTCATTAAAAATCAAAACTTCTTTGATCCCTTGTACTGCCAAGGGTGGATTGGAAGCAATTTCTTCGGCAATCTCCCGGCATTGGTTTTCGAGGGTCCCTTGGTCCGGGAAAACCTCATTAACTAAATTGATGGCCTTGGCCCGTTCGGCGCCGAAACGATGTCCGCGGAAGGCGATCTCTCTGGCATGACCTCGACCGACCACCCGGGGAAGCCGTTGAAGTCCCCCGGCATCGGTGATGATGGCCAGTGTGGGTTCAGGAAGCCCGAACAGGGTCTCGGTTGCACAAAAGCGCATATCGCAGCAGAGAACCATTTCCAGACCTGCCCCAAGGCAATGGCCGTGGATGGCGGCTATGGTCGGTTTAGCCAGACGCTCCAGTCTGGTAAAAATATCCTGCCCCCTCCTGACCAATTGATAGAAATTCAGTTTTTGAGTCGCCGTCGCAGTGGCCCCAATGGCCTGCAGGAGTTCATTTTCCGGGCCAAGATCCAGGCCCGAACAAAAGGACTTGCCTTGACCCTTAAGAAGAATCACACGGGATTCGCGGTCCTCTTCGGCTTTAATAATGGCCTGTTCCAGGGCCAGCCACAAGTCCCAGTTCAGGGCGTTCCTTTTTTCCGGTCTATTCAGGGTAATTAGCCCTAAATACCCTTCCCTATGATATCGTACCAACGTCTGCTCATTCATCATTTTGCTCCTTTTATATCCAAGTGATCAAACCCATGGTTCGATGTTTACATTTCTGGGTAGTGAGTGTGATAGCTATTTTATACCATAATTTCCAAATCCTCCAGAGGATAAGAAACACAGGCATGGACATAACCGAAACGTCGGTCCGACCTCCGGACTAAAGCCCCGGCTGGTTGATAGACTTTTCCTGATAATATCTTAACCCGGCATTGACTGCATTCTCCTGACCGGCAGATGGTCGGAAGCAGAATCTCCCGCTTTTCCAAGGAAGCAGCCAACGGTTCTACCGCTTTGACTTCAATCGATTCCCGGCCTTTAATTGTTATCTGAAACCGTTGCTCCCGGCTGATCTCCACCGGCCAATTGGGTGCCCGGGTTATGTCATTCGGCGGCCCATAAACTTCTTTTCGAATCTTTCTCCGGGGAATTTCTAATCCCTCTAATTCGGAGGAACAATAATCATACATGGCCTGGGGACCGCAGAGGTAAAAGGTTTTATTCGCCAATCGGCCAAGGGTATTTTTGATCAAAGTCCCACTGATCAACCCGGTTTGGCCTCGATATCCCTCCGGAGGGTCTTCGATGACCGGAACATAATAAAAATTGGTAAAGCGACCGGAGAGATCCTGAAGGGTATTATGGAAGATAGCCTCCTGCAGATTCCGGTTCCCATAGAAAAGAAAAATTTCCCGGTCCAGACCGCATTCCACCACCTCACGAATCATACTCATGAAAGGGGTAATGCCGCTGCCTCCGGCCAGCAGGACCATGGTCCGGTCATGAAATAAGGGATTAAAATAAAAATGCCCTTCCGGTCCTGAACTCTGAAGAAAACCACCCCTTTTCAGGTCATCCAATAAATAATTAGAAACCAGACCTCCTTCCACCCGCCGAACCGTCAGATCATAATATCCGGTCTGGTTTGGAGGAGAAGACAGACTGTAAGGCCGGCTGGTTCTGATCCCATTGACCTCCAAGAATAAGGCCACATATTGGCCGGCCAGAAAAGGAGGGAGACACCTATCCGGAGAGACCAATCTTAGGGTTTTAGCCATAGGGGTTTCCGGAATGATCTCGGAGACCCGCAGATTCAATCGCTTGGGATGGAGACGTTGGATAAAAGAGTCGGCCGAATCTTTTGGGGCCGAATAATCCAAGCCGTATTTCCGGCTATAATCTCTTTCTTCAACAACTTTACTATACCCATCAAATTCTTTAAATATTTCTTTATTCATCGTCCTACCTATTTCCCTTCCAACTCTCGGATAATCGCTCGAGCAGCTGACACCCCGGCCTGCAGGGTAGGTTGAAAGCCGCAATCCCCCATCCATCCGCTGGCAAAGGAGAGCCCCCCAACAGGAGATGTCCGCCCGGGTTGAAAAAACATGGAGTCTTTGGTGTATTGTTCAAACCCGTAAATGGCTCCATTAGGGTGCCCCAGATAGCGCATATGCGTCAGGGGAGTGGCCACTTCAATCTCTTCAATATGGCCCCTTATTCCAGGGAAGGCGGCGTCCAATCTTTGAAGCATGGCTTCGGCGCAGCGGAACTTCTCCTGATGGTACTGGGCCGGGGCCACCCTCATCCAGGGCTCCCCATATTTAAGGGTTACCACACTGGCTTGACAGGTACCTGGCGGAGAAAACCCTGGGTCCGCCAAATCATAGCAGCTCATGGCCATAAAAGGGTGCGCCATTTCCAATCTCTGCATATCAACTAAATTCTTATCTGTTATATCCGTATGGTTCGGGAAAAAAGTCATGGATCCCGTCAAACCCAGTTCATGGGCCTCCCGGTCGAAACCGATAAAAAGGGTAAAGGCCGAAGGACTAAGGGACCTGCCGCGCATCTCTTGAAATACCCTCTCCGGAACATTTTCCGGATCGATAAGGCTGGTATAGGTGGCTACCGGGGAGATGTTTGAAATGACATAGCCGGTTTTAATCTGATCCCCTGATTCGGTAATCACTCCCGAGACCCTTCCCTGGCCCACCAATATCTTCTCCGCCCCACAGCCAAAGCGGACCGTCCCCCCCTGGGATAAAAATCGCTGGATCAGGACATTGGACAGCGTTTGGGAGCCTCCTTTGATATGGAACGGTTTGAGTTCAATATAGGTAAAGAAGAGCAGGGCCAGATAGGCAAATGACAGCCTACTGGGAGGAAGACCTAAAAAGCCCCAATATAACGACAGGGCACATTTCAACAACGGATCCCGAAAAAAGTCATCCAGGACTTCCTGGGCGGTCTTAAAGGAATACTGATAGAGGAGGGGAAATTTTTCCCTGGAGGGATCAGGGTCCTTAAAATAAAAAGCTGATAGCATCTGAAAGGCATATTGATAGGATAGATTGAAAAATCTCTCTATCCCATCTTTCTCATCTGGGAATTTTTCCTGAAAGGCCGCCACGACCTGCTCCCGGTCGGGCTTGAGGTCTATTCGGAAGTCTCCCGGTCCGATCACATGATAGAGATCTTTGATCTCCACTAATTCAAGTTCTTCCAAGATGCCCAGCTGGCTGAACATCATCCGCAGAGGGCCGGGACTTTCCGGGGTCCCCACACCGCTGAGCTGATGCAAGGCCACCTCGAATTCAAACCGTCCCCGGCAGAAGCTGGTTGCACACCCCCCCGGGATATTATGCCGTTCCAACAGAAGGACCTTTAGGCCTTTCTGGGCCAGAGTTGCCGAAGCGGTCAAGCCTCCATTCCCTGCCCCGATGACCACGACATCATAGCTCTCCATGGCTGCTCTCCTTGGTCTTTTCCATTTCCATCTCGCGCAGTTTTCTTCTCAAGACTTTTCCGATGGTGCTCTTCGGGAGGTCTTCCATAAATTCGATCTGCTTCGGGACTTTATAGGCGGCCAGCTTTTCCCGGCAGTAGGCAATGACCTCATCGGCCGTTAGTGTCTCCCCCTCCCGGGGAACCACAAAGGCCTTAATAGTCTCCCCCCGATAGGGATCAGGTATCCCCACGGCACAGGCCTCTTTGATTTTGGGGTATTCAAAAAGGATTTCGTCAATATCTCGGGGATAGACGTTAAAACCGCTGGCGATAATCATATCCTTCTTGCGGTCCACAATATAGAGATATCCCTGCTCGTCCATGTAGCCGATATCACCGGTGGAAAACCAGCCATCCCGGATGGCCTGAGCGGTTTCTTCCGGTTTTTTATAATATCCCTGAGTAAGCTGGGGGCCCTTTAAAAGGATTTCCCCGGTTTCTCCTAACCCTAACTCCTTCGTCCCTTCAAGGACATCAACAATCTTACAGTCCGTATCCGGAACCGGCAGACCCACACTTCCGGCTTTAGCCAAACCCCTCCAGGGATTGGCATGGGAAAGGGGTGAAGTTTCTGTCAGACCATATACTTCCATAATCTGAGTGCCGACGGCCTCCTTCCACTGCTTCAAGGTTTCCAGGGCCAAAGGAGCGGCGCCGGAGACACAGCCCTTGATAAAGGAAAAGTCGGTTTTAGAAAATTCCGGGTGGTTCAACAGACCCACATATAGAGTCGGGACACAGGGGAAATAGTCGGGTCGGTACTTTACGGTCATTTTGAGGACCCCGTCTGGGTCAGGCTTGGGCACAAGAATAATGGTCATCCCACGATAAAGACATAGGTTCATGACGGCGGTAAACCCGGCACTATGAAAGATTGGAAAGATCCCCATAAGACTGGCCTGACCTTCTTTGGCATCAAAGGTCCAGGCCCGGAGTTGCTGGACGTTGACGCTTAAGTTTCGATGAGTAAGCATGACGCCCTTGGAAAGTCCGGTGGTGCCGCCGGTGTAGAGCAAGGCCCCCAGATCATCAAAAGACACCTCAACCCCCGGAGACCTATCCGGATATTTCTTAATGAGGTCCAAAAAATCATAAACGCCCTCGTTGGGATCGGTATTACGGTGCATGCTTTTCTTGACCAGAGGGAAAAGTTGTTTAGCCGGAAAGGGCAGGTAATCCCGTATATGACAGGCGATGACCGTTCGGATTTGGGTTTTGTCCTTGATTTTCAAGATTCGGGGGATCAGGAGATCTAAAGAGATGGCCACGGTGGAGTCGGAATCGTTAAGTTGATAGGTCAATTCATGTTCCGTGTACAAGGGGTTATTCATGACCACTACCGCACCGAGACGAAAGGCGGCATAGCAGGCGATAACCCCTTGGGGAATATTGGGCAGGAGTATTGCCACCTTGTCTCCCTTTTTGACTCCCATGTCCTTTAAGGCCCCGGCAAAACGGTTGACTAAGGCGTTCAAATCCCGGTAGGTAATCTTTTTGCCCATCATCAGGAGAGCCACCTGATCCGGATATTTTCGAGCGCTTCTTTCCAGGGCCTCGGACAAGGTCAGCTTTTCATAGTCGATACTGGGGGGCACCTGAGGGTCATAGGCTTTATGCCAGATTCTCTCTTCCATGTCCCATCCTCCTTTGTTTATGGGGTTAATGTCGTGGTCTTCCTTCCTCCCTGATATTAAAACAATTTTTGACCTATTGGCAGACCTTCCTGATAACCTCGCAAAAATTCAAAAAATCCTTTTTGAAGTCATTCCGGCGAAAGCCGGAATCCAGTCGAGTCACTTTGTTATAAAATTCCTGGACCCCGGTTTTCATCGGGGTGACGACTTTTTGCAAAATCATCCTTCCTGTGATCGGTCTTCTAAAGCAAGCGTCTTCCCTTTCAACCCTTCTTTACCTTTCTGAGGAGCTCACCTATAATAATCAGCCTCTGGATCTGGTTAGTACCCGCTCCGAATTCGATCCCTTTGACATCCCGATACATTCTCTCGATGGGGTATTCCCGGATAAATCCGTATCCGCCGAAGACCTGCATGGCCTTGCCGACGGCCCTGATCCCGGCTTCCGCACAGAAGAGCTTAGCATAGGAGGCTTCCAACCGGACTCGTTTTCCGGAATCGGCCAGACTTGCCGCCCAATAGGAGAGGACTCTTCCGGCCTGGATCTCGGTTCTTATGTCGGCCAGGATCTCTTGGATCATCTGAAATTGGACAATCGGCTGTCCGAACTGGACTCTTTCCCGGGCATAATTAAAGGCCAGATCAAAGGCTCCTTGGGCCACACCGATGGGTGCGATGGACCAGAGAATTCGCTCCCGATCCAGACCGCTCATCAGGACATTGATCCCTTTATTTTCCTGGCCCAGAAGGTTTTCCGCCGGTACCGGGCAGTCTTCAAAAAAAAGTTCCCCTGTCGGCGACCCCCTGGCCCCCATCTTCTTCATCGGTTTTCCCCTGGAAAATCCGGGCAAACCCACTTCAACGATGAAAGCCGAAATACCGTTCTGGCCGGCCGCCGGGTCGGTCTTGGCATAAACGATCGCCACATCCGCTATAGGTCCGTTGGTGATAAAGGTCTTGCTTCCATTGAGAATATAGCGGTCCCCTTTTCTCTCCGCCCGGCAGCGCAGGGATAACGCATCCGATCCGGCCCCTGGTTCGGTAAGGGCCAGGGAGCCGATCTTTTTTCCTGTAATGAGATCCGGCAGGAATCGTTTGCGCTGGTCTTCCGTCCCATTTCTGAAAATACTTTCTGTACAAAGGATGGCGTGGGCCCCATAGGTGTTTCCCGTTGAGACGCATCCCCGCATCAATTCCTCCATGACCAGCACACAAGAAAGGAAATCAGCTCCGCTTCCTCCATATTCTTCCGGCAGGGACATTCCGAAAAGACCCATTTCGGCCATGGCCCGAAAGTTCTCTTCCGGAAAACGTTCCTCCTCATCAATCACCGCCGCCCGGGGCATTACTTCGTTATCTACGAATCGAGCGACTTGTTCTCTGAGCATTCTTTGCTCTTCAGAGAATTCGAAATCCATGGCTATACTTCCTCCTCATCTTCTTCGTCGTTATCGGGGAAAAGACTCTGAATGAAATGGGTATCAAATTGGCCTTGTTGAAAAAGAAGATCATCCATGATCCGCCGGTGGAGAGGGATGGTTGTTTTGAGAGGGGCAATTTTAAACTCGTCCAAGGCCCGCCTCATGATCCGGATAGCCCCTTCCCGGGTCGAATCATAAGCGATGAGCTTGGCCAGCAAGGAATCATAATAAATCGGCAATTCATAACCTTGGTAGAGATGGGTATCCAGTCTAACACCGAATCCACCGGGCGGACGATAGACTTCCACCACTCCCGGAGAGGGCAAAAAATTCCGCTCCGGATCTTCGGCATTGATACGGCATTCCAGTGCCCAGCCTTTGGGTTGAATATCTCCCTGAGTATAGGCCAGTCTTTCACCACAGGCAATCCTGATTTGTTGGTGAATGAGATCAATTCCGGTAGTCAATTCGGTAATCGGATGTTCCACCTGGATTCGGGCATTGATTTCCATAAAAAAAAATCTGCCCTGACGGTCCAAGAGAAATTCAACGGTTCCGGCATTACGATAATTGACCGCTTCCGCAGCCCGGACAGCCATGCGCCCCATGGCCCTCCGCAGACTTGGCGAAAGGGCGGGGGAAGGAGATTCCTCAATAAGCTTCTGATATCTTCTTTGAATAGAACACTCCCGTTCGCCCAAATGGATGACCCTTCCCTGACCATCAGCCAAGATCTGAAATTCGATATGCCGGGGATGTTCTAATACCCTTTCAAGATACACCTCATCATTACCGAAGGCCGTTCTGGCTTCCAGCTTGGCCAAAGGGAATTCTTCTTTCAAAGACTCACGGTTGGGACAAATCCGAATGCCTCTTCCACCACCTCCTCCGGAGGCTTTGATCATCAGAGGATACCCGATTTTCTTCCCTGTTCGGAGGGCTTCTTGAGTCGTCTTTACCCCTTCATGACTTCCGGGAATAACCGGCACCCCGGCCTCTTTCATGATTTTTTTTGAACCGATTTTCTCACCCGAAACAGCTAGATTCTGCCATGTCGGACCGATAAAGATTAACCCATTTTTTTCGCATTCACGGGCGAAGACCTGATTTTCCGCAAGGTAGCCGTAGCCGGGATGAATGGCCTCCGCCCCGGCCTCTTTGGCTGTCTTGATGATCCGCTCTCCGTTCAAATAACTCTTAGAACTCGGGGCCGGGCCGATGCCTATCTTCTCATCGGCCAGCTGGAGATGAAGGGATTGCAGATCAGCCTCGGAATAAACCGCTACGGTCCTTATGCCTAGTTCTTTACAGGCCCGGATGATGCGGACGGCAATCTCTCCCCGGTTGGCCACCAGGATTTTGGAAAACATAATACCCCTGACTTCGATTTTATTTAGGATGTTGGGTAATGGACTCGCCAGCCGAGATTATTCTATATTTTCTCAATAATTAAAATGAGGTCTTCATCTTTTAAGACGGCTTCATTTTCCGCTTCGATCCGCAAGACCTTCCCATCCACGGGGGACTTTATCTTCTGAAAAACTTTCATGGTCTCCAAGAGCCCCAAGATCTGTTTCTTTTTGACCTGATCTCCTTCGTTGATATAGGGAGGATGATCCGGGGCCGGCTTCCGAT
>Ga0233425_10010127_pt1 | contig 11616 bp, 13 predicted proteins | sample Watercolumn_Towu_2_FD_181712 | JGI IMG/M metagenome (GOLD analysis project Ga0233425, IMG submission 181712) | Freshwater microbial communities from Lake Towuti, South Sulawesi, Indonesia - Watercolumn_Towuti2014_140_MG | ecosystem: Environmental > Aquatic > Freshwater > Lake | place...
AGCGTGAGCATCTCCCGACTGGTAGTTCTGGAAATAGCCGAGCGACACCGTCGGTTCGGCCCATGCGTAGAATCGCAGTGTCGCGGAGCCGGTTTGCGCGGTGGAGGCCAGCAGCGTTTCGTCGACGGCCATGTTCCATGAGCCACTCGCCGGGCGGTCGACGATCAGACGGACTTCCATCGCAGGACCGGCTGTTTGGCGGCGCGGACTTCGTCGGGGCGGCTGATGACGGTCGAATGCGGCGCTTCGTGCAGCAGATCGGACGACTCTTCGGTGATTCGGAACAGAGCTTCGGCGAAGGCGTCCAGTGTCTGGCGACTTTCGGTCTCGGTCGGCTCGATCATCATTGCTTCCGGGACCGTCAGTGGGAAATAGACGGTCGGGGCATGGAAGCCGAAGTCGAGCAGCCGTTTGGCGATATCCATGGCGGAGATACCTTTGCTTTTCTTCAATGCGGCGGCGGATGCGACAAATTCGTGCATACAGCGATCTCCGTGCGGAACGGAAATAATGTGGCGCACTCGGCTGAGCAGGTAGTTGGCGTTGAGTACCGCCTGTTCGGAGACTTGTTTCAGTCCTGCTGCTCCATGGGATCGGATAAAGCAGTAGGCTCGGACCAGAACGCCGACATTTCCAAAGAAGCTGCGGACCCGCCCGATGGACTGGGGCCGATCGAAGTCGAGGCGGTAGCGATCGTCGATCTTGCGAACGACGGGCGACGGCAGGAACGGTCCCAGTTTCTCCGCGACGCAGATCGGTCCGGCACCCGGACCGCCGCCGCCGTGCGGGCCGCTGAACGTTTTGTGAGGATTAAAATGCATCATGTCGGCGCCGAAGTCGCCGGGTCGCGCGATGCCAAGAATGGCATTCATGTTGGCGCCGTCCAGGTAGATCAATCCCCCGCGGCTCCGCACAAGTTCCGAGATCACCGCAACCTGGTGGTCGAACAGGCCCAGGGTATTTGGATCGGTGATCATGAATACGCCGATCTGATCGTCGAGCTTCGATTGCAGGTCCTGCATATCGACCAGTCCGTGGGCCGAACTCTTCACCGTCACCGTTTCGAAGCCGGCCATGCTGGCGCTGGCGGGATTAGTGCCATGGGCACTGTCGGGCGCCAGGACCTTGGTCCGTTTTTCGCCTCGCGAGCGGAACCAGGCTGCGGCGACCATCAAGGCGGTTAGTTCACCGTGGGCACCCGCGGCGGGCTGAAGTGAAACGGCCGGCAGGCCGGAAATCTCGGCCAGGAATTCCTGGAGGTTCCAGAGCAGTTCCAGCATGCCTTGGATGGTCGAGTCGGGTTGCAGCGGATGGAGGTCGACAATGCCGGGCAGATTGGCCATTCGCTCATTGCGTTTGGCGTTGTATTTCATCGTGCAGGAGCCAAGCGGATAGAAATGCGTGTCGACCGACATGTTCAATGTCGAGAGATTGGTGAAGTGGCGGATGACGTCGGGTTCCGCCATTTCGGGCAAGGGCGGCGGCGCGGAGGCCAGCAACTCCGCGGGCAGCAGGCTCTCCGCCTTTTCCACAGGAACATCGCACTCGGGCAATCGGGCTCCACGCCGACCCGGTTGGGACAGTTCATAAATCAGTTGTGTTGCTTGCAGGTTCCGCATGCTCCTTCGTCTCCAGATAGGGCGGCGCTGGCGGGTCGCCGACTTGGCGGATCGGCGCGTCCGCTTAGCGAGTCAGCGTTGCGATCAGTCCGTCGATTTCCGATCGGGTTCGTTTTTCCGTGGTGGTGATCAAAAAACAGTTGCCCAGCGAGGGATACCATCGACCCAGTGGCAGTCCGGCCAGATAGCCCTCGGATAGGGCTCTTTCCAGCAGGGGATCGACCTGGTCATGACGATCGCGAACGACAAATTCCTTGAAGGTGGGCGCGGAAAACGCCAGTTCAAATCGAGGGTGTGCGGTGAGCCGTTGCAGCAGGTAGCGGGATTTGCGCAGGCAGAGTTCCGCCGTTTCCTGCAGGCCTTGCGGACCCAGCAGCGAAAGGTAGATCGATGCCCGTAAGGCGAACAGGCCCTGGTTCGTGCAAATGTTGCTCGTGGCCCGTTCACGGCGGATATGTTGTTCGCGGGTCTGCAAAGTCAATACCCAGCAGCGACGACCGCGCCGATCCACAGTCTGGCCGGCGATGCGTCCGGGCAAACGCCGTAAAAACTGCTCGCGGCATGCCATGATCCCCAGATAGGGTCCGCCAAATTGCATCGGAGTGCCCAGGGACTGGCCTTCGGCTACGACGACGTCGGCGCCCAGGTCGCCAGGCCTTTTCAGCAGTCCGAGGCTGATCGGATCGACCGAGACCGCGAGAAGGGCGCCGGCCGAGTGGGCGATTTTTGCCGCGGCCGACAGATCTTCGATGCCGCCGAAGAAATTGGGGCTTTGAAGTAACAAACAAGCCGTCTCCTGGTCGATTGCATTGGCGATCGCTTCCAGATTGGCGGTGCCGCGCGGCGCATCAATCGTGACCAGTTCCGCGCCGATACAGGTGAAATAGGTCTCAATAATCTGGCGATATTCGGGGTGAACGCTGGAGGAACAGACGACCTTTCTGGGGCGCTTCGTGACGCTCATCGCCAGCAAGACCGCTTCCGCAGCTGCGCTGCCGCCGTCGTACAAGCTGGCATTGGATACATCCATGCCGGTCAGCTGGCAAATCAGCGACTGGTACTCGAACATCGCCTGGAGATTGCCCTGCGCGACCTCAGGTTGATAGGGGGTATACGAGGTGTAGAATTCGCCGCGGGAGGCCAGAGCATCGACCGCCGCCGGGATGAAATGGTCGTAGCTGCCACCCCCCAGAAAACAGATTTTTTGCCCCGGGCACTGATTGCGGCTCGCCAACGTCGAAAGGTGCTGGGAAAGCTCCAGTTCGGACAGGGCAGGGGGGATGGAGAGTTCGCGATTCAATCGTAACGACGAGGGGATCGAATCGAACAGTTCAGAGACAGAATCGGCGCCGATGGCCGCGAGCATCGATCGCTGATCATCGGGCGTGTTAAAGAAATATGCCATCTACAAATTCCTCGAACGAAGTCACTTCTCACTTCTCACTTCACCCTTCACACTTCACCTTTAATTTCAGTGTTCCGCTTCACACTGCTGTTGATACCGTTGATAATCCAGCAGTTTTGACAAGCCCGCTTCGTCGTCGATCTTGACTTTGATCAGCCAGCCCGCACCATACGGATCGGCCGCCAGCCGGTCCAAGTTGTCCGGCAAAGCCGTATTGACTTCGACCACGGTACCGGCAACGGGTGAGTAAATCGGGCTCACCGCCTTCACCGATTCCACTTCTCCGAATTCCTCGCCGGCACTCAACTTGCGTCCGACTTGCGGCAATTGCATGAATACAAGGTCGGTGAGTTGTTGCACGGCAAACGCCGAAATCCCGATTGTGGCAACGGTGTCATTGCCTTGACGATTGGTGTGGGCCCATTCGTGAGTTTCCGCAAACAGGAGTTGTTCTGGCTTCACGGATCCATTCCTTTGTTGCTATCGAGGTCGAACATAGAACGGCAGTCGTACCACCTTGGCGGCTTCCCGGCTGCCCCGAATCTCCACTTGCAATTCGGTACCTTCCACGGCCGCAGCTGCGTCAACATACGCCATGGCGATCGGTCGTTGCAGCGTGGGCGAAAATGTGCCGCTGGTCACTTCGCCGACAACCGTATCGCCGCGCAGTACCGGGTAATGTTCGCGAGGGACTCGCTTGCCGATCAGTTCCAGGCCGACTCGGCGGCGAATGCAGCGACCTTTGGCGTCTAGCAATGCCGGCCTGCCGACAAACTCGCGGTCCTCCAGATTGACCGCAAACTGCAGTTCCGCTTGGATCGGATTAATTTGTTCCGAAAGTTCATGTCCGTACAAAGGCATTGCGGCTTCGAGTCGCAGAGTATCTCTCGCACCCAGGCCGACGGCCCGGCCGCCGGCGCTGATCAGCCACTCCCAAACCGAGCGAGCTGCCGCGGCGGGCACAATCACTTCGACGCCGTCTTCTCCTGTGTAGCCGGTCCGGCTGACGATGGAACGGCAAGTCGCGCTGCCCGCGGCACCTTCGATTCCACCGTACCCACCGATGATCGTCAGTTCCGCAACCGCTCCGTTGTAATATCCAAATTGATCCAGCGCAACTTGGAACAATGGCTGAACCAACCGGATTGCGCTGGGACCTTGCACCGCGATCATCGCCGTGTGCCGCGTTTCGTCGGTCAGCCGCACATTCGTTCCGGACAGATGCGGTGAAATCCAGTCGACTATTTTGCTTCGATTACTGGCATTCACGACCAGATAGTGAAACACCTCGGCCGATGCGTGCGGCGTTTTGGTTGTCGGGGTCGTCGGGCCGCGCGTTTCGCCCGCCGAGGGGTTCCATGCACCGAGCCGATATATCAGCACATCATCCAGGATCCCACCCTGTTCATTGGTGATCAGCGCGTAGCGGATCTTGCCCAGGCCCATTCCCTGGACGCGACGGGTCAGCAACCGGTCAAGGACGGCGGCCGAATCGCTGCCGTCGAACCGCAGCCGGCCCATGTGAGAGATATCGAAGAGCCCCGTCGCCGCCCGCGTCGCGCGGTGTTCCTCGACAATCGACGAGTACATGACCGGCATCGACCAGCCGGCGAAATCAACCATCTTGCCCTGGTGCGCGAGGTGCCAATCATAAAGCGGCGTTTGCAGCAACGGTGCCATATACTCCCTTTACCGGGAAACCCCAGGCACACATCGCTTCCGTCGTACCGGTTCCGTGCTACGCAATCCGTAACACGACGGTTCCCGATCGCCACGTTACGACCGGTTGGAAATTGCCAGCAAGATGCCAAGGATCGGTGTCACCACCTGGGGCGGATTGTAGCGAATTCCTGCCGGCGTCGAAAGAACCTTGCAATGCAAGGTTCACGGTTTCGACGCTGGCGACAGAGGAAACCGGCCAACGATTTCCTTATTCGGATCATTCTCGACCTGCCCGCCATTATCTTTCCGGTCCGATCCAATGCTGTAGATCAATACCTGCGTCGATTCGATCCGATATCTCAGCGGTTGCCCGTCGAACGGATCGATCGGCAGGGACGGCAGGAATTCCGGCACAAGCGACTCTAAAGTCGGCGGCGTCTGCCCGTCATGTGTGCGACGGTACCTTTCCACGGCGATGAAGGTATCGGTGATGCGGCAGTCGGCGTGGATCCGCGCATCGGCGTTAAACGAGGCGATGACGGCGGGAACGATCATGGTCGTCAGTGGCCGCTGCAGCCGCGAGAATCTCTCGCCGACCATCTTCTTGAGATCACTCTCTACTTCCATGGCGGCGTCCAAAGATTGAGGCAGGTCGAGTTTGGCCGCATCGATGAATCGCCGCATCAGTTCTAGGTAGGCGAGCTGGTCGCCGGGACCGCTGAGCAGCGACAGGTGGGCTGCGGCTGGGTCGAGCCCGACGCCGCCGAGTTTGCCTGGATTCTGGAAGACGTCATTTCCCATTGCTCGCTCCAGGGCCAAGGCGCGATGCAACATTTTTGGCGGCCGGATGCGCCGCACCTCGTTGGAGAAACGCTGCAAGTCCTCATCAGAGAACGGCACGCACGGTGTCAGTTCGCGGATCGACTGCAGCCCGTTTGCGACGATCGCCGCATGCACAAGCGACGAGATCATGAACGGTTCGTTTTCCAGAGTTTCTGCCGCCTTGAGGATGGCCATCAACGAATCGGCCGCGCCATCCGCATCACCTTCGTGGGCACGAACCAGTGCCTGCAGGCGCAGCAGTCGACTGGGGGTTCGCAGTGACTGCGTGAAGGGAAGCAGTGCGGAAAATCCATCCGCTACGCGAACCGGATAGCGCACGCCGCCGGATTGTCTTGAAGCAAGGTGTACTTTGAGTAACGCCTCTTCGTAATGGCTCAGGTAAGCCTTGGCGGCGGGAAGCGCCGGCCAGACTTCGCCGGGGAGAGTCACCACGGCCGCCGTATCGCTGCCGACGTACGGTAACCCGGCAGCTTCCGACTCATTTAACCGCATCATGGCGCTATTGAACGGGCCCGTCACCTCCGTTCCGATCGCCTGAACCCAGATTTCGCTGATGTCGTCCCGACCCTCAGGAATTGAATAATACGACTCTGCCTCGGCCGGAGTCGCCGGCAGATTTTCGGCTCGGATGCGTTCCAGTTCGTCGCGAACAAGGCTGCGGCCTCGCAAACGGATCACTGAAAACGACCCTGCCACCAGGAGCACGGAAATAACGACGATCGCGAACATCAGAACGCAACCGGAACGGCGCGACTTTTCCTGCGACGGTTCGGCCGGCATGGTTCGTAGCCCCTGGTAAATGTTGAGTGACGAATTCGATGATCAAGAGCAGCATAATACCATGCTTGCGCCTGGGCAGGTTGGGATCGGCCCGCGCACTGGGCATAGTCTTTGCGCTGACCGGCCTGACTTCGCTGGCAGAGCCCGGGAATGGACAATAACGAATCGAAAACGGTTCGATAGAATGGGATGCATGGCCCGTTTGCTGCGCGGACAAATGTTGGATCGCGGAGCGATCGACGATGACCATGGGCAAGGAGACGACGATGCGGATGTTGCTGTTCAGTGACTTGCATGGACAGACGGGACTGGCGGCCGAACTGGTTCGGCTTTCGGCGGACGTCGATCTGGTCATCGGAGCGGGAGATTTTGGCAATGTCCGGCGCGGCACGCGGGAATGCCTGCAGCTATTACGCGCGATCTCGGTACCGGCAGTCATTGTACCGGGTAACGCGGAATCGTACGAAGAACTTGTTGAGGCGGCCGAGGTATGGCCTTCCGCCCGCGTCCTGCACGGCTCCGAAATTACCATCAATGGCGTATCGTTTTTCGGTGTCGGAGGTGCGGTACCGATCACACCTTTTGGCGACTGGAGCTACGATTTCACCGAATCTCAGGCGGCGAAAATGCTGGAATGCTGCCCACAGCACGGCGTTTTGGTCACGCACGCGCCGCCCTACGGCGTCGCCGACATCGATGGATCGGGGCGAAGCCGCGGCAGTCACGCAATTCGCGACGCGATCCTCGCCCGAGGGCTCGCGCTGGCCGTGTGTGGCCATATTCATGCCAGTGCCGGAACACAACTTCAACTGGGCGCAACCACCGTCATCAATGCAGGGCCAATAGGTCTCATCTTCGAACTCGACACGCCATCAGGTAATCGATAGCCGACTGGGCTCTCCCGTGATATCATTCCGATCGCGTCGAAACCGGCACCATGTTTTTCGCTCGAACGACGAGCCCCGACTTGATCATGTCCAACGAACTGAGCGGTTTACGATTACTGATGCTTGTCGGTGATATCTACGAGGACCTCGAACTGTGGTACCCGAAACTGCGATTACGGGAAGCCGGCGCCGAGGTTGTCGTCGCAGGACCGGAGCAGGGGAGGGAATATGCCGGCAAGAATGGCTATCCCTGTGTTTCCGATGCGGCGATCGATCGGATGCACGCGGCGGATTTTCACGGAATTGTGATTCCCGGCGGCTTCATGCCCGATAAGTTACGACGCGATGGCAAGGTGTTGGAGTTAGTGCGCGAGTTCGCTTTGGCAGGAAAGCTGGTGGCGGCGATCTGTCACGGCGGCTGGATCCCGATTTCCGCTCGCGTCTACCAGGGTGTGCATGTAACCGGTTCACCCGGCATCAAAGACGATTTGATCAATGCCGGCGCGGTGTGGCAAGACGCGCCGGTCGTCGTCGATCGGCATTTTGTTTCCAGCCGCAAGCCCGACGACCTTCCCGATTTTTGCAAAGGGATTCTGAATGTACTGATGGCAACGAGGTCGGATCGAGCCTAAAATTGGTCCGGTTGCTGTTGCCTTTTCAAACCGGAGATCCGGGGCTGTCGGACGGCCTTCCCAATCTGTCCCAGCTATCCTTCAGGTCCGTCGTGCTCTGCGGTATTACGGACGTCAGGCGATCCACGACGATCCAGACAATAATTATTCGAGAACAGCTTCATGAGGAGTCTTGCGATGTACTCGAAATCGGGCGTTTCCTTTGCAATGGGTATCTGCCTTCTGCTTGTCGGTCCTGTTTGTGGTGTTTTCGCGCCGCACGAAGCCAAAGCGGAGGTGCGGCTGCCCAAACTATTCGGGAACGGCATGGTGCTGCAGCAGCAGGCGGACGTGGCGATCTGGGGCTGGGAAGATGCAGCACAAGAAGTGACGGTCACCCTGGGGGCATCGACCGCGAAGACGACGGCCGGTGCCGACGGGCGCTGGCTGGTCCGTCTCAAGACGCCGGCGGCCGGCGGACCGCTGGAGTTGCAGGTCAAGGGTAAGAACGACGTCAAAGTCCAGGACGTTCTGGTAGGCGAGGTCTGGATTTGTTCCGGCCAGTCGAACATGGAATGGGTCGTGGCCCAATCGCAGAATGCGGCGGAAGAGATCGCGGCCGCGAAGTACCCACGGATTCGGATGATCAAGGTCGGACATCATGTGGCGTCGCGGCCGCAGGACGATCTGGAAGGCCAATGGACCGTTTGCTCTCCGGAATCGGCGGCGGCATTTTCCGCGGTCGGCTATTACTTTGCTCGTCACCTGCATCAGCAGCTGGGGCAGGGTGATAAGTCGGTGCCGATCGGCATGATCAACAGCTCATGGGGTGGGACAATTTGCGAAGCATGGACCAGCCGCGAGGCGCTGGAGGCCGACGAGGACTTCAAGCCGATCCTCGAACGAGCGGCCATTTTTCAAGCGAATAACCCTAACCAGGCGGCCGCACTGTTCAACGGGATGCTGAACCCGATCATCCCCTACGGAATCAAGGGTGCGATCTGGTACCAAGGCGAATCGAACGTCAGTCGAGCGGAACAGTATCGCAAGCTGTTCCCCGCGATGATCACCGACTGGCGAAAACGGTTTGGCCAAGGAGACTTTCCATTTCTGTTCGTCCAGTTAGCGCCGTTCAAATACGGTCACGATCCTCGGTTGCTGGCGGAGCAATGGGAGTCACAGCGCAGTACCCTCGAGCTTCCCAATACCGGGATGGCGGTCACGACCGATATTGGCAACGTGGTCGACATCCATCCCGCCAACAAACAGGATGTGGGAAAACGTCTGGCATTGTGGGCACTGGCCCGGCACTACGGCAAATCGGATCTGGTCTACTCCGGTCCGCTTTACGAATCGATGAGCGTCGAGGGCAACAAGATCCGAGTACGATTTGGACATGTCGGTGGAGGGCTGATCGCGCGGGGGGACAAGCCGCTGAGCCACTTTTTGATTGCCGGCGAAGACCAGCAATTTTTCGAAGCGATGGCGGTGATCGACGGTGGCTCCATACTGGTCTCGTCGGACAAAGTGTCGAAGCCGGTGGCCGTCCGATTTGCCTGGGAGCAGACCGCCGAGCCGAATCTGTTCAACAAGGAAGGGCTGCCGGCGTCACCCTTTCGAACGGACGACTTCAAGTTGATTTCGGCTGACGCGAAATAGCGGAGAAAACGCGAATGAAGCTTCCAACATCCCCCGAAGCCGAGATTGTGGTCGCCACCGCCGACCACGTCCGCTCGCGGCTGATCGCGGACAGTTCCGGGCATGACTGGTGGCACGTCCAACGGGTCTGGCAGGTGGCCAAACAGATCGCGGTGGAGGAAGCAGCGGACCTGACCGTTGTGGAACTCGCCGCGCTGCTGCACGATATTGCGGATTGGAAGTTCCACGACGGGGACGAATCGGCGGGCCCCCGGGCCGCTCGCGATTGGCTGTCGCAGTACGAACTTGCTCCCCAGGTTGTCGAGCACGTCTGCACGATCATCGCGACCCTGTCTTTCAAGGGAGCCAACGTACCGACACCGATGGATAGCTTGGAAGGATGCATCGTCCAGGATGCGGATCGGTTGGATGCCGTCGGCGCCATCGGGATCGCTCGGGCCTTCGCTTATGGCGGGCATAAGGGTCGAGCGATGTATGATCCGCAAACGCCGCCCGAGCCACACCAGAGTTTTGAAGCCTATAAACGCAATTCGGGCCCCACCATCAATCACTTTTACGAAAAGCTGTTGTTGCTCAAGGAACGCATGAACACCCGCACGGCGCGCCGCATCGCCGAAGAGCGGCATGCATTCATGGAGTCGTTTATACAACAGTTTTTTCGTGAGTGGAACGTCGACCTGCTGGAACGGGAATGAGCGCAGAGCCACCTTCTACGAATCCCTATGAGCCGCCTCAGGTCGCCAGCCGGCGCATTCCGTTGAGCAGCGGACAGCGGGAGTTTTTGCTAGCGATATCGCTGCATCAGAAGGGGATCCTGATTTGCCTGTTGTTGCGAGGGTTGCTTGAGTTCAGTTTTCTGTACTACTACGAGCGGTATTTGCGGGCGATCTTGATCAGCGAAGGGATCTTGATGATTGCCACCGCCTTTTTTGTTTCCATGATTGGCGTGCGACTGTATGGCAGGTTCTCGGGACTCTACTATGGATTCGTATCTCTGACGCCGTTTCTGGGAGTCTTCGTGCTCTGGACCGTGAATCACGCCGCGACACTCGTCCTGAGACACTTTGGCATCCATGTTGGCTGGCTGGGCGCCGACCGGTCGGAGATCTGATGGCGACGATGCGAACAACCGGCGATGACAGCTTCAATATTACGGGCGCTTGCCGAGTGATCTGCAGCGCGATCGGGAAGCAAGTTCCCGAACTGACCCATCTGGACGTGCAGCGCATCGGGTTCTCCGTGTCGCAAACTCGACGAAGAACCCATTACGGAATCTACGCGTCATTAACTCCGCTGCGATTCAAAGACGGCGCGGCAACTCAGTGGCGACGAAATTCGGAAGTAGCGATTCAACAAGTCCTGGACGAACAGGGACGCGAATTGCTCTATCTGCTTACGCTGTACCTTCCGCGATTCATGGATATCCCTTTCGACGAAAAGCTGATCACGATCTTTCACGAGCTATGGCACATTTCGCCTCGATTCGACGGCGATATCCGCCGTCACGAGGGCCGCTGCTATGCCCACACTTCGTCCAAAGCCGCATTCGACCGCCAGATGAAAATCCTCGCGGAACGCTGGCTAGCGATCACGCCGGACCGGCACTGTACCGATTTTCTGCGGCTCAACTTCCGCGAACTGCAAAACCAGCACGGCAGAGTCGTCGGAACCCGCTACCTGAAGCCAAAACTGATTCCTGTCCGCAGGCAAGCAGGGTTCAGCCAGCAGGGGAGCGGATAGAGAGTAAACTGTTGGCCACGACACCACCAACCGGGACGCGCTAATTCCAATTCAATCCTTCCCATTGCCGCGCAATGCCGCCTTCAGCACAGCGGCCAACTCCGTCAGTTCGGCGACCGAACGGGCTGCCAATTCCTCCGAGGGCGATACCGGTCGGCCGAGCAGTTCCTGCAGCGTTTGAATCTGGCCGATCCACTGACCCTGTGTGCGTCCCTGTTGAAGCCCCTCCGCTAAGCCAGCAGTCTTGCCCTCCTGGATCCCTTGCTGCTTGCCCTGCTGGATCCCCTGCTGGATCCCCTCGAGATACCGTTGTTCAACAATGGTCGGCATCTGGATGCTCCTGTCGCGAATTTCATTTTCGATTGCCGATGACAATTGCGAGGCGCTGATCTGATCCGTGCAGCTCGCGA
>Ga0233425_10010128_pt1 | contig 11615 bp, 5 predicted proteins | sample Watercolumn_Towu_2_FD_181712 | JGI IMG/M metagenome (GOLD analysis project Ga0233425, IMG submission 181712) | Freshwater microbial communities from Lake Towuti, South Sulawesi, Indonesia - Watercolumn_Towuti2014_140_MG | ecosystem: Environmental > Aquatic > Freshwater > Lake | place: Indonesia...
GCCCGAGGAGGGCGGCGGGCTGCTGATCCTGCACATGCAGGCCCGCGGGCAGCGCTGGTGGCTGCCGCTGTTTCTCCACGTCGAGTGCGTCGGCGCGGTGCTCATGAGCTGCGAGCAGGTCCTGAGCGACCATCCGGATGCCGATGGTGAGGCGCGGCTGCGGCGGCTACGGGCCGAGGCCGCGTCCGGAGACGCGCAGTGGCGCGAGGTCTTCGAGCAGGCGAGCGCCCTCCGGGACGATCTGCTGCTTGGCCGCCTCGACTTCGACTCACTTCTCTTCCTGAGGCGCAAGCCGTTCAACTCCGAACAGCCGTTCATGGATGCGCACCATCTCGTGAACCCGCCCGGCGGCGCGATCTACCGCCTGTCGCCGGTGCGGCCTGGCGGGGAGGTCACGCCGGTCGTAGACTCCCTGGGCGAGGGCGTCTACCGGGACGTGTGCCTCCACTGGGACGGGACGCGGTTTCTGTTTGCCTTCGGGAACGGGTCCGACCAGTGGGACGGGGCGCAGAGCTACGACCTGTACGAGGCGAACGTCGACGGGTCGGGGCTGCGACAACTCACTTCCGGTCCGTACAACGATGCCGAGCCCTTCTACCTCCCGAACGGGCAGATCGGGTTCACGTCCGATCGGTCCGAGCACTTCGTCATGTGCGGGGCGAACCGGCATTCGCCGACGCTCTTCGTGATGGAGAGCGACGGGACCACTCCCCGGCAGCTCAGCTTCAACGTGTTCAACGACTTCAACCCGACGGTCCTGCCCGACGGGCGCATCCTGTACAGCCGGTGGGAGTACAACGAGCGGTCCGTCACCTCGCTGCACAACCCCTTCACGATGCTGCCGGACGGCACGAACGTCGAGCCGTACTACGGGAACGCGACCATCCGCCCGAATGTGGTGATGTTCCCGCGTCCGGTCCCGGGGAGTGGCAAGGTCATGGCGCTCTTCACCGCCCACCATGGGCAGACCCACGGGCCGGTCGGTCTCATCGACGTGCGGCGGGGGATCGACGGCGACGGGCCGCTCACACTGCTGACGCCGAACGTGCCCGTAACCGGGGAGAAGGCCGAGGACAGCCGGTACGGATGGTACAGCGATCCGCAGCCGCTCGCGGAGGACACGTACCTCTGCTCCTACACGCCGACCGTGCAGCCGTGGCTGGCGCGCACGTGGGGCCTGTACGTCGGTGATCGGCACGGGAATCTCGCGCTCGTCTACCGTGACCCGAGCATCTCCTGCGCCGAGCCCGTGCCGCTGCAACCGCGCCCGCGGCCGGCGGCGATGGCGCCGGCGACTCCGGACACGAGCAGCGCCGAAGCGACCGCGCGCGTGCTCATGCTCGACGTGTACCAGGGCCTGACGGGCGTGCCACGTGGGGAGGCGAAGTACCTGCGTGTGCTGGAGGACCTGCCGCGCAAGGGTGTGAGGTACGGGGGGGTCATCACCACCTCGGGCACCCGCATCTACACGGTGAAGCGCATCTTCGGCATCGTGCCGCTCGAGGCGGACGGCTCGGCGCTGGTGACGGTGCCGGCGAACCGCAACGTCTACTTCGAGGTCCTTGACGCGGAGCAGCGCGAGATCCAGCGGATGCGGAGCGTCGTGTGCCTGAAGCCCAACGAGACCCGGACCTGCGTCGGCTGCCACGAGCCCAAGACGACCGCGCCGGTGAACGTCCATGCCCGCGCGGCGTCGCGACCGCCACGCGAACCCTCCCCGCCGCCCTGGGGCACGCAGACCCTCAGCTTCCTGCGCGACGTGCAGCCGGTGCTTAACGACCGCTGTGTCGCGTGCCATGCCTTTGACCGCTGGTCGAACCGACTGGTCCTCACGGATGACCTCACCAACCAGTTCACCGTCGGCTACGAGGAGCTGTTGCCCTACCTCAGCGTGGCGGACGCCATGCGCTGGGACACGCCCGACGACGTGTACGCACGGCCTCCGTACACCTACGGCTCGAAGGTCTCGCCGTTGATGCAGCTGCTCGCCGCCGGACACTACGGGGTCGCGCTGACCGACGACGAGCGCCTGCGGCTCGTGAACTGGATCGACGCGAACGGCGTGTACTACGATCGGTACGAGAACGAGCACTACCCGAACCGTCAGATCCTGGCCGACGAGGCCCGCAAGCCCCTCACCGAGGTGTTCGCGCGGCGCTGCGCGACGTGCCACGGCGAGGGCGACGGCGCGCAGGACACGTGGTGGCTGACGGTCAACCGGCGCGATCCGGCGCTCAGCCGGGCCCTGATGGCGCCGCTGGCGCGAGCGGCGGGCGGCTGGGGACGCTGCGAGGGGATCGTCTTCGCGGACCGGGAGGATGCCGACTACCAGGCACTACTGCAGCGGCTGAGCGACCTGCACGCCGAGCTGACCGAGCACCCGCGGGAGGACCTCCTCTCCCTGCGGGGGACGCCGGCCGAGACGCAGGCCGTGGCCCTCCCGGCGCCACCCGCGCCGCGCCCGGAAGTCGCGGAGGACCCGGGCGACTGGGTCTGGCTGAGCAGCCTCCCGTGGCAGTCCGCTACGGCGGGCTGGTCGCCCAGCGGCGACAAGCTCCCGCGGAAGGACCGGGGCATCGAGGGGGGGCTGTTGACCGTGGGGCCACGGCGGTTCCGGCGCGGCGTCGGCACCCACGCGCCTTCGGAGATCGTCTACGACCTCGCCGGCAAGTACGCACGGTTCGCCGCGACGGTCTGTGCCGCGGAGGACGGGGGCAGCGTCGCGTTCCAGGTGTACGGCGATGATCGCCTGCTCTTCGAGAGTGCCGTGCTGCGCGGCCTGCGGGGCTCCGAGGAGATCGACGCGTCGGTGGAGGGCGTCCGCCAGCTGCGCCTGGTCGTCACCGACGCCGGGGACAACTACTTCGCCGACTGCGCGAACTGGGCCGGGGCTCGCCTGAAGCCGTGCCCCTGAGGACCCGCTCATGATTCCAGCCGCGTTGGCGCTCTTCACTGGCATTGCGGCCGCTCAACCGCCGACCGAGGCCCGCTTCGTCGAAGCCTTCAGTGAGCCGCTCGGGGACCGCTGGGCGTGCCTCGGCGGTGACTGGACCGTCGCGGACGGCGCGCTGACGGGGCGCGGTGCGGGGGACCTCGCTCGGCGCGGCTACGTGTGGCGCGACGTGGAGGCGCACGCCACCGTGGCGATCGCGGAGGCCGACGGCCCCGCGTTCTGGGCTGGCCTGCGGCTCCGGACCGATAGCCGGAAGAACCCCGGCGCGGGGTACCTCGTCTACCTGCGGCGCAGCGGGGAGCTGGAGATCTGGACGCAGGGGAAGGTCCTCGCGGCGCGGCAGACCGGTCTGGCGGACCGCCTGGCCCGTGGCGAGCCGGTGCGGCTCGGAGCGCGAGCCGTCGGCACCCACGTCGCGGGGCTCGTTGATGGGAAGGTCGTCGTGGAGGCGGAACACGGTGAGGTGGGATGGGGTGAGGTGTCGCTGGCGGTCTGTGGCGTCACGGCCAGGTTCGATGACGTGGAGTGCCGCGGCTCGACGCTGGGCAGCGTGGTCAGCGGGCACGTTCTCAGCTACGCCGACCTGCTGCCGGTCCCCGACGCGCTGGTGGAGACGTACCACTCGCTGGACGGCTACCCAAGCCTGGCCCTGGTGGCCACCCGCAGCGATGCGGACGGTCGCTTCTTGCTCGAGGGTCTGCCGCCGGGGGAGAAGGCCTACTGGGTCCGCGCCAGCAAGGAGGGCATGGGTGGGGGGACGGGCTGGTTCGTGACGGTCTCGCAGGAACAGCCGACTGAGGTGGACTTGTACCTCGTCGATCGGCCGGCATCTAGCGTCTGGGTGGATTCCGCATCCCTGGTTCTGCCGGAGGGCTGGGAGGAGGTCGCCGACCCCCAGTGCCAAGGCGGCGGCCGAGCCGTGGTGCGCAGCCGCGCCGCGGAGCCTCCCGGGATTCGCTGTCCGGTCACGGTGCCGGAGGGCGGGACGTACGCGCTCCACGTGGCCTCCGGCCTGTATGAGGCGCCGCACTACTGGTCGCCCTACACATACCGGCTGGACGGCGGCGAATGGCGGGAGGCCGCCAGCGGGCTGACCCTCGAGGGCCCGCGCTACGGCGACCGCGCCATCCTCACTTGGGCCCGAACTCCGCCGCTCGAGCTGGCAGCCGGCGCGCACGAGGTGGAGTTTCGCCTCTCGGGACACGCCCCCGCAGGCGGGTACTACTGGACCCTCGACGCGCTGGCGCTCGAGCGGCTGCCGGAGCCTGTCGGGCCCTCCGTCGCCCGCGACAGTACCCCCGAACTGCGCTGGCGCGCCGCTGCGGGGGCCGAGGTGGTCCTCCAGCTATCCGCGAGCCGCGACTTCAGCGTCGGGACGCTCACGGTGCCGCACCTCTCGGGCGGCCGCTGGCGTGTCCCCCGTGACCTGCAGCTCGCCGACGGGACCCACTGGTGGCGTCTGAAGCCCCAGCACCCGGAGAGCAGCTGCTACCGAGGCGTGTTCGGGCCGCCGGCCGCGCTCGAAGTCGCCACCCGCTCCCCGGCCATCGGGAGCGTGCGCCATCGCGCCGAGGCGCCCGATCGGGCAACTGTCTCCTGGGAGACGGACGAGTCGTGTGAGTCCTGGATCGAGTGGGATGTGCGCACCTTCGCGCCGCGCTTCCGGACGCCGGTCACAGACGGGCGGACCCACGTCGCGTGCCTTACCGGCCTCGAGCCCATGACTTGCACCCGGTACTGGGTCGTCGTCCGCGGGCCGGATGGGGAGCGGCGCAGCCTCCGTCGGCAGTTCCTCACGCCGCGGCGAGAGCTGTCGGGGCGACGGTCGCCGTTTGGCGTGTTCGGCCAGGCCCTGGCCTATGCGGGCGAGCTTGGCGCGGCGGGGGTGGAGTGGATGAGCGACTACTGGGACTGGGCGACGCTGGAGCCGACGCGCGGCGTGTTCGACTGGCGCCAGGCCGAAGAGCGGATGGCGCGCGCCGAGGCCGCCGGGCTGGACCTGACCGTCACCTTCTGGGGAAGTCCGGCTTGGGTCCGGCCTTCGACTACGGAACAGCCCGCGTGGGCTTTTACGTACGGTCCGGAGGATGCCACGGCGACGCGCGAGTTCTACCGGCGCGTCGCCGCGCACTGTCGCGGTCGGGTGGACTGGTGGCTGCCCTGGATCGAGCCGAACGTCGGCCGCGATCCGACCTTCGGGTTCCCACGAGGGTACTGGGCCAGCCGTCCCCATGCGCGCACGTATGCCGCCCACGAGCGCGCGGCCTACCAGGGCGCGAAGCGCGGCAACCCGGGCTGTCGACTGGTCGGGATGAACACGGCCGGCGTGGACCTGGCCTTCATCGAGAAGTGCTACGATGAGGGCGCGGCCGAAACTTCCGACGTGATGAACGTGCACTACTACGCGATGACGGGGGACTTCGAGAAGCAGAACCCGGAGGCGTTGTTCGGCGGTCTCCGGCGGTTGATGGCGCAGTACGGCGACGCCGAAAAGCCGATCCTGTGCAGCGAGGGCGGAGGCACGTCGTCGGGCTTGCCGGACACGGACGAGACGATGCAGGCCACGAACCTCGTGCGCATCTACGTGCTCTCCATCGCCAACGGCATCGACAAGCTCTGCTGGACCTTTGCCTACGACCCCGATCCATACGGGAGCGCGCGGCTCTCGATGGTCCCGTGGATGGGCCTATTCGGCTGCGACCCCGACCCGACGCACGTGTCGCCCGACCTTCACGGCTCGCCGAAGCCGGCGTACTTCGCGTACGGCACCATGACCGGACTGCTCGCGGGCAGCGTGTATGACGGGCGTGTCCGACTGGGGGCAGGGGTGCGCGCGTACCGCTTCCAACGGGTGTCCGCCGGGGGCCCACAGCGCATCACCGTGCTCTGGTCGGAGGAGGCGAGCCGGCGCATCGGCCTCCCCGTGTCGGGCCCGGTGCTGGAGTGTGTCGATCACCTCGGGGCGCCGGTTCCGGCGGAGGCGCGGGACGGCTGCGTCATGCTGGAGCTGGCGGACGCCCCGGTGTACGTTGTCGAGTCGGCCGGCGGACGCGGCTAGGCCGCCCAAGGCGCAGGCCGCTCAACGGGGGAGTGTCGGCCCGATGGATGCCACTGGTTCGCGGCGCACGGCGTTCTTCGTGCTCTACGCCGTGGCCCTGGTCTCCACGTTCATCTGGGTGCACTGCGACTATGTGCAGCAGCGCTCTCGCATCGATCTCCAGGCGGCCTATGTGGCCTTCGCTGCGGCCGCCGCCTACCTGCTGCTGCGCGCCGTCTTGGTTCTCAGCGGGCGCATCCCCGAGGCGTGGGAGTACGTCTGGCTCTCCGTCGACCTGTTCCTCATCACCGCCGGCGTCTACCTGACCGGGCGCATGGGCAGCGACCTCGCGCTGCTCTACTTCTGGCCGCTGGTGACCGCCTCCATCCAACGGCGGCCGCGTCTGACCTCCGGCGTGGGGCTGGCGGTCGCAGTCCTGTACACCGCCGCCACGCTACCGGAGGCCATCGAGACGGGGATGACGGCGCGCCTCGCAGCCCGGCTGTTCGTGGTGGCCGCCGCGACGGCCGTGGCGGTCGCGTATGCCGTGACGGAGGCCGCGCGCGTCGAGGAACTGACCCGCCTGCGGGAGAGCCTCGCGTTGACCGACTACCGCGCTCAGTTGGCGCAGGAGATGCACGACGGCATTCAGCACTACCTCGTGCGCATCGCCACGCGGCTGAACCTCGCCCGGACCCTGATCGACCAGGACCCCGACCGCGCGGCGCGCATGGCGGTCGGCCAGACCCTCACCGTGCGCCAGGCGAGCGATGAGCTGCGGTACCTCGTGCGCCGACTGCGGTCGCCGATCATCGAGCAGCTCGGGTTCCTGGGGGCGCTGGAGGATCACCTCGGGATGTTCGGTGAGCGCGCCGGCGCGGCCACGGAGCTCCGCGTCGATGGTGAGCCGCGGCGGCTGCCGGCGGACGTGGAGCACGCCGCCTTCCGCGTCATCCAGGAGGCCCTCACCAATGCCGAGAAGTACGCGGAGGCGACAACGGTCGAGGTTCGCGTCGGGTTTGGCGAGGGCTCCATCGAATGCGTCGTGCGGGACGACGGGAGGGGGTTTGATCCGGCCGCGACGAAGGAGCCCGGCGCCGACGGCGGCTTCGGGCTGGTCGGCATGAGGGAGCGTACCGCCTCAGCCGGCGGGGAGCTTACCGTCGACGCGGCGCCGGGTCGAGGGGTCACGATCACGTTCCGGGCGCCCCTGCCGCCGGAGGGAGAGGGCGATGCCGAAGGTCCGCCTGCTGATCGCTGAAGACGAGACCCTCGTCCGCTACGCACTCGCCCAGATGCTCGGGGCGGAGGCGGACATCACCATCGTCGGGGAGGCCGCCAACGGCGAGGCGGCGGTGGCCGCGGCCCTCGCGCATCGGCCCGATGTCGTGCTGATGGACATCAACATGCCGAAGCTCGACGGCCTCGAGGCGACCCGGCGCCTGACCGCCGAGCTGCCGGAGTGCGCGGTCGTCATGCTGACGATCCTCGACGACGACGCGAGCCTCTTCGACGCGGTGAAGGCGGGGGCCAAGGGCTATGTGCTGAAGAGCGCGGCGCCCGAGGAGGTGCTCGCCGCCCTTCGGGCTGCGGCGCGCGGTGAGGCCTTCCTTGGCCCAGCTCTCGTAGGGCGCGTCATGGACGAGTTCGCGCGCCTCAGCCGCTTGCGCACCGCCGCGAAAGAGGCCTTCGCCGAACTCACGCGCCGGGAGATGGAGGTCCTGGAGCTCCTGGGTCGCGGCCTGCGGAACCGCGAGATCGCGGCATCCCTCTACCTTAGCGAAAAGACCGTGAAGAACCACATCTCCAGCATCCTCGCCAAGCTCCACGTCAACGACCGCACCGAAGCGGCCCTCCTGGCCGCCAGGCACGGTCTGGCCGACGCGCCGGGGGCACGTCACTGAACCCGGAAGGAAACCGGGACCCCCTCGCACGGTTCTTGGGTCCTTTGGCCCCCCGCTGAACGCCCGTCCGGGTGGTATGCTCCCAGCAGGTGGACGCCGCACGTCGAAGACCGGTGCGGCATGGAGGTCCGGGAACGATGTTGGCAATCGGCAGCGACCACCGGGGACTGGCCCTCAAGACGCGCCTGCGGCAGTGGCTGCAGCTGCGGGGCGTGGGGGTCTGTGACGTCGGCGCGTTCTCCGCCTCGCCCGTTGACTACCCGGACATCGCCATCCCGGCCGCTGAGGCGGTGCGCGACCATCTGGTCGATGGCGCCATCCTGGTCTGCGGCACGGGCCTGGGCATGGCCATCGCCGCCAACAAGGTACCGGGGGTCTTCGCGGTAACGGTGACGGATGTGGCCACCGCTTGCGCCGCCCGGCGCAGCAACAACGCCCAAGTTCTCTGCCTCGGCTCCGACAACGTGCCATACGACCTCGCCACACGGATTGCTGAGGCCTGGCTCGCCTCCGAGTTCCAGGGCGGCGATTCGCTCCGCAAGCTGGCCAAGATCCGCGCCGCCGAACGGCGATATGCGAGGTGACCGGCATGGAGCCCCTGTTGCTGGTGCTGGGCGCGTACCTGCTCGGCTCCGTTCCCTCCGGCTACCTGCTGGTGCGGGCGTGCCGCGGCGTCGACGTGCGCGCCCAGGGCTCCCACGGCATCGGCGCGATCAACGTCTGTCGCGTGGGCGGCCTCGGACTGGGCGTCCTGACGCTGCTGGCAGACACCGGCAAGGGGACCGTTGCCGTTCTGGCGGCACGCGCACTCACCGGCGATCCGTGGCCGATCTGTGCCGCGGCCTTGGCAGTGTTGCTCGGACACGCGTTCTCGATCTGGCTCCTACTGAAGGAGGGGCACTTCTCCGAGGGCAAGTGCGTTGCCAGCGCTCTGGGGGTGCTGCTGGGGCTGGGACTCGTGGGGGAGTTGCCGTGGTCCGCGGTACTGGCTCCCGTCGGCGTCTGGGGGATCGGGCTGCTGCTGCCGCGTGTCCTCACGGGCCGCTGGTGGTGCGTCTCACCGGCGACCATCGCGGCGACCCTCGCCATCCCCCTCGCCGTTCACCTCGCCCATCCGGCGCCGGCCTACCGCCTCCTGGCCGGGCTCATGGCGGCGCTGATCCTCGTCCGCCACAAGGAGAACCTCCGTCGACTGCGGGCGGGCACCGAGCCCGGGATCCCGTCCCTGCACCTGTCCCGTCGCGCCTGACCGTCTGTCGTGCTGTGCGCGAAGGCCGAGGTTCAGCGACGCGACCCCGTCGTTCGCAGCTCCACCCAGTCGATCTCGCCGTCGAGGTACTGCGAGTGCTCGCCCCAGAGGTAGGCGCCGAGGGTGAGGGGCGTCTGTGAGGCGAAGTCGCCGCCGGTCGCATCAGGCGCGCTCCCCTCGAGCTTCCCGTCGACATACACGTTCAGCGTGCCGTCGGCCACGTCGCGCTCGCCGCGAACGGCGTGCCACTCGCCGTCGTTGAGCAGCGTGCGGCCGGTCGCGGAGCTGAACACATCGCCGGCCGGAGAGGAGAGATAGAGCTTCAGTTTGCCCTCGCTCACCATGAAGCAGTACTGCTTCAGGTCCATGCTGCACAGGATCGGGGCCATGTAGGGCGGGCCCGTCGGTGGGAGCTTCACCCGCGCCTCGATGGCGAAGCCCTGGTCTGCACCGAAGTCGAACTGCGCCGTCCGCTCGACCTGCGCATACGACTCGCCGCCGGGGAGCCGCAGAGCGCCGTCGGCCACCCGGGCCGCTCCTACCAGCTTCGCCGCATGTCCGTTGCCGCTCTCATCTGTGATGAGGCCGTCCTGCTCGCGGTCGAAGCTCCAGCGGCCGATCACGCGCTCCTCTCGAACGAACCGTTTCGCGGCCAGCGCCAGTTCGCTCCCGCCGAACACACGGTAGCTCACGGCGGGCTTCGTGTCGAAGCTGACGGTGTCTCCCTCGACCTGGCAGGTCACCGGCTCGCCCTCCGGGAGGCTGACGACGCGGACTTCGCTGTCCGGCCACGGGTTCTTCAGCCGACACGGCCTCCCCGCCAGCGACTTGATGCGCACGCCGCGCACCTCGGTCCCGACGTGACCCGCCGCGACCTCAAAGCCCCCCACCGCGAGGTGCCCGCCGAACGAGTCGCTCAACGCCGTGCCCGCGGGCAGCCCGGCGTAGAGGTGGATACGCCCGGGCCAGGAGAGCACGCGGCCCTGCGGGCTGAGGTAGGGCTCGTCGAGCATCCCCAAGAAGAGGCGGATCTGCGCCAGGTAGCCGGGGCGCATGTTCCGCTCCTTGTTCGGCAGCGCCCGGTAGGACCGTCGCGCCAGTTCGAGCAGCCCGGGGTCGGAATCGAGGCTGATGTCCTCCGCCCAAAGGGTCATCACCAGATTGGCGGTGATGTTGTACTCCAGCAGCTGCGGCGCATCGCGCACATCGCAGAAGACCGGGCCCTCCGGGGTGTCGAGCGTCGGATAGGGCGCCAGATGCTCCACGATCTCCCGCCACCGCTCGCGTTCGGCCGCATCGACGCCGAGGGTCTCGGCCGCTTCGATGCACGCCTTGAGATGGTACTTCACGAAGCTCAGCGCGCCCACCGAGTCGCGGTTCAGCCGGAACCCAGGCGTGAACCCCCAGTGCTCCTGGGAGACGGTCGGGATCACGTGGAAGAGACCGTCCTCACCGCGCGTCACGTAGTCCGCGTAGAAGCGCGCGCCCTCGCGGAGCATCGGGTAGGCCCGGTCGCGGAGGAAGGCCCGATCCTGGGTGTACTGGAAGACCTGCCAGAAGGGCTGCAGCATCAGGGCCGTGTTCTCCAGGCCCCACTCCCACGTTACATTCGAGTAGACGACCCGGTCTGACCGGATCGGGTAGTGGACGAGGCTGAAGGCGATCCCCGAGCAGCCGTAGGTCTCGCGCGCGTTCCGCTGGAGCATCGGGCGCATCTCCTCGAAAAGGCGCAGGCGCTGCTCGAGGGTGTCGGCCTGACCGCTGACGATGGTATCGGTGAACTGCCCCTCATTCCAGTGGTAGTCGCCATGCCAGGGCGTCTGGTCCGCATAGGTGCACGCGGTGGCGTTGTAGTGCATCAGGCGGGAGTTCCGCCAGTCGCGGAGTCCCTCATCGGTGACCCGCCGGTCCGCTTCCGCCAAGGCCGCGAGGCCGCGGCCTCGCGCGGACTGGAGCTGCCGCTTGGCCGCCGCGAGGGGGTCTTCCGCGTCGCGCGTCGTGACGACGGTCAGGTAGAGCGTGAACGCGGCGTCGGGGCCGGTGACGGTTGCGGAGGCCAAGGCGCCGGAGGGCGAGTCGTTGACGCGCTGAGCCGCCATGCGCAGCTCGTGCTGGTACCCGGCCAGCGTGCCCAACGCCTCCGCCGGGGCCGCATGGACCACGAACGGCTCCAGCGCCCCCGTGACCCCGGCCAGCGCAGTCGTCGCGTAGGAGGGTCCATCGAGGACGGCCATCATCACGTACTCAAAGCCCTCGGGGAACGTCTTCTCCGCGTGGAAACGCTGCCTCACCCAGAAGAACGGCCCCTCGGCCCCCGCCGCCGGCGCGGGCAGCGGCCCGTTGTCGAGATCCTGGCTGTAGTCGTAGTCGGTCTCGCCGCTGTAGTGGCAGAGGGCGTCGACGCTGGCGCCCTGGGGTGTCGTGTCCTGGTGGCGGAACAGCTCGATCCCCAGGGGCTGCGTGAGGCCCGCG
>Ga0233425_10010129_pt1 | contig 11614 bp, 5 predicted proteins | sample Watercolumn_Towu_2_FD_181712 | JGI IMG/M metagenome (GOLD analysis project Ga0233425, IMG submission 181712) | Freshwater microbial communities from Lake Towuti, South Sulawesi, Indonesia - Watercolumn_Towuti2014_140_MG | ecosystem: Environmental > Aquatic > Freshwater > Lake | place: Indonesia...
CCGCCAGGAAAACGGGCTTCCTCCAGCCGGCCGGAAGGCCAAAGAGAGAGAGGCTTGCGTTCTCCGGCCCGTTGCCCCGGTTGCGCGCGAAGAGCTCAAAGCGCGCCGTCCCGCCCGGCGCCGCGGACGTCTCGGGCGCATCGGTCCCCACGCTGAAATTGAAGACCTGAAGGACATCGACGAACGCTGTCACATCGAACCTCGCCCCTACCGCGTTGCGGAGCACAGCGTTCACGAAATACCGCCCCGCGGTGGAATCGGCGGAGACATACACGACCAGCCAGAGCTTCGTCAGGTTCCCCGGCCGGAGGACGGCGGGGTTCCCCGGGCCGACCTCGCTCCCGTCCGGGAGCTCGAGCCGCACCTGCCAGCCGGCCGGAAGGACCGGTTCGCCCGGCAGGAGCGTCTCGGGCCCGTTGCCGTTGTTGAGGAGGTAAACCGCCGCGTTGGCCGTCCCGCCCGGGTACGCCTCCAATTCGGAGTAATCGGGCTCGATTTCGAGCGCGTGCACCGCTTCCACCGTGGTGTTCACCGTGCAGGCCGCAAGGACGCCCCCGCCGGCGTCCCTCGCCTCGACCAGGAGCGGCAGTCTCTGCCCGGCGAACGCCTTGTCGGGCGCCTGGACGCTCAGCCCCACGAGGACCGTCTGGGACAGGCGCAGGCGCAATTCGCTCACGTTCAGCGTGGCGTTCCATCCCTCGGGGACGGCGCCCGTCGCCAGCCGGACCTCCGTATCGTTATCGACATTGCCCTCCTTTGCGACCGTGAGCACGTACTGCGCCGTCCTCCCGGGCAGGACCGAGCTCTCCGCCGGGTCCGGAATGATGGAGAGGTCGAGCACCGGCGCCACTCGGACATTGACGGAGACGCTGGCGGTCACATTCGGCGCGAACACGGATGCGGCCGTCACCGTGACCGCCCCGGTCGTGTTGGCCTTCGCAAAGGAGGCCGGTATGACGGAGAGCTTCACCGCCTTCGGTTCCCATGGCAAGAGGGTGAGGTTGCTTGAGGACAGAAAGGTCTCCCAGCCGGGCGGCCGGACCATCGTGAGGTTTACCGTCTCGAAGTAGTCCCAGGACATGATGGTCAAGTTGAAGGTGGCCGCGGCGTCCGGGGGCGCCTCGCGCCGATCATCGGTGCAGTTGAGGTCGATGCGCCGCGTGAGCGAGAGCCCCGCGCGCAGGACGATGTCATCCCAAGCGTCCGGGTCGAGCCCCGAGACCGCGCTCACCCGCAGGGTGAGGTTCTCCCCATCCAAGCCCGAGGACGGGGCCCGCACATTGACCCAGAGGTCCCGTTTCTCCCGGGGCCCAAGCCTTGCCGTCGGGCTGTCCAGCCAGAGCTTCCAGCCCGGGCCGTCGTACCCGGGGCCTATTCCCCCCTCCACGCCCCCAAACGACGAATTGATGGAAAGGTTCACCTCGTCCCCGGCCATCCCAAGATTCCGGACCGAGGCCGGGAACCGGTACGTTTCCTTGAGGTGGAGCGATGCCTCCCGGTCCTCCTCCTCCGAAGCTATTATCACCCCCGGCCGTAGCCCTGCCTTGAAATAGATCTCGCCCATGCCTCCGTCGCGGTTGTCAAACCAGGCTACCCCGAGCCCGCCGCCGGCCCCCGCCGCAATGACCGCTCCCGCAACGTAGCCGTCGGTGTTCGTGAGCCGGACTGCCGGCATAGGCTCGCCCCCGCCGTCCGGCGGGATGCGGACGTAATAAAGGTCCCCGTCGGTCCAGTTGTTGAACACGATGTGCACGCTTCCATAGCGGTCCACACAGAGGTCCCCGATACTGGATGAGAGGTTCGAGAGAAGCATATCCCCGCTCAGGGCCTTACCGTCGTTGGTGAGCTTTGCATAATAGAGGTGAGCTGGACCCCAACTCCAGGCGGCCTGGAGGATATGCATCGTGCCGTCTGGCCCGAACGCGATTTCAGGCATGGGCGCGTCCGGCCCCAAGAACCATTGATTCAGGTAGCTCGTTGCGTTCTGGAGCAGCTGGCCCTCGGGGTCGAATTTCGCATGCATGAGCCGGCCGTTCGTGGCATTCCTGAAAAGCACGTGCGGGTACCCGGCCGGGTCCACCGCTATCGTCGTCCCGTTGCCCCATTTCCCGGCCAGCAGGCCCCAGTGCAGATAGTATTCGCCGCTGTTGTTCTCGACATATGACATCTCCACCCGGCCCTCGGGCTCGTCCTCGCTGACCGTATACGCCCGCTGTTTCTGGCCGACGGCGAGGCTGACCACGTGCGGGTTCTTTGCCGACGGGGCCAGGTTTATGGGCTGGCATTTGGGCCAGCCGTTCACATCGTACTTCTGGTACATCGGCCCGTACACGCCCTGTGTCGTCCAGACGACATGGACCTCCTGCCTGTCGTCGATGCCGATGTTTGGCGTGCGCTGGCCGGACTCCTGGTAGGACGAACTTGCCACCGTTATCAGCCGCTCGGGCAGGACCACGCTCCCGTTGTCCCCGAGCCGCATGTACATCTGCTTGCTCGCGAACCGCTCCCAGAACAGGTGGAAGTCCCCCGAGGAATCCGCAAACAGGGACGGGTTCCTGTCTCCCGAGGCGTCTGTGGTCAGGCGGAGGTCGGGGCCCCAGGTCACGTCCTCAGAGGCTCGCCCTGAGGTGGAAGGCGGCGCGGCGCCGCCGGCCTCCTGCCGCGCCTCGACCGGCGCCAAGGACGCCTGCCCTCCAAGAAGCAGGAGCAGGCCCACGAACACGCACGGCAGGGTCCGGCCCATTAAACAACCCGTCTATTACTGTATTCGACCGTATAAAGCATTATTGGATGCCTTTATACCCGTCAGGAGGACTTCATCCGGCCGGCGCCTCCAGGGCGCCGCCTCCTTTTCAACAGGAACGCCAAAGCGGCCGCGGCCGCAAGCGCCACGGCCGCCGCCACCGCGACCGCCGGTCCCTGCGCCGGGCCGTCGGCCTTCCCGACGCCGACACTGAGAGTCACCTCCGTCGAATTGTCCTCCGTGTCCTGTTCGGCCGTGCCGTTCCCGTGGCTCACGACGAACTTGAGCACATGCGTCCCTTCCACGGCCGTCCATTCGTAATAAAAGACCCAGCTCAGGCCCGAATCCAGGCGCCCAAGCACCCGGCCCAGGAGCCTCCGGCCGCCCTCGGTCACGGAAATCTCGACCCGCTCCAGGTTGACGTCGCCCGTGTTGGCGACGATGTACCTTATCCGCACGGTCTCCCCGGGGCGGGGCCGCTCCGGCGAGAAGGAGGCGACCGTGACCCCCAAATTGACATGGTTGACCCGGAGGTCGAGGCGGAGCGATTCGAAGAACCCGTGGGGCGAGCTGGCGTTCAGCAAAAGGGCCGCGGACCGGCCCTGATAGGATGGCGGGACCGCCACCACGACCCATACCCGGGCAAGGCTGAACGGGGCCAATGCCAGGGACTTCGAGCTCAGGCCATCCTCGTGAACGAACTGAGGGTCGCTCCAGCCCCGGGGGAGCCAGCCCAGGTCGAGGGAAACCCGGTCCGGCCCGTTGCCCCGGTTCCTCACCGCGAGCCCGAACCGCGCCTCCCCGCCGGGCAACACGGTGGATTCCGCCGTTTCGGAAACGACCGAGAGGCTGAAGACCTGCAAAACCTCGATTCGGACATTCACCGGATGCTCGCCGCCCGCACCGTCCACGAGCGGGGCGGCCGCGGTGTAAAAGCCGGCGACCGCGTCATCGGGCGCTGACACGTTGAGCGTCAGCGTGAGCCCGGACCCGGGCGGCACGACCGCGGGAAGGCCGGGCGAGACGGCGCTCCAGTTGGGCAAACAGTACTCGGCGCTCCAGCCGGCCGGCAGGACCGGGACGCCCGGAAGGAGCGTTTCCGGGCCGTTGCCACGGTTGACCGCGTGCACGACCAACCACGCGAAGCCTCCCGGCGCCACCTCCACGGTCTCTTCAGCGGCCTCGATCTCGAGGCTCCGGAGCCAGGCCGCCGTGACCGTCACGTTGCATCCGGACAGGATGCGCCTGTCCGCATCGACGACCAGCACGTCCAGTTCCAGGCGGTCGCCCGCCCCGGCGGAAATCGGGGCCGCGACCAGCAGGCCGACCTCCTCGGGATCGAGGAGCCTCAGCCGGAGAAGTGATCGCTCCAGCGAGACGGTCCACCCGGAATTGACCGGGTCGATGAGGAGCGAGACGACCGTTTCCCCGTCCAGGTTCCCCCGTTTTTCCACCGTGAGGGTGAATCTGGCAAATTCTCCCGGCCGGACCTCCCGCGCGGCGCGGTCCGCCGCGATGGAGACCTCCAGGACGGTCCCGACCCGGGTCTCGACGCGCACGGTGTCGTTGACGGCCGGGTCCCCGGACGAGACGGCGGTCACGTAAACGACCCCGGTCGAATTGGCCGAAGCGTCCGGGGGCGGGGCGACCCAGAGGGTCAGGTTCGCCGACTCCCACGGCTCCAGGAGGACCCAGCTCGTGTTGAGCAGCCACTGCCAGCCCGGAGGGCCGGAGCAGGACAGGTTCAGCTCTTCCCGGTAATCCCAGGCCGAGACCGTTATATTGTACACGGCCGGCGCATCCGGCATTGCCTCCCGGCCGTTGTCCGGGCATTCGAGCTCGATTCCCCGCGTCAGCGAAAGGCCGACCGAGAACTTCACCTGGTTCCAGGTAGCGTTCTCGAACCCCGACTCCGCTTTCAGCGTCACGGAGATGTACGTTCCGTGGCGCCCGGAAGAGGGGCTCCTAACATGGACCGTGACATTTTTCTCTTCGAGGGGCCCCAGCGGGACCGTGCCTTCGTCAAGCCACACCTTCCAGCCGGCGCCGTCGTATTCCCCGCCGACCCCTCCTTCCATCCCGCCGAAGGACGCGCTCAGGTTGAGCATCGCGGTGTCGTTCGTCCGCCCCAGGTTCCGGACCGTTGCCGGGAAATCGAACTGCCGCTTGAGGTGGAGGAAGGTCCTCTGGTTGGTGTAATCGGTGCTCATCGAGAGGTCGACCCCCGGCCGGAGCCCCGCCTTCACATAGATCTCCGGCTGGCCGTCGCGCTCGTCCACCCAGGCGGCAAGCAGGGCGCGCCCGCCCGGGGCGACGATGACAGGGTCGCGCGAGGCGCCGGCGGAATTGGTGAGCCGCGCCGGCCTCAATGTCCCGTTCACCTTGCCGGGCACGATCTTCACGTAATATATCTCGCCGTCGTTGCTGCCGCCGTAGACGATATGGACCCCGAGGTCCTCATCAACGCACAGGTCCCCGAAGCCGGACGATGTGGAGGTTATCAGGATATCATCCGTCTGACGCGTCCCGTCCCACGCAAGCCTCGTGTAATATAGCGACTTCACCCCGCTCACCCTCGAAGACTGGAGCATGTGGATGGACCCGTTGCTGTCGAACGCGAGCCGGGGAACGGCCGAATCCGGCCCGGTCCCCGCCACGGGCGTGTCGACCTTTCTGGCGCTCAGCCTCAATTGGCCGTTGGAATCGAATACCGAGTGCCAGAGCCCCGTCGCCGTGGCGTTTTTGAAGAACTGGTGGACATTCCCGTACCAGTCGACTCCCTGCGCCGTCCCGTTGCCGTATTTTCCGGCAACGCTGCCCGTCGTCAGCCGGTATTCCCCGCTGCTGTTGAAGACGACGGCCATCTCCATCCTGTCCTCGTCCGCGTTCTCGTACGCAATGAATGCCCGCTCGTTCCGGCCGACCGATATGGTCGCAGTGTGAGGCATCGATGCCAGAGGCGCCACATCGATGGGCGCTGACAACGCCACTCCGCCGGTCGTGAACTTCTGGTACGTCGGGCCGAAGAATGACGAATTCGTCCAGACGGCGTGGACGCCCCGAAAGTCGTCCATGCCCATGTTCTGCGTCCTCTGCCCGGAATGCAGGTATGTCGGCGGGGCCTTTACTATCAGCCGCTCCGCGGCCAGCGCGCTCCCGTTCTCTCCCAGCCCGAGGTACATGCGCTCGAGCCCGCCCCTTTCCCAGAACAGGTGCGCCTGCCCGTACCAATCCACCTGGAGCGACGGGAACTCGTCAGCCGAGGAGTTCCAGGTCAGCCTCTCGTCGGGGCCCCAGAGGCTCTCCGGGCCGGCGCGCCCGCCCGCGTCCTCCTCTCCATCGGCCGGCGCCCCGGGCGCCGGCCCTCCGAGAACCAGGAGCATTGTCAATGCCAGGACCGCCGCCCTTCCCAGGGAGCCACCCGTTGCATATTCGACGCGGAGGTATTTAGATTTTGATGTGCGATGAAAACTGACCCGCCCGCGCACCGCGCCCTCAACCTTTAAGCCGTCCTACTCTTATCCGGCCCATCCCATGGCGAAAGACCGCGGCCGCATAAGGTTGTGGGAGCTGGGCTCGGGCCTCCCTCTCGGGGAGATACGGGCCTTCCTCAAGGAGACGTTCGGCCCGGCCCTCTCCTGCCCCCCTCCGAAGCGCCTCGTCCCCGACCAGAGGCTCCCGGCCGTCGCCCGCTCCCTCCTGCCCCGGCGCGTCCTCGACCCCGGCCGGCTGGGCCAGGACGGGGCGCGCCCGACACGGAAGGAGCAGGACGCCCTGGTCCGCATCCTCGGCGGCTCTGCCGAGCCCTCGGAGCGCCTCGCCGGCCCCGTCTCGGGCATTGGCCTCGCCTCGGCGCTGGGCGCGGCCATCCCCTCCCGCTTTGCCGGCGGAAACGCCGACCTGGTCTTCACGGGCGCCCTCCCGGTCATGTGGGAGCCCTCCGACTGCCGCTACCACGCCCGCGCGCTGGTCTGCGCCTTCCCCTCGATAATATCCACCACGGGGGCCGTGGAAGGCCCGGCCCGGCCACGCGCCATGTACGTCGCCAGGATGATGGGAATCACCGACGACGAGGCGCGCAGAAAATACATCGGGCGCTACCTCGAGCACGGCGACGGCCGGCTGGCGGAAGCAGCCAAGGGCCTGGCGGCCCAGGCCGTGTTCTACCACCTGACGGGCCAGCCGTTCTGCGAGCGCGAGGACTGCCGGCTCTTCAACGCCCGCTGGCAGGAGCAGCTCGTCGCAGCGCAGGTGAAGTCCGCCCGGTTCTGCGAGCAGCACGGCCGGTTCCTGAAAGAGCTCCGGCGCCAAAGGGCGAAAGGATGAGGGCCGCTCTGCGGGGGGCTCCGGATTGACCGACTTCGATGTCATCGTCGTCGGCGCCGGCCCGGCCGGCGCCGTGGCGGCGCGCTTTGCCGCCGGGGCCGGCGCGCGTGTGCTCCTCCTGGACAAGAAGGAGGAGCCGGGCATCCCCGTCCAGTGCGGAGAGCTCCTGCCGTCGGTGGGCACCCTCGGCGAGATGTTCCATCGCGCCCCGGACCTCGACGGGCTCTTCGAGATACCGAAGCGCTGCGTCTCGCTCCAGATATCGCGGATATCCATCTTTTCGCCGGCGCGCCGGGAGTACGACTTGCCGTTCGAGGCCCTGTCGCTCTGGCGCGCCCGCTTCGACGCCCATCTCGCAAAGCTTGCGGCCCAGGCCGGGGCCGAAGTCCGTACGGGCGTCAATGTCCGGGCGGTCCTCCTCCACGGCGAGGAAGGCCCGCTCGAGCCTCCGTCCCCCCGTCCGCCCATTCACCCTTCCACCCATCCACCCGTCCACCCTTCCGTCCGCAACGACCTCCCGGCCCCCGTCCCGGGCGAGACGGCCGTCGGCGTCGAGACCGAGGAAGGGACGATAACCGCCCGCTACATCATCGGCGCCGACGGGCCGCTCTCGCGCGTCCGGCGCTCGCTGGGCATCCCGGCGCCCAGGTTGAACCCGTGCGTGCAGTACACCATCCCGGGCGACTACGGGGACGCGGTCGAGCTCTATTTCCCGGAAATGCTCCCCGGCGGCCACGTCTGGCTCGTCCCGCGCTCCAACGGGGCCAACATCGGCCTCGAGACGCGGGTGCGCCGCCCCCTGCGGAACACCCTGGACCAGTTCGTGTGGAACCTCGGAATCTCGGACAAGCCCAAGATCGAGACGGGCGGGATGCTCCCCGTCTCGGGTCCGATAGGAAAGACGGTCTCGGGCAACGTCCTGCTCTGCGGGGACGCCGCCGGGCAGGTCCTGGCCTTCAACGGCTGGGGGATGGCCACCGCGATGATCTGCGGACGGGCCGCCGGGGAATCGGCCGCCGCCGCCCTCGCGGGAAAGGCGCCCCTCTCCGCCTACGAGGCCCGCTGGCGCTCGGAGATCGGGGACCAGCTCCGCTCGTCGGTCTGGATACGCCGCCAGATGGACCGGCTGGCCACCTCGGGCCTGACGATGGAGCTCGCCTTCGCCTTCCTGCGCCGGCGGGGCATCAAGCGCCTCCTGGGTGGAAAAAGGCTGGTCTAGCAAAGGTTTTATCCCGCGAGCCGGCTAGCCGTTCCCGTCCATGATAGAAATCGACGGTTCCCGCGGCGAGGGCGGCGGCCAGCTCGTCCGCACCGCCGTGGCGGTCTCGGCCGCGCTGGGAAAGCCGGTCCACATCGTCAACATACGCTCCCGGCGGGAGAACCCCGGGCTGGCCCCCCAGCACGTCGCGGCCGTCAGGTGCGTGGCGGGCCTCTGCAACGGCTCGGTCGACGACCTCAACGTCGGCTCCCCGGTGCTCGCCTTCCGGCCCGGCCCCCTCAGGGCCGGCAATGTGAAAATCGACGTCGGCACCGCGGGCTCGATACCGCTGGTCCTCCAGGCCGGGATGCTCGCCGCCTCGTTTGCGCCCGGCGAATGCTCCCTCGAGATAACCGGCGGGACGGACCTCCGCCAGGCGCCGGCGATGGACTACCTGGCCAACGTCACCGCGCCGCTGCTCGCCAAGCTGGGCATCGCCGTCGCCGTCGACGTCAAAAAGCGCGGCTACTACCCGCGCGGCGGAGGCGAGGTCACGGCCGTCGTAAAGCCCGCCCGGCCGCTCCCCTTCCGCGTCGAGGGCCCCGGACGGACCGTCTCCATCGGCGGGAACGCCCATGTCGTCGAGCTCGAGCCGGACATCGCCAGGCGCATGGCCTCGGCGGCCGCTTCGGAGCTCAAGTCGTTCCCGGCCCCGGTAAAGATCCAGGAAACGAGCCCGCCGGGCCTCGGCCCCGGGACGGGCATCACCGTGTGGGCCAGGACCGACCACTCCGTTTTGGGCGCGAGCGCCCTCGGCGAGAGGGGCCTCCGGGCCGAAAATGTCGGCGCGGTCGCCGGCCGGGAGCTCGCCGCGGAGCTCAAGGCCGGCGCCTCGCTGGACCTCCACGCGGCGGACCAGCTCGTCCCGTACCTGGTCCTCGGCGGAGGGGGCGCGTTTTCGGTCCGCAACATCACCACCCACCTCGAGACCGTCATGTGGCTCATGACCGAGATGACCGGCGCCCGCTTCACCATCGAGAAGAGGTACGGGCTCATGCGCGTGGCGGTCGGCTGAGCCCCCGCCGGGGGCCGGGGCCCTCCGGGCGCGCCCTCGGCCGCCTACCCCTGAATATCAAAAACAGCACCGCCGCCCCGATGACCGCCGCGGCGCCCGTGGCGGGCCAGCGCAGCGCGTCCGGCGCAGGCGCCGGCCGGTCCTCCACCGCGACCGTTATGGTCCTCGAATCCGTCCCGTTGTAGCGGTTCCGCACCAGGAGGGTCAGGTTCTCCCGGCCGGCAGACCGCGGTATTATCTTCAGGGAGGAGCCGTCGAGGTCGATGTAGGCGTCGAAGTGCCTGTTTCGGGGGCTCACTATCGACCAGGACAGGGGCGAGGGCGGGTCGTTTTGGTCCGCGACGAACGCGGCGAGGTCCAGCCGGGCAGACGTCCCCACATCCGTCCTCACGTCCGGCAGATGTGCAGATATGACCGGCCAAAAGCGGGCCATCACCGTGAGATTGTAATCCGTCTGCAGCACCCCGTCGGAGACCCGGAGGTGCACGGTCGTGCGGTTCGCCGTGAAACCGCGCGGGAGCGCCACGAGGAGCGAATGTCCAATCACCATCGCGTGGGGCGAAAGGCAGGTGAGCCGGAGCTCCTCCCTCGGCGTGTCCGGGTCGTGGATGCGCACCTCCACGGTGGCGTTGGTCCCGACGAGAATCCCGACCTCGGCCATGGGCAGGATGACCGGCGGGTCGTTCACGGGGACGACGCTGACGTTGACGGTCCTCGAGCCGGCGCGCCCGTCCAGGTCGACCGCCTTCAGGACGAGGCTCCCCTCGCCGGAGGCTTCGGCGGCCGGCGCCACCAGGAGCACGCTCCGGTTCACTATCGACGCCTCGAAGAAGGGGGGCCTCCCCGCCTCGATGGAATCGATGCTCCACCTCATCTCGGAGGCGGGCGTGTTGTCGTCCGAGACGAACGGCGAAAGCTCCAGCGCGAGCGGGACGTCCTCCTTCGTCACGACGGGCGGAATCTCGCCGAGGCGCGGGGGCCGGTCGCTCCGGAGCACCTTCACTCCGAACGAGCCCCCGACGGACGAGTTCCCGTCGTGCACCCGAAACTCCACCCTGCCCCCGGAATCCGTGCGGGGGAACAGGAGGCGCATCGCAAGCCCCGCGGGCGTTGCATACGGCGAATCCGTGCGCAGATCAAGCACATCGTGCGGCGTGTCCACGTCGCTGATGTAGGGCGAAAGGTCGTAGCTCTGCTCCTCCCCGGCCACGACGGTGACATCCGGCACCGGCGAGACCGACGGCGGGTCGTCCACCGGCGTGACGCGCACCGTGAAGTTGTTGGAGTTCGCCCAGAGGCCCAGCGGGTCGGTGGCCCGGACCGCGAACCTCTCCTGGCCGTACCAGTCCTTCGTGGGCGTTGTGAACGTCAGGAAATGCCCGTCCACCATGGCCAGAATGTGCCTCGGGTCCGTCTCGTGGATGATGGTGTAGTTCAGCTCGTTGTCGAAGAGGTCGTCTTTGAACATCCGGCTCAGGTTGCAGAGGCGGTGGGCCGTGGTGTCCTCGGGGAAGTGGAGGAGCGGAATGGTGAACCAGAGCACCGGCGGAGTGTTGAACCGCAGGCTCCGCACCGGGCCCCATCCGGTCGTCTGGTTCTTCTCGTAGAGAGCCATGACCCGCCAGTAATAGGTCCCCCCCATGCCCATTTCCGAGCCGGGCGTGAAGCTTGTTTCCCATTCCAATCCCGTGTCGATCTCCGGCGACTGGAAATCATCGTTGTTGTCCACCTGCAACGCGTAGGCTATCACCTCCCCGGCCACGGTGCTGTTGTGGACCGCCTCCCACTCTAGCGTGGGCGCCACGGAATTGGAGATCTCCCCATCCGCCGGATGGACCATCCGGGGCGTGCTCATCGGGACGAACAGCGAGGCCGTCCCGCGGGCGGTCGTCCGGGTGTTCCCCGCACCGCCCGTGGAGCCTCCCCCCTTCATGGCCTGGCAGGAGCCGGCCGGGCCGCCGACGGCCGCGGGCGAGTTGGCCATCGAGAGGGAGGGCGCCGGGTGCTGGAACTCGAGCGCGGCGTCCCCGCCGTTGCCGACCAGGCCGTCAACATAGCCGCTGGCCATCATCTGGAGCGGGGCCATCCCCCCGCCTCCCGAGTGGCCCCCGCCGCCCCCACCGGCGCCCCCGCCCGGCCCGGGGGGCCCGCCGTCGCCTCCGGCCCCCCCGGCCGAAAACATCGTGTTTCCCCGCGCCGAAAGCCCTCCCGGCCCGCTCTCCGAGGAGAACCTCAACAAGGCGTCGCCGCCCCGCCCGGTCCGCTGCGCGAC
>Ga0233425_10010130_pt1 | contig 11614 bp, 7 predicted proteins | sample Watercolumn_Towu_2_FD_181712 | JGI IMG/M metagenome (GOLD analysis project Ga0233425, IMG submission 181712) | Freshwater microbial communities from Lake Towuti, South Sulawesi, Indonesia - Watercolumn_Towuti2014_140_MG | ecosystem: Environmental > Aquatic > Freshwater > Lake | place: Indonesia...
TCAGTATCATTATTCAACGCGATTTTTGTCACGTCATTTTTAAAAACCGCATATCCATGCGCTTCAATAATTTTATCTTCCTTCAACTCATAAGGCGTGCTACCGCCATCCATGTCATCCAGCTTCCAACCGCGCAGATTCACGTCATCGGCACCATAGTTGTAAAGCTCAATCCATTCCTGTCCGGTATCCGTGCCGGTTGGATTGGGAAGGATCTCATTGATACGCAATAAAGTTTCCGCTTCCATAATATCAACCATTTGTTCTTCAACCGTTAAGTTGTTTGTAGCCGGTGGTGCTGCAATGTTATCACTGATTTCAACTACCGGTGACGAAGACTCTTCAATAATATTCAAAACACCGGGCGTGGGTTGATTGGTGACACCAAAATCCTGAAAATCAATATTGTAGTCAGTACTAATATCCCGCCGCGCGATTGACTCCCCTTTCTTGGCGGCGGGCGCGTTGTCCACCGTCTCGCCATCATCCCAGTTGCCATAAGTCAGTTGATCGATAATAATGCTGACCGGCGATTTTAGAATTACTTTATCACCACCATCGTTTAGTCCGGACTTGTTAAAAACAATATAAGCGCCGGCCGCCACCATACCGCTCAATGTCGAAGAACGTCCAGCGCCGTCCATCAATTTCCAATCAGTCAAATCAATATCACGATCTGAAGTATTATATAATTCCACCCATTCCAACTCACCGTCATTTGGAATACTGACCACCTCACTGATCAGAATATCTCCGGGCGAATAGTTAACCACTGCACTTTCAATCAATACAGTGCCTTCATCACTATCCGACGAATTGACAATCGGAGCCACCGCATGACATTGACACTGACAAACCGAGTTTATATCAGCCAAAGGAATCGTTTCCGCGGAAGCCGGGAGACCCAAGAACAAGGAAATGGCGACTATTGTCAAAAGAATACCTTTTTTCATAGATTACCTGCGGCGGGCGGCGGCGGTCTGGTTCATACCCCCGAATCGCCGCCGCCCCGTTATTAGTTAAATATTCCTAGGCCGAAACTTTATTAAGTATTTCCTCACTTACAAAAAGATACGGATAATCAAATGAATCCTCGACCAATTTCCAGCGCTCGCGGCTCGGAGAATCAATGATATAGCGAGCGTTTCGCAATAAAGTCTCTTCATCATCAATACGCTTCAGCATGGCTTTCTTATCCCAAACTTGATACTTCCGCTCACCCTTCGGATCATTCTTCGCCGCTTCGCGGAAAGTCCAAATAATCTTGCGCGGATTTGATCTTTTCACCAAATTGTTATTTTTAAACACCTCCAGCAGCGGATACTGAGTGGCGCCTTCTTTTGACTCCGCGGATAAATTCTTCAGGATATCAAGAGTAATATTTTTCTTCATATCCGCGTAGATCTTCACTGGATCATCCTGCTGGGCGTTCAATCGGAATAACCAGCAAAAATGATTCGGCATAATAACATACGCTAGGTTCTTGATGTCATGTTGGATTTCCGCTTTCTTGAAAGCACCAACTAGAAGATTGAGATACTCCGGAGTCACGAAAACATTTTTGTGACCACAGATTGAGCTGCTGTAAAAGTAGGTACCGCCCAGACAGCGCAACGGTTTTTTCACATTGGTTTCAGTCGTGGCGAGAGCTTCATTAGGAAGCGCGACCGCGACAGCCACATTGGTTTTTGCCATAAATTTTTTGTTTCGAGCTTGAGAATTTTATTTTCCTCAAGTCGCTAAATTATTAATTGATCCGGCCAAGGATATTCTTATTGTGCTATTTAACAAACCATCTCTCAACCGATTTTTGACGATCTCCGTCAACAAAAAAATCACCGAGCTACGCTCGATGATTTTATAAATCGCTAATCTTGTCGACTGTGGATAACTCCTACTCGATCGCCATGCCCTCAGTGTAGTCCATAAAAAAAGCTTCAGATAGATCATTGACCTTGGTCGCCCAATTAGCTCCATACCGTTGTTTGGCTTGAGCCTCGGTCTTCACCCAACGAATCAGACCATTTTCGCCGACTTCATAAACTCTCGGTACTGATGGAATCTTCATGAGCGTACCGGTCTTAAACGGCACATTACGCCCCAATCGATAACCGGCCATCTCACTATCAGATATAGTCTGGACCGAAGAAAAGGTTTTTCCAAAATATGATTCCCAAATTTTCTGCGTCGGATAAGTATGACGAATACTATTGGAATCAAGGAAATATACTGCGGCCTGACCGGCCAACTTTATCCAACGACCATTGAGATAATCAACATTGGTAGAGGTCCCTTCAAAATTTACATTATAGGTTGCATTGTATTTTGCGCCATTGATGTGGAACTCATAAGTCGCGAGACCAGGATACGCGGACCAGGTAACAAAATTCACCGTACCCAAATCATTTGAAACATCAGACGATTTATCGATCACCACGCCGGTCGGCGATACGAATAACTCGACGGTCTGACCAGCCACCGGACGATCAAACTGATCCTTGACCGTGACTTGAATATTTACTTTATCCTGACCATTCGCCAAGATAGAGCTTTTATCAAAAATAATTTTTGAATATTTATAGGAAATAAAGTTTTCTATCTGTACGGTAATTTTTATTTTTTCGGTCGTAAACTCATTGCCGGCCGTATCAACCCCCTTGGCATACACGGCAAAATCGCCCTCACTGATAAATGGCCAATTATAACTCCAAGAAGAAAACGTCGTACCGGTATTAGTCACATCTTTACAAATATTATCAATACATAATTGAACTTTTTCCACCCCGGCCGCACCCTGGTCGCGCGCCTCACCTTTAACAAAAAATGATTCAGTGTTGTAAAAATAACTACCGTTCACCAAATTAGAGATCACTACTTTTGGACCGATAATATCAAAACTGTATTTCTTAAATCGACTGATCTCGCCACGAAAATCATCAGTGGGCAGTTTTTCATTTGACAAGAGGAACAAACCATCGTCACCGCTATCCCAGGCATTGTTACCGTTATTGTCAACAAACTTCGGAATATACAATTGGAACAAGCGCGCATCAGTACCGGAAGCCAATGTTTCCACGGTCACAAAATATCGCGTACCGGTCAATGGGATAATCTGGTTCAAATCATGAAAAATCCAAGCATTACTGCTCATATCATAATCAGCCACCGCGATTTTTTTATCAATTCCCATGCCCTGAAAACCGGCCGCTCCACCGTCCTGATACAGCTCCAATTGCTTGATTTCAAACCCCTGTCTGGCATTGCCCTGATTTTTCACAGTAAATCCATTCAAGATATCCAGGATTACCGGCTTGATCGTAAAATCCATGGCCACATTATCAAAAGTGGCGGAATAAAAATAATCCGGCTGAACATACTCATTCAGTATAATATTGGTGACCGCCTCAGCATGACTAATCCATGGACAACCTAGAACTATCAATATCAAAAATATTGCGATTTTTTTCATATGTTTAGTATAACAATATTATACCATTTATATTCTGTAGCCACAATTGCAATGTTAAATCATGTTAATAACAACAGGTTGTCAGGTTGTAAGTAGGTAAGTCTGTCAGACATTAATAGGAACAATGCATGCGCTTACCGACTTACTCACTTACATATTTACCAACTGACACCAAACCAAAAACCCCGCTGAGCGGGGTTTTTGTATGTCAACTAACGAAATTAGTTGGACAAAGTGCCAGACACAACGCTGGAGTATGGTAAGCGTAAACCTTCATATGGAGGGCCTGAGATAGAGTCGTCCCATGAGAAGTTAGCAGCAGTAGTACCCCAGTCAAGTTTCACCTGGACATAGTCACCAGCATCACCGGCACCAGTCATATTAGCCGCTTCGACCACGAGAGTGTCATTAGCGCTAATAGCCACCAAGCCAGTTAAGGCAGCAACCAATTCACCACCATCGTCATAGGCGAATCCAACCTTATTGTTTGGATCAGACGCCAAGTAGATGTTGATTTCATCACCAGCAGTAACAGTAGTAATGCCGCTCTGGTTGAAGGTGAAGGTCAATTCATCGAGCACCAACTTTGATTCTTCGCCACCAGAGGTAACGTTGGAACCAGTGCTGATCGCGATATTGAATTTACCGATCACAGTCTGACCATTGATCAAAACTCCGTTTGACAAACCAGAAGTCAAGCCAGTGACGTTGAGACCAACGTTAGTGGCATCCTTGGTAACATAGTCGTTGTCAAAGTTACTATTGGAGTCCACCGATGGAGTATTGGCACCAGTTACAGTAATAGTATTACCGGACTGGTTACCCTCTGCGGTCACGGAATTGATCATGAGATTCAAGTCAGTGCCGGCAGTACCGGTTTGTTCAGCTGCGTTACCGATTTGATCGGTAGTTACAGCGACAAAGACTTTCTTCATGCCAGATTCAGCCACCACGTAGTTCCAATCAGTGAAGGTAACGAGAGTGTTACCACCAGAGACAGAGAAATCATTGGAACTAGCGAGAACAGTAGTACCGTTGGAGTCGATGAGCAATACGTTGCTGAGGTCATTGGCAGCAGTATCGTTACCGTTTACCTTCAAGACGAGGGTCTTAACCTTCACGTCTTCACGTTGAGCATCGAACTTCAAAGCACCGATGAGACCGGATTGAGTACCACCGACCACATAGAGGTCGCGGTTCGCGCCGGTTTCAGTGTTGGAACCATATACATCAAACAAACCTGAAGTATGTGGAGTGACCACTGGACCAACCGTAGTGTCTGGAGTCACAGTGATAGTCTTATTGGCAGCGTCCTTGGCAGTAATGCTGGACATTGCCATTGTAAAGTCACCGTCCGCACCGGAAGAATTCAAGGTGCTGGCAAAAGAAACTTTCACAGACAAAGTATAGGTCTTACCAGCCGGAACAATGAAGTTAAAACCATCAAAAGTCAAAGTGTTGGTAAAGGTTGTACCATTCTCAACAATTTGATTAGAAGAGCTCTTGACCAAGACATTGTTGATATACAAGTCAGCCTTGGTGATATCAGTGTCAGTGAAGGCAGTAGCACCATCATTGGCCACGTCATCAGTGGTGACAACCACCTTGCTGACAGTGACATCAGATGACACAGAAGCCTTTACAGTAGACTTGTAAACAATGATATCAGAAGCACCGGCCATGGTAGTCACCGCGTTCAAAGTCTCAACCGCATGAGTGAGAGCAGAAGCGACAACAGTCATGTTGCGACTAGTGATTGATGATGGAGTAATGCTAGTGATTGCAGTACCTGTCACTTCTCCTTCAGCGGTCACACCACTGGAAGCCAAAGTCACGTAATAAACATCGTTATTAGCGGCAGAGGTAGTAGTATCAACACGGAAGTTGAAAGACAACGTTTGACCAGCTGGGATCAAGATTTCTTCGTCGGTGGTATAGGTGGTAGCAGTCAAATCGATGATACCGCCAGTGGCCAAATTGACCAATTCAGCGTTCTCAACGTCAGAAGCTGCATAACCAGTACCAGACATACCGAAATCCAATCCAGTGATCTTGACGGCTTCGTCAGCTGCCTTGAGAGTCAATTTCGCCATAACAATGTTGTCAGTGTCCTTGGTGATATTGGCTGCTGGAACGGCAGTGTTGTCGAAGTTCATGACGAGTTTACCAGCTGCCAAAGTGATGGTAGTGGAATCAGCATCGTCAGTGTCAAAAGCAGAGGAAACCACAGTAACCTGACTGTTGTAGGTCAAACCCTTGGCAGTCACGTCAGTGGCGTCCTTGACGTACAATTGCACAGTGTCGTTGGCATCACCAGCTTCGATAGAACCGGTAACCTTGAAGTTCTCGGTTTCACCTTTCTTGATGGTGACAGCGTCAAAGTTGAAGGTGACATACTTGTTGTCGTCCAAAGAAGCGGTCGCCAACAAAGTGCTGTCATGGTACAAGCTCATGGAACCAGCATTGCTGCCCTTGAGATTACCATTGTTCTTCAAAGTCAAAGTGGAGAAAGCTACATCTTCGGTAGAACCAGCCGCTGCGGTGAATTCCACGAAGGTAACATTATCAGCACCGACATACTCAGTGGTATCATTGTTTTCAGCGTCAAAAGTGATGCTGCCGACAGTGACTGAGTCAGTAGCGTTCATAGTGCCACCGACCACTGGGAAAGAACCGAGAACTGAAGTGGCTGAAGACAAAACGTCAGCGGCCGCCTTCACTCCCAAACTATAATAACCATTTGCAGCTACAGTCGCTTTCACAGACAACACCTTGGTGGTGCCGGCCGCTACGGTGATAGGAGTGGCAAAGTTGAAAATTCTATAACCATCGGCAGAAATGTTTCCGGTAGTTCCAACCTTGACGCCAGCCACATAAAGAGTGACATCGTCAATATTGGTAGAAGTACCGAGTCCACCGGCAGTCAATTTCAAGGAATTCACACTGACATCCTTGGCACCGGCAGTGAGGTTCAAACGAGTGAACTCATTTGGGGTGCTAGTAACGATCACTGAACCGGCTGGAGAACCAGAGTTCAATGACACAGTCAAAGTGTTATTGGTGGACACAACCGCGCCACCACCCTGTGAAGCATCGATCTTAGTCGCAACAGCGGCAGTGATGTCTGCACCAGCAGTATAAGTCATGGCAGATGGAGCAGTCACGACATTGTCAACGCTGAACATGTTGTCAGCAAAGGCAGTGCCGGTAAATTTGCTCCAAGTACCGTCAGCATTCACATAGAAAGTATCAGTACCCTTTTTAACGAGAGTGCCTGATGGATATTTGGTGCCATCGAGGGCAACACCGGAGTCAGTGTAATTGGTCCAGAAACCATCTGGTACATCCATTACACGTTTCGCCCAGTTATCACCATAGAGAGTCTTGGCAGCGGCTTCAGAGGCAACATGAGAAAGTTTGCCATTCAAACCAACTGCGAACACCTTGGGAACAGTGGTGATCTTCACCAACTTGGTTCCTGGGCGGACAACGACGTTACCAGCCAAATCAATGGCGGCTAATTCATCATCGGTAATCTTCTTGACCTTATCAAAGTTAGCAAACCATGTACCATAGGTACCCAATGTTGGGAAAGTATAGCGCTTGCCGTCAGCTGCATAGTAATATGTAGCTGCGCCAGAAGCTTTGATCAAATCACCAGCTGACAAAGTGACAGCACCGGCGACCGGAACGAAAGCAGCTGCGCCCATTGTCCAAACAATAGTGGTCAACACTACGGACAGGGTAAAAGCTTTTTTCAAAACGTTCATAATTTAATTTCCTTTTTGTTATGGAACTCCGGCTTCATTAATTATTCATGCATAAAAAATAATTAATGATTTTATCCGAAGGTCCTTTTTCTTTTTATGTGGTCATCCCCGTATACGGGTCGACCTTGCGATCACCACAACCTAAAGAAATCTTTAGGATTTATCTTAAAAACTAACTACTGAATGGGAGCAACCGGACTATCTGACACAGATTTACTGGCTTCAATTTCTTTTATCTTGGCCTCGAGCACATCTTCCATTTGACTGGACAAACTCTGACTTTCTTTCATCTTTTCCAGAGCGGCCACCATATCACCGGCATTCAATAATTTTATCGCTTCATCCAATGATTTTTTAATATCAGCGGAATTGGCTACCGGCTCCGGAGTCACCGCTGGAGTCGTTACAACCGGATTTTCAACCTTGTCATTATCAGTACTCGGCGCGACTATCGGCGCCACCACGTCGGCGGCCACGGTCTTTTCTTTATCAGTAATATTGGCGATACGGTCTTCAATCTTCTTTACTTGTTTTTCCATCGTATCTTTTATTTCTTGTGAAGAGATTTCCGTTTGACCTTTATCATATTTATCCACAATCACCTCTACCGCCTTCACACTCACGGCGTCCACGGCGTCTTTGGCGGAGCTGAGAATCTTGGAAGCTTCAGGATTTTCAGAAGCACTATTATCTAATCTTGTAGCCAATTCACCAACTTTCGTATCCACTTGTTTGATCAGAGCAAGATTTGAAGCTTGATCGGTCTTGTCATTTTTTACTTTGTCCAAGCTGGCGGTCACATTGGTCATCTCTTTTTTCAAACTATCAGCCGCCATGTTTAACATTTGTTGCTTGAATTGGCTGTCTCCGGCTGTGGCCATAATCTTTTCAATTTCCCGGACTCTTTCTTCAGCCAAACTAACCCGCAACTCGGTCTTTTTCTTTTCCGACACCGTCAAACCTACCGCTACTTGTTCACTGGTTAATTTCACTGGATAAAGAATACTGCCCGGCAAACTCTCACGCGCCGCATTCACGGTCAGAGCGCCAGAACCGGCCACAAACAAAAGAACCAAGCTGACGATGCCCATCGGCTTGGCCACAAAATTTACAAATCGAGTCGGCAAAGACATCTTCAACAAGTGAAGATAACTGAAACCTGAAACCTTTGCCTCCGCCGGCGCCTGGGCCGAGATCTGAGCCAAAAGTAAATCACGATTTTTCTCAACCCATTCTGCTCGGGGTTTGAGATTTTTCAGTTCTTTGAGTTGTTCGATCATTTTATCCATGGTCGTTCATTAACTCTTTTAATCTTTTAGTCGCTCGATGCAACAACACTCGAATATTACTGGACGACTTCTGCATGATGGTGGCCGTCTCATCAATTGAGAAACCTTCAACATGCCGGAGAATAAGAACATCACGATATTCATCTTTTAATTCTTCCAGATACTGTTCAACGGTTTCGACCGCGATCTTATCTTCAATTTCTTTGGCCACGTCGCGATCATCCATTATCTGTTCAAACATTTCTTGATCGGTCAAAGAAAGATCAGTGCGGCGTTTCTCACGGTAGAAATCAATCACTGCATTGCGCGCCATCCTATATAATAGAGCATTCAAATTTCCAATCTTTCGATCTGATTCTTTAATGTACTGCCACGATTTCAGAAAAACTTCAGCTGTGATATCTTCCGCGTCTTCCATCTTCTTGACCTTGAACATTACAAACCGAAAGATGCGTTCAACATACACGTCGTAGAGTTTTCCGTAGGCTTCCGGATCTTTATAGAATTTGACCCGGAAAATCAGATATTTTTCTTGTAACGAGTTGTTCTTCATAGTTGAAGACGGAGCATGTTCCGTTTTGTTACAGTCATTATCCTTATTAATAAAATGCGACAGATTATTCATTTAAAATAAGGGCATTTACTCTGCCCTAACTATTACTCCCCTCTTTATTTATATGCCATATTATAGTATAATTGAGACAAGCTGTAAAGCATATTTCACCACAAAATCCACCATTATTACTCAGTAAAATCATCCCCAATTTTGCCTTGACAAGCCTCCAAAAAACTCATATAATCAGACTATAAATACCTAAGTTTGTCTACACTAGTGTAGACAAAAAAACCACTTTATGACAGAAACGCCAAAACCCATCCGCGTTTCCATCTCTGAAGCCGCTCGCCTACTGGGCATAGATACCCACACCATCCGCCGAGCGATCAAACGCCAGGAGGTTCGATACATTGTCGTCCAAAGCCGATACAAGATAAATTTCGAGAGTCTGATCACCTGGTCCCAAAATCGCACAACCGTTCGCAATAAGATGAATAAAAATGGCATTGGCCAGTTTGTGGATAAATGGAAAATTCGGAACAAGAAATTCAGCCCACCGCCAGATACTGTTATCACCAAAGAAAGCTAGATATCAAGAAAGAGCAAGGTTGCTCTTTCTTTTTTATACGCGAGGTTGATTGAACGGCTGCAGATATTTTTCAAAATCTTCCTGGCTGGCTTTTTTCCACAGCACTCGATAAACAAACTCCGTGGCTTTAATAATTTTATCCCAGTGATAATGCTCCAGAACCATTGTTCGCGCCGCATTCCCCACTTGCTCAACAATTTTAGAATTATCCAACAAATAGCGAAGCTGCAAGCGCAAATTAGCGACATCTTTATTTTTAAACGAGAAACCGACCCCACCGGCGATTGACTCCAAATTTTCCGGAATATCTGACACCAATACACACCGCCCAAAACTCATGGCCTCCAGAACAACTATTGATAGCCCCTCATATTCCGACGGCAAAACAAATAAATACGCGTTGGAAAATAATTCCAACCACAAATCACTTTTCATTGGCACCTCGCCCACCATAATCACCCGCGGATCTTCCTTCGCCAGATGCTCAATATGACGAACATATTCATCAGAAAAAGAACCACCACCCACAATCACCAATTTTTTGTCCGTCTGCTTCAGTGACTTATACGCTTCCATCAAGTAATGAATCCCCTTGTGTCGCACCAAGCGCGACATAAAAAATATATAATCATTCCCCTTCAATCCCCAGTTCTCAGTAATTAACTTGGCCGTTTTTTTCTCATATTGATAAATGCCATTAGGAATGTAAATCACTTTCTTGTGAAATTTCTTTTCGCAGTAGGCCTTCAACCCACGTGACACGGTAATAGTGGCATGAGCATAATGCACCGCGCAATATTCGCCCAGACGTAAAAGCCAACGCGCCACCGCGCCCCATTTTTTATGAAGCCGATCAATACTGTGAAAAGTTACCACCACCTTAGTTTTCGGGCAGAATAACCGTGGTAACCAAGACAACAAAGCCGGCCCGACGCCATGATAATGAATGATATCAAATTTCTGACGCATGGCATGCCAAGTCGAGAACCAGACATGAGTGATGGTATCCAAATTTTTCGTACGCCAAGACGGGCGATAAATCAACTTTATCCCCTTATACGAGTTGGCCGGCTCAGGCAGATACCAGCGCCGACAATAAACATAAACATCATGCCCTTCGGCCCTCATACCCAGAGCCAGAGTTTCGACGTGCATTTCCACGCCGCCGCTCTGTCCGGGAATGCCCTTCTGACCGATGTAAGCGATTTTCATAGTGTAATAATTATAACATTTTTTGGAGATTTTGTAAGTTTATAAGTTCGTAAGTTTGTCAGTTTAACACATAACACACCGGTGAACGTGTCGTACTTAACTTTAATAACGCCTGCAAATCACTGGCTTACAAACCAACAAACTCCACTATTGACTTTTTCATCACAAAACACTAAAATAATACTTCTCCTGCGTGGAGAATGTTCATTCACAAGGAGGTGCGATCATGGAGAATGGAAAAAGAGTAAGAGTGCTATTACGTCTCAACCCAACAACAAGCCCAGACAGTCATGCGTATTTCGGATTCACTCATATGATAAATACCACTGGCCTTACTTTTGAGTCTCAAGAACGCCTAGCGATTGGCGATGAGGCCAATTGCATATTTGACCTACCGAAAAGACTTGTCTGGAATTTTCACGGCAAAATCAAAATTACCAATGTTACCGATCATGATCAGCAGCCGCAGTTATACGTCTATGATGCGGAAATTATTTCCGCAGAACAGTTAGATGAAAAAGAATTGCTCGAATTCGTCGAAACTCCGAACGATCCAACATCACCGACCGCTGAAGATGATTACTCGTTGAAAGAGCATCTCGCCGCGCAAGTGGCCAACGAGACCACCGGTAAGACGCTTATTGAAAAACTGACTCCTCGATTGATGGAACAAGATTTTGCTGCATACATGGCCAATCTCGTAATTGAAGAATTTGAAAGAGACATTCA
>Ga0233425_10010131_pt1 | contig 11614 bp, 8 predicted proteins | sample Watercolumn_Towu_2_FD_181712 | JGI IMG/M metagenome (GOLD analysis project Ga0233425, IMG submission 181712) | Freshwater microbial communities from Lake Towuti, South Sulawesi, Indonesia - Watercolumn_Towuti2014_140_MG | ecosystem: Environmental > Aquatic > Freshwater > Lake | place: Indonesia...
AGCGCGACGACGCCGCCGACGAGCGGCCAGACCAGCAGGTCGAACCAGGGATGCGCATCGCTGGGCGGCAAGCCCAGGATCGCGTCGAAGATCGCGCTGCAGATCCGGTTGAAGGTCGCCATCCGGCTGTCCGCCCTGTCGTGCTAGGAGATGTAGCCGAGCCCGCGCAGCTTGTCGCGGATGTCGTCGTCGCCGTCGGTGCCCTCGAAATTGGTCATCTCCCGCTCGAGGACGTGGACGATGAACTCCTCGACGGTGGCGTAGCCGGCCACGTCGGCCACGCGCTTGAGGCGGGCGACGAGATCCTTGTCGAGCTTGATCTTGACTGTATTTCCGAGGTTTCCGAACATGGGTCCTCCAGGGGTGCTCAGCGGAAGAGGCTCTCGCCCACCATGCCCTCGCCGGGCGGCAGGCCATAGTGATCGAGGATGGAGACGGGCAGATCAGTGAGATCCCAGCCGGCGCGGCCAAGCGTGCGGTTCGTGAGCAGGACGCCCGGGAACAGCGGCGCGGCGCCGAGGTGGTTGCCGGACCACCTGCTGGTGTTGTCCGCGACGACCTCCTCGGCGATCTCGCCGAGGGTGGATTCGTCGGAGCCGGCATAGCCGAGGTCGTAGCCGAGGATCAGGTCGGGCGCCTCGGCGACGCGGCGGCCTGAGTAGACCTCGCGGGTCGAGTCCACCTGGTAGATGCCCCGGCGCCCGGTCTGGGGGTCGATCCATGCCTCGAGGCCGCGCTGCAGCTCGCGCATCAGCGGAGCGACCTGTTCCTCGGTGACGATGCCCTGGGCCTCGCGGCCCTGCAGGTTGAGGTACAGGCCGTTGAACCCCAGGCCGTAGGCGCGGGTCTGGCTCCAGTCCACGTCACCGACCGCGATCGAGCCGGTGCGCTTGCCATCCCGCAGCACCAGGAAGCCCTGGTCGCGCAGCCAGGAGTTCAGGTTGAAGGTGCGCACCTCGGGGCCGAACCCGTGATCCGACATCACGAGCAGCAGCGTGTCCGGGGGCAGGCGCTCCCGGAAGTGGGCCAGGGTGGCGTCCACGTGCTCGTAGATGCGCTCGATCTCGCCGGCGTACAGGGCGGCCAGGGCGGGCTCGAAGGCGGGGTGCTGCGGGGCCAGCGGGAAGCGGGGATCGTGGTGCCGCCAGAGCATGTGGCACTGCAGATCGAGGTCCGACATGTAGACGAAGCTCATGTCACCCGGCGCGAAGTCCGTGAGCGCCAGATCCAGCATCCGCTGGGTCTCGCCCTGGACCAGGTGCACCTGCGAGAGGTAGTCGCCGTCGTCGAACAGGCGGTCCTTCAGCGCGTTGGTCTCCTCCGGCAGGCCCTGGGTGTAGAAGCCGCCGATGCGGGCATGGATCTCCTGGGCGAACTCGGCCGGCGACGAGATCGTCTGGGCGGGGTCTTCCGGCCAGATCTGCACGGGGGAGGCGTACAACTGGAACTTCGGGCGCAGCTCCTTGGCGTAGAAGCGCACGGCCCCCACCATGTCGGCCATGTGCGCGGGCAGGCCCTCGAAGGGAACGGTGATCCAGGGGGACCACTCGCCTTCGGCGATGAGGGCCTGGCCGTCCCCCACGGCCACCAGCGCCACATCCTCCTCCGGATCGAGGGTGACGGTGACGCGGGAGGTGAGGTAGTCGTCGTGGCCCGGCTCCTGGCCCGGGGGCAGGCGGAACAGATCCGGCGGGCCCTTGAGGGTGGAGATGAAGGTCTCGGGGATGCCGTCGGCGTTGTTGTCCCGGAGGGCATCGAGCTGCACGTCGGCCTTGAGGTCGGATGTGTCGAGCAGGGGTTGGTCGGTGTACCAGGTGTAGGTGCCGTAGCCGCCGCGCATGTCCACCGTGCCCATGCCGCCGAGCACCTTCGCGTCGCTCTCGGGCGTGGGGTAGTTGCCGGGGATGCGGAAGACCTCCACGTCCACACCAGCGGCGTGCAGGTAGTCCCAGAACGGGGTTCCACCGCGGTTGTTCACGGTCTCGCCGCCGCCGATGGGCAGGTAGTAGGGGCCGAGGTTCAGGGCGTCGGGCTCATCTCCCTCGGCGACGGGGCGCACCGCGGAGGAGACCGGCATGTAGGTCTGCGGGTCGCGGTGGACGAAGTCGAACACCCCGTGCCCGCCGGGATCCATGCCGGTGATGAAGGAGGACCAGGCCACCGGGCTCTGGGGCGGGATGCTGGTGCCCAGGATCTGGAAGGTGCCTTCCTCCATGAGCCTCTGGAAGGCTGGCATCCGGCCTTCCTCGGCCATGCGCGAAAGGATGGTCGGGTCCATGCCGTCCACGCCCAACACGAAGACACCCGGGACATCCGGGGGCTCGGGCGCGCTACCGCAGCCGGCCGCGAGGAGCGCCAGGGCCAGGAGGCGCTTCATGTCGAGGCCTCCGGGGTGGGGTGGACCCGGGCGCCAGGGGCGGCGCAGGCTTGGCCGGGGGCCAGGACCGCCGGGTCGAGCCAGCCGCGGACCGAGCCCGCCTGCCCGAGGGCGGGCAGCACGGAACTGCCCAGCATGTACCTTGGGATTTCCTGGCCGAAGGCCGCCAGGATGGTGGGCGCCATGTCCAGCAGGCGCGGTGTCTCGGTGGCCAGGGGGCGGTTGGAGAACAGCACCCCGGGCACCACGGTCGGGTCCACGCAGTGATCGCCCGACCAGGCCTTCACGTTGTCCGAGAAGGTCTCCTCGGTGGTGGTGCCGGTGGCGCACTCCCAGGAGTGGCGGAAGCCGCCGTCCCAGCCCACCAGGATGTCGGGGGCCTCAAGCCGGTAGGGGCCGGTGTAGAACTTCTGGGCGGCCTTGGCCGAGCGCACCGCGGGCGTGCCGTCGAGCGGATCCCGCAGGTCGAGCAGGGCCTGGCAGATTTCCTCGACCAGGGCGTCGTAGGCGGGGCCGGGCTCCACGATGCCCTGGCCTTCGCGGCCCTTGAGGTTGACGAAGAGGCCGGTGAGCCCCATGGCGTAGGCCTGCGTGCGGGACCAGTCCACGTTCTCGAACCACTCGCCGCCGGTGCGGGCCCCGTCCTTGAGGACGAGCCAGCCACGGTCGCGCAGGAAGGCGTTGAGGTTCACCCCGCGGCGGAAGTTGGTGAAGCCGTGGTCCGAGACCACCAGGAACAGGGTGTCCTCGCGCATCCACTCGGACTTCACCTCGCCCAGCAGCGCGTCCATGCGCTCGTAGAGGGTGGGGATGGCGTGGGCCCAGGGCTCGGTCTCCTTCCCGGCGTTGGCCGGATGGGTGGGATCGAGGGTGCGCATGAACATGTGCTGGATGCGGTCGGTGGTGTCGAACACCGTGGTGACCAGACCGCTGCGAACCTGCTTGCAGGCGTCGAGGAACATACGGCGGCGTTCCTGGTGGTACAGCCAGCACTGGTCCCAGAAGACCTGCTCGCCGATGACGCGCTCGTTCAGCGCCCAGGTGTCCTCAGCGAGGCCGAGGGTGGCGAACTTTCCCTGCTTGCGCGCCAGGTAGATGGAGTAGGTGCTGGGGTGGGCGATGGGCATCGCCGGGTGCTCCGGATCGATGTGGATCGCCGTCATGTAGAGGTTCACCTCGGGGGCGAGCGAGGTGAAGTAGAAGCGGGCGATGCCGTGGACCCTGACGCCGAGTCCGGGCGAGAAGACGAGGTCGATCCAGTCCGAGTAGGCGCCGGGCGCGAGGGAGAACGGCGCGGCACCATCGATCTCGATCCGGGCGCTCCGCTGGTCTTCGGCCACCAGGATGGTGAACGGCAGGGTCATGCGGCCGCCTTCGGCGCGCAGCGTGTTGTCGGGGCCCACGATGCGGGAGCGGAAGCGGCCTGGCTCCTTCGGGTTCCTGCGCAGCACGGTCTGCTCGCCGCCCGTGAAGGCCGCGCCGCCGTCCTTCTCCTGGGTGGAGAAGAAGGAGAAGGTCCCCTGGGAGCCGCGCAGGTCGGGCACGCACATGGCGGACAGCAGCAGGCCGTGGAAGGCCCGCGCCGGCCAGGTGATCGGCACGCGCTGGATGATGGAGAAGATGTGCCGTTCGCCCAGCAGCTTCCAGAAGGTCTGCGAGCGCTGCAGGAGCGCCAGCCGCGGCCGGCCGAGTGGGACGCGCCATGGACCCAGCGTGAGGATGCGTGAGGGGTTGCCGATGTCGGTGGAGGAGAGGCGCGGGAGGTAGTTCTTCGGGTTGCGATCGAGGAAATCGTAGATGGCGTGCCGCGACGGATCCACGCCGGTGCTGAAGGTGGACCAGGCCACCGGGGACATCGAGGGGTAGGTGGTGGCCAGGGGCCGGAAGGCGCCCTTCTCTGCGAGGGCCGCGAAGTTCGGCAGCCGGCCCTCCTGCATCAGGCGGGTGGCCATGCCTGGATCCATGCCGTCGAGCCCCAGCACGATCACGCGGCGCACCATGGCGCGTCGGTAGGGGTTGCCCACGCGCACGCGGCGCCAGAGCCACAGGAACGGCCAGGCCACGATGGTCCCGATCGCGAGGAAGAAGGTGGCGATCAGGACCAGGAAGGAGCCGGCGAAGGCGAACCCGGCGCCGGGTCCGATGTAGGCCTCGACCGGCGTGGCCCAGCAAAGCGCCGCGAACAGGGCGAGGGCCGCGAAAAGGGCGCGCGAACGGACCAGGGGGCGGAACACGCCTGGAGGCTCCGGGGTTGTGGGGGCCGCGCATGATAACTGCCCGTTTCCACGGAGGCTGTTACCAGGCGTCAATCTTTTCCGGAGGCCCAGCCTATGCACCGATTCGTCGCTCGCATCGTCCCCATCGCGCTCGCGGTGGGCCTGCTCACTGCCTGCGGGGAGAACGCCGCCGGGCTCAAAGAGGCCGCCCAGGCCGCCCTGGACGGGGGCGACACCGCCACGGCCCTGCTCAAGGCCGACGCCGCTCTGGCGGCAGCCGGCGGCGACCGCGCTCTCTCCTGGCAGATCCAGCAGATCCGCCTGCAGGCCCGCGCGCGCGGAGGCGACGGCGAGGGGGCCAAGTCCCTGCTGCAGGAGCTCGCCGGCGCGAACAAGGATCTGGTGCGCTCCTCGCTCTACGTCTCGGTGGCCAACGACCTCAAGAAGGCCCAGCAGACCTCCGCAGCCATCGACGTGCTCCACGCCGGCGATCTGGCCTTCCCCGCCGAGCACGAGACCTTCGTGGCCGCCATCCAGGACCTCCAGAAGACCGAGGAGCTGGATCCGGCGGAGATCGAACGGCTGAAGAGCCTGGGGTATCTTTAGCAAGTAGTCAGCCGCCCGTTGTCGCCAGGGGGCGGCGTGGGGGGGCCGGTGTCGGCCATGGTCCTCGTGTCGGTCCTGGGGCCTCACGGTGCCCCCGGCCTCCGTGTGTTGGCCTTGCGGGGGGCTCGGCCGGAGCCCAGGCACGCCAGCCTTCTTGATACCGTCCGGCCCGCCGGCTAGACTGCCCCTGTCTCGTTGCCCAGAGAGCATCATGCGCAGGCTCGCCGGAACGCTGGTGGCGCTCGGACTCGCGAACTTCTGCCTCGTGGAGTCTGCGCTGGCCGCCGAGGATGTCTCCCTCTCGGCCCTCGGGGAGTGGAACGGCACCGGGGTCGACCCCGCCGTCTCGGCCGCGGCCTACGAGCGGGTGGTCAACCAGCTCGGGCTCGCCGTGGCCAACAAGCCCATGGCCCCCGGGGAAACCCTGGGCGTCTATGGCTTCGAGGTCGGGCTGGCCTCCACCGTGGCCTTCCACGAGACCAAGGAAGACTCCGGCGATCCCTCCCCCTGGGAGCGCGTGCACGAGAGCGGCACCCCCAAGGCCGTGATGTGGATCCCCTGGCTCCAGGCGCGCAAAGGCCTGCCGGCCTCCATCGAGATCGGCGGCAACCTCGGCTACATCATGTTCTCCCACCAGACCGTCTTCGGTGGCTACGGCCGCTGGGCGCCCTGGGAGGGCTACCACCCCATCCCCGATCTCTCCTTCCAGGTCGGTTACTCCGGCTACGTCGGCAACGGCGAGCTGGAGTTGGGGGCCCTGGACTGGTCGGCCACGCTCGGGTACACGCTGCCCTTCGGCACCCTGGTGGGTATCAACCAGGCCCAGTTCAGCCCCTACCTCGGCATCGGCCAGGTGATCGTGCACGCCGCGCCGCGCCTCTCGGAGGAGGAGCAGGCGGACCTCGGGATCGCGAAGGTCTCGGGTTTCAAGGGGTCGGAATTCTACACCGATGGCTACCGCCACCTGAACCTGGCGGGCGGCTTCCGCATCGTCAGCGGTGACTTCCACCTGCTCATCGCGGCCTCCTTCGCCCCCGGCACGCTCACCAGCCTGAGCGGCGGGCTTGGGTTTACCTACTAAGAGCGTTCAGCTATCAGCCGTCAGCCGTCAGCCAGACAGGAACGGGACGGCGGGCAGCCGTGTCGGCTGCTGATGGCTGGCGGTTGAGATCTGCGGACAGGTGGGTCCGGGCGTGGGTTTCGGTGGCGCAAGCCTTTTCGCGATGCTCTTCTTCGACGGCGCCCTCGCCGCACCCGTCGTGCGCGTCGAGGCCGAGGTGGCCCCCGACCTGGCCCACGTCCAGGGAGTGCTGCGCTGGGAAGGTGACCTCTCCTTCGTGGACGCGCTCGCCCGCCTGCCCGATCCGCCCGACGACCGCAGCGCCCTGCGCACCTGGCCGCGCGGGCCTGAACACGGGTCGGTGACCTGGCGTGAAGGCGAGGACCGTGACGGGAGCTACCTGGCCTTTGAAGCCAGTTTGCCGGACCGCTACGACGCCTGTGGGCGTGTGCCGGGGCAGGGCTTGTTCGCGTCCGGGCTGTGGCTGCCCCAGCCGGTAGACGCCGCGGGACGGGTGCCGGTCGTGGCGTGGGATGCTTCCGTGCGCCTGCCGGAGGGGACCGTCGGGGCGCTGGGCTCGGCGGTGGGGGAGGGGACGCTGCGCTGGGAGGGCGAGGGCGAGCGCCTGGCCCTGGCGGTGGTGCCCCGCGGGAGGGTCTTCGCGGCCGGGGAGGTGACCCTGCTCTCGGCGCGTCGCGTGTCGCGAGGGCGACAGCGCTGGATCTCGCGGGCCGTGCCCGCGGGCCTGCCGCTGGTGGTGGTGCAGGCTCCGCTCATGCGCCGGCTGGTGCGTCCCGCACCCGGGCTCCTGTTCCTCTCCAGCCGGGCCTTCCGCCTGACCCCGGGTTTGCGGCACCTGCACCTGCCCGCGGTGGCCCGGGGCGCCCTGGAGGCCGGGCTCGCCGAGGAGCTGCCCGACCCCGACGCCCGCAGCCTCCAGGCCGCCATCCGGGCGCGCGAGGTGGTGGCCGCCACCCCCAGCGCCCAGGGCCTGCTGCGCTGGTTCTCCTGGTTGCCGCAGGTGGACGACCTGCTGTACTCGGGCAGCACGCCCTACGTGGCGGAGGTGCTCCAGGAGCCATGGCCCGGGGATACGGTGGCGGACGATCTGCTGGAGGTCCTGGATCCGCGCCTGCCCGGGCCGGTGCGGCTGGGGTGGGCCGAGGCGCGTGGGCTGGAACCGCGAGCGGTGGACCCCGCCGTGGTCACGTCGCCACTCCAGGACTATCGGCTGCAGGTGGAGGGGGCGCGCCTGGAGGTGGAGCGCATCGCTCCCGCGGACGCTCCGCCCGAGCCGGTCGTGGTGGAGGTGGATGGCAGGCGCCAGGTGTGGGAGTCCGGCGCGGGCCCAGGCGAATGGAGCCTGGATCTGGACCCCCCGCCGGCTCGGGTGCGCCTCGATCCGGACGGCCTGCTGCGCCAGAAGGATCGCGGCGACGACTCCTGGCCGGCGCGTTGGACCGCGGTGGTGGCGGCCATGCCCACGGTCTGGAGCCTCAGCACGGGGCGGCTCGAGGGCTACATCGCGGCGCGGGTCCGGCGGCAGCGGGGCACCCACGGGTACTTCGACGCCTACCTCTCCCGGGACGAGGTCGATCTCGTGGGCACCCAGGCCGCCGTGGGCTGGGCCTGGGGCCCACTGCAGGATCAGCGTCGGCGACCCTGCCGGCTGTACGCCTGGACCTCCGGTGCCCTGCTCGATCCCGCCTTCCGCCCCGTCGACGGCGGCACGGTCGCGCTGGAGGTGGGCGCGACCCTGACCTGGGACACCGAGGTGGACTGGCTCTTCCCACTGCGCGGTCATGTCGCGACCCTGCAGGTCCGCGGAGGCACGGTCCCGGGGAGCTCCGCCCGCTGGGCCGGGCTCTTTGGGTCTCTGGGAGGTGTGGCCTCGCCCCACCCCCGCCTCGTCCTGGCCGGCGAGGCCCAGGGTGGCCTGGCCTGGGGTGAGACCGAGCACCGCCTCGAGGTGCTCGGCGGTGTGGACTCCCTGCGGAGCCTGCCCGCCGCGCTGGCCGTGGGCCACGGCCGGACGGTGGTGCGGGCCGAGGTACGGGTGGCACCGCTGCGGCACATCTCAGTGCCGTTGGGGTTGGTGTGGATCGACGAGGTGCAGATCGCCTCTGGGTTGGAGGCTGGTGTGCTGGGCGGGACCTCCTTCGACTCCGACCTCGGCGTTTCCTCTCCCGATGGGTGGCTGCGGGCCGCCGGAGCGACCGCCGGCGTGTTCGTGGTGGCGGATGTGCTGGGGGGAGCGCCCGCCCTGGCGGGGGTGCTGTTGGCGAAGCCGGTCGCGGTGGAACCGGCGCCGGCGGGGGAGCAGGGGGGGCAGGTGTACCTGCTGTGGGAGCAGGCGTTCTGAGGGAACCTGGTGCCGGAGAACGAGGCTGAACCTACCATTTCCGCCGGAGAACGGCGGCGGTGTCACCGGATTGGCGCCGCGGAGGAGTAGAGACTCCTCGAGGGCGCCGCCCGCGCCTTGTCCCGCCGTGGTCGCGGCTGGGCAACCGGTCCATCGACCTGGGCTTTCGGATCGCCCGGTGACCCCCCGTTCCCCCCTACTGCCACCGCAGCGGCCGCTCCAGCCTGCTCTGCGCGAGCAGCGCGTCGTCCTGCAGGATCTCCCCCGTCCGTCCATCCGCCAGGACCCGCCCCTCTCCGAGGACGATGGTGCGAGAACAGACCTCGAGCGCGAGGTCCAGATCGTGGGTGGCGATCAGGCGGGTGTGCGTGAAGCCCTGGAGCAACCCGATCAGCGCACGGCGGCTGCGCGGGTCGAGGTGTGAGGAGGGCTCGTCCATGACCAGGAGGTCGGGCGACATGGACAGCACGGTGGCGATGGCCACGGCACGCTTCTCGCCGCCCGAGAGGCGCCAGGGGGGGCGGTCGCGGAGGTGAAGGGCGCCCACGCGGGCCAGGGCCTCGTCCACCCGGCGGGTGACCTCAGTGGGCGGCAGCCCAAGGTTGCCCGGCCCGAAGGCGACATCGTCCTGCACGGTCGAGAGAAACAACTGGTCGTCGGGATCCTGGAAGACCATCCCCACGGCGCGCCGTATCAGGGGGAGTGTCTCCGGGGTCACGGGCACCTCGCCTACGCGCACGCTGCCGCGCGTGGGCAGCAGGGCGCCGCACAGGTGCAGCAGCAGGGTGGACTTGCCGGCACCGTTGGCGCCCACCAGGGCCACGGCCTCGCCGCGGGTGACGCGCAGGCCGACTCCGCGCAAGCCGGGTGTGCCGTCGGGCCAGGTGAAGTGTAGATCCTGGACCTCGACGAGCTGATGGCTCATGGCGCGCCCCAGGCGAAGGGGGCGAGGCGCAGGACCACGAAGACGGCGCACCAGGCACCGAGGAAGAGAGCGTCGGCCGGGTGGAACGCCCGTGGGGAACCGCTGGGAAAGATGCCAGCGAAGCCGCGGCAGAGCATGGCGACATGGATGCGCTGGGCGCGGTCCAGTGTGCGCAGCAGGAGCTGCCCGAGCATGGCGCCGAAGGTGCGCAGGTCCGGGTGACGCCCGGCGGAACGCTGGGCGTGGGCCCGACGCATGCGCCCGACCTCCTCCACCAGCAGGAAGGTGTAGCGGTGCAGGAAGAGCAACTGCACCACCAGAACGCGGGGCACACCCAGGCGACCGAGGCCGGCGCACAGCGGCGCGAAACCCGTCACTGCGAGCAGCACCAGCGCGGTGCTTGCGGTCAGCACGACGCGCAGCGCCATGGAGGCGAAGGACAGCCAGCCGCCGGAGATGGCCACACCCGCGATGCTGGCGCGCGGGGTCGGGTCCAACCAGGGGTTGAAGAGGCCGACCAGGAGGGCGAAGGGCAGGACCGGGGCGACCCGCAGGAGAAGACCGCCCAGGGGCTCCCTCCCGGCGACGACCAGGAAGAGGGGGTAGGCCAGAAACGGCAGCAGGGTCACCAGGGCGTAGCGGTCGAACGAGGTCACGGCCACGACGAAGGCTGCGGTAGCGAGGATCTTCGCGCGAGGATCGAGGCGCCGGATCGCGCTCTCCTGGGCGTGCGGATCGAGTGAGCGGGCGTGCACGGGCTCAGCCCGCCGCGGGCCGGGCGCGCGACCGAAACCCAACCCCAGCCCCGCCGCCACCCCGAGGGTGAGCGCCGCGCCCACCAGGCCGGCCAGAGAGGTGCCGCCGTCGACGACCGGCCAGACTGCGTCGCCCGCGGTCTGGCCGCCGCGGTCCGCAGGCAGCCGATAGTCCGGGAGCGGTGCTCGGGCCTGGGCCGCGGCCAGGGCGACGTGCAGCCCCTGGGTGGGGGCCGGTGGCTCCTCGGTGCCCGCGGTGCCGGCCACCGACCACTCCAGCCCGTCGGGTTGGCTGGAGGCGAACCAGGAGAGTGCCCCCGCGGTGAGCGCGGCGGCCAGCCCCAACCCCAACAACAGGGACCGCAAGGAGCCCGCTGCGGGTACCTGGGCCAGCACCTCGGGGCGGGCGTGCTGCACGAACGCCAGCACCGCGGCGGTCGCCAGGCCCTCCACGAGGCCGGTGGCGAGGTGGATGGGGAGCATGAGCGCCGCGAAGGGCCCGACGGGCAGGGCGCTGATCCCCGAAAGGCTGGTTTGTACCACCACGCCGCCGGCGCCGAGCTGCAGCGCCAGCACGGCCGCGAGCAGCGAGGCTGCCCACAGTCGCCCGCGCCCGGAGCCTGGCCCGGCGATGGGGCGCCACACCAGGGGGTAGGCCACGTAGCAGGAGAAGACCCCCAGGTTGATGGCGTTGCAGCCGAGCGCCAGCAGGCCCCCATCGGCGAAGAAGAGCGCTTGGACCCCAAGCACCGAGAAGAGGGTCAGGAAGGCGGCGTGGGGCCCGAGCAGCGCAGCCAGCAGCAGCCCACCCCCGAGGTGCCCGCTGGAGCCGGTGCCCGGGATGGCGAAGTTGACCATCTGGGCGGCGAACACGAACGCTCCGCTGACGCCCATCAGGGGCACGAGGTGCTCGCGGCGCTCGGCGCGCAGCCCGCGGACCGCCCAGGTCAGGGCGCCCCCCGCCAGGAGCCAGGTCCCTCCTCCGACCACGGGGGAGAGCAGGGCGTCGGCCATGTGCATGGGAGTCCTTCTCGGCCGTGGGCGAAGGGTGGATATTACTAATTCGCGCGAAGTATTACGCCGTGGGCACGGAGGCAAGTCCTCCGCCACGCGCACCCCGGCGCGGATACAGGGGCGCGGTGAGCCCTCCGACACTTCCGTTCCTGGCGCTCTTCCTGCTCGTCCTGCCGGGATGCGCCACCGCTGGACTCCGCTTCCCGGGTCCACTTGGCGCCGTGGGCAAGCGGGCCCCGGACTGGGAGGACGAGCCCGACGAGGCCTCTGTCTGGGACGATATCGAGGCGGACCAGGGC
>Ga0233425_10010132_pt1 | contig 11613 bp, 11 predicted proteins | sample Watercolumn_Towu_2_FD_181712 | JGI IMG/M metagenome (GOLD analysis project Ga0233425, IMG submission 181712) | Freshwater microbial communities from Lake Towuti, South Sulawesi, Indonesia - Watercolumn_Towuti2014_140_MG | ecosystem: Environmental > Aquatic > Freshwater > Lake | place...
AAAAGCGCGGCGTTGCTCACTGTTTTACTGGAACGCTTGAGGAGGCAGAAGATTATTTTGCCATTGGTTTTCTAGTTTCGTTCACTGGTATTATTGCTTTTCCGCCTCGTAAAAGCGATGGCCCAGTATCTCCACTACAAAAGATTGTCCAGCAAATCCCCCTCGAAAAAATCATGATTGAAACCGACGCTCCATACCTCGCCCCGCCACCACACCGTGGCGAGCGCAACGAGCCGAGATATGTCATTGAAGTCGCTCGCAAACTCGCCGAGCTTCATAGCAAGAGTTTGGAAGAGGTGGTTGAAACAACGAATGTGAACGCGAAAAAGTTTTTTGGAATCGAATTTTAAAAAACCACGGACTAATTTTCCGTGGTTTTTTGTTATTCGTATTTTAATTCTGGATAAAGCGGAAAGCGATCAGTTAATTCTTTTATTTGAGATTTGATTTTAGATAGCTTTGCTTCGTTGTCTTTGTTTTCGATCGCTTCGTTGATCCAAGCGGTGATTTGTCGCATTTCGTTTTCTTTCATTCCGCGAGTCGTCACTGCTGGTGTTCCGAGACGGATACCCGAAGGATCCATTGGTCCGCGTGGATCATCGGGGATCATGTTTTTATTTAAGGTAATTCCGGCTTTATCAAGCGCCATCTCGGCCTCTTTTCCGGTCACACCCTTCGAAGTCACGATGTCAATGAGAAGAAGATGATTTTCAGTCCCTCCAAAACAAATTTTGTAACCGAGTTTTTTAAATTCTTCTTCGAGGACTTTAACATTCTTTTTTATTTGAGCAGCATATTCTTTGAATTCTGGCTGTAGAGCTTCGCCAAAAGCCACGGCTTTGGCAGCGATGACGTTTTCGTGCGGGCCGCCTTGTAGGCCTGGGAAGACGGCTTTGTTTACAGCCGCGGCGTGTTCCTTTTTGCACATAATCATGCCACCGCGCGGGCCGCGCAAGGTTTTATGAGTCGTTGTTGTGACAATATCGAAGAGGGGGACCGGATTATTCATCTGCTGACCAGCAATAAGGCCAGCGATGTGGGCAATATCGGCCATGGTGTAGGCACCGACCTCGTCGGCAATTTTTTTGACGCGAGCGTAATCAATTTCACGCGAATAAGCCGAGTAGCCGACAAGGATAAGTTTTGGTTTGTGTTCCAAAGCCATGGCGCGGAGATTGTCGTAGTCGATCGCGCCCTCTGGAGTTGTTTTGTAGCGGACGAAGTTGTAAACATTGGCCATGAAAGTGACAGGGTGGCCGTGGGTCAGGTGGCCGCCGTGCGATAGATCCATTCCAAGGACAGTCTCGCCTGGTTTGAGTAGAGCGGAGTAGGCGGCAAGATTGGCCGGAGCGCCAGAAAGCGGCTGGACATTTACATGTTCGGCACCGAAGAGCTGTTTGGCGCGCTCGATAGCTAAATTTTCTATTTGATCGATAAACTCGCAACCGCCATAGTAGCGTTTGCCAGGTTGCCCCTCGGCATATTTGTTGGTGGCAATACTTCCGAGCGCCTTAAGGACAGCCGAGGAGACAAAGTTTTCTGAGGGGATGAGCTCAAGGCCTTCGCGCTGGCGAGTGAGTTCGAGTTGGAGGAGGGAGGAAATGGCGTGGTCGGATTGAGGAAGGTGGGGCATAGGGAGTCATTAAGTTCAGGTCCGAACGGACCTAGGTTTAATGGTTTGTATTTATTTTATAGAATTATTCCTCTTTTCCTGTAAAAATTCGTACCCATTTTTTAAGGCCTAATCTTTTTAATAATTCACACAAAGGTTCGGCGTTGTCAAAAGGAGAAATCCAGACACTTTTTTGAATTCGTAAAAACGCCAGGCTGGCCAAAAGTTTCCCCAGGAAAGTTCTGATTTTTCTTTTGGATTCCGGGATATCAAAGACAACTATACAGTCGATACCTTCTGGAAGTAGATTGCTTTGTTCAACTTTTATTCGTGCGTATTCTGTCAATCCTTCTTCCGATAATTTTATTTTTTTATCTTTTTCAATAAGCAAATTTTCCTTTCTAAGTTTATGAAGGGCATTTCTGAATCTATATTCATTTAAAAACAGCGGTATTTTTAACTCAATAAAATCAACACCGGCACCTTTATCTCCTATATTTTGGAGAAGATTAAAAGCAGAAGTGCCTGGTTTTATTTTTAGGGCCGGTTTTCGTGTGTTTTCGATGTTTTTTATGTCCATAACTTTTTCATTAAGTTTAGGTCCGTTCGGATCTAAACTTAATTGTTTTCTCAAATTCCCTCAACCTTTTCGCATTATACCCCACCTTGCTCTTGACACCAAATTCAATTCATGCTAATTTGTTCGGTCGTTTCGAAACTAGACGCGTTCTGGAATCGAGACCACCGCGGTCCGGGCCAACAACCCCGCCGCCACCGATGCCTGGCCGGCAGGCACAACCGTTCAAGCTCCTCCCACAGCCGGCACCGGGAGGAACGGTGAGCCATGACCCACTCCACTCGTGGGCGCCCGGGCACGAGGATCAAGGCCTCGTAAGCCCCCGCTCACCACCAACCTCGGATGCTGCTCGATCAACCCGTCCGGGGCACCCCCCAACCCACGGAGGCCAACGCGTGCGCCCCGTGATCACCTACATCCGGCATCAGCCCAGCGTTCCGGTCGCTGCAAGCTGATGCCCCGTCCACCTGAACCCCAAAGGAGGTAACCCGCCAAACATCGGTGAAAAAGATTCAATACGAGGCGAACTGACAAGCGTCTCTACAGGTTGAGTCAAAAATAACCGATGGTTCGTTTCCGGATTCGAAGATCGAGTCCAGGCCTGGCCAAGCCGAAGGAAACGGATTCTTAGAAAACTCTCTCGGGGCAAATCGGTTTTTGGGCCGTTCAGTAGCGGCCACGCTAGTCCGAAATCCCCATCGCGCCGTCGCGGCTGTCACCCGCGTCGGCGCGCTTCTTTTTTATGTAAATTACAGTCATAAGACATTAGCTCCAAATCTCACTCCTTAACCCCCCTTAACACCCCTTTACCCCCCTTAATCCCCCCTGCTATAATAACCACATATGCTATACGAAGCAAAAAAAGTCCACTTTGTGGGGATTGGCGGGATTGGAATTTCCGCTTTGGCAAAACTTTTGTCACGCCGCGGGGCCGAAGTAACCGGCTCTGATTTGGCGCCGTCAAGTATAACTCGCGAGTTGGAAATCGATGGCAAGCGGATTTTTATCGGTCACATTGCTGAAAACGTCCCGGCAGACTGTGAGCTAATTATTTATTCACCAGCTGTTCCAGAAAATAATCCCGAACGGGTTGTGGCTCGCGAGCGTGGCACTGCCGAGATGTCTTATCCCGAAGCTTTGGGCGAGCTCTCGAAAAATTTTCGTACTATTGCGGTTTCCGGAACCAATGGTAAGAGCACAACGACTGCCATGCTTGGTTTAATTTTAGAAGAAGCTGATTTTGATCCCACCGTGATTGTTGGGACAAAAGTTCCGTCTTTTAAACACGGTAACATGCGTATTGGAAAAACCGGTTCTTGGTTTGTTGTTGAGGCGTGCGAGTATCGCGAACATTTTCTTAATTTGCGTCCAGAGTTTGCTATTGTTACCAACATCGAACTCGATCACCTTGATTATTATCGAGATCTAACTCATATCCGCGAGGCTTTTCAAAAATTTGTCGACAATGTTCCTGAGATTGGACAAGTGGTTTTCAATGCCGATGACGAATCGTGTCGCGAGCTGGTTTATAAGAATGGTATTTCTTTTGGCGAAACAAACGGCGAGTATCGCGCCGTCAACCGAATTGTCGGACTTGGTCAGCAGAATTTTGAGCTTTGGCTCGATAATAACCATCTTGGCGACATTGTCCTTCAGGTCCCCGGTGAGTTCAATGTTATGAATGCCATGGCGGCGGCCGTGATGGCTTTGTCGATTGGTGTGCCGTTCGGAGCCGTACAGGCCGGTCTCGAGAAATTTGTCGGCGTTTGGCGACGCTTTGAAAAAGTCGGACAATATAAAGGCTCTGACGTGTTTTCCGATTACGGCCACCACCCAACAGCCATCCGCGGAACTTTAAAGGCCGCTCGGGAATTTTTTCCGGGTCGTCGCATTGTTCATTGTTTTCAACCGCACCAGCACGAGCGCACAAAAACTTTGTTCAACGATTTTGTCGACTCGTTTAGCGATGCTGATATTTTAATCATCCCGGAAATTTTTGCCGTGGCCGGCCGCACTGAAGATTATGACATTTCGTCTCGTGATCTTGTTGGGGCGATTAAAAATCGTTATCCGAACAAAGAAGTTGTTTTTGCCGCCAATTTGGTTGAGGCCGAGCGGCTTCTTGAAAACATTATTCAAGAGAACGATGTTTTGATTATTCAAGGGGCCGGTGACGTTGACGAATTGGCAAGAAAAATTGTCCAATAAACTTATGCCCAAAAACCAAAATCAAACCTCTCTTGCGATTTTTGAAAATTTCAAAATTCGCCGTCATTACGACGAAAAAACCGAGACCTGGTATTTTTCGGTTATTGATATTATTGCTGTATTAACTGAGCAATTGGATTTTAAAAAGGCCCAGAGCTACTGGACCACTCTAAAAAGTCGGCTTAAAAGAGAAGGGAATGAGTCTGTCACAAAATGTGACAAACTGAAATTACCCTCCGCTGACGGAAAATTTTATAAAACCGATGTGGCGGATGTCGAAACTCTCTTTCGCCTAATACAATCTGTTCCCAGCCCTAAGGCCGAGCCTGTTAAACTTTGGTTAGCCAAAGTCGGTTACGAACGGCTTCAAGAAATGTCTGATCCAGAAAAAGCGTTAAATCGTTCTCGGAATTATTGGCGTCGTCTTGGTCGAAGCGAAAAATGGATACAGCAAAGAATGTTTGGACAAGAAACCAGAAATAAACTCACTGACTATTGGAGCGATCACGGCATTAGCCGAAACGAGGAATTTGCCGTTTTGACAAATATCATTCACGAGGAGTGGAGTGATTTGTCCGTCAAAGAACACAAAAATTTGAAAGGCTTGAAAATTCAAAATCTTCGCGATCACATGAGTGAAGAAGAGTTGCTCTTTTCGGCTTTGGCCGAACTTTCCACCAGGCGCATTGCTGAAGTCGAGAAAGCCGAGGGCCTTGAACAAAACAAGTCCCCGGCCAAAAAAGGTGGCAGGATTGCCAAAGACGCGCGTCGAGCTCTAGAGAAAAAAATTGGCAAAAACGTTGTTACCGGACAGAATTTTCTTAAGTCCGGAAAATAATTTTTATTATGTCAGATATTACCCCCCAGCTTCAAACTCTTTTTTCCGATCGTCTAAAACAAAACGAACCCTTATCTAAACACACCAACTTCCGTCTCGGTGGGCCGGCGCGGTGGTTTGTTGAAGCTAAGAGTGCCGAGGAAATCGGCGCGGCTGTCAAACTCGCCGAGGACAATGGTGTTAAATGGTTTGTTATGGGCGGCGGGTCGAATATTTTAGCGAGCGACGCTGGTTTTGACGGACTGGTTATTCAAGTTTCGATGCGCGAGTATAAAATCGAAGGCTCGACAGTTGTGGCTGAGGCTGGTGTTATGACCGGATCACTCGCTCGGGCCACGGTTGAGGCTGGGCTTGAGGGACTGGAATGGTCTGTGACAGTTCCGGGAACGATCGGTGGAGCAGTGCGCGGTAATGCCGGATGTTATGGCGGCGAGATGAAGGATGTGGTAAAAAAAGTCCAAGTTTTGCGAGGTGGTCAAGTTTTAGATCTAAGTCTTGATGATTTGAAATTTGCTTATCGTGAATCATTGATCAAACATTCCAAAGATATTATTTTAAGCGTATCTTTTGAACTTAGACCGGGCGACTCTGAGTCTTTGAAACAAAAAATAGAAGAGCAAATTCGCAAACGTAAAGCCAGTCAGCCGTTCTATGCCGGTTCGGCCGGATGTATTTTTAAAAATTACGAAATTAAAAAAGACGAACTAGATCGTCTAAAAAAAGAGTCTGACATCCCCGAAGAAATGATTGCCAAGGGACAAATTTCTACCGGCTGGCTTGTTGATCAAATGGATTTAAAAGGCAAACAAATCGATGGTGTAAAAATTAGCGATGAACACGGAAATTTTATTATAAATTTAGGGAACGGTCGGGCCAGTGACGTTGTTCAATTGATCTCGATTATCAAAATGCAAGCACGTGATCGTTTTGGGCTGGCGCTCGAGGAAGAGGTGGAGTATCTGGGGTTTTGATTCGTTTATACACTCTCCCTCGTTCCGCAGTGTTCACAAGATATGGTAAAATAAAATTATCAACATTATTCGTTGATTCGTAGATTCGTATTTAATTCGTAATTCGTAACAATATGCAAATCATATCGATCAAGGCGACCAACATGGACATGACCGCGGCCATCGAGGCTTATGTAAAAGACAAGCTAGAGAGCATAGAAAAACTAATGATCGATTTCCGCCCGGAGCCGACGGTTACTGTCGAGGTCGGTAAGTCTACGACTCATCACAATAAAGGTCCTTATTTTTTGGCTGAATTCAATCTAACCGTTCCAGGCGATGTTCTCCGCGCCCGCACCGAAGCTGAAGATTTATATGAGGCCATCGATGTTGCCAAAGACGATCTTCGTCGCCAAGTCGCCGAGTTTAAGGACAGGCTGGTCGAGGCTAAGCGCGAACCGCGACCAGATAAAGTATAGGCAAAATTTTAAAATCAAGTAGGGGCGGATCAATGTCGCCACTACTTGATTTTTTTATCATCAACCGCCATAATGTTGGCAATCCTATGAATATTCTAAACGCTATTTTTGGCGACCCGAACGAGAAAATTTTAAAAGAGCTCCAAGAGCGGGTTGATGAAATAAACGTCCTTGAGCCGGTTTTTAAAGAGTTGTCCGACGAGGCTTTAAAAAATAAGTCCGTCGGGTTTCGCGAGCAACTCAAATCCGGAAAAACCTTGGACGATATTTTACCAGAAGCTTTTGCGGCCTGTCGCGAAGCCTCGCGTCGCGTTCTTGGTCAGCGTCATTATGACGTTCAACTTATAGGTGGTATTGCCATGCATCTTGGTCATATTGCCGAAATGCGTACTGGCGAAGGCAAGACTTTGACAGCTACAGCCCCATTGTTTTTGAATGCTCTTGAAAGCAAGGGTTGCCATCTCGTTACGGTCAACGATTATCTGGCCAAGCGCGACTCGGTGTGGATGGGACAGATTTATCACGCTCTTGGTTTAAGCGTTGGTTGTATTCAGCACGATCAGGCTTTTGTTTATGATCCGAGTTACAAACATGTTGAGAAAGCCGAACAAGAGATCGAGCACGACAAAGAGCGCGACGCTACCGGCTCGTTCCGCGTCCACGTCGACTACCTGCGTCCTTGCTCTCGCCGCGAGGCTTACGAGGCTGATATTACTTATGGTACGAACAATGAGTTTGGTTTTGATTTTCTCCGCGACAACATGGTTTACACCACCAAACAAATGGTTCAGCGCCCTCTTCACTACGCCATTGTTGACGAAGTCGATTCTATTTTGATCGACGAAGCGCGCACCCCGCTCATCGTTTCAGCTCCGGCCGAAGAATCGAATGACATGTATCGCCGTTTCGCTGGAGCCGCTCGGAGTTTGGTCGAAAATCTTGATTTTAACATTGATGAAAAAATGCGCTCAGCCGCTCTGACCGCCGAAGGTATTGCCAAACTCGAGCGGGCTTTGGGAATCGAGAACTTATACGCCGGCACTGGCGCCGAGGCTCACCACGCCGAGTCGGCTTTGCGCGCTCATGCTCTTTATCGAAAAGATCGGGATTATGTTGTTAAAGATGGCGAGGTGGTGATTGTTGATGAGTTTACCGGTCGGCTTATGGAAGGCCGTCGTTATTCCGAGGGTCTCCATCAAGCCATCGAAGCCAAAGAAGGGGTCGTGATTCAGCGCGAGAGCGAGACTTTGGCAACGATTACTTTTCAAAATTATTTCCGCATGTACGACAAGCTTGCTGGCATGACCGGTACGGCCGCTACCGAAGCTGAAGAGTTTGGCAAAATTTATAATCTTGAGGTGACCACTGTCCCTCCAAACAAAGATCCGCAACGTAAAGACTTGGTTGACCGTGTTTACAAAAATGAAGCTGGAAAACTTATGGCTGTGGCCAAAGCCGTTAAAGAGCTTCAGGCCAAAGGCCAGCCGGTTTTGCTCGGCACGGTTTCTATTGAGAAGAATGAACTTTTGAGTCAGCTATTGACTCGCGAAGGTGTTCGCCACGAGATTTTGAATGCCAAAAACCACGAACGCGAGGCCGAAATCATTGCTCAGGCTGGCCGATCCGGATCAGTCACACTTGCTACAAATATGGCTGGTCGCGGCGTCGACATTGTTCTTGGCGGCAACCCGGCCGATCCGGCCGAAGCCGCGAAGGTCAAGGAACTCGGCGGTCTTATGGTCATCGGCACCGAGCGCCACGAGTCTCGCCGTATCGATAACCAGCTCCGCGGTCGTTCTGGCCGTCAAGGTGATCCTGGCGCGACTCAGTTTTACGTTTCTATGGAAGATGATTTGATGCGTATTTTCGGTTCTGATCGCGTTAAGGGCATGATGGAAAAACTCGGTATTCCAGACGACATGCCAATCGAGAACGGAATCGTCACTTCGTCCATTGAAAAAGCTCAACATCGTGTTGAGGGCCATCATTTTGATGTTCGCAAACATCTTCTTGATTACGACGATGTCTTGAACAAACACCGTGAAGTTCTCTACGGCCGCCGTCGTGAAATCGTCGAAGCTTTTGAGAGTGAAGATCCAAAAGCTCTACGTTCTAAAATTGTCGAAATCATCGAAGACGAAGTTGAACAGGTTGTCATGTTCCATACCGGCCAGCTCGACGATAAAAAAGCTGGCGACTGGAATCCAAAAGAGATTCTTGAAGTTGTTCCAACCATGATTCCGCTTTCCGAGACCGCTAAAAAAGAAATTGAAGGCATTGCTTTTGAATCAAAAGAAAAATTATCACTAGCTTCTGGCCGCACCAAGCTCATCGAAGCTATCATCAAAGCTGTCAGCGAAGCCTATATTATCGTTGAACAAAAAATTGCCGACCCGGTCAAGCTCAAAGAACTCGAGCGCAATGTTATCCTCCGCGCCGTCGATCGCCTTTGGATCAGTCACTTGTCCTCTATGACCGAGTTGCGCACCGGCATTGGTTTGCGCAGTTATGGCCAGCAAGATCCGCTTGTTGAGTACAAAAAAGAATCGTTTCGCATGTTTAATCGTTTGCTTGGTTCGATCAATCAAGAAATCGCTTACTCATTTTTCAAAATCGCCGTCCGCGCCGTTCAGGCTCAGCAAGCCCTTCAAGGAAAAACATTGTTCGAACGCGCCGGCGCTGTCATTGCCTCCACCAAACCCGGAGCTGTTGCCGCCGCTCCGTCAGTAAGTTCTGAAAAACAAGTCGGCCGAAACGAGCCCTGTCCGTGCGGAGCGAAGAAACAGGATGGAACCCCGGTTAAATACAAATATTGTCATGGAAAATAGTTTAAGTTTTAATTATTAAAACAATTTAAAACATATGCCTAGCCCAGATCGCCCCGCATCTCCAGGAGACGATTTTAATGATGATGTGGACGAAGAGCCAAAAGTCGATCTAACCCAAAAATATTTTCCTAGGTCCTCTTCACTCAAGTCTTTGGTTGATCGGGTTTACGGAAAAGATTTTTTGTCGACCACTATGGCCGTGGCTTTAGAAAAACCCGAGGCCCGTGACGCTTTGGTTCTGGAAAGTCTCGAGAAAATCAAACAAAATTTGGCCGAAGTCAATCGTCTCGTTGATGGGCCGCCAAAAATTTCTCTTAAAGAACTGGCGACTTTGCATAAAGACCTTTTGGATAGAATTTACGCGGCTTTGGGGATTGTTGGAACCTTCATTCATCAAATCGTAAACTTTCCGGAAATTTCCGGCGTGAGGTTTGACGAGGATTTCAGATATTTTGTCTTGGGGTTAGGGAGCAATTCCGGCGGAGAGAGAGTTTTCATTTCTTTGAACAGAAATACTGGAAAGTTCGAGTCGGTCTTGAACTTTCCCGGGCAAGACACTTCGAACTGCCGAACACTGCAATCAGGATTTAGAAAATTATTCCCCGGACAAGTAAAAAGAAGAACTCGAGACGGTTCAGTGGTTGAGGATCCAAACGAAACCAGTGTCGGAGATTTGTTTTTAGAATTTTAATCTCGAGTCAGGTTTTTTATTATCTTTTGAGAGAAGGGGTATGAAAATCAGCGAATACGTTAAAAATTATACTTCCGGCGATCCGGTATTTTTTCATCACGTAATTTTGGAGGTTAAGGAGCTGATCGTTGAGGTGACCAAGAGAAATTACGAAGGGATCAAAGAGGAATTTGAAGACGTTTTTCATTTTCTTCAGCTGTGGTTGTTTTGGAGGTTTAAGCTGGATGGTGAGATTTGGAAAATCACAAAACATTCCGTGAAAAAATTCATGGACAGAAAATTGGTTTGGAATAAAATTTATGTGTCCGTCAGCCTGCCGGAAAATATTTCCGGTTATGTAGGAAATTATAAAAAACTCGAGAAGGTTATTAACCATTTGCAGAGGTTTGGAATCGACCGGGAGGCAGCCATAAAAGTTCATAACGAAATCGTAATTAACAATCAATAAATATGGCGACCATAAAAAAGAAAACTTGGCCAGAATATTTTGAGGCCGTGTTTTCCGGAAAAAAGAAATACGATTTGCGTCTTAATGATTTTGAAATCGATGAGGGCGACATTTTGGTGCTCGAAGAATGGAACCCGGAGACTAAAGAATATACCGGTCGGACAGTTGAAAAGACGGTGACCTATGTCGGAAAGTTTAAAATCGACAATTTGTTTTGGTCAAAGGAACAGATTGAAGAAAAGGGAATACAGGTTATTTCTTTTGTATAAACCTTTGCGGTATGTCAAACGATCTTACACAACAAACTTACAATAAAATTGCCGAGGATTGGCATCGTGATCATTGTAGTAACGATTGGTGGGCGGCTGGAACTAATTATTTGATCTCCTTGCTTTCAATCGGAGCAACGGTTTTGGATGTTGGTTGCGGTAGCGGAGTAAAAGCAAAATATCTGACTAACAAGGGATTAAAAGTAACCGGTTTAGACTACTCTGAAAAATTATTAGAGATCGCGCGTCGTGAAAATTTAGCGATTGAATTTGTCCAAATGGATATGCGCGAGGTCGCAAGACTTGACCGACAATTTGATTGTGTTTTTGCTCAAGCCTCGCTTCTTCATATTCCGCGAGCTGAAGTTTTGGCCACGATTAAAATTCTAGTAGAAGTTTTAAAACCTAATGGTTATTTTTACGCGGCCGTTAAGGGTGTTCGTGAAGATCGTCCGGAGGAAGGAGTTAAGACCGAAAATGATTACGGCTACGAGTTTCAGAGATTTTTTAGCTACTTTCGATTGGAAGAAATAAAACAATTTTTTCTTGAGGCGGGTTTGGAGGTGGTTTGGGAAAATTCAAGTAAGAGTGAAAATTGCGAATGGATACAAGTAATTGGTAAAAAACGTATTTAAGTGAAGATTATCAAACAGAACTCTTGTAAAAGAGTTCTTTTTGTTTTAGTCTGTCTTTCAAGGAGTGCCCCATGTACC
>Ga0233425_10010133_pt1 | contig 11612 bp, 14 predicted proteins | sample Watercolumn_Towu_2_FD_181712 | JGI IMG/M metagenome (GOLD analysis project Ga0233425, IMG submission 181712) | Freshwater microbial communities from Lake Towuti, South Sulawesi, Indonesia - Watercolumn_Towuti2014_140_MG | ecosystem: Environmental > Aquatic > Freshwater > Lake | place...
TATAAGCTTTTAGACTGTAGGAACGCGCTAACAGCCTACAGTCTATAGCCTGAATTTGAGGTAGTATGATGAACCGAAGAGTTGTCGTTGCGAGTACGTTCGTTGTGATGATGATCCTGTTGCCCTTGGCCTGGCCGGCCTGGGGAGCTCATGTCAACCCGCTCCGTGTGTGTGGCGATCCGAACAACCTGCCATTCTCCAACAAGCAATCAGAAGGATTCGAGAATAAGATCGCCGAGGTGATCTCTAAGGAGTTAAAGACCGACCTGACCTACTTCTGGTGGCCGCATCAGATGGGGTTGGTTCGGAGGGCGTTGAAACCCGGGCTCTGTGATGTGATGATCTCGATTCCTCAGGGATGGGAGCGGGTTCTTTGGACCAAACCCTATTACCGTTCGGCGTATGCCATTGTCTACCGAAAGGATCGTGGGCTACAGATTAGTTCTCTCGACGACCCGATCTTGAAGCGGCTGAAGATCGGGGTTCATATCAATACCCCACCGTCCGATGCATTAGCGAATAGGGGTATCGCCGCAAACGTTGTCGGCTATGACCTCTATTTCGATTCCATGACTGAACGTCCGGATAAGATCTTTCAGGACCTCGTTGCGGGTGAAACCGATGTCGTGATCGACTGGGGGCCAATGGTTGGCTATTTTGCAAAGCGCGCGAATGGATCGACGCCTCTTGAGGTCGTCCTCTTGCAGAGCGGAGAATTGGGAAGCCCCTTTACCTTCGAGTTTTCCATGGGGGTAAAGGAAGGCAATGCGGAACTTAAAGCCGAGCTGGAGCAGGCGATCAGTAAGCGGTACGTCGAAATCGGGAGGATTCTGGAGGAGTACGGTGTACCCCTCCTGCCGCTCCTGGCGCGCGAGCAATTTTCGAAGGCGGAAGAAAAGCCGGGAGAGATCTTTTACCGCAGTGCGGATCGGGACGATCCCCTTCCCTCATATTAGTACCGGGCGAGAAGGGGCAAACCTCACCCTGAAAGGAACGAGGGCCATCGACCATGAGACAGAAAAAGTCGCTTGTTGCCACGGCAATTCTAGGTCTTGTGATGTTGGGGTGCGCGCAGAGTCTTACAGCTCAGACGCCGAAAGAGTCGGCGAAGCCGACAGAATATGCTCAGGCGCAACCCGGTGAGCAGCCGAAAGGACCGGAAGCCGCTGCACCTGCGGACCAGCAGAAGCTAAAAAAGCTCAACCCGTTTACCGGGAAAGAGGAGGCGATTAAAGAAGGGCGCCAACTGTATCTGCAGTCCGGTTGTCCGGGCTGCCATGGCTCGGGCGGTGGCGGCGCAATGGCCGGAGCTACGCCATTTACAGGCGATCGCTGGAAGTTTGGTGGCGACGACGAAACCTTTTTCAAGGTGACCAAGGGGACCTATCCGGGACAAACTATGCCGGCGGTCTTTGGGGCAACGCTCACAGATGAGCAGGTTTGGAAGATCATTGCCTGGATCCGGACTGTCTATAAGGGTCCCGCGGAGAGCATCGTCTGGTAGTAGGATGGTCGATGATTCTCTTTGGTCCAACGCTCACCCGGGTCGAATGTGTCAGGCGTGGTTGTACAGTACTGGCACTAGCGCTCGCGGTCGTGCCCCTTCTCGCTTCACAGGCCTTTGCTCGGGACGATGTTGGCCTTCCGATTCACCCAAAGGCGATTGCTTCTACGATCGTTCGTCGGTCCGGGGAAGGGGAAGGAACGCGATGGATCCAGGTCCGGTTTACGGTCAACGCACCGTATAAGCAAGTCGTTCAATTTTATCGAGAGAAGGTGGGCAGGAATGCGCAACTTTCTCAGATTGACTCCGGAAAGCTCTTGAATACCCTTATCCTGGTCAGCAAGGATCTTACGGATCAGTTCAACGTGAATATCAGCAGTGAGGTTGGAAGAAAAGCGACTCAGGTTGAACTATCCCGGAATTCTGCTGGTCCGTAGAAGCGCGGTCAGCTTCACTTTGTCCAAGACTGGCGAAGGAGTGTTGATCGTTGAATTCTGTTGTGCAAGGAAGCCCAAAAACGTAAAAAGTTCTTGACATCGTAGCGCAAAGCCTTTATTGTGCACTAGACTTCGTAGCACGCTTTTGTTATGCAATTTCGAGAACCGCGAAAGCTGCTGGATGAGGCTTTCGCGGTTTTTGTTTATCGAGGCGTCGCCTCGAGAGTTCAGACGGAAGGGGGTGATAGTTTGATGCGCGTTACAGGTACTGTAAAGTGGTTCAACGATGCGAAGGGTTACGGTTTTATTGCGCGGGAAGATGGCGACGATGTCTTCGTACACTATTCTGCGATTTCCGGATCCGGCTTCCGGTCGCTCAATGAAGGGCAGGCCGTGGAGTTTGACGTCGTAGATGGGCCAAAGGGGAAGCAGGCTGCCAATGTGACCAGAGCAGCATAGTCGACTCCTACCCTGAACCGTCACGACCTCCCGGAGATTCCTTCGGGAGGTCGTTTTCTTTTCGGATGGATGAGCTCTGTGCCGACGGTTTTCGGCTTAGCGCGTCATGGTTGTTGCGTGCGCCTGCCGAGTGGCGCGGATCAGCAACCAGACGCAGAGGGCCAGTTTGAGCAGATCGAGGACGGTGTAGATTGTGTGGAGCATTCGGAATCGTGCCAGCTCCTGGGGTACCATGGCTCGAGGAACGAAATCCAGGCTTCGGCCAAGCGATACGATCGACTGACTGAGCAGCAGCGACACAATCCCGATGGCCGAGATCGTTACGGCAGCAGCGATCATCGTACGGTCCAGAGGCCTGAGCCCGATGGCGGCAGCGACGAGGGCCGCACCGAACGCCAGTTGGGTCAGCCCCCAGGCGCTAAAATACAGCCGATTCAGCTCTGATACGAGATAGCGCAAGACAACGCGGGCCTCATCGTGTCCGATCGGTGCGAGAGCATGTAAGAACTTCGGCGTTGGCGCCGACAGTAGACGATCGACCGTGCGAAAATTCTGCGTCGCCACAAACGCGATCAGTACGGTGCCGACGATCCATCCGCCCAGTACCATGATTAGTAGCGCTCGCATTATCCTCCGGTTGGCATGCCCAGTTCTTTTGTTGCGGCGTTTCTTCTGAGCCTCTATGCCTGCGCCAGCTCAGGGGTAAGGACCCACAGCAGACGGAAGCCTCTTTCGGTTTTGAGGAGACAGATCATTGCTCCCATATCCGGTCGGATGATCTCCAGCTCACTATTGCCCAGCACCAGAGCCGAAATAAGGCGGCTGAGGTGGGGCAAATGGCCGACGAGCATCAGCGACTCCGTCGCGTCCTCTAATTGGGTACGGACCCTGTCCGGTTCAGCCCCGGGGGCGAGGCCTTCTGCCTCTCGAATGCCGAGTCGCGGCAGCAGGTGTTCGGCCAGGATCTCGGCAGTCTGCCGGGCTCGAAGCCGGTCTGAATGGTCGATTGCTGCGACCTCAACTCCTACGGACGCAGCGTATCGAGCCACTCGCATGACCTCTTGACGTCCCTGGTCGCTGAGCGGCTTGGCCGGATCCTCAAGCTCGGATTTCGTCTTGCCATGCCGTACGAGATAGTGTCGTACCGCCCTCTCTGCGGCCATTCCTATCTCCGCTGATAGGTACCCATCAGTTCGGTCTGTGCCAGGATGTGCCCCTGCATCGCCTTCTCCAGATCTTTCTTGGTGGCGCTGGACGGCAGATTCAGTGTCGCATCGAGCGCATACAGTTTGAAGAAATATCGGTGAGTCCCGGACGGCGGGCATGGACCACCATACCCGACACGGTGGAAGTCGGTCGTGCCCTGGCTCGCTCCATTCGGGAGCGAGGCCGTTTTGGGGAAATGTTCCTCGAGAACGCGGGCGCTCGATGGAATATTCCAGATCACCCAGTGAACCCACGTTCCCATCGGCGCATCAGGATCGTCCGAGATGAGGGCGAAGCTCTGCGTCCCGGTTGGGGGGTCCGACCAGCGTAGTGGCGGGGAGATGTCTTGCCCATCACACGTGTACTTGGCCGGAATCATGTCACCAGCGTGAAACGCCTGACTTGTCAGTTCCATCCCTACTCCTCCTGCGCCGATCAGCAGCGCCGCAAGCCCAATAGCGATAGCCAGCCTCGTTCTTACTCCAAGCGGAACCATTGTCTCTTTCGGAGCCTCGCGACAGCGCATTCAGCATTCCTCCATCGACTGCCGGTGCCAGGATTGGTCGTACCCCTTTATCTCCACCTGCTCCGCATCCTTCAGGACAACGAACGGCGACCTGGATTCTACCATCACGGCGATCTCTTCACGGAACGGCAGGTCCCTCGGGTGAGGAGCCTCTTTCCGAGCGGTGTCGGCCAGGAGTTTCAGATCCGGGCCATGGGCAAGGCCGGACGGATGGACCGTCATGAACCCGTCCGCGATTTCCGGGCGAGCGCCGTATCCCTTGTGATTGAAGAGCGCCTCATCTACCCAGTTGAGATGGTGGTACGGCAAACTGTGAATCCATCGGGGCAGAAACACCTGCATTGCCATCCCTTCATCCTCACTTGCGAAGACGGTGAGCTTCTTCGGATCGAGATGAACGTGTGGTGAGGACAGCGCAACCAGATCGTCGAGGCGCAGGAGGAACGGCCAGATCTCTCCCTCCCACGCCACGACATCGAAGACGGGCGCTGCGTACGTGAGTAACGTGAAACTGCCCAGCCGTCGTTTGACGACAACCTGTGTGGCGTTGTCGTGGCTGAAAGTCGGATGGAGTTCAGCCAGAGTTGTCGGCTCCGGCGGAATCGGCGCTGCCGGCGAAAAGGGCCAGGGTTGCTGATCGCCCATCCAGTAGTCGTAGGGGCGCAACAACCGTTGTGGAATTTCATACAGGAGGAGGGTGACCCTTCCGGTCAGGAGAAGCGAATAGGTGACGCCCCGCGGGAGAAAGATGAAATCGCCTTCTCGGATGTCCTCGAGCAGCCCGAAATCAGTGATAAGGCTGATGGGGTGCCGGGCGCGATGGATAAAATAGAGCTCAGAGCAATCTGCGTGGCGAGAAGACGGTTGCCACGTTCCGGCTTCTCCGAAATCGCCATTACAGACCCAAATGGTGACATCACTGCTTGAAAGGACAGGGACGAAGGAGCCAGACGCGGCCATCTCTGCGACGTTGAAGGCTCGTCTCCGGAGAGGACGATTCTCACTCAATGATCGTTCAACATGCGTCCTGTACAACGGGTGGTCAACAGAAATCGTCGCACTGTCAACGGTAGGGGTGAGGGGATGCCCCATCAGGAGTTCCGCACCGAATTCGAGTTTGTGGCTCGAAAGACCCCGCGGAGGGCGACCGCTTCCGTGCCAGTTCGCAAGAACCCGCCGATAATCAGGCCGAACCCGTCGCTCGGTCCGTGTCAAATTGATCAGCTTTGGAATGTACTCCATCTTTGTCTATCCTTTGCCCTCACCTGCCTTATTCCGTGAAGGGATCCCAATCCGGCGGAATACTGTCGAAGTCGAGGATCCAGATCGGCTTACCGGCCTCTTGCAACTCCTCCAGGCACCGATACAGTGCCTGGACTGTAGCATGGTGGAAATGAGTGGGATCGCGTTCAAATAGATCGAGGCGTTGATTGAGTTCGAGGAAGGGGCCTGCCGCCGGGTTTGGCGAGCGGAAGAGCGAGCCGGTAAACATCTGAAGCAGCCGGCTGCGATCATCATACAGGATGGGGGTGGTGTAGTGGACCCCCAACTGTTCGGTAATCCGGCGGTACGTTTCGATCGATCCCCCCTCGACGCGGAGCGCGACATGCTGAATTCCCTCCCCACAGCACGTGATGATGTGGGAGACCTGCGACTCGCCAACCCGGTCGATTCCTTCCACCGGCGCAATATAGCCGGCTCCAGCCATCTTGCCGAGCTGAATGGCGACGGTCTTCATGCTGGAAGAGGCGTCAGGATCGGCGACATCGCGACTCCTATAGGTGACATGGCCTCCCTGGAGGGCGCGCATGAACAGATAGGCGGTTTCTCTGAGGCTCTGCGTGGCAAGCGCTGCGTGATCAAGCTTCAACGTGAATGTACTCCACAGCTCTGCCAGGAGCCGATCCCGTTCCGCCTCGGTCAGACCGCCTGGTCCGCACTGCGCCTTATCCATGCCCCTCGCTCCTTCTGACAAAACTGGTTGCAAGAGTTCCGATCCCCTCCACCTCCATCTCAACGGTGTCTATCGTCTTTCCGTCTAACAGCCATGGATATTTCCCGGATGTTTCGGCGATGGAGCCACCGGCAAACGTCCCGGACCCGATGAGCGTTCCGGCGTCAAGGATCAAGGGCTGTTGAGAGAGATAGGCGATAATTGTCGGAAATGTCCACAAGGTCGAGTCGGTGTAGGCCTGGCTTTCAAGACGAACCTCGCCGTTCACCCGCAGGACGATGTGAGGGTTTCGCGTCGCGAACTCCGCATACGGCACAAAACGCGGCCCCAGCACCTTCCCGAGGATAGACTTGCTTCGCGCGGGGCCAAGCCCGAGTTGAACGTCCTCGGCCTGAAGACATCGGCAGGACAGGTCGTTGAGAATCGTCACGCGACCATGTTCCCGCAGAAACGCCTCGGCCTCTTCTTCGGTCCATCCTTCCAGTGTGGCCTGATCGAGCAGGAGCGCGACTTCAAACTCGTAATCCGCTTTTCGGATGGAGTGCGGGATGACCACCGTCTCGCCGGCATCATGGATCTCGTGCCGGCCGAGGGCGAGCGCATAGTACGCCCACCTGACCCTCCGCAGATCGAGACTTTTTTGAATCTCCTCGTCGCTCCGCCCCGAACTCCTGCCCATGCCGATGATGTGTCTGGCATCGGAGACGCCGTCCAGGAATCGGACCGGATAGGCAAGAGCGTCTTTCATTGTGGCAGCGGTCATATCCCTTTACCTTCTGAGGCGAGCGGTGATCTCGGCGCTCGCCTCTTGCCAGGGACGCAGGCGTGGCGCATTCGCGGGGCAAGCATCCGGGTTGTGATGCGTGACGGCGACATGGAACGCGATATAGAGGGTGTCGGCGAATGTGCGCCACAGCATCTCGTTGAATGATGAGGTTCCAAGAGCAATCGCGGCCGTGCCGATGACGTGCCCGCCGCTCTTGACGGCCGCGTCGGGCAATCGAAATCCGATGCACCGACCGCCGGTCAGACTGGTCAGATTGAAGGTCAACACCGATGCGTCGGCGGGGAGATGCCCCTCGATGGCATCGCCGAATCGCCCGCTGGGCTTGGTCTCAAGATAGACCGGCTTGGCATCGGCGACTTTCGAAAGCTGCTCGACAAAGCGCCGGACCGGATCAGTCCCGGGAGCGAAAATGACGTGAGGCTGGAGGCCCTTCGTCGTCATCCATAACACGATGTCTTCGACGAGCCATGACACAGATGCCGGCTGCTCAATGATCGTCTCGGTGGCGAAGTAGGCGTCGAGATGCACCTGCGCTCCATCCCGATCCGAGGGGTAGGCCAGATGCTGTCCAGCCAGGAACGGGTCCGCTTTCTTGATGATTGTGCGCGCCCGCTCTACGTCCAGGGTCGGCGATACGAGCGTTACCCCTTCAGCGATCCTCATGGAACCCCTCGCGCCGTCCGTCATGTGAGCGCTGTCCTGGCCGCGTTGAGCCCTTCCCAGAAGACGTACAGGGCGTCAAGCGCTCGTCGCCCGCCCTCTATAAACTTGCCTTCATCGAACTTGGGCTGAGAAAAGGTCTTCAGAAGCTCGCCGTACACGTTCTCCCCATGCCCGGTTTCAAGCTCGAAGTGGTGCTCGAAAAAGCCGAGCGGGATCGGGTCCAGGCTGTGCAGCAGACGCTGTGTGTGATTAAAGCCGTTCAGTCCGATGATGAGCTGCTTCCAGAAATTCTTGGATTCTGCCTCCTCGCCCTTTCCGATTCCCCATGCCGCCCACGTTTCGATCCCGTAACTGGCGCCGCCTGCAATCCGCCAGTCGAGGCTTCCATATGCCTTCTCGAGTTCGATCAGAAAGCGCCGCGTTGACGGGGTTGCGGTTCTCCAGTTGCCCAGTCGCTCCGGATCCAGTTTGAGCAGCGCGCAGGTTTCGCGCAACCACTCGATATGGGCCCACTCCGTTCTGAACGTCTGGTTCTCCGGCGTTTTGTCTGCGCCAAGTCTTACGCCGCATTCGTTGACCAGAATGTGGCGCGCCAGCCTTTCGCTTTCGAGACCGGTCGCGCGGGCGACTCGCTTGGCTTGTATCGGGACAAAATGCTTGGAAAAGACGCCGAACTGTTCGAGGAAATGGATGACCTGAGCGGTATTGGCTTCCCCGCGGCTGAACCAGACGCAGAATCTGTTGTTCCTGATCACCTGATGCCGATGGACCTTCAGTTCGACCTTCTTCCAAAAGGCATCAAATCGCTTGTGCCGGGCATCGCTCTGCATGGCGCCCTCTCCGACGCGAGGAGGTCGGGTAAGATATTAGAAACCTGTGCCTTTACAGCTACTTGTAATCTAATCTGTTCCTAACTATACGTCAAGCAACTATGCTCTCTAGCAACTTCCCAGTTTGAAACAGATAACTCCGCGAGGGGCCGCTGCAGGACCTGCTCGCTCAACACGGGACGTGAGCACGACGATGATCTATACCCATGTGTTGAACCGCGGCGGGAAAGGAGTTCGAAGTCCGGTTGACGGCCTCGTCGTCAGTGTGCCTTCTGGACAGCCATAACGGAATTATGCCGACCGGCCATAATGCGATTAGGCCGGTCGGCGTGTGCCGTCACCAGTCTGCGTCCTGCGTACTTGACAAGTTCCCAAAAAGACAGGAGAATTGCCGCAGTCGTTAAACGTTTCGGATGGTAATAGGCCGATCAGTATACTCAATGGTTAGTTTGCGCGAAGGGGATCATGGCATCCACAAGCCAAATGACAGGAATGCGCGGCGTGTACCTCGTCGCGGCGGAACTGTCGAAGCAGGGGTTCATCGCCTCCCCAACCTCTCGAAGCGCAATGGGTGCCGACATCCTGGTCACGGACCAGCAGTGTGCCAAGGCGTGGTCCGTTCAGGTCAAGACCAACGCCAAAACGCACTCGTTTTGGCTCTTGAACGCAAGAACAAAGGAAACCGTCTCGCCCACGCATGTCTACACGCTGGTGAACATCATTAAACGGCGAGACGGCGAAACCATCGAGTACTTCGTCATACCGAGCGCGGTCGTTGCACAACGCCTCGTTCACGACAAAAGCAAAGCCGGAACTTCCGAGTGGTGGGCCATTTACCGCGACAAGATCACCGACTACAAGGACCGATGGGACCTCTTCGCGTAAGAGAGGCGCAAACTAACCCCGTGGCGCAGAGCGATGCTTTTCGCCTGGCGCTAAGCGCGCCTACGCACAGCGCGCCTGGCCACGAACGTTAGGGTGAAAGTCGTTTGAACCCATATTGCGTGAAGTGCTCATCGAAGGTAAAGGCTCATCGGCTGCGAAGGCGCTCCATCGCGACTCTGGTTGCGGGAAAACGGCTTGCCCACGCTTACCCTTCGCGCTACATTATGAATGTGCACATTGGATCTGGATAGTCCTGGAGGGCGTGATCAGGTGGCGCGGCTGAGTAAGGGTTAGTCAGTGGTTGCGGGGGTGAGACCCAATGTCATACCAAGAGCAGGAAGCCGTGGGGCGACCTGCTCTTATCGTTTGCAGGAGGGAGATCGATGGAGGGGAAAAACTATATCGCGGGAAAATGGGTGGAGGCGGTCGGGGGAGCCAGGTTTGAAAGTCGCAATCCTGCCCGGTTCGATCAGGTGCTTGGGACTGTAGCCCTGTCAAATCGTGAGGACGCTGAACAGGCGGTTTCGGCCGCCAAAGCGGCTTTTCCCGGCTGGCGCGCGCTGTCACGAGTGAAACGGGGAGAGTATCTTGATCGGTTCGTCGAGGCGGTCAAGGCCGAGACTGAAGCCATTACTTGCCTTGTGGCATCGGAGGCCGGCAAGGCGTATAACGAGTCGAAAGCCGATGTCATCGAAGGGATCCACATGGCGCAGTACATGTTCGGCCACGCACGGCTTGCGTCCGGTCAGGCCCTCTCCTCGGAACTCGCCGAGAAGGACGCGTACATGTTCCGCAAGCCGAAAGGGGTGGTAACGGTCATCAGCCCCTGGAATTTCCCCTTTGCCATTCCCATCTGGCTGATCACCCCGGCCTTGCTCGAAGGGAATACGGTGGTCTTCAAACCGTCCGGCAACACCCCATTGGTGGGGGAGAAGATCGTTGAGTGCTTTGAGCGGGCCGAGCTTCCTCCAGGCGTCCTGAATCTCGTTCAGGGGGCCGGAGGGGATGCAGGGTGGCCGCTGGTAACCCACTCCGACGTCGAGGTGGTGCTCTTCACCGGCTCGTATGAGGTGGGATCGCGGATCAAGGAGGCGTGCGCCAAGGACTATCGCAAGATGTACGCCTGCGAGATGGGCGGGAAGAATGCGATGATCGTCTGCCAGGATGCCGATCTCGATCTGGCCGTCCGGGCCGCGATCCTCAGCGCCTTCAAGACGACCGGCCAGCGCTGTACCTCGGCGTCCCGCCTCATCATCCATGAAAGTCGGATGGAGGAGTTCGCGAAGGCCTTTGTCGCGATGGCACGGCGGATTGTCATCGGCGATCCTCTCGATCCTCAGGTCTTCATGGGTCCGCTCATTAACGAGGCGGCAATGAAGAAGGTCGGCTCCTATAACGGGCTCGCGAAGCAGGAGGGAGCCGAGGTGCTCCTGGACGGCGGGAGACTGGAGGAAGGGGTCTATCGGCAGGGCTACTTCTTCAGCCCCTTCATCTATCAGATGGCGCATCGGAAGGATGCCAGGGTGCTGCACGAGGAGGTCTTCGGGCCACATGTTGCCCTGATCCCCTTCCGAACCTTGGAAGAGGCCGTAGCCATCAACAACGATGTCGAATACGGCCTGGCCTGCTCTGTGATCACTGAAGATTACCGGGTCGCCCGTCGTCTTCGGGAGGAGTGTGAGTTCGGCGTCGGCTACTGGAACCTGCCCACCATCGGCGCAGAGGTGCATCTGCCGTTCGGCGGGTTGAAAAAGAGCGGGACGGGTGTTCCGGCTTCCTGGCCTTTGTTGGATCTCGTGACGCATAAAGTCGCGTGGACCGTCAATCATGGCCGAGAGATCAGGATGGCGCAAGGTCTGAGCGCCGACGTGTAGCCATGATCCGGTTGCTGATGTGTCGTCCCGATCATTACGGGATCTATTATGAGATCAATCCCTGGATGGATCGACGACGCCAGGCGGACCGGGCCGTCGCCGTGCGGCAGTGGGAGACGTTGCATCGTCTTCTCACTGAAACATTAGGGGTTCAGGTCGAGCTGCTGCCATCTGTTCCGGGGCTGCCCGACCTCTGTTTTACCGCCAATGCCGGGCTCCTGGTTGACAACGTGTTTGTGAGCAGCCGGTTCCGATACCGTGAGCGTGAGGCAGAAGTGCCTCATGTTACACAATGGTTTCTGGGGCGGAACTACAGGGTCGCGTGTCTGCCTGAACCTGCATTCTTTGAAGGGGAAGGGGATGCGCTCTTTTGCGGAGATCTTCTGTTCGCCGGGTATCGTTTTCGCTCAGAACTGCAGGCCCATCATCTGCTCGCAGAGCTTCTTGGGCTGTCGGTCCACTCCCTGGAGTTGACCGATCCCTGGTT
>Ga0233425_10010134_pt1 | contig 11607 bp, 11 predicted proteins | sample Watercolumn_Towu_2_FD_181712 | JGI IMG/M metagenome (GOLD analysis project Ga0233425, IMG submission 181712) | Freshwater microbial communities from Lake Towuti, South Sulawesi, Indonesia - Watercolumn_Towuti2014_140_MG | ecosystem: Environmental > Aquatic > Freshwater > Lake | place...
ACCGGAGCGGGATCGTTCAAGCCACACCTCATTTATGTATACAGCATACTGTGTACTCCAATCGGCTTCTCCAAGTCAAGTGAAAACAAATGGACAGCTACAAGTCGATGCTCGAGGCGAGAGGCAGACAGATGCGATCGTCCCCACACTTTTCCATACTGTGATAACATGGCTCCTGTCTTAACCTGTGCTGCACTGTTCTGCCCGCGCCACTCGCCTCTTGCCATGCGAGACCGGTCGGGTCGGCTGCGGGGGAACGGGGACAGATCAATGGCAGCAGCAGACAGAAAAGCACTGCAGGACGAGCTGGCCCACGCAGAAGCCCAGCTCAAGGACCTCGAGCGCCAGCGCGACACCGCTCGCGCCCGCGTCCAGGCCCTGCACACGCAGTTGACTGCCGTCCACGAGCCCCCACCGCTTTACATCACATCAACAGTACCCATACAGGAGCTTGACGAACTGACCCCAGAACGGGTGCGGCTTTTCCGCCACCTCTTTCGCGGCCGCGAGGATGTCTTCGCTCGTCTATGGGTCAATCCGAAAAAGCAGACCAAAGGCTACGCGCCCGCCTGCGCCAACGAGTGGGTGCGGGGCGTGTGCGAGAAGCCCCGAGTCAAGTGTGGTGAGTGTTCCCACCAAGCGTTTCTCTCCATGGAGGATCAGGTGATTCTATCCCACCTCCAGGGACGGCACGTCGTCGGTGTCTACCCGATGTTGCGGGATGAGACCTGCTGGTTTTTGGCCGCCGATTTCGACGGAAAGGCCTGGCGCGAGGATGCCGCCGCCTTCGCCGAAACCTGCGCGACGGTCGGCCTCTCGCCCGCCGTCGAGCGATCCCGCTCCGGGAACGGAGCGCACTGCTGGTTCTTCTTCGCGGCACCGATAGCCGCAAGCTTGGCCCGGAGTCTGGGATCCTTCCTGCTCACTGAGACCATGGCGAGCCGGCACCACCTCAGCATGCGCTCCTACGACCGACTCTTCCCGAATCAGGACACCCTGCCTCGCGGGGGATTCGGGAACCTCATCGCCCTCCCGCTCCAGCACGCGGCCAAGCAGCACGGCAACACGCTTTTTGTCGACACCGCGTGGCAGCCACACCCAGACCAATGGGCCTTTTTGGCTTCGGTGTCTCGGATTGATCCAGCCCTTGTGGCGTCTCTGGTTAAGGAGGCCTCCCGCCGTGGTCAGATCGTTGGCGTCCGGTCGGCCGGCCTGGATAGGGAGGACAGTGCCCCGTGGACCCGCCCGCCCTCTGGCGAGAGGCCAGCGCCTGTGATCCCCGGGCCACTCCCCGTAGAGGTCCGGGGCGTCTTGGCCCAACGTCTCTTCGTCTCCAAGGCCGACTTGCCCTCTGCGCTCCTGAACCAGATCAAGCGATTGGCGGCGTTTCAGAACCCGGAGTTTTACAGGAAGCAGCGAATGCGTCTGTCCACGGCCGGCACCCCGCGCGTGATCGCCTGTGCAGAGGAATTCCCCGAGCACATCGCCGTCCCCCGGGGTTGCCGTCCCGACCTTGAAGCCTTACTCCAAGAACATGGCGTTCGCCTCATCGTCGACGACCAGCGCACAGATGGCGAGCCCCTTGACGTGCGGTTCCACGGAGAGCTGACCCCCCTCCAGCGGGACGCCGCGCGGGACCTCCTCCAACACGACACCGGCGTGTTTGTGGGGCCACCCGGCGTGGGGAAGACAGTGCTAGGGGCGTACTTGGTGGCCCAGCGAGGCCGAAGCACTCTGGTGCTCGTCCATCGCCGCCCTCTCTTGGACCAATGGAAGGCGCAGCTTGCCATGTTCCTCGGTACCGAGGGTACGGCGATCGGGGAGATCGGACGAGGAAAGCACAAAGCCACCGGTCAACTCGACGTAGCCATGCTGCAAAGCGTTACCCGCGGGGGAACGGTGGACGACCGCGTGAGCACCTACGGCCAGGTGATCGTCGACGAGTGTCATCACATCCCCGCGTTCTCGTTCGAGCGCGTGCTTGGCGAGGCGCGAGCCCGCTACGTCGTCGGCCTCACGGCAACGCCCCAGCGACGCGACGGTCACCACCCCATTATCGAGATGCAACTTGGCCCCATCCGGCTTGCGTCGAAGGTTACGGAAGCAATCGCCCAGAGACCCTTTGCCCTCCGGCTCATCACCCGAGAGACGGGGTTCAGCCTACCCTCCGAGTCGACCACCCTGTCCATCCAAGCCCTATATCGAGAGTTGGCCTCCGATCCGACCCGCAACGATTTGATCCTCACTGATGTTATCCGTGCCATCGACGAGGGCCGGTCCCCGATCTTGCTCACAGAGCGGAAGGACCACCTGGAATTCTTTGCGGAACGCCTTCGCGGATTCGTGCGCCACCTCATCGTGCTGCAGGGCGGGATGACCGAGAAGAAGAGACACGCGTGGGGGGCTCAGCTTGAGGCGATCCCGGACGACGAGGAGCGGCTCGTGCTCGCCACGGGCCGCTACATCGGCGAGGGCTTCGACGATGCGCGCCTCGATACGCTCTTCCTGGCGCTGCCCATCTCCTGGAAGGGAACGTTGGTGCAGTACACCGGCCGCCTGCATCGGCCACATGCCCGGAAGAAGGAGGTCCAGATCTTCGATTACGTTGATCGCGCGGTGCCGGTGCTGCTGAAGATGTTCGAGCGGCGCCTCCGCGCGTATCGCGCCATCGGATACGTGCAGGAGGAGATGACTGGCGAACCTACAGCTCCGTCACGCAACCGGAGAGATGAGTTGGAGCCGCCATTGCCCGGCATGCCGGATCAATAGCGCTGAGGAATCCCAGCGCCATCCGTCCCGCTGATTAGCGGCGATCGCGCCAATAGAAGGGGCGCCTCTTCTGGTGTGCCACGGCCAGTAGCCTGATTTCGTCAGGTCGAACCGAGTAAATGAGAGAGTACGGGAACTTGAAGAGGGGCTTCATCCTCACTCGTCCCTGTATTGCCGGAGCCGCGTCAGGGAATTGAGTGATGCTTTCGACCGCGCGCTCGACTTCCTCGACGAAGACGCTGCCGAGCCCGGGGCTTTCGAGGTCATAGAAGTCCGCGGCCTCATTGATCTCGGACTCTGCGACCTCATGGATCGAGAACAGCCGAGTCATTTCCGGCGAGCCCGTGCGCGGGCGAGGACCTCATCAGCCGGATATGCGCGGGCCGCTCCACTATCGAGGTCCTCGTCGCGACGAATCGCCTCATCTATCCATAGCTTCTTTATTTCAGACTCGCTCATCGCGTCCAAACTGGCGAGCAGTTCGCGAGCCAGATACGCGCGAGCTTCCGGACTCAGGCGAAGGGCTTCTTCCTTGAGTTCTTCAACGCCCATGTGTGTCCCTCCAACTTTCTGCGGGCTAGTAAGCTATCGGGATTGTATCGCGGTCGGGGGCGCAGGGGAAGGGCCTTTTGGCCGGAAGGCGGGATCATTTGGCAGGCGGAGCCCCGAGGCCTAAGCTCATGCGCTGTCCAGCGCTGGACCGGGAGGGCGGCTGTTTCAGAACGAGTGCCGTTCGAAACGTCGAAGGCCTCGGCTATTGTGACTCGAAGTGGAAGCCGCCACTGTGGTGAGCATCCCGTGTGCTGCCTTGAGACCAACGGCACGGCCTTAATGCCGTCCCGTCACGCCAGTCAAGTTTGTCAAAGATGTCCCCCTTACCAGGCTGTGCGAATGGGATAGGATAGGGGATGGTCATGATTTTATGCGATTCATCCCTGGGGGAAGGCCAATCGTTGCTCCTTCGCCAGGCGCTCTCCCCGGAGGACCGCCCGGCTGACGGTCGGCTGGGCGAGGCCGAGTTCGGTCGCCACGACGGTGCCGGCCCTGTTATCGGTTGGACTAGCCCCAGCCCAGCGTTGTTCGCCCGAATTTGCATCCTTGTGCTTTCTCGTGGTATCTTCTCTTTGGAATTAATCTGGCCGATCCCGACCCCCACCACAATAAGGTCTTGACATTCGGGAAGGGAGCGGTAGAGTCTGCCTCGTCGTCCCGAGGCCCTAAGGCAGCCCAGCAACCCTGCGGGGACGGCACCGTTGGTCAGGGGGATAAGCTGTTCAGAGCCAAAGATGACGAGCCCTGAGGGAGGCTATGAGCCATCTCTCCGATCAGTTGCCCCACTACAATAACCCACCGGTCATTGAGGTGGTTCTGGGGATACAGTTCGAGGAACTCCCAGGGTTCTTGTCGGTTCACTTCGGGAGTTTCTGGGAATGCGTGAGATCGGATTATCCCGAGGCGGAAGATAGGCCCCCTTTGCCTAGCGTCTTTGAAGAGAGGCCGAGTCAAGAGCCCAGCCTTGAGTTTTTGGACGTACCTCCACTGCGTCGGGTTTTTCTGGTCCATTCAAGCAAGAATTACCTTCTCCAAGTTCAACCGACCCGCTTCTTACACAACTGGAGAAAGCTCAAGCCGACCGACGCCTATCCGCGATTCGCGGCAGCCGAAGAGCGCTTCCTAAGCAACTGGAGCATCTTCCGCCGTTTTGTGGAACAGAACAAGTTCGGCTCCCTCAAAGCCAATCAATACGAACTGACTTATATCAACCACATCCTCAGTGATGAGAGGGGATTTCCCCACGCAATACATGAGTACAGCTATGTTTTCAATTGGCCGAACCAACGCCCGGATTTTTTCCTTCCAGATCCTGCTTCTTTGGCGATAGACGTTAAGTTCCGACTCCCGGAGAAGCGTGGCATGCTTCATGTTAACGTGAAGCATGGCAGACGGCTACCCGACAAGATGGAGGTTCTCATCCTTGAGCTAACCGCTCGGGGGCCAGCGCAGAGCGATGCGTCTGACATGAAAGGTTGGTTCTCCACCGCCCATGAATGGATAGTTCGTGGCTTCACCGACCTGACCACGACAATTGCGCACGAGCGCTGGGGGCGCACAAGATGAAAACGGTGGTAGGAGCGACAGCCGGGCTTAGGCGGGACCAGCTTTCTGCAGGTACCTTCGCTCTTGGGGGCAAACCCGCCACTGCGCTAGTTTCAAGCGGAACAACGTGGGTCTATACCCCTGCGCATCAAGGCGAACAGATTCTTGCCAACGTCAAAGAGAAGGTAGAAGTTGAAGACCTAGCCGGAGTGCGTCAGTTCCGATTTCACCCCCCCGGGATGTTTTATCCCTCCTGGATGGTGCTGACCCGCGCTAAGCTCGAACCCTCAGAATCGACGGAGAAGACGTCCGGGACTTTCACGGCGGGAGGCGCGGCAACTGTAAATGAGGGGCTGATCGGGCCTGGGGCACCACTCCCGCGATGGACCGACTTGGCACTTTCGGCATTCCCAAAAATGAGAGGGATGACGGCGGCGGAGTCGGCATCATACAAGGCTCTTAAGCAAAAGGTCTTTCAAAGGAGGTAGTACTTTTCTGACGGTTTGCCTGTGGTGAAGGGCTATGCTCGCTGCTTTTGTTGATCTCGTTTCTGAGATTTTCCCTTCCGTCGATCCCAGGACCGCAGCCCACTGTTTGAGGCAACTCTCCCGTGGGGACTTCGATCCCGCCAGCTTATTCCGTGCTAGAGTTTTCGATTTTCTCGCCCAAGGCGATGTAATCGACCCCGTCCGATTTGCAACAACCGACGACGAGGGCCAACAGTTAGACTATATCGGCCCAGGGCTGCTGATTTCAAATACCTGCGACGCAGACCACGAAGAACACGTTGTCTTCGCAGCCTGCTTTCCCCTCGACGCCTTTCTCGAAGGGGGGATTGCTGACGAGCCCACTATCCGATCGAATTGCATCTTCAATCTGCTCTACCTGCCTTTATTCGGCCCGGGCGCAAGGGGTATGGTTGTTGACTTAGGCCTTCTTCAATCACATTCCCGCACGTACGTATCCAGAAGCCTCTTTCAGAAAGCAGCAAATAAGCTTTGCTCTCTTTCTGAATGGGGCTTCTACCTCCTCCTAGCAAAGCTCTCGATCCACCTGATGCGTCCAGAGGCAGCTGAGGTAAATCGAGGGCGGGAGGAGGCTCAAGCCAAGCGGGGCAGTGAGCCACTGCCGCCTTGACCTTTGGAAGGTTGGCTGTCCGCCCTGAACGCGTAGGATGAGGGACGGTCATGATATTATGCATTTCATCCCTGGGGGAGAACCCATGGGTTGCTTCTTGGCCAGCCGATCGCCGTGCACCACTGCCTGGCTGACGATCAGCCGGGAGAGACCGAGTTTGGTCGCTACGACGGTGCCAGGTATAGGATGCGTGGGTGACGGAGTGGACTTTCTGGTTCATCACTCCTCACGCTCGGTGTCCTGCCGCGTGAGGTATTCCACGATCAAACTGGCAAACCGATCCAAATCTACCAGGTGTCCAAGCACGTCTCGACGGAAACCTGCAGGAGATGCTTGGCCTAACCACGCCTCAATCCCTTCCGGCGCACCTGTTCCAGGAAGGCTGCCTGCATCCGCTCAGCGGTTGGCCGGTAGTCGAAGTACTTCCGGCGCGTCAGCGACTCAAAATCCGCGCGGCGCGACGTGTTGCGGGCGTACAGGCACAGCCCCTCCTGCACAATTTCGCCTAGCGCTGTCACCGGCGCGACGTTGATGGCGCGCACGTCCACGGCCGTCAATCCGCAGGCCTTTTCGACCGCTTCTTGAATCCGAAGTTCCACCTTCAGCCGTCCGACGACATCCGGCATTGGTTCGCTCAGCACCACCGCCAGGTCCACGTCGCTCGTCGGTAATGGGCAGCCGCGCGCCACCGATCCGTGGAGATAGGCAATCTCCACCGGAAAGCCAGCTAGCACCGCACCCAACCTGGCTCTCAGTTTTCGAATGATGGCCTCAGCGCGCAGGCGACGCTCGAGGCGGTAGTCGGCAGTGGCAGTGCTAGGCTGCATGACCAACGCACCCGCTTGAACCCGATGGAAGTTGAAAACGGGAAAGTGGAAACGGGCACCGCCAGGAGCAACCAGGCCGGCGCATCCCGGGATCCCAGAAACCGGCGAACCGGGCACACCAGCCCATGGGGAACCCGATGTTGGCGGGGACGATACCACCAGCGGAGTAGCACATCAAGCGGAATCTCGCCTTGCCGTCCCTCGGAAAGGGGGATGCCCTCCCGCAATTCCCACACGGTCTTGAGCAGCCTCTCAGCTCATGTCGTCTGGAACTGCAGTGAAGACAATTCTTCCTTGGTCGCACGTTTGGAAATGCCGAGGAACTCCACTCCGACCACCCTTTCGTCCTTATCGTAGTCCAAGATCACGCCGGGACGGACTTCCTCCGATTCGATGATCCGGCTTTCATCCAGCCGGAAATAGAGCGCATCGCTATCCTTGTCCACCTTGATCTTCATGTTGTCTCCTCAATCGGCGGTCGAAGAACGCCGTGACGCGTCTCTCAGGCGTCTCTGTGACGTTAACGACGACTCGGAGCCAGCGATTTCCGAACTCGGGAATCTGCTTGATGAAGTGCCGTGTCCCGTCGTCATGATCCTCGATCTTGTCGGCTTCTTCTACGGTCCGATCAGCCCACTCAGGCCGAATCCCCCGCTCCTTCAGCATGTCACCAAAATGACCGGAGTTCTCCATGCAGTGAATGTACCACCCTCGGTCTCCGATGTCACGTCATCTCACGTTTCCAGATATCAACCCGGGGACAACGCGCTGACGTTGCCAGGAGGCTTTTGCCTTGACACAAAGGAGACGGCTGTGTCTATATGCGTCTGATTCTGGTACGAAGATCCCCCTACCCCCCCTCTCTCACACCCCACCGTTGGCGGGGTACCGGGGGGAGAGCCGCTGGCCCGTTGAAAATCCCCCCGTCCCCCTTTTGACAAGGGGGGGCGGAGGGGGGATTTCTGCAAAGGGGGTGGGGAGTTTTGGCAGAGAGCGGAGGAGGAGTCTTGAGAGGAAGGCACTCACCAGAAGGTAGGAACGTAGGTGATCTTGATTTAGGAAAGCGGCAGCAAGGCCAGAACCAGCAGAAAGGATCCTCATGATTCAGATTGCCGAATTTTTGCCGCCCCACCCTTCTCCGCTCTGGCGCATGGTGAGACAGTGCGGCATCGACTGCGTCGTCGGCAAGATGGATTTCTATCCGGGCTGGGAAAAAGCTGACCGTGAAGAACTTCCCTGGAGTTATGCGCCGCTTCTGCGCATCAAGACTGTGTATGAAGATGGCGGCTTCAAGTTCGTTGCTCTCGAAAGCCGACCGCCGCTGAACAAGGCGAAGTTGGGCCTCCCTGGTCGAGACGAGGACATCGAACATGCCATTGACCTGATCCGCAACATGGGGGCGCTGGGCATCCCGATATGGTGCCATGACTGGATGCCGGTATTCGGCTGGCTACGTACCTCCACCACCGTTCCAGCCCGCGGCGGTGCGTCCGCGACCGGCTATGACCACGAACTGATGAAGAATGCTCCCCTCACCGAATATGGCATTGTCACGGAAGAGGCGCTGTGGAAGAACCTGAAGTACTACCTCGATGCGGTGGTCCCTGTGGCCGAAAGAGCCAACGTCAAGCTCGCCATGCACCCCGATGACCCTCCCCTCTCGCCGATCCGTGGCGTGGGACGGATCATGCGTTCCATTGAGAACTACCAGCGTTTGCTGGACTTGTACCCCAGCCCGGTCAACGGCATCACCCTGTGCCAGGGCAATTTCACCCTGATGACGGATGACCTGCCCGGTGCCATCCGGCACTTCGGCAAGCAGGGCAAGATCTTCTTCGCTCACTTCCGTGACGTGCGCGGCACCCCCGAGAAGTTCGTGGAGACCTTCCTCGACGAGGGCAAGACGAACATGCTGGCTTGCATGGAGGCCTACCGCGACATCGGCTTCGACGGCGTGCTGCGTCCTGACCACGTCCCCACCATGGAAGGCGACAGCAACGAGAATCCGGCGTACTCGTCCATCGGGCGGCTGTTTGCCATCGGGTATATCAAAGGTTTGCACGAAGCAGTCTACCGAGAGAGGAAGTAAGCTTGTTAACAGGATAACGTCATAGCATGCATTATTCGCGAAGGCGGCCCGTGAACTCTTCGAATCAAATGACCAATGACAAAATCCCAATGACCAACGAAGGTCGGCGCGGGAAGCGCGCCGTTCCCGAACCTTATTGACACCCCATCCGCAATCGGTCATTTGTCATTTGGATTTGGTCATTGCCGCGATTATTCGCGAATAATCGCGGCAGGGAGGCGAGATGAACATCCAAGATATCCGGCGCCCATCCAAGAAACTCATCATGACCCTCTACGACAACGTCAGCAGTGCCACCGCTACCACCGAACTGAGTCTTCTCGGCATTCGGGACCCGTATATGCAGGGGCCGGTGTGCTTTACGCCGGGCGTCAAAGTTGTGGGGCCGGCCGTCACGCTGCAGTTCATGCCGAAGCGTGAGGATCTGTATGGCGAGTCGGAATATACGAACCGGGAGAAGCAGCTTCACCGCCACGCCTTGTACCACGCCGCCACAGGCGATGTCGTCGTGGTGGATGCGCGTGCCGACATGCGGAGCGGCGTCTTCGGCAACATGATGCTCACCTACCTTAAAGGCAAGGGAGGCGCCGGCATCATCGTGGATGGCTGCATCCGCGATTTCGCCATCGTGAAGGATCTTGGGCTGGGCTTGTGGCTGCGCGGCGTGACGCCCAACTACCACACCCAGACGAACCTGATTCCATTCTCCGTCAACGTCCCTGTCGCCTGCGGCGGCGTCCTGGTCATGCCCGGCGACATCATCATCGCCGATGACGATGGCGCCGTGGTTGTCCCGATCAAACTGGCTGGTGAACTGGCTGAAAAGGCTCAGCATCATGCGGAGTGGGAGGAGTTCAGCCGCATCCGGCTGGAGCAAGGCGGCGACCTGCGCAAGTACTATCCCCTTGGCGATGCGGGCTGGAAAGAGTACATCGCCTGGTGCAAGAAGGAGGGCCGCCCGCACCCCGGCGAGCGTCCTGCCCCCGCCGCACCCGCGAAGCGTGTTGCGCGCAAATAGAAAGGGGCTCACATGGGAGTGCTGAACGGCAAGGTTGCGGTGGTCACCGGGTGTGCGGGCGAGCGGGGCGTGGGTCGCGCCATCGCGCGGCGCCTCGCGAAAGAGGGGGCCGACCTGATGCTGACCGACGTCGCACCGGGCGGCACGCGGGTCGTGAAAGCGAAGCCCCTCACGGAACGGGGAGGACTTGAAGCCGCTGCGAAAGAGGTGCAGCGGATTGGTCAGCGGGTCCTAACTGCGCTCCTGGATGTCCGGTCCGCTTCCCAGATCGATGCGGTCATCGACCAGACTCTCCGGACGTTTGGGCGGCTCGACATTCTGGTGAACAATGCCGCCGCGCCACCTGGCGCCGATCGGGTGCCCGTCACAGAGCTCTCGGAGGAGGCCTGGGATACCGTCCTGGACATCAATTTGAAGGGAAGCTTTCTCTGCGCCAAGGCCGCAGCCAACGCGATGCTTCGCCACAAGATTCGCGGCCGCATCATCAATATCGGGTCAGGAAACAGCAAAGTCGGGCATCCAAGGCTGGCGGCTTACTGTGCTTCGAAGTTCGGCCTCCTCGGCTTCACACAATCCCTCGCCTTGGAGTTGGCGCCTGCTGGGATCACCGTGAACATCATCTGCCCGGGCGCCATGGATACGGAGCGGCTGGACTATTTTGGCCGGCGTGAGGATGGAAGCTACGACCCGAACCAACGCATCGAACGGATCAAACGCCTCGGTACCGAGGTCCCCCTGGGTCGCCTCGCCACGCCGGAGGACGTGGCCGCGGTCACCGCCTTCCTGGCTTCGGATGAGGCGGAATACATCACGGGACAGGCAGTCAACGTGACAGGCGGAGCCATCATGCATTGAGCGCAAACATTTCTCGCGCAGAGCCGCAGAGCTCGCAGAAGATGTCGGCTCAGATCCTATCCGTCTTTGCGATCTTTGCGGCGGTGAGATTCTTGGTCCATCCTTCCCGGATCACCGCAGCTTCCCCCTCCCCAGGATCGGCCAGATCACTTCCAGCCGACCGTCGCGAACACCATAGAGATAATCGTGGAGGAAAACGGTCGAGTCCGAGTAGCCCACCACAAATTCCACATGATCTCCCACCCCCGGGGAGGATCGGGGCGCGGCGAGCTCGATGGTCGCATGCTCCGCCGAGAGGCGGAGGCTCTTCGCCTCCCCCACACCGAGCGGCTCGGGGGAGGCAGGCTGCTGCCCCATGGTCTTCCAGCCGGCATCGCAGACGATGCGGGTGGGGTTCGGGCGGCTGACGACGGTAGTCAGGACCGTCAAGGCGTACTCGTGCTCCACACCGTAATCTTTGCGGTAGTGCACGTCGCAAAAGATGCCTCCGCCCGCCTGCACCTCGGTGACGCCCGGGATCTTGGCCGTGATCCCGTGGGTCCCGGTCCCCCCACAGCTCACGATCTCGATGGGGAGCCCCGCAGCCCGGCAGCGCTCGGCGCTCGCCGTGAGGAGGCTGACCGCCGCTTGGATGGCTTTGCGCTTCTCCCCTGGATCCGGAAGGGCTGCGAGCCGACCCCCCTCCCACGCCATCACGCCCGCAAACCGTAGGCTCCGGCAGGACGCCACCTTTTTCCCCAGGGCGACGACCGCTTCCCCCGGTTCCACGCCAGCCCGGTTCATGGCGATGTTCACCTCCACCACCACGCGCGGCC
>Ga0233425_10010136_pt1 | contig 11605 bp, 10 predicted proteins | sample Watercolumn_Towu_2_FD_181712 | JGI IMG/M metagenome (GOLD analysis project Ga0233425, IMG submission 181712) | Freshwater microbial communities from Lake Towuti, South Sulawesi, Indonesia - Watercolumn_Towuti2014_140_MG | ecosystem: Environmental > Aquatic > Freshwater > Lake | place...
GACTGCACCACCGTGATGCGCAATCGCCTCGTGTCAGGCTGGTATCCGTATGATCCGTTCTACAAGGCCTTGCCCGAGGCGGAGAGGCTGAAGCGGATCAAGCGAGGGCTTTCCCCTACGGGGGGATGATTCAACTGGGAGAGAACGGGTCCCCCTTTACATGGTTCGGCTCTCGAGGCCATACATCGCCTCGACACTCTACGGCCGAACCCCAAATTCTCCGGATGCATCAGCGAGTCCCTTGCCTTTCCAGGGAAACATGATATTATCCAATCCTGTTTACTCTGAACGTATGTAAAAATCCAATGGTTTCTACATGAAACGTCTCGCAGAAAAAGATCTCATCGATTGGAAGAATCGGGTCGGCAGAAAGCCGCTGATCGTGCGTGGCGCCCGGCAGGTCGGCAAGACCTACCTGGTACAGGCATTCGGGAAGAGCTGTCTCTCGTCGGTCTTGACGGTGAATCTAGAGCAGAGGGAGGATCTCCATCCCCTCTTCAACCGGATGGAAGCCAAGCGCATAGTGCAAGAGCTGAGTCTGTACTTCAACCAGCCCGTGGTGCCAGGCGAGACTCTGCTCTTCCTTGATGAGATCCAGGCATGTCCCAAGGCCATCGCCTGCCTTCGCTACTTCCATGAGGAGATGCCGGACCTGCATGTCGTCGCGGCGGGTTCGCTGCTGGATTTCAGCCTGCGTGAGTTCAAGCATTCCGTTCCAGTCGGACGGATTGAGTACCTGTATTTGAACCCTCTGACGTTTCAGGAGTTCCTCCTGGCGGGCGGGGAGGACACACTGGCGAATCACCTGGAGCGGTATCACGTTGGCGACGATCTCGGCGATGCTGTGAGCGTCAAACTCCGCGATCTGCTGAGGCTGTATTTCTTCGTCGGCGGAATGCCCGCTCCGGTGGCGGCGTATACGGAACGGCATGATCTGCTGGAGGTGCAGCGGATACTGGCCTCCATCGCCACCACTCTACAGGATGATTTTGCCAAGTATGGAACGCGCGCCCAGCAGCGGAACATGCGGCAGGTGCTGCGCTATGTCCCGCGGAACATCGGCCGGAAGGTCCGCTATGTGAACATCAATCGCGACGTGAGGGCTGGAGAATTGCGAACGGCACTCGAACTGCTCGAACTGAGCCGAATCGTCACGCTCGTGCGACACAGTTCGGCAAATGGAATCCCGCTCGGTGCGGAGGCTTCGGAGAGCCATTTCAAGCCGCTCCTTCTGGACATTGGCCTCTGCAACAATCTGTGCGGCTTAAGTCTGCCGGACGCGGCGGACATCCTCACCGTGCTGGAAGGAGGGCTGGCGGAGCAGTTTGTGGGGCAGGAACTTCGCAGCCTGGGCCAGCCCTTCGAGGATCACCCGCTATTCTATTGGCACCGCGAGGCGAAGAACGCGAACGCAGAGGTAGACTATCTCTGGGCTCACGAGGAGAACGTCATTCCGGTGGAGGTGCGGGCCGGGACATCCGGAAGCCTCAAGTCCCTTCAGGTGTTCCTCGCCGAGAAAGAACGCAACTTCGCCGTGCGCCTCAACATGGATCGTCCCTCCCTTGGGTCCTTCGCGACGGCCGTTGCGGGCAAGGGCGGGGTGCGGAACCTGTCCTACGCGCTTCTGTCAGTGCCGCTGTACTTGGCCGCCCAACTGGACCGCCTGCTGCACGAATATCTCTGTCGCCGATAGGCCACCGGAAGTTGGAAACTGACGCTGCCCGCCAAGGGCAACCGACCGGGAACTGGCGATGGCGGGAACGGCCCCCCAGGAACGGGGCCTCCCGCACACCACGGTGGGGGCACGCTACCACTGGCCGAACGGGCGCGTCAAGCGAGATCTGTCGGTTCCTGAGCGAGGGAGGTGCCGGGCGGAGCACACCGGTCCACCGGCCCGGTCTAGAGCAGGAGTGGATCGGGAAGGGGAAGGTCGTCAAAGAGCGGGTCGTAGGACCACTCGCGCGGTTGCTGAGCTTCCAAGGCATCAAGCGAATCAGGTGGCGCGCGAAGACTGGGCGCTGCGGTGGGAAAGCCTAGGTGATCGAGGCTTCGTCGCGAGCCTTCGGCGTGAGCTCAGTCGAACGCTCAGCCGAGCGGATCTGGCGGACGACCGCCGGCCGTTCGATCGCAGCGATGACCTTCATGCGTGGTCTTCTCATGGGCGTCCGGGATGTGGGCGCACATTTCGGCCAAGAGGTCCACGGGATCGAACACCCGGAAATTCGCCTGATGGCGTGGGTGCACGATGTCATGACCTGTTCCCCATCACCATCGGGAAGTTGTTTTAGATCAACGGGTCCCCTAACACGGCGGCGGGGTCAGGCGCTCGGAGATGACCGGGAGACGAGCGTCGGACTCAGGTTCTTGCGGGGGAGAGCGTAAGTTAACGAAGGCAACAACGTCCCCCATTACAAGGGGTGGAGGCGGCTCGCGCCTAGAGCGTTTTAAGGGTCGCATGAACGAGCTTGACTTCGCACTGGCGTCCTGGATAAAATTCAAGTGTTCGAGGGATATTTCATGAGCGCCGGGAGTGAGCCGTCGGTAGAGCAGAAGCCCAAGCTGCTCGACAGAGTTCGGGCGGCAATCCGTTCCCGTCATCCCGCAGGGTGGGACCGCAGGACCGAGCAGTGCTCCCGCCATTGGACCTGCCGCGACGCGAGGCATCCCGGCGTCGGCAGGGGATGTGCCCACCTGTGAGCGGTTGAACGAAGCAGCGGTGGAGAGGAGCGATGACACAGATTCCAGTGGCACAGGCTGTCACTAAACTGGACAAACTTCTTAGGGAGGTTGCGCAAGGTCAGGAGGTCGTCATTATTGGGGCTGATGGTTCAGCTTTCAAAGTTGTGGCTCTGCCGCGTAGGCCCAAACCCATCTACGGCAGTGCTCAGGGTTTGGTGCATATCGGCCCAGACTTCGACGAACCCATCGAAGGCTTTGAGGACTACATGCCGTGAAGGTCCTGCTCGATACCCACGCCTTCCTGTGGTTTATCGCTGCTGACGCGCAGCTCAATAGCCACGCTCGGCGGCTGATCGAGGACCCAGGCAACCAACGGTATCTGAGCGTTGCCAGCGTTTGGGAGATCACCATCAAATCCAGCCTCGGCAGACTGACAGTGCCAACCCCGCCAAGTGTCTTGATCCGCGATCATATCTGGTCCAATGCCATTGCATTGTTGGCAGTCATGCCGGAGCACTTCGACTTGCTTCATAGCCTTCCTTATCACCACAAAGATCCGTTTGACCGCCTTATGATTGCCCAGGCCATGCATGAAGGGATGGTTCTCATCACCCAAGATCAGGCGTTCAGCGCCTACAATGTCCAAGTTGAATGGTCCTCACCATGAGAGTGGATGAGGTCGGATGCGGCGATGGTTCTGCTGTCGGTCGGGTTAAGGCCGATACTGGTTCTCCTGTCTCACCCCCCGCCTAATATGAGCTGCACGCCGGGCGACGCGTCACGCCAGAGAAATCGGCGTACACCATCTACCGTTTCACGCTCGCTGACAGCACGCTAGTGCCTGAGGACGCGAGCGGCACGCTCGTGGTAGAAGGCCGCCAATTCAAGGCGACCGTCGTCGCCCAGGAGTCGAGTCAAAACCGGAAGTTGGAAACTGACGCTGCCCGCCAATAAAGGGGGGACGCTGCCACGTTTGTCACCTTGCAACGATGCCCCCCTATACAACTCCCGATGCCCGCTCAGCGCTCCCAATGACTGCCAACCGACACCGCCTCCATCGCGCAACGCTGGTTCTTCAATTGGGGACGCTGCCGCTTTCGTCATCTTGCAACCGGAAGTTGGAAACTGACGCTGCCCGCCAAGGGCAACCGACCGGGAACTGGCGATGGCGGGAACGACCCCCCAGGAACGGGGCCTCCCCGCCCACCACGGTGGGGGCACGCTACCACTGGCCGAACGGGCGCGTCAAGCGAGATCTGTCGGTTCTGTCGGTTCCTGAGCGAGGGAGGTGCCGGGCGGAGCACACCGGTCCACCGGCCCGGTCTAGACCAGGAGTGGCTCGGGAAGGGGAAGGTCGCCTGGCTGTCCCGCTTCGGAGCGGGACACAGGCAGGTCAAAGAGCGGCTCGTAGGACCACTCGCGCGGTTGCTGAGCTTCCAAGGCATCAAGCGAATCAGGTGGCGCGCGAAGACTGGGCGCTGCGGCGGGAAAGCCTAGGTGATCGAGCCTTCGGCGTGAGTTCAGTCGAACGCTCAGCCGAGCGGATCTGCCGGACGAGTGCTGGGCGTTCGATCACGGCGATGACCTTCATGCGTGGTCTTCTCATGGGCGTCCGGGATGTGGGCGCACATTTCGGCCAAGGGGTCCACGGGATCGAACACCCGGAAATTCGCCTGATGGCGTGGGTGCACGATGTCATGACCTGTTCCCCATCACCATCGGGAAGTTGTTTTAGACCAACGGGTCCCCTAACACGGCGGCGGGATCAGGCGCTCGGAGATGACGGGGAGACGAGCGTCGGGCTCAGGTTCTTGCGGGGGAGAGCGTAAGTTAACGAAGGCAACAACGTCCCCCATTAGGGGCCAGGCCGCGAACCGGGTTCCGGCTCAGTCGGATCTGGTCGCGGTGTGGCCGAGGGCGAGGAATTTGTCGAAGTCCGCCTCTACGCTTCCCTGCACCGCTGGATTGATCACCAGCAGCTCAACAGCAACCGAGTCCGGCTGGGTGGCCACATAAACAACGGCGTCGGCCACGTCCTCCGGCCGCAGAAACAGGGCCCGCCTTTCCGGGGAAGGAGCATCCGGCCGCTGGTCCATCGCTGGCGTGTCCGTCTCACCGGGGGCGATGACGCAGGCGCGGATTCCATTGCGACGCTCCTCGAGGTTGGTCGAGCCCGTTAGGGCGTGGACGGCGTGCTTGGAGGCGCAGTACGCGACCCCCGCCCGGGCGACCGGTCGCAAACCGGCGCCAGAGGATATGTTGATTATCAGCCCCTTTCTCTGGGAGCGCATGTACGGCAGGGCCTCACGTATGAAAAGGAAGGCTCCGGTCGCATTGGTATCCAGGACTCTCCGCCAATCGGCAACCGACATATCCGCCAGGTTGCGGTGGGGCGTCGTGATGCCAGCCACGTTGACGACCAGGTCGACTCGCCCCCAGCGCTCGACGACCTGGCGGACGGTCTCCTTGACGAGCTTGCTGTCTGTGATGTCGGTGGGACACACAAGGGCGTCAACACCACTCTCGCGGGCCGCAACGGCGACCTGCATGAGCTCCACTTCTCTGCGGGCAACCAGAGCCAGGTTCACCCCCTCTTTGGCCAAGGCAACAGCGGTCGCTCGACCGATCCCGCTGCTGGCGCCGGTTACGATGGCGACCTTGCCTTCCAATCTTCTCATTTGTTCCTCTCCCCCTTCAGACTGCCCCCTGGTCTTGTTTCGAGGGTTCCACATCGGCGCAGGCTGGACTCTCGGTTGGGTCCTCAAGGCGGCTGGGGTATCCGCCGTAGTCACGAGCCGCCCCGAGCATGGCGAGGTAGTTTTCGTACCTGGTTCCAACCAGCAGGGAGTTGCCCGAAGTCAGGACCAGGCCGCCACCGCTGGCCGTGTGCCGGATGGCGTACTTTACTTCCTTGGCCACCTCGGCAGGCGTAGACGAAACCAGCGTGTCACAATTGACTCCGCCGAAGAGGCACAACCTGCCCGCAAAGCGCTCTTTGAGCAGCTTGAAGTCCATCCCGATCGACGGCTGGATGCCGTGCCAGCCGTCAACGCCTACCTCCACGAAGTCGTCGAGAATCGACCATGTGTTGCCGTCGCAATGCTTGATGAAGTGCTTCCCTCTGGCATGAACGGCCCGGCACACTTCGCCAAGCGCGGGCAGAATGAGGCGACGGAAGAGCTGCGGTCCCATGAAAGGACCTCGATTGTCGCAGTAGTCCACTCCCATGGTGATCCCGTCCACCCCGAGGTCGCACATCGCATTCACCCAGGCGATGGCGCCCGGCAGGCAAGCCGCCACCGCCTTGCAAAAGAACTCCGGCTCGGTCACCGTGCGGACCAGCAGATCCGCGAAGCCCGCCATATAGCGCCAGGGGAAGGTCGGGTCGGGCGGGCGGCCGACGACAAAGTGTGTTCCCCCGAGCTCCTTGACCACGTGGCGGACCGCCTCTAGGCAGGTTTCATCGAATTGGAACTCCGGCGGCACTCCGATATCGCCGATGCCCAGATGTGGTGCCTCCACCAGCATGGCCGCGCCGCCGGTCTCCGGGGAGTAGCGCCAGACCCTCCCCGAACCGTCGCGCCAGGTGTAGCCACCGAGCATCTCCGGCATCCCGTACTGCTGCCGACGGGCAGGGACCACGGGCACGACGACGAAGTCCCACTCGAATTTGCGCGCCAGGTCTATTAGGTCCCGCTTGTAGGACTCGACCACTTCGTCCCGGCGTCCCTCCCATTCCGCGACCCACTCCCGCCACTGGGAGTAAACGTAGGTTCTGTGCCCGAGGGCCCGCTCCACGATGTCCCAGTCGGCGTGTAGTTCTCCGACGGGAACGCGATCACCTTCCTTGTGCTCCAGAGCTGAGATGAGTCGCGCTTTGGGCAGCACCGTCTCTACCTCCGTGCTACTCTGGGCATTCGGCTGAACCAGAACCAGGGCGGCCACCTCGCGGCTCGTGAGGACACGCGGCGTTGAAGCGCTGCCTTGCGAACTCGCGCTACCATCACCGCCGTGCCGCGCTGGCGGACCTCTGGCGGACAGGCCCCCATTTGTCCAACCAGATGTCGCTCACGAAGGGCATGGCTTCCAGGTTGTTGCCGAATCCCTTCGCGTAGTCGGCGTAGCCTCATACCACCGGCCATTCGCAGACGGGGATCATGAAGCATTCGTCCGGTGCCAACTCCTGGATCTTGCCCGCCGTTGACTTCCGGCCCTCGCGATCGAGCGTAGACTGAAGTTCCTTGCGCAGCCGATTGTATTCATCCAACTCGAAGCGAGTCCAGCACCCTTCCTTGCCGGATCTGAAACTGGAAACTGGGCGTGGCCACAAATACCGAAGCAGGACCACTGGTGAGAACTCGTGACCGCCGCACCGGCCCAACCGGGGCAGAACCTACCCGTAAGCTCACGCTAGGGGGACGCTAGCAGTAGCGGACTGGGCGCGTCAAGCGAAATCCTCTGGCTCTTGCGGGAGGAAGAAGTGCCAGGTGGAGCACACCGGTCCATCGGCCCGGTCTAGTGAATTCAAGCGAGGCAAACCCATCGCCCTCGGAGCAGTCCAGCAGTTCGGCGGCGGCCAGGATCATAGCACCGCCAGGGGAGGCTCGCGATGGGTTGCAGTTGTTCCCCACCGTATAGCCTCCCTCGGCTTGCTTAAATCCAGACTACTTGTCTAGCCAGATGTTGCTGGGGGAGAGCTGCATCACCAAGTCGTAGGCGAATCCCTTGACGTGGCTACCATAGCCCCACGCCATGGCCCACTCGCACACCGGGATGGTGAAGCACTCCTCGAGCGCCAGTTCCTGGATCTTGCGGGCCGTCACTTTGCGCCTCTCGCGGTCGAGGGTCGATTGCATCTCCTTGCGCAACCGGTCGTACTCCTCCGAGTCGAAGCGCGTCCAGCCCCCCTCCTTCTCGCTGTACCAGGCGATCGCCGCATTGACCATCGTGCCCGGGTCGTGGGTGACCCGGCCGTAGGCATGGGAGGCCATCTGATACTCGCGCCGCGTGGTCAGCCGGTTGTCATACATCGCAGGGTCCATGTCCACGATCTTGGCGTTCACGCCGATCTTCTTCAGATCAGCCCCCAGCATTTCGGCGAGGGCCCCGTAGGGGGTCCCGCGCTTGGATGAGGTGATCAGCTCGGTCTCGAACCCCTTCTCGAGCCCGGCTTCTTTCAATAGCGCCTTGGCCCGGTCGAGGTTGTAGCCGTTCTTGCCCTCCAAATCGGGAAAGTAGGCCCAGGTATGCGGCAACCACATCAGGGTGGTGGGGCGCACCAGTCCCTGCATGACTGTCTTGGCGAAACGCTCCCGGTCGATGGCGCAGGCCATGGCCTGGCGGACCTTCTTATTGGTGAAGGGTTCCACCTTGCAGTTGATGGCGAGGTCCATAACTGCCCAGGCCGGTTTGGCGATCTCCACGACGAGCTTGGGGTTCGCCCCCCGCAGCCGGGCGGCATCCACGTAGCTGAGGTCGTGAACCCCGTCGACCGCTCCCGACTCCAGGCTGATGGCGAGGGCGGGGCTGTCCGGGATTTGAAGACTGACGTACTTGTCGAGGTAAGGTTTGCCCGGCTCCCAGTAGTCCTTGAAGGCCACCATTTCGACGCGATCGTTCGGCACGTACTTGTCGATCTTGAACGGGCCGGTGCCAATACCCACTTTGGCCCAGTCCTTATACGTCTCCTTGTCGATGATGGGGAGCAAATCGAGGATGTCGAAGACGGCCGGGTTGGGGGTCGGGAACTTCAGGGTGACGACGTACTTGCTGGGGGTCTCGACGCTGGCGACCGTCTTGAAGATCATCCGGTTCATGACCGAGGGGTCCGTGGTACCGAATTCCCACGTGAACTTGACATCCTCCGAGGTGAATTCCCGGCCGGAGTGGAATTTCACCCCCTCGCGCAGTTTGAGGGAAATGCTCCGGCCGTCGGGTGCAACCTCCCACCGCTCCGCCAGCTCCGGTTGGGGATTGAGCTGGGCGTCGTGGTGGGTCAGCGTGTTGTAGATGGCCCGCGAGTAGAGATTGCGCCCAGCGGAGGGACTCAAGGGGTTGAAGTCAGTGAGGGTCTTGTTCTGGCCGATTGTCAAGGTCCCGCCCCGCTTCGGCGTTGTGGCTTGCGTAGGCACGGCTGCGCGTGCCCGCACTGCGAAGAGGCTCGCTCCAGATGCCACACCGAGCTTCAGGAAATCACGGCGCCGCATTTTCCCCATGGCCTTTTCCTCCTCTCACCGGATAGGAAGTTGGAAACTGACGCTGCCAGCCAAGGGCAAACCGACCGGGAACTGGCGATGGCGGGAACGACCCACCAGGAACGGGGCCTCCCCGCACACCACATTGGGGGCACGCTACCACTGGCCGAACGGGCGCGTCAAGCGAAACTGTCGGTTCCTGAGCGAGGGAGGTGCCGGGCGGAGCACACCGGTCCACCGGCCCGGTCTAGACCAGGAGTGGATCGGGTGGGGGGAGGTCGTCAAAGAGCGGGTCGTAGGACCACTCGCGCGGTTGCTGAGCGGCCAAGGCATCAAGCGGATCAGGTGGCGCGCGAAGACTGGGCGCTGCGGTGGGAAAGCCTAGGTGATCGAGGATCTGCCGGACGAGTGCCGGCCGTTCGATCACGGCGATGACCTTCATGCGTGGTCTTCTCATGAGCGTCCGGGATGTGGGCGCACATTTCGGCCAAGAGGTCCACGGGATCGAACACCCGGAAATTCGCCTGATGGCGTGGGTGCACGATGTCATCACCTGCTCCCCATCACCATCGGGAAGTTGTTTTAGACCAACGGGTCCCCTAACACGGCGGCGGGATCAGGTGCTCGGAGATGACGGGGAGACGAGCGTCGGACTCACGTTCTTGCGGGGGAGAGCGTAAGTTAACGAAGGCAACAACGTCCCCAATACGGCTCTACCACTGGGTCACGGATCGTCGGGTCCCCCCGGACAACAACCGCTGCGAGCGGGAACTGCGCCCCACGGTCATCGCCCGCAAGGTGAGCTTCGGGTCCCAATCGGACGCGGGGGCGAAGACCCGGGAAATCCTCATAAGCGTGCTCCACACCCTGCGTAAACGCCGCGCCGACGCCCAGGCGCACTTCAAATGGGTCCTCGACCAACTCGCAGCCGATCCCCAGCGGGACCCCTTCGCCCTGCTGTTTCTCAATGACACCAGTTGAGACGGCTTCATCCGCTTCCAGTAGAGCTAGCCCGGATTCTGCACATCCACATAATCGGAGTGCACTGATCTATCCAGGAACACCCGGATCACGGCCAACGCCTTCCACCACCCGAGACTGAGGGATTACCCGAGAGGAGGATTTTCCCTTGACACCGAAGAAACGGCCGGGTCCCCAATTACAGGCTCAAGTGCCGAGGTATCGGCGCTTAGGCGATCCAGATGTCATCGTATATCGGCATCCCGTCGAGATTTGCCTGGAATCCCTGTACGCCCTTCTGCTTGACATAGGCGACGAAATTCGGCGCGATGGGCAGCGTGAAGTTCTCGCTGAGCAGTAGCTCGTTTATCTCACGCAGGATTGGCTTGCGCTTCTCCGGATCGATGGTGGTCTGAGCAACCTCCACGAGCTGCGTGAATTTGTCAGAACAGTAGTTCGTCTTGTTCTGCTCACAGTTGGGCAGCCAGACGACAGCCGTGGTCAGCATTGTCAGGGGATCCTTGTTCCCTCGGCCGTAGCCATGGACGGAGATCTCGTACTTCTTCGACTGGATCAGATTGCGCATGACGGCGTCGTCGTTGTCCACGATCTTGAGGGTGACGCCGATCTTGGCCAGGTCGGCCTGTACGATCTGAGCGAGGACGCTCCCCGATGGGTTGCCCTTCCTGTTGGTGTTGAATGTCGCCTGGACGGAGGTGACGCCGGCCTCTTGCAGCAACCGTCGCGCCTTGTCCAGGTCGTACTCACAGCGACCCGCCTGGTCGGCGAAGTAGCCCGGGGAGTTCTTGGGGTAGGGCAAGCACGTGCCTTGAGAGTAGCCGGCGTAGTAATTGCGGGCAAAACGGTTGCGGTCGATCGCCATGTTGATCGCCGCGCGCACCTTGGGGCTGTCGAACGGAGGGGCCTTGACGTTCATGATGATGTCATCAACAAGGCTCCCGTAGGCGGTGATGACGACGTCGAGGTCCTTGTTGGTTTCCAGTCGCTTCAAGTCGTTCGGCGCCACGCGTTCGGCTATGTGTATTGCCTTTGTCTCGATGTAGACGGAGAGAGCGCTGGCGTCGGGCACGACCAGCACCTCGATACCGTCCAGCAGTGGTTTGTCTTGCTTCCAGTAGGCCGTGTTTCGCGCCAACATCACCTTGTCGCCGTTTTGCCACGACTTGAGGGCGAAAGGGCCGGTGCCGCCGCTCTTTGTCTTTATGTCCTTCTCCCTTTCCCTGTCCATGATGAACAGGAGATCGAACAGGTCGAGAATCGCCGCATTCGGTTTGTCCATGAAGAAAGAGACGGCGTGCTTGTCGTCGGCCCTGGCCTCTTTGATGTATGTTGCCAGAGTTCGCATGTTGGCGCCGACCTCTGGGGTCTGGAAGCGCTTGAGGGTATAGAGGACATCGTCGGCAGTGAACTCCCGGCCGCTGTGGAACGTCACACCTTTCCGTAGCTTCATCACCAGCCGCTTGCCCCCATCCAGCAGATCCCAGGATTCGGCCAACTGTGGCGTGGGCTTATAGTTCTCATCATAACGGATGAGCGTGTCGTAGAGTGCGAAGTACATCGGCCAATTAGCGAGGGGGAGCTGCGTAGGATCGAAACCAATGACGTCCGACAGGTGAGCCAACCGCAGCACGCCGCCCCTCTTCGGCTGCGCTGCCTGTGGCTTGTCCGTGGCGGATGCCGCCACCGCCGGCTCGCGGGCAGCCAATACCCCTCCTGCCGCAGCCAGTGTGGTGGCCTTCAAGAAATCGCGC
>Ga0233425_10010137_pt1 | contig 11603 bp, 7 predicted proteins | sample Watercolumn_Towu_2_FD_181712 | JGI IMG/M metagenome (GOLD analysis project Ga0233425, IMG submission 181712) | Freshwater microbial communities from Lake Towuti, South Sulawesi, Indonesia - Watercolumn_Towuti2014_140_MG | ecosystem: Environmental > Aquatic > Freshwater > Lake | place: Indonesia...
GATCCCAAAGAGCCTGGGCCCATTCCGCTGTACCCAGGGCATGAAGATGGGTATAAGAGGCCAGAACGTTTTTGTACTGAATGCCGTCTCCCTGGCCATCCAATCCAAATCCTTTAACCATTTTAAATACCGGGGAGACCTTGCTGGAATCCCAGTCCTGGACCCTGGAATAGTGGAATTCATGACCTTTCAGCACCGTCCCGATCGGAAAAAAAGGATTGTCTTTCTGGACCTTTAGGGTGGTATATCCATGGCCCTGTGGCTTTTTTTCCAGGACAAAGGTCAACGGTAAGGCCCCGACCATGGGATAAGACCCGCCTTGATAGATCAGGGTTTGGCCCAAATACATCAATCCACCGCATTCGGCATAGACCGGTAACCCTTCTTCAATGGCCTCCTTTAAACCCGATCGGAACGAATGATTCTCGGCCAAACGAAGGGCCTGGGTCTCGGGAAAGCCCCCTCCGATATATAACCCATCTAAAGTAACCGGGAATGCTCCGGTCAGGGCATTTAAAAAGATCAGTTCGGCCCCGGCCTTTTCTAAGGCCTCCAAATTTTCCGGATAGTAGAATTGAAAGGCCCTATCCTGGATGACCCCAATCAAAGGTCTTGTTGGACTCCCTCTTGTCCCCCGCAAACACACCGGATGGGGGGTTAGCGTCTTCATCACCGGAGCCGCATAAGCCAAAGCTCGCAGCCCCTCAAGATCAAGAGTTTTTGCAACCAGTTCTTTGGCGGAAAGGACCGCCTTTTCCACCTCCGGATGTTCCTGGAAGGGTAGTAATCCCAAATGGCGTTCCGGAAATTGAGAGGAAGACATTCGCGGGATGACACCCAGAACCGGAAGATCGCAATACTGGTCTATGGATTTTCGAATAATCGTTTCATGCCGAAGACCGGCAATATAATTTAAAATGATCCCTTTGAAGTCAAGATCAGGATCAAATTGCTGACAGCCCATGACTTGGGCCGCCACGGTACGGGTGGTCTTGGTACAATCGACAATCAACACTACGGGGATTTTAAGCAGCTTAGCCAGTTCAGCCGTACTGTATGTCCCCTGGGGGTTAATTCCGTCGAAGAGTCCTCTATTCCCTTCAATAAGAGACAACTCGCAACGTTGAGCCCGATATTGAAAGGAATGAATAAGAGCCCTTTTCTTCATTAAAAAAGGGTCTAAATTAAAGCACGGGTGACCGGCCGCCATAGCCAACCACCCGGCATCGATATAATCTGGTCCCTTTTTAAAGGGGACAACCCGACATCCCTGGGCCTTCCAGGCGGCTAAGACCCCCATGGAGATGACGGTTTTCCCTGATCCACCCCGAAGGGAGGCCAACATAATACGGGGCAGACTCATAATCCTGATTGGTCTAACAAAGGTGTTTCTTTAATAAAAAGAAGGTTATTCCCCTTCCTCGGCCGCAGCCTGTTTCCCGGCGCCTTTAATGCCGTAGAGGGTCGTGCTTCCGCTGGACCAATATTCCAACAGCCCCTGCTGAACCATATTGTTGACCAGTTTATTCACATCCCTGTTTTTCCAGTCGGGGAGCATCCCATAAAAGTCTTTCAAATAAAATTTGGATTTTCCCTTCTTTTTTTCCAGGGTCTCCATGATCAATTTTTGAGCTTCGGCAGCTTCCATATTATCCTCTTTCTTTAGGTTATAGTCTGGGAAAAGGGGTTTGGAGCAAAGTTTTGGTTCCGCACTCCTACCCCCTCATCCAGATTGTCTTTAAATCACCCGCCGGTAAAGTCTCCCGTTAGAACTTAAACTGGGATGTTTGACGCCAGGTATAATAAGCCGGATCCCGGAAATCATCGATCAGATGGTGGGTGAATTCCAATCCGGTCTTCTCAAAGAATTTTTCCCAGCCGATTCGTTCGGCCCAGTCCCCAACGCGCTCATATTTCTGCGCATCCGCGGAATAGACCTCAACGATCTTGCGGATACAGTCAGTCGTCTCCGGCCAGCGTGGGACCGTATTCGGCAGAAAGGCTACGACAACCTTGGAAAATTTGGGATAGCTGATCCGGTTGGAAACCTTTCCACCCACCATGATGACGATACCGTCGCCTACGTCATCGGCCAGAGGCATAGCCGGGCACATGGTGTAACAGTTACCGCAGAACATACACCGGTCATTATTGACCTGAACGGCCTGGGCTTCCGTCCCATCCGGTTTTTTCACCTTACCCGGTTTAATGGCCGCCGTCGGACAGGAGGCAATGGCCAAGGGGATTTCGCAGACCTTATCGATAACTTCGGCATCGATCATTGGCGGTTTGCGGTGATAACCCAGGATGGCGATGTCCGAACAATGGACCGCCCCGCACATATTCAGGCAGCAGGCCAGAGAAATCCGAACCTGAGCCGGCATGCGCATACTGGTAAATTCATCAAACAGATCATCCATAACGGCCTTGACCACACCGGAGGCATCGGTGGCCGGGGTATGGCAATGAATCCAACCCTGAGTATGGACGATATTGGTAATCCCTGCGCCGGTCCCGCCGATGGGGAACTTAAATCCTCCGCCGACCTGTTTCCGACTCAAGAGATCCTGTTTTAAGGGGGCAATCTTCGATTCGGCATCAACCATGAATTCGATATTGTTGCGAGTGGTGAACCGTAGATAGCCGTCACAATGCTTATCGGCGATCTCGCAGATCTCCCGGATATGGGAAACACTCATTAAACGGGCCCCGCCGACGCGCACGGTGAAGACCTTATCGCCGCTTTCAGCCACATGGACCAGCACACCGGGCTCTAAAATTTCATGGTAGGCCCATTTTCCAAAATTTTTCTTAATGACCGGAGGAAGAAATTCCTCATAACTTTTCGGTCCGATATCGGTAATTCTATCCTTCAAAGGATTTGATGGATCATAAGGCATCGGTCGTTACCTCCTATCTCTGATGATACTTGCGATATTCATTAATGTCTCGATCGAAACCGCCCTCGACCTCTTCGGCCTTCCAGAAGATGTACGGGTTGGTCCGGGGTTCCTTAACCATCTGCGGCACCGGTTTAAGTTCCGCAGCCTCCAGAAGCTTCTGAAAGCCTTTCCGCTTGATTAATTCACCGAGACGCTCCCGGTTTTTGCCCTCTTCCATCCAATAATCCCAGATCTTCTCAATCAGTTCTTTGATTTCCGTATAGGGGGGTTCCACTTTCATAAACGGAACCAGCAGGGATCCCATCTGGGCCCCGTCCAGAATCGGAGCTTTGGCCCCGACCAAAAAGGACATTCCGGTATCCAAACCGATTCGTAAGGCCACGGGCATGACGTTGATGCAATGCATGCAGCGGGTACATTCGGCATTATTGATCGTCAAAGTCTTGCCGTCCCAGGCCATACATTTCGTCGGGCAGAGATTGATGACTTCATTTTGAATACTAAATGGACCCCAATCGCGACCGGCGTGGGCCCCGGCATTGGGTTTCAATTCTCCGCCCACATAAGCGGCCACGGCCTTCTGGTCGATCCGGATATCATCCCTCCAGGTACCGATAAAGGACATATCGGCCCGGGCAATGGAGGCCACACAGCAGTTCGGACAGCCGTCGAATTTAAACTTAAATTTATAAGGGAAGGCCGGACGGTGGAGATAATCCTGATACTCATTGGTCAGGTCAAAACATAAGGCCTGGGTGTCATAACAGGCATATTCGCAGCGAGACATTCCCAGACAGTCGGAGGGGGTTCGCAGGTTTGAACCTGATCCGCCCAGGTCCTGATTCATATCATGGGTCAGTTCCCAGAAGATCTCTTCCAATTGGGGGGTATGGGTCCCTAAAAGGATGATGTCACCGGTGGAGCCGTGCATATTGGTGATCCCGCTGCCCCTTCTTTCCCAGATGTCACAAATCTTCTGCAAGTACTCGGTGGAATAATATTTGCCTCCGGGTTGATTCACCCGGATGGTATGAAAATGGGCCACTCCAGGAAACATTTCCGGCTGATCGCAATACCGGCCGATAACGCCGCCGCCATATCCGAACACGCCGACGATACCTCCGTGTTTCCAGTGGGTTCGTCTATGAACATAAGTTAGTTCCAGGACGCCCAGAATATCATCGCACACATCAACGGGAATCTGATAATCGATCCCTTTTTCATTCTTGGCCCGAACTTCTGCCTCTCGCTTTATATCGCTGACAAAACTCGGCCACGGCCCGCTTTCTAATTGATCCAGCAGGGGTGTTTTATGCTTCATTAGTATAACCTCCATTCTTTAGTAATAATGATTTATTTCTGAAACCGAATGTAGTGTTATGCCCTTTGGGGCTGTGAATTCCCTTCACCACCTCCTCTCGGAAAATCCTTTGTGATCTATGAATATCATCCCCCTCATTATCATCCCTTAAGCAATTTTCAGGGCGCTTTTGGGGTGAATTTATTGCACCACTGCCAAGTTATAATGGAATGTGAAAAAAAAGACAAGGCCTTTCGCCTCGCCCTTTCCGATTTTTTTCCTTGCGGCAGCCTCGTTCAAGGGGATTTAAAAAAAAATCCAAACCTTTTAAATTAGTACCATCCTATAAAATAGTTTTTCGGCTTTTGTCAACAAAAAAAGCGGCCAAACCGGGCCATAAAGGTAGTTAATCGCCCAAAGATTCCACCACGGTTAAGAAAGGGCTCAACCCCGTTGTCGGCCACCTAGTGAAAACCTCCTCAAGCACGGTGAATGAAGTTATAAATTCTCAGAAGGTGAGGACCGATATTCTCTTTAATAACCGGCAGATCCGGGGCCTCTGGATCATAGGAGTCCAGTAGAGCAGACAAACGTTCGACCAAATCACCCAGGGTCAGAGATTGCATCCAATCCTGGAATAATCGAACAAAACCTTGTCCCACTACCCCTTCTTTCTCTTTAATTTTAAGGCCTTCCCAAAATCCACCCCAGGTCCTCTCCAGACAATCCCCCTCGGCCCAGACCAGATCTCCGACCCCATCCAACCGATCCAGCCTGGTTCGTAGGGAGAGATTCAGGAAAAAAAACATGCAAGCCTCGTTGATCGGAACTTTCTCCGGGTCCATCAAGGCCCCATACTGCCTGACCGTTACCAGCCGGGCCTCGATTTCTTCACCCTCTGTTTTTATGACAAAATCACCGGCTCCATGGTGCCAGGGGAAGATCTGCTCATAGGTCCGGGGATTATAGTAACGGGTTAAAATCATTGAAACTTGATGATAAACCTGGCTTGTTTGCCGTGAGGATAGAAAGGTCGGCTTAGGGCTTCCATCCCAGAGAATCATTTTTTGGGTTCCGTCTCCAGGATCAAGGGAAAGATGAAACTCGTGGAATCCTTCCAGCCATTCGGCCAGAAACAGGCTCAGCCGTTGGTGCCGGGATCCAGAGTCCCCTTCAAAATCAGCCGAGAAATAAACCCTTGGCAACCATGGATAGGAATATTGGGCGTCCAGTTTCCTTAAGGCCATGATTTCCCTATCCATTATTTCAACCCCTCTCTTCGTTAGGGCCCCATTGAGGGCAAACCTGGCCGTTCCTTTGACAGTATTAACCTCGATCTTGGCCGGGTGATAAAAATGGCCGTGTTTTTCAGCATAAACGAGAACTTCCCTGAGATCATCAAGAGTCAAAGGGGTTCCCAGTTGTTTGGTTACGGCCTTTAAAAGAAGTCCATAGGAATCTCTGGTCAGGACCTCTTTAATAGTTTCAAAATATTTCTTGTAGGTCCATGACGGTTTTTCGTTTTGGCCGGCAGGGGATCGGTCGAGGGGCAGAGGGCTCTCCAACCAATCGACGTCAAGAGGGACCTTCCCCAGAAGGGAAGAGGCCAGAAAGGACATTTGAGGGGATTTTGTTGGATTCAAAATAATGTGGTGCGTCGCCTTACCGGTTAAACGTCAAAGAGTATGGAGGGGGTTAACAAGGGGAACCATACCTCTAATCAATAGGTTAGGAAATATGATTCAAGGTCTTTGGGATTCTTTAACTTTACACCTTGGACCTTGAACCTCTATCTTTAAACTAGAATTACCTCTCTCGGTATGCCTGCAACTCTTCCAGAAAACGCGGATCCACCCCATAGCCATAGGCCAGGGCCTTATCGCAATGGCTAATGGCCGAAGCAAAGTCCCCTTTTTCAAAATAGGCCAAAGCCAGATTATTATGGGCTACGGCAAAGGTAGGGGCCATTTCCAGAACCTTCTGTGAAGTCTGGATGCTCTCATCCAGAAGGCCCTGCATAAAATAGGCGCTGGCCAAAGTGGCCAGGGCTTGGATAAATTGAGGGTTAAGGGCGACCGCTTTACCCAGCATTTCGACAGCCGCTTCCACTTCTCCCTTTTGTAAATAGGCAAAGCCTAAATTTCCATAGGGCACGGAAAACTTCGGTCTGATCTTGGTGGCCTCCTGATTATATTGAATACATTTATCCAGATCCCCCTGTTGAAAATAAACCCCGCCCAGATCAACGTAGGCCTCAGCCAGACTGGGGCTGGCCTGGATCGCCTCCCTAAATTCCTGGATGGCCTCCTCCCATTTCTCCTGTTTGATCAGGGCCACGGCCAGATTGTAATGGGTGGTCCCGCAATCCGGATTTTTAGCCAGGGCAAGCTTTAGTCCTTCGATATATTCTTCAATAGATTGGGTCTGTTTATTTATCAACGCCGACATAATTCACTCCTTTTTATAACGCTTGATCCACCTTCTCCGGATGATTTTGAATCCACTTCAAAATGCCGACCAGAAGGTCTTCTATATCGCCGAGATCTTGAGTCGCGATCTCATAGAGTTCTTGATTTGAAATTTCCTGGTAATAATGGACCATCCTGTTTCGATAGCCCGCAATCCTAATCATTAATCCGCCTTCTTGCTCAGTTAATATACCCTCGTTGACCAGTGCCCGGGATATTTCTTTATATTCGCTGACTGCCTTTGCGAAGCCTTTACTTAAAATATGACGCCCAAGATCAAATAGGCTTTCCAAGGCCCTTCGCAAATAGGATTCAGCGGCTGCTATATTCCGGGAATCAGCCTGAAAATTTTCCAGGCTTTCCAAAGGAAGAGATTTTAAGGAATGCATCATTTCCTTAATCCAAGCGGTTCGCTCGGCAATCACCTTGGCTCGAAGTAACGCTGGGGTCATCGACCTCCCTCCTCCAGGATCATTTTTCGGCGCTCTCGCTCATAGTAGGCCAAGTCCCCGGCCCGTCGCAAGATATAAAGCTCTTCTTCGGCTTGGCGATCAAGGTCGTCACAATAAAGAAGTTCCCCTTTAAGAATATCCAAGGCTAAAAAAGGTCCGGCCTCACTAAGGACGACAAGATCCACCCGCAGAACCTTAAAGAGGTCTTCTAAGGCCAAACTGATTTCCACTTTCTCCCCTGCCGACAGAATTTTCCCAAGAACCGGTTGGACGGCAATATCCAAATCCGAATCAGAACTGGAAAGGAAAGCCAATCGGCCCTGCAGACAGGCAGCAGCTTCCGGTCCCCGGCTGCCAAAGGCATAGATGGCTGTTAGTCCGTAGAGAGCAGCTAATTTTGATAATGCTGTCTGATAGTCAGCTTTCATTGGAACAGCTTTTCTTGACGATTTAGAAATAGGATAGCACAGAAGGGCAATGAAGTCAAAGACTCCCGGACGAATTCATTCCCTTCCTCCAATACTGGGTGGCAAGGCCGGACCCAATCGGAACCGGACTCGGTTGATCCAATAGATAGAAGCCTGTCCCTGATTCGATCCGGGAAAGGCGATCCGCTGAGGTGCCTTTAGTGCCAGAGAACGATTCGGATGCTTAGTGTTATCGAAGGCCCAAAAGAGATCGAGAAGATCCTGGGACTTTTGGGTTTATATCAAAAGAACCCGACCCCCTCCCTGTCCCCTTTCCTTTGGTTCAATTTATTCCCTTGATCCTCTCTGTTTCTTGTTTTATATTCTCCCCCTGAAAAACACGTTCTTATCAAAGAATCTTTCCCCGGATTATTCGACCGGCTAGTTCTTATCCGTTCTCCTCATGAGTTCTACATTCCTGAGTCGATATCAATAATCATCGCAGTCCCGCTGTTATCATAAGCTGTCTGAAGGGATTGCTTTCATCAAAGGTTACCGTATAGGTTCTGCCCCTATCTTCTGGGTCTGCCCCCTCTCTGGCACAGGTAATGGTCTTACCGTTTCTTCCGGCACAAAACTCCAGCCATCCCTGGGATGATACTACCGCTGTTACCTTCCTGCTCTCCCCGGGGGCAAATTGGTTTTCCGGACCCATGGAATTACCTTTGGGGAAAATATACACATTTTGGGCGGAGACGTTTCTAACCGTTACCGTCACGGCGCCTTTCTGGGATCCGCCGCTCGGTGTGGCGACTGGAGGAAAGCCCGGTTGCGGGGTCTGGGGTTGATAAGGTGGCGGGGTGGTCACGGGCCCAGTTGGCTGAGGTCCGGGAGTAGCCAGAGGCGGCTTGGCCTGAGAGGCTATTCTTGTCTCAATACTCCGGATATGGCTCTCCATCTCTGGTGTGGGCCGGCAATCATAACTGGCCCTGAATTTAGCCAGGGCCTCCTTCAATAAACCCTGCTGCTGGAGCAGGGCGCCTTCATCCCGGTTCCTCTTGGCACAGGCCTTTTTCTCCTCACTCTTTCGGATTTCATTTTCAAGCCTCACAATATGTTCTTCCAGCTTGGCATCGGGCCATGGCTTGAGGCTCTCCCGGTATTTTGTCACGGCTTCCGGCAAACGCCCCTTGTTCTGAAGGGCTTCTCCTTCTTTCCTTAGTTTCTCTGCCTGAGATCTGCTGCCTTCAAGACTCCTCACATAGGCCGTCCGTTCGTCGATTGACCAGTAGGTCAAGCTCTCCTTAAATCTATTTAAGGCCTCCGAAGGTCTGCGTTGATTGAGGTTCTCCGTGCCCTCCCGCCATAACCGGTCTGCTGTCGCCTTCTTTTCATTTTCCGCCGCCGCTTGAGCCTCCAGTTTCCTGATGTGCTCTTCAAGGGCCGGATCAGGCCAGATGGCAAGACTTTCCCTGTACTTGGCTATGGCGTTGGGCAGTTTTTTCTGGTTCTGAAGGACTTCCCCTTCCTGCCGGAGTTTAAGGGCCTGGGCCTTCCTCCGGGTAATGGTTGCGTCAAGTTCATCGGCATATTTCTGCCTTTCCGGGGTCGCCCCGTATCTGAGGCTTTCTCTGAATTTGGCTAGGGCCTCCGCTGGTCTGTTGCGGTCGAGATACCCCTTCCCCTCTTCCCACAGCCGGTCCGCGGCCTGTTTGTTGTCCTGTATTCTTTTCAGCTTTGACTCGAGCCGTGACTTATAAATGGCCCAATCCGAATTATTGGGCTGAAGCGAGGCCAATTCCTCTGCCTCCTTTAAGGCCTTTTGGAGGGTCTCAATAGGGAGGGATTTTTCTTCCATAGCAGCCCCCTGGACTCCCGGACGGAGTTCCTTTATCCGTTTATCCTTTGCGGCACATTCGTTATAAAGCTTGGAGTATTTTTCATAGTCAGGATCCTTGGTATCCCCGTTGCTGTGCATGGCCCGGAGGCCTTCAGCGAACTGTTTGGCCGCCTCATAATAATTGTAGTCCCTTAATAACTGCTCCCCTGCTTTGAAAAGGTTCATCGCATATCCCTTTGCGTCGGCAATCTTCTGGGCCTTCTCCACGGCAGCTATGAGATCGAGTATCTGCCGCCTTCTGGCGTCGCTGGCCATAAAATACTGGGGCTTGTTCTTCAGATCTCTGAGCATCGATGACGCCCCCTGCACATCTCCTTTTTCATGGCGGGCTTTGACGCCCAGATAGAATTGCCAGGACTGTTCGCGCTCGGCAAGCTTTGTCTGTGCCAGAGCTGCCCTTGCCGCCGCCTCTTTCTCCCCGGAAGGGGACAGTTCCCGCTTCTGGACTTCCTGGGCCAGCTTGAGCATGGCCTCCCAGTCCAAGGCGCTAAAGTATTCGGAATGTTTCTTGGTAGCATCCTGCCAGAAGGCATTATATTCCCCAATTCCCGCGTTTAAATCTTTGCTGATTTTTTCGGAAAAGGGGTTGGCCATGCCGCCGGGCATTTCCTGCTGCAGGTCCTGGATTTCGAGCATCTTCTTTTGAGCGGAAAAGAGTTTTTTTTGCCCCATGAGCCCCTCGAATTCCCTCCCTTTCTGCTCCACCCCCGGCCAAAGGCCGGCAAACTTTTTGGCCTTTTCCAGCTTTTCCCCGGCCTCTTTGTTCCGGGAGTCGAGACGCAGGGCATATTCAAGGAATTTTACCGCTTCAGCAAAATCTCTAGCATAGACCTTATTCCAGCCGAGCTGGGTGCATCCCTTGGAGGTTTCACGCATCAGCCCCTCGGCCTCCTGAGGATTCAGTTTATGGGCCTCCTCAGCTGAGGAAACGGCCTCGTCAACCTTTTTCTCTCTCCAGAATTTGCGGGACTTGGCTATAAGGTCTTTGACATCCTTGTCTTTTTTTACAGCCTCCTCGGCTTTTTTCTTTGAATTATTAAGCATCTCCTCCGTGATGCTTATACCGACCGAACCGGAACCGGCGCCAAGGGTTATGTCGTTCTTGTCCCGGACCGTAACGGTTGCCGTATAGCTTCCGGTATTGGAGCAGTCTATGGTAAGGTCCGGAGAAGTTTCATTATGCATCCGGCAACCTTCCTGAGGGGTCATCGTCCAGCGGTAACGGGGAGTCTCTTCCGGTTGAGGAATCACCTCGGCTTTCATTGAAATGTTATGGAAGACCGCAAACTGATCCTCCACTTCATAAAGGCCGCATTTCGAAGCGCCGCCCAACTGGGTGTCGCATTTCCATATCTTCGGTTTCGACTGGACATGACGGGGCTTCCCTACGGTTACCGTATAGGGTTCGGCCGCATATTCCGCTTCTATGGCCCCGCCGATGAATTCCCTGGCCTTGGTCGTTTTGGGTGAGACAAGCAGCTTGACGGTCTTGGTCGTTTTGGGGATAAAACTGATCACCCCGGCATTTTTCTGAAGTTCTTTTCTCTCTGATGAGGCCGGAGTATGCCATTCATAGTTGATGAGATCGGCGATTTTTTCAGGTTCCGTCTCCACCGTAACCTTTACCTCCTTGCCGACCTTTGTCTTCGGCGGGTCAAACCGGACCGTAAATTTGGGCGGGATGATCCTGACCGTATATTGCGGGGTCTCTCCAACGGTCTCATAGACCCTCACCCCGGTTTCCTTAAGGATTTCAGCCCAGATCTTAATCGGTCCCATCGTGTCGATACGGACGGAGGTTTCGAGCGGATTTTTCCTCGGGTGTCCGGTAGAGGCGTCAAAGAAGGCCAGAGACTTGTCTGACTGCCAGACTATCCGGAATTGGTCCGCCTTGCCGGCCCCCTCCGGGAGCTTTACCCTTGGGTAGATCCAGGTGCCATAGGTGATTCGGTCGGGAAGGTCCTCAATGGTTCCGGCAACAGCGCCTATATACAAGGTAATCTCTGCACTTCCCCTGTTTCCCCTCTTATCCTTTACTTCAACCGACAGTTTATGCCCTCCTCCTTTGCGCGAAGAAAAGGTGACCTCCTCTCCCTTTCCGGCATGGTCTCCAGTCCATGAATACGTATAGGGGGCCGTCCCTTCCTGGACATTGGCCTTAATAGCTATGATT
>Ga0233425_10010138_pt1 | contig 11602 bp, 10 predicted proteins | sample Watercolumn_Towu_2_FD_181712 | JGI IMG/M metagenome (GOLD analysis project Ga0233425, IMG submission 181712) | Freshwater microbial communities from Lake Towuti, South Sulawesi, Indonesia - Watercolumn_Towuti2014_140_MG | ecosystem: Environmental > Aquatic > Freshwater > Lake | place...
CTTCCCCTGCCGCCTCGAGTTCTGCTCGCACGCGCACCGGGGTTGCCGTGAGCCGCCGTCCTTGACATCATCTGGCTGTCCTGGACGCGTGGACGTCAGGATGAAGGGTCGGCGATCGGGAACCCCGGGCCGGCAAAGGAGGGCGAACGTGACTCGACGAGGATTGTGGCTGCCGGCTGTCGCGCTGCTGACGTGGGCTCCTTGGGTCGCGCTGGCCCAGGAGACGCGATATCCGATCATCGTCGTTCCGACGGGGACGCGGGCCTATACGTTTCCCGACGGGTACCAGACGCCGTGGGACCGGATCGAGATCCGGGTGACGGAGAAGATGTCGCCCAACCTCTTCGTGCTGCACGGCTCGGAGGGGCTCGACCCGGCCCATCCCGACGCGTCGGGCGGCCGGATGATGGCGCTCTTCGGGCCCGACGGCGTGCTGCTCGTCGACACGCAGAACCGGCAGGTGGCCGACAAGACGCTCGCGGCCATCCGGTCGTTCACCGGCGCGCCGCTCAAGGTGCTGGTCAACACGCACATCCACGGCGACCACACCGGCGCCAACGCGTTCTTCGCCAAACAGGGCGCGCTGATCTTCTCGCAGGAGAACCTGCGCAACGAGATGCTGCGGCCGCCGCCGCGCGCCGACGGCCAGCCGCGCCCCGCGCCCGACCTCGGGGGCATCCCCGCGGCCGTCTACCCCTACAACGCCGCCGCTCCCGGCCAGCCGGCCGTCACGCTCGACATGAACGGCGAGACCGTGGACTTCATCCCGATGATGCCGTCGCACACCGCCGGCGACACGATCGTCCGCTTCCGCAAGGCCGACGTGATCTACATCGAGGACTTCTACAGGAACTTCGGCTATCCGTTCGCGGACCAGGCCAACGGCGGCTCCGTCGCCGGGATGCTCGAGGCGGTCGATCTGATTCAGAGGCTCGCGGGCCCCGACACGACGCTCGTGCCCGGCCACGGCACGCTGGTGAAGAAGCAGGACCTGCTCCCCTATCGCGCGATGATCGTCGACATCGTCGCGAAGGTGAAAAGGCTGCGCGCCGAGGGCAAGTCGCTGAAGGAGGTGCTGGCGGCGAACCTCACGGCGCCCTACGACGCGACCACGCTCGGCGACACGCAGCAGAGCAAGGACCGCTTCATCACCGAGGTCTACGACGAAGCGCAGGGCCTCCCGCCGGTCGTGGACGGCAAGCGGCAGATGCCGCTGCGGCCGTAGGCAGAGGGTCCGGCTGCCCTCGATTCGGCTCGGGCCAAGGAAGCCGGACGCCACGCGCTATGACGTGGCGCGCTGATACGCGTCGATGATCTCGCTCCCGGTGGCGAACCAGACGCGCTCGTGCTTTTTCATGTGCGCGAGCGCGCGCGCGAGGTAGCGGGTCCGCAGCGGCTGGCCGATGATCATCGGGTGCAGGGGCACGCCGAGCACGCGCGGTTGCCTGGCACTGTCGGCGTAGAGTGCGTCGAACTGGTCGACCACCGACTGCAGGTACTGCTCGCCCGTATAGCCCTTCCGCATGAAGAGCGGAATGTCGTTGATCTCCATGCAGTACGGGATCGAGAACATCCGTCCCTTGCGCACCTTCATCGGATACGGCTGGTCGTCGTTGTTCCAGTCGCCGCAGTAGATCACGCCCTCTTCGGCGAGGATGTCGATCGTGTTGTGCGTCTCGACGAGCCCGGGGCCGAGCCATCCCCGCGGGCGCCGGCCTGTCGCCTGCTCGATCCTGCGGAGCACGGTCTGCACCACCGCGCGCTCCTTCTCGGGCGGCAGCCCGGCGAGGTTCTCGCTGTTCGTGATGCCGTGCCCCATGAGCTCCCAGCCGCGCCGCGTCATCTCCTCGATCGCCTTGGGATGCGCATCGATCACGGCCGAATTGAGCGCCACGGTGGCGCGGACGCCGGCGGCGTCGAGCACGTCGGCCATCCGCCACAGCCCGACGCGCATGCCGTACTCCCGCCATGCGAAGTTGACGACGTCGGGCACGATGCCGCGCTCGTTGGGCGTGATCGCCTGGCCCGACGCCGCGTCGTACCGCCACACTTCCACGTTCGGGACGATCCACACGGCGAGCGTCGCGCCGCCGGGCCATGTGAACGGCTTGCGCTCGAAGATGAACGAATCGTCGTACCGGTCGGACCGGCGGACGGGCGGCGACGGCGTCTGCGCGAACGCGCGCCGGGGCGCGCCTCCCGGCAGCAGCGAACCGGCGGCGAGCGTCAGGGTGGCCGTGAGAAAATCGCGGCGATTGCGCATGGTCAGCCTCGCGCGGTGATTATGGACGCGCGCGGGCGGGTCTTCAAGCGAAGGGAGCCCGGTCGATGATCGCCGTCATCTTCGAGGTCTGGCCCGCGGACGGACGTAAACAGGAATACCTGGACCTTGCCGCGGCGCTCCGGCCGCTGCTCGAACGGATCGACGGTTTTGTTTCGATCGAGCGGTTCGAAAGCCTCTCCGAGCCGGGCAAGATCCTGTCGCTCTCCGTCTTCCGCGACGAGGCGGCGGTCGCGCGGTGGCGGGCCGTCGAGGAGCATCGGACTGCCCAGGCGCAGGGGCGCGCCGGGATCTTCCGCGACTACCGTCTCAGGGTGGCTGGCGTGATCCGGGATTACGGCAAGCTCGACCGCGGCGAGGTTCCCGACGACAGCAGGGCTGTGCACGGATAGGTTCGGCTACGGTCCGGCTGAAGCCGGACCCCACGTACTGCTCTGCGACATACTGCTCTGCGACGTACTGCTCTGAGTCAGGCGCTGAATTCGACCTCGATCGGCTTTGGAATGAGACGCGTCTGCCATGCCTCGTCGAACAGCCGCTGCACGGCCGCCCGGCCGCGGTCGCCGTAGTCGAGCGTCAGCTCGTTCACATACATCCCAACGAAACGGTCGGCCTTCGCGCGGTCGAGGCCGCGGCCGAACTGCAGCGCGTAATCCAGCGCCTCCTGCCGGTGCGCGAGCGCATACGCGATGCTCTCGCGGAGCAGCCGGGACACGGTGGCAATGACGTTCGGCCCGAGATTGCGCCGGATGACGTTGCCCCCGAGCGGCAGCGGCAGGCCGCCGGTCCGCTCGCCCCACCACACGCCCAGGTCGACGATCTTCTTCAGCCCTTCGTCCTGATACGTGAGCTGCCCCTCGTGAATCAGCAGGCCCGCCTGCGCGTCGCCGGCGCGGACGGCGTCCTGGATTCGATCGAACGGCATCACCACGTACTGCACACCCGGGTCGTACAGCCGCAGCGCCAGAAACGAGGTCGTGAGCGTCCCCGGCACGGCGACCGTCACCCCCTCCAGAGACGAGGGGCCGTCGGCGCGGGCGACGACAATCGGCCCGTAGTCGTCGCCCATGCTCGATCCATGCGGCAGCAGCAGGTATGTGTCGGTGAGGTGCGCGTACGCGTTGAACGACACCGCGCTCACTTCGTACGTCCCCTCGAACGCGGCGCGGTTCAGCGTCTCGATGTCGGCCAGCAGATGGTCGAACTCGATCCCGCCGGTCGGCACCTTGCCGCTCGCGAGACCGTAATGCATGAACGCATCGTCGGAATCGGGGCTGTGCGCGACGGTGATTTTCACGCTATTTTTTCGCGCGTTCGGCGATCCAGCGGAGGAGCGCGCGGAGGTCGGCGGCCGGGGCGCGGAATTCCTTCGGAGTCACGTGCGCGATCATCTCCCGGTGCGTCGGGGCCCCGCCAGGCACCGGCCCGCTCGCGAGGTTGGCTCCGGGCGCGAAGAGCTCGATGGGAGGCGCCTGGCCGTACACCTCCACGGTGTAGCGGAGGTTCAACCCTTCCCGCTCCTCGCGAACCGCCGACTCGCGCAGCCCGCGGTGAATCCGCTCGAGATCGACGGGCAGACGGCTGGCGTCGATGGCGTCCTGGGCGCGCGCCGCGCCGGCCATCCCGATGAGTGCCACAAGAGCTGCCGCGAGCCTCCCTGCCATTGTGATCCTGATTGGGGTGTTCACAACTCGTACCAAGGCGGAGCTAGCGCGCGGCGGCCCCGCCGGCGTGGGCCTCGCGCTTGCGCTGGTAGTCGGCAATGGCCGCCTTGATGGCGTCTTCGGCGAGCACCGAACAGTGAATCTTGACCGGCGGAAGCTCTAGCTCGTCGGCGATCTCGCCGTTGGTGATCGCCAGCGCCCGATCGATGGTCCGCCCCTTGAGCCACTCGGTGACGAGACTCGAGCTCGCGATCGCCGATCCGCAGCCGAACGTCTTGAACGTCGCCTCGTCGATCACGCCCGTCTCCGGATTGATCCGGATCTGGAGCTTCATCACGTCGCCGCACTCGGGCGCGCCAACGAGACCCGTCCCGACGTGCGGATCGTCCTTCGGCAGCGACCCGACGTTTCGCGGGTTCTGGAAGTGGTCGAGCACCTTCGGGGAGTACATTACAGTTCGACGCCTTCCTTCATGAGCTCGTACAGCGGCGACATCTCGCGCAGCCGCCGCACGACCGCCGCGATCTTGTCCGCCACGTAGTCGACCTCCTCTTCGGTCGTCCAGCGGCCGAGGCCGAACCGGATGGACGAGTGCGCCAGCTCGTCGCCCGCACCGAGCGCCTTCAGGACGTACGAGGGCTCGAGGCTCGCCGACGTGCACGCCGACCCGGACGAGACGGCCACGTCGTTGATCCCCATGAGCAGCGATTCGCCCTCGACGTAGGCGAAGCTCACGTTGAGACTGTGCGGCAGGCGGCGCTCCATGGATCCGTTGACGTAGATGCCGTCGAGATTCTCATGGAGCTTCTCGTTCAAGCGGTCGCGCAGCCGCCGCAGCCGCGCGCCCTCCTCCGCCATGTCCAGCCGGCAGAGCTCCGCCGCCTTGCCGAGCCCCACGATGCCGGGGACGTTGAGCGTGCCCGACCGCATGCCGCGCTCGTGGCCGCCGCCGCTGATCTGCTCGGCGAGGAGCACGCGCGGGTTGCGCCGCCGCACGTACAAGGCGCCCACGCCCTTCGGGCCGTAGATCTTGTGTCCGCTCATCGACACCAGATCGGCCCCGACCTGGTTGACGTCGAAGGGAATCTTGCCGACCGCCTGCACGCCGTCGGTATGAAAGAGAATCCCGCGCTCCTTCGCGATCGCCCCGACCTCCGCCACCGGCTGGATGACGCCGATTTCGTTGTTGGCGGTCATGATCGAGATCAGGATCGTCTTCGGCGTCAGCGCCGCCCGCAGCCCGGCGAGATCGATGAGGCCGTCGGTCGCCACCGGGAGATACGTGACGTGGAACCCCTGCCTCTCGAGCTGGTGGCACGGGTCGAGCACGGCCTTGTGCTCGGTCGCGCAGGTGACGATGTGGTTGCCCTTCTCGGCGTACATCGCCGCCACGCCCTTGAGCGCCAGATTGTTGGCCTCGGTCGCGCAGCTCGTGAAGATGATTTCCTTGGGCGTCGCGCCGATCAGGTCGGCGACCTGCTGGCGCGCCCGCTCCACCGCTTTCTCCGCCGCCCAGCCGAACGCGTGGTTGCGGCTCGCCGGGTTCCCGAAGTCCCCGGTGAAGTACGGCAGCATCGCCTCGAGCACCCGCGGGTCGACGGGCGTCGTGGCGTGATGGTCCATGTAAATCGGCAGCTTCATCGTCTCATGACGGCCGCGTGAACCACCGGCGCCGGGGCCTGTGGCAGCGTGTCGGCGGCGGCCAGCTCCGCGATGGTGACGGTCTGCAGCGTCGACGCGATGCGCTCGCGGATCCGCCACAGCGGATCGCGAATGCTGCACTTGGTGTACTGGTCGCAGTTGTGCTCGGTCGGAGAGCAGGCGGTGATGCCGAACGGCCCATCGATCGCCTGGATGACGTCGGCGACGGTCATGACGCCGGCGTCACGTCCCAGCGCGTAGCCGCCGCGCGTCCCCTGCGTGGAGACGAGCAGGCCGACGCGCACGAGCCGCTGCAGCACCTTGGCCATCAGCTCCAGCGGGATGTCGTACTGCTCGGCAATCTCGCGGGCGCTGACCGACGGCGACGGCCGCACGGCCAGGTGCGTGACGGCCATGAGCGCGTAATCCGCCTTCTTCGAGAGCCGGAGCATGGCTCAGTACTTGGGCTGCGATGGATCGACCTTGTCGATCCATTCCAGAATGCCACCGCGGAGATTCTTCACCTTCGTGAAGCCGACCGTTCGCAGGTAGTCTACCGCTTTCGCGCTCCGCCCGCCCATCTTGCAGTGCACGACGATCTCGCGAGTCTTGTCGAGCTCCTGGTAGCGGCGCGGAATTTCTCCGAGTGGAATCAGGGTCGACTCCCGAATCCGGTTGATTTGATACTCGTTCGGCTCGCGCACGTCGAGGATGAAGAGGTCGTCGCCGGCATCCAGCCGGCGCTTCAGCTCGATCGGCGTGATCTCCCACTCGTTCACCGGCGCCTCCGTCTGCACCTGCGGCTCCGGATGGATGCCGCAGAACTGCTGGTAATCGATGAGCGTCGTCACCGTGGGGTGATCGCCACACACGGGGCATTCAGGATCCCTGCGGAGCTTCAGCTCGCGGAACCGCATCTTCAGCGCGTCGTAAATCAGGAAGCGGCCGATCAGCGGTTCGCCGATGCCGAGCATCAGCTTGACCGCCTCGGTCGCCTGAATCACGCCGATGATGCCCGGCAGCACGCCCAGCACGCCCCCTTCGGCGCAGCTCGGCACGAGGCCGGGAGGGGGCGGCTCGGGATACAGGCAGCGGTAGCACGGCCCGTTCCTCGCGGCGAACACCGAGGCCTGTCCCTCGAACCGGAAGATGCTGCCGTAGGCGTTCGGCTTGCCGCTCAGGACGCATGCGTCGTTGACGAGGTACCGCGTCGGGAAGTTGTCGGTGCCGTCGAGAATCACGTCGTACGGCCCGAACAGCTCGAGCGCGTTCTCCGACGAGAGCGTCGTCTCGTAGGTGTCGATCCTGACGTTCGGATTGAGCGCGAGGAGGCGGGACTTCGCCGACTCGAGCTTCGACCGGCCCACGTCGGGCGTGCCGTGCAGCAACTGCCGCTGCAGGTTGCTGAAGTCGACGACGTCGAAGTCGACGATGCCGATGCGCCCGACGCCCGCCGCCGCCAGATACATCGCCGCCGGCGAGCCGAGGCCGCCCGCGCCGACGCACAGCACGCTCGAGGCCTTGAGCCGGCGCTGCCCGTCCATCCCGACCTCGGGCATGATCAGGTGCCGGCTGTACCGCTTGATTTCGTCCTGCGACAGATCCGCGGCGGAGGGCGCCGTCACGGCGGGCGCGCCACCCGCCACCGAGGGGACGATGCTCAGCGAGTCGCCCGGCTTGACCGGTGTCTGCTCGCGCTGCAGGTACCGGATGTCCTCGTCGTTCAGGTACACGTTGACGAAGTTCCGCAGCCGGCCATCGTCGGTGTAGAGGTGCTTGCGCAGCCCCTCGTAGCGGCGCGTCAGGTCCGCAAGGAGCTCGCCGACGGTGCCGCCGGTGACGTCAACCGACTCCTTCTTGTCGGTGAACGGCCGGAGCGGTGTGGGAATGTGAATCGTGTTCGCCATAAGTCAGTTGTTCCTGATCGAAGACCGAGCGGTCGTCACGGAGCCGCCAGGAGGTCATGTCCTCGGGCGCGCCCGCGCGAACCGACACAATCACGTACGAAAAGAACGGCCACGCATGATCCAGATCGTACTGCGACGGCCGGGCCGGATGATCCGGATGCGAGTGGTAGAACCCGAGCAGCGCCGCGCCCTGCTCCGCCGCCCGGCGCTCGGCGTCGCGATAGTCCTGCGGGCGCACGCGGAAGCGCCGCCGGGGCCCCTCCTCGGTCGTGTTCGGCAGCGCGTACGCGCCCGACACGGCCCCCTCGTGACCGATGAGCGCGCCGCAGCATTCGTCGGGATAGGTCTCCGCGCCGTGACGCCGAATCGCGTCCGCGACCCCCGCCTGCAGCACGAGCGCCATCAGCCCCTCTCGTCCCAGAACCGCTCGGACAGATACTTCTCGCCGCCGTCGCAAAACACGACGACGACGACGGCGTCGGCCGCGCGGCGGGCGACATGGAGCGCCCCCGCGAGGTTGGCGCCGCTCGAGATGCCGACGAAGAGGCCGGACTGCGCGAGCTGGCGGGTCAGCTCGAAGGCTTCCTCCGTGCTCACGCCGATATCCTCATCCGCCAGTCCGGGATCGTAGATCCCCGGCACGATGGCCGTGGCCATGTGCTTGAGGCCCTCGAGACCGTGCAGCGGCGAATCGGGCTGCACCGAAATCAAGCGGACGGCGGGCTTCAGCTCGCGCAGCCGACGCCCCGCGCCGACGAACGTGCCGCTCGTGCCAAGGCCCGCCACGAAGTGCGTGAGGCGGCCCTCGGTCTGCTCGAAAATCTCCAGCGCGGTCGTGTCGTAGTGCGAGAGCCAGTTGCCCGGATTGCTGTACTGATCCGGATAGAAGTAGAGATCCGGATCGGCCGCGTACATCGCCCGCGCCTTGAGAATCGCGCCGTCGGATCCTTCCATCGGATCCGTGAACACGATCTCCGCGCCGAAGGCGCGCAGGATCCGCTTGCGCTCCGGGGTGACGTTCGACGGGACGCACAACCGCACGCGGTAGCCGCGTGCGGCGCCGATCATGGCGTAGGCGATTCCGGTGTTGCCGGAGGTTGCGTCGAGGACGATCTTGTCGCGCGTGAGGGCGCCGGAGCGTTCGCCATCGAGAATCATCCGGGCCGCCGGGCGGTCTTTCACCGACCCGCCGGGATTGCGCCACTCGGCCTTCGCCCACACCTCGACATTGCGGAGCCCGCGCTCGAAGCCCGACAGCCGCAGCAGCGGCGTGTTGCCGATCAGGTCGAGGACTGACTGCGAGGTACGCACGATTCCCGGGGTAACGGCTGGCATATCCGACTGCTTCAGTCCGATTTTATCAACTGCCGTAAAGGTACGCCAAAACCCCGGAACTGAGAGGTGGTAGACTCCGGCGCACATTTCATACCGTCGGCCGTTCGCGTCGTCATTCCGAGCTGATTCTTCGGCACCCCACGGGCCGTCTTTCCGACTGACTGGAGGCACCATGCTGGGACGTTCCTTCGGCTCCTCGCGGCGGCGTGTCCTGAGCGGAGTCTGTCGTTCGCTGGCGGCAGCACACCTGTTCGCCGCCTTTCTCGGTTGGCCGGTTTCGGCTGCGGCCCAAGTCACAAGTGGTGCCATCGCAGGCGTGATTACCGACGCGCAGAGCGCCGTCCTGCCCGGCGTGGTGCTGACCGTGCGCAATGTGGACACCGGTTTCGTTCGAACCACCGTCACCGAGGCGGACGGGCGGTATCGATTCGCCGGCCTGCCGCCCGGCCGCTACGACTTGAGAGCCGAGCTGGCGGGTTTCGCCACGGTCGAAGTCCCCGACATCACGCTCACGATCGGCCTCGAGGTGGCACGCAGCATCACGATGCAGTTGGGGAGCCTCCAGGAGTCGCTGACCGTCACCGGCGCCGCGCCCGTCGTCGAAACGACCCGGACCGACGTGTCGGGCGTGATCACCCAGCAGCAGATCGAGACGCTGCCCCTGGCGACGCGGCAACCGGTGGCGCTCGCGCTGCTGATGCCCGGCACGAGCCAGGACGCGGTGCGGCCGCGCAAGTTCAACGTCAACGTCGGCGCGGGCGGGTTCACCCACGCTGGGGCGCTCCTCGTGGACGGGATGTGGAACAAGGAGGGCAACACGGGCGAGCCGCGCATGGACCTCCCGCAGGCAGCCATCCGCGAGTTCAAGGTGTACATCAGCCAGGCGCCGGCCGAGTACGGGTGGACGGCGGGCGGCGTCGTGAGCTTCGAGACCAAGAGCGGGACGAACCTCTGGAGCGGCGAAGTCTTCGAGTTCTTCCGCGACAAGAGCCTCAATACGATGAACCGGTTCGAGAAGGAGCGGCACGATACGCGGGGGACGCCGAAGCCCGACTTTCGCCGGAACCAGTTCGGGGCGGCGTTCGGCGGCCCCCTCGTGCGGGATCGCGTCCACTTCTTCACCACGGCCGAACGGACCAAGACCAATCTGTTTGCCACGGTCAACACGGGGCGGCCGGAGTTCTACTCGGCGCTGGAGGGGACCTTCCCGATTCCGGAATACAGCAACATGGTCTTCGCGCGGGGCGACGTGCAGATCAACCAGAACCAGACGGCGTTCGGGCGGTATGCGTGGCAGGACTCCGACTTCACCTGCGAGGGCTGCGGAGGTAGATTCGCGATCTTCTCCGTGAACGGCATCCAGCAGAAGCGCTACTCGTGGGTCGGGGGCCATACCTGGGTGTTGTCGTCCCGCGTGGTGAACGAGCTCCGGGGGCAGGCGACGAACGTCCACTTCCGCCAGCACCCGCCCGGGGTCAGACCGGCGGAGAATCTGTTCGACAACTCGCCCGCGCGGACGGCGCCGCTCACGCAGATCTTCAACTTCCCGAGCCTGGTGTGGGGCGCGAACGCCAATGCCTACTCGCTGCAGACCCAGCGGCAGATCAGGGACGACCTGTCGATCGCCGCCGGCCGGCATACCTGGAAAATTGGGGGCGGCTACCTGCGGATTCCCATCGATGGGGACGTGAGAGACGTCATCGGCGTGTGGACGTTCACCTTCGATCAGCCGTTTGACCCGAAGAACCCCGCGATCATGGCGAACCTCCAGGGCGCGAGGCTGTTCACGGCCGTGACGCGGAACATCCGGCGATTCATCCCGAACGAGTACTGGGACGCCTACGTCCAGGACGAGTGGCGGCCGACCTCGACCGTGACGCTGAGCCTCGGGTTGCGGTACGAGTACCAGGCCAAAGGGTTCGGCCAGGACCTCGACCTCAACGACAAGGAGCTGTTCCCGACGACCGGCACGAACCTGCAGATTCCCTACGTCGACTTCAAGCGCCGGGGAGACAAGAACAATGTCGGACCTCGGCTCGGCCTCGCCTGGGATGTGAACGAGGGGCGGTCGGTCGTGCGGGCGGGCTACGGCATCTACTACAACCCGATGAATCTGTTCGTGACCAACGGCGAGTGGACGAACTTCCGCCAGCAGAACATCAACATCACGAACCCGTCCTACCCGGATCCGTACGGGGGCCTGAATCCTGAGAGGTTCGCGTCGACGGCGCCGCAGAACATTCTCATTTCGGCCAACGACCTCGAGAACGTGGAGTCGCACGCCTCCACGGTGGGGTTCTCGCAGGAGCTCACCGCCACGCTGGGGATTCACGTGGACGGCATTTACAACAGGATGACCAAGCTGCCGCTCACCGTGGACATCAACCCGCGGAGCGGCTTGACGACGGGGGTGCGGCCGCTGCCGCAGTTTGCCCGGATCGATCAGCAGCAGTCGATCGGCGATTTGACGTACAAGGCACTCATGGTACGGCTCGAAAAGCGCTTCGACGACCGATACCTGTATCTGCTCTCGTATACGCTCGCCAAGGCCGACGGCAACCTGGCGTCCCCGGGCATTTCCTCACGGGTCACGCAATCGGAGGACCCGGCGCTCGACGAGGGACCCGCCGCCAACGACCGGCGCCACGTGCTGGTGGCGAGCGGCTCGGTGCTGCTGCCGTTCGACGTGACGCTCGGCGGCGTCTGGACGCTCAGGTCGTCGATGCCGTTCAGCGCGATCGCCGGCAGGGACTTGAACGGCGACGCGGTGGTCA
>Ga0233425_10010139_pt1 | contig 11601 bp, 7 predicted proteins | sample Watercolumn_Towu_2_FD_181712 | JGI IMG/M metagenome (GOLD analysis project Ga0233425, IMG submission 181712) | Freshwater microbial communities from Lake Towuti, South Sulawesi, Indonesia - Watercolumn_Towuti2014_140_MG | ecosystem: Environmental > Aquatic > Freshwater > Lake | place: Indonesia...
CGAACCGGCCGAGCAGGTGACTGGCCGCCGGTGAGGACCGAAGCACGAGCGCCAGGAGGTCTTGAGTCGGGACCTGGTCCTCGTCACCAGCCAGCACCAGCCTCGTGGACTCCGCCAGCCTCATGTCTCGGTGAACAAAGGCAGGGAGCGTGCCACGACGAGAGCAGGGAGTTCCGCGATCCAACGGACGCTCGGGACGGCGGTCCGCCGGCGAGCGGCGGCGAACTGCGCTCTCTCCGTGATGATCTCGTGGTATGAACGACCGAGAGGTCCGAGATGAGCGCAAGGCGTGCTGCGATCCTGGAGCTGCTCCTGACCGCGACGGTGGCCGGATGCACGTCCGGCGGCGAGGACGCGGTGACCTGTGCGGACCTGCCCGAGCCGGTGGTCGAGGCCACGGTCGAGGGCGCGGAGGCGTGGGTCTTCTACGGCATCCCCGAGACCTGGGGAGAGGATCAGGTGCTCCCCGTCCGGCCGGGGATGGCGGACGACCGGAGCATGCGGGCCCTGGGCGGCATCCCGGTCGTGGACGTCTTCACCGAGCAGGGCGGCGTGGCCCTCATGAACACGAGCGACTCCCTGGAGCCGTTCCGCGTCCTCGTCACCTCGGACGGCGACAGGACCACCCTGTGTGCATCGGGCGGCAGCCGGATGGAGCGGATCGAGCACGAGGGGGACTTCTTCACAGCCCTGCGAGAGTACGCGAGCCGGATGGCCGAGCAGGGGATCGCCACGCGCCCGGCCCCCGACTGGGTCTTCGAGCCGCACTGGGAGACCTACGGCTTCGAGGAAGACTTCGATGCACAGGACATCCTGGACCTCGTCCCGCTGCTCCAGGAGCTCGGCGTCGGGAGCATCACACTCGACTCGGGCTGGTACGGGCGCGGCCGGGGCGAGGACTGGGAGAGCATGACCGGCGATTTCCCGGTCAACCCGGACGTCATCGGCACCGAGGAGGATCTGCGCGAGCTCATCAGGACGCTGCACAGAGAGGGGTTCCACGTCCGGCTCTGGTGGGTCCCGGGCGTGGCCGAGGAGGAGACCGAGGTCGCCGAGGCTCACCCGGACTGGCTCCTGACGCCCGTGGAGAGCAGCACCGGCGACACGGCCGACATCTACCTGGACCCCACGCGGCCCGAGGTCGTGGAGTGGAACCGCGATCTCGTCGCGCGGCTCCTCGGGTACGGCGCCGACGGGTTCAAGCAGGACGACGTGTACGAGGTCATCTCCGACGAGCCCGCGGTCCACCGGGCGTACTCCGGGCTGTTCCACGACATCTTCGAGCACGCCGCGGCGATCCAGCCCAACGTCGGCATCAACACCTGCAACTGCGGCGTGGCGCAGAACGTGTACGACTTCCCGGGCGAGAACATGCTGATCACCTCGGACCCCGTGGGCTCGCGTCAGCTCAGGATGCGCGCCCGGATCTACCGCGCCCTCGACCTCGGCGGAGCCGCGCTGCTCGGCGACCACGTGGAGCTGACGAGGGGAGACGTGGGCGGCGACGAGCTCGACGAGCCGGGGTTCTACGACTCGGTGGACTTCGCATCGATCGTGCCGCTCGGCCTCGTGCTCCAGACCAAGCTCCGCGGCGATCCGGGAGAGCTCTACCGGACCTGGTTCGCGCTCTACCGCGACTACAGGTTCTTCGACATGGAGTGGGTCGACATCCCCTACTTCGGGGGCGTCGAACGGTACCTCCTGCGTGACGGGGATGACCTGGTCTTCTCGTTCTTCTCGGAGACGCCGCAGGACGCCGTGACGCTCGACCACCTGACGCCAGGGCAGTCCTACTCGGTGGTGGAGCTCCCGACCGAGGACCACCTGCTCGACATCGCCCCGTCGGGCGACACCTACGAGCTGGACGTACGCCTCGAGAACAGCCTCGTGCTCGCTGTCCTCGCGGCAGACGGGGGCTGATGGTCTATGACCGGCGGCAGACGTAGATCTGCGACGAGCTGTCCTCGGTCAGGTCGCTGCGGTCGAAGCCGCCGTATCGCTCGACGACCTCGAGCCCGTTGTAGTGGACGAGCGCCTCGAGCTCGAGCGGGAAGAACTGGCGGTGGGCCAGGGGCGTCTCGAACGTGCCGGCCGGGTCGTCGGGGTCCTCGAAGCGCATCGTGACGAGCTGGACCTGGGCCATCGGGTCGTAGTCGAAGGACTCGCGGTAGTCGTACCTCTTGCCGCCGGCGGGATGGACGACCTGCCCCAGGTGATACCGCCTCGTGGGGTTGCGGTTGAGGGACGCGACGTCCGGCAGGAGCACGTCGAACACGAACCGGCCGGTCCGGGGCTCGAGGTGATGCCTGACCGTGGCGCAGGCGAGCTCGAAGTCCCGCCTGGTGTACAGGTGCTGGACGACGTTGAAGGGGCTGATGACGAGCCGGTAGCGGCGGCGCAGCCTGAGCGTCCTCATGTCGGCGAGGCGCAGGTCCACACGCCGCCGCACCGGAGACGCCTCGGCCCTCAGCTTGCCTCGAGCCCTCTCGAGCATCTCCTGGGAGATGTCGATGCCCGTGACCGAGAAGCCCGCGCGCGCCAGCGGCAGGGTGACGCGCCCCGTGCCGCACCCGAGCTCGAGGATCGGGCCGCCGTGCTCGAGCGCGGTCAGGAGGTAGAGCTCGACGTCTTCCCTGAGCGTGCGGTACGCCCGGTCGTAGTACTCCGCATCCCGGTAGTGGGCCGACGTGCCGTCCGCGAGGTTCGGGCGTGGCGGCCGCGCCTCGGTCACCCACCGGTCCGCGGTCAATGCCGGACCAGGGGGAGCTCGACCTGGTGCGCCTCCTCCTGCTCCTCGCGCAGGCGGCGGCCGAACGTGGCCGCGTCGCCCAGGACGAACTCGACGGCGCGCACTCGCTCCTGCATCGAGGGCGTGTCGATCGGCAGGTACCTCACCCTGTGCTGCTCCAGCATGAACTTCACCATGCCGTCGATCCGCAACACGCTCTCCCAGTCAACGGCGGCCCGCACGCCGTCGTCCTTCAGCAGGACCTTGTGCGGCCTGAGGTAGAAGACGTGGCCGTTGTTCACCCAGGCCATGTAGTCGCGGAAGCCCTGCGAGCCCAGCATCTCCGCGACGATCGTGCCGTGATCGGCGGCGTAGGCCAGGTTGTCGAACGCCCGGTCCGAGACGAATGAGCCCTTGAGCATTCGCTCGCTCTCCATCTGCCGGTCCCAGACGCGCTGCTGGTACTGATTGACCATCTCGATGTCGGTCCGGAGCCGATCGAGGCTGACCTCGAGCTCGGCGAGCACCCCCCGCGCGACCTCGGTGATCATGGGCAGCCCGTAGGTCTTGCTCACCCAGCGGGTCATGGTGGTCTTGCCCGTCGCGTGGCTTCCGACGAAGTAGATGCGCATGGGAGCGGAGATTACCCGATGAGCGCGAGCGTCGCCAGCGCGATGGACCCGCCGACCACCGCGATGCCCAGGGTCACGACGAAGACCAGCGTACAGACGGGATGCCGGTCGATCAGGTGCAGGCCCGCGTGCAGCGCCCTCTTGGAGAACGTCAGGGGGCATTGAACCGGGATGTAGCCCTCATCGATGCGCTCGAGCCGATCGCGCATCTCGACGACGGTCTGGAACCGATCCCCCGGGTGCTTGGCCAGGCCCTTGAGGACGAAGTGGTTGAGCTCGGGCGGCACCGGAGGCTGATATGGGCTCTTCACCTTGATCGGGGGTCGGGGAGTCGTCGTGAGGACGGCTCGCAGGACGTTCTCGACCGAGTCCTTCGGTGGGATGTACGGCTCGAGCGCGAGGAGCTCGTAGAACAGCGCGCAGAGACTGTAGATGTCCGAGCGTTCGTCGATGGCGTCGGCCTTGCCGCGGACCTGCTCGGGCGACATGTACATCGGGGTCCCGATGATCGTGTCGTGGCGCGTCGTGGAGAGCCGCTCGGGTCGGGCCGAGGACCCCTGCGCGTCGTCTCCGGTCTCCTCCGGTGTCGAGGAGCCGGGAGCCGGCGGGACCCGTGATCGGAGTACCTCGTCGCGCCCGTTGCGGACGTGCCGGGCGATGCCCCAGTCCATGACCATCACCTCGCCGTGGGGGCCGATCATGATGTTCGAGGGCTTCAGGTCGCGGTGGATGATCCCGTTGTGGTGCGCGAGCTCGACCGCCTTGAGGATCTCGCGGAACAGGTTGGTCCTGTATTCGAACGAGTACCTGCGGTGGTATTCCGGGTCGCCGTCGGCGAGCTTGCCGATGACCGACTCGAGCGTCTCGCCCTGGACGTGCTTCATCACGAAGTAGTAGCGGCCTTCGTCGGACCGACCCACGTCGTGGATGGGCACGATGTTCGGATGCTCGAGGTGCCCGACCATCCGGACCTCGTCGGCGAAGCGGAGGAGCGCTTCGGGATCGTCCTCGCCATACTTGAGCCACTTGACCGCCACGAGGCGCTGGATGTCGTTGTCCCGCGCGAGGTCCACTGCTCCCGCGCCACCCTCGCCGAGTCGCTTGTACACCTCCAGACGGGGCCGGGCCTCTCGAACGACCCTGGGCTCCGGGCCCCCGGTCCGCTCGATGCGCGGCAGGATGGTGGTGGACCCGATCGCCAGGGCCCCGGGAGCTGGGACCAGCGGCCCGGCCGACCTCTCTCCGTCCAGGGTGTCTGCCGTGCCGAGGCACTCGCCCCCGCTCATGGCTGCGGCGAGGCCGGGGTCGATGATGGTCGAGCCGTCGTTGGGCGCCGCTGTCCGCGCCGCCTGTGGCTCCGGCGTCTGCGGCAAGGGTTCCTCGCTCGTCCGTGTATCGTCGGGTCCGGATCCTGTGCTCACCGCCACGCTCCTTCGACCTGCTTCCACCGTGGAGAAAGGATTATAGGACATTTCTGGTCGCGTTGACTGGCCCAACTCCGGCTCGTATGATTTGCAGGCCGCGTGCGATACGCGGCAGATACCTCGGAGGCAGGCCATGGGGTTCATGGACAACTTCAACTGGAACAAGGCGGGCCAGTTCGTCAAGTCGGGCGTGCAGGAGATGATGATCGCCCGTCCCGAGGACGCGGCGGGGTTGATCATCTACAAGCACCCGGACCGGACGATCCCGAAGTTCGCTCAGCTCACGGTCCGCGCAGACGAGGCGTGCTGCTTCTTCCGCGACGGCATGGTCGTCGGGACGCTCCGGGCCGGACGTCACACCATGGACTCATCCAACATCCCGTTCCTGAGCAACCTCATCGACCGGGTGACGGGCGGGAACGTCTTCCTCGCCGAGATCTTCTTCGTGAGGACGACCGAGGTCCCGGACATGAAGTTCGGGGGCCGGATCGGCGAGATGGAAGACCCCAAGACCGGGCTCGTCGCCGAGGCCATGGTCCACGGATCGTTCTCCTACCGCGTGATGGACCCCGAGCGGCTCATCGTCAACCTCGCCGGCATGCACCGCATCGAGAACGAGGCGTTCCAGGGCTGGTTCAAGCAGCTCGTGCTCAAGGTCATCCGGGATCGGTGCGCCGAGCTCGTCGTGAAGAAGGACTGGCCTCTGCTCAAGGTCACCTCGGGAGCCTACACCGAGGAGATCGAGGCCGAGGTCGTCAAGTCCATGGCGCCACACGTAGCGCAGTACGGCATCCAGATCAGCAGGCTCGGAAACTTCGTGATGGCGATCGATGAGAGCGCCAAGACCGAGATCCGCGAGTTCCAGAAGAAGATGGCGTTCATCCGCGGCACCGGCGGTATGCAGGGCTACCAGCAGTTCGCCATGGCCGAGGCCATGCTGGGAGCGGGCAAGGGCATGGCGCAACCCGGAAGCGGCACCAGCGGCGGTCCCGCGGGCATGATGATGGGCGGCGCGGCGCTGGGCATGGGCTTCGGGATGGCCAACATGTTCCAGCAGCAGACGTCCGCCATGGCGCCCCGGCCAGGCATGCCGCAGCAGGGTATGCCGCAGCAGGGCATGCCGCAGCAGGGCATGCCACAGCAGGGCATGGGCCCCGCAATGGTAGCGGGTGGCGCCGCGGGGATGGGTGCCGCGGCGATGGCGGGCGGTGGGCAGGCCACGATCGCCTGCCCGGGCTGCGGCGGCATGCTGCCGGCGACGGCGAGGTTCTGTCCCGGCTGCGGGACCAGGATCGAGGCGCCGCCCCAGGCGCAGCAGGCGGCCAGTCCGGTCTGCCCGGGCTGCGGCACGCCAGTGACAGGGCGGTTCTGCGCGAACTGCGGAGCCCAGCTCGCCTGACGCCAGTCCCCAGGTTCAGGCATCTACCCCCTTCTCAACTCGAGCCGATGCGGTGTACCGTGACACCTGAGCTCGATGACTGAACGCGATCCCGTCTCAGCGGACCTCAAGGCGCAGCTCGACCGCGAGCGGCGCAAGCTGGAGCTCGTCCGCGACATCGGGCTGGCGCTCGGCTCCACGCTCGATCTCGATGAGCTGCTCGCACGGATCGCGGAGAACGTCACGGAACTCATCGAGGCCGAGCGCTCGACCATCTACGTCGTGGACCACGACCGGTCCGAGCTGTGGTCGCGTGTCGTGCAGGGAGAGAAGCAGGTCGAGATCAGGCTGCCCATCGGCGCCGGGATCGCGGGGTGGGTCGCGGAGCACGGCCAGGTGCTCAACGTGCAGGACGCCTATACCGACGAGCGCTTCGATCCTGCATGGGATCGTCTGACCGGATACCGCACGCGGTCCATCCTGTGCGCGCCCATGGGCGACCGGGACGGACGGGTGATCGGCGTCCTGCAGGTGCTCAACAAGCGCGAGGGTCGGCTATTCACGTCGGACGACGAGGTGTTCATCCTGGCCGTCGCGGGGCAGGCGGCGGTGTCGCTGCGCAACGCGCAGCTCGTCCGATCGTTGCTCGGCAACAACCAGGAGCTCGAGCACACCAGGGACGAGCTCGAGCAACGCAACAGGGAGCTCGACCTCCTGCTCGAGATGGAGCAGCTCGCCAGCTCGTCGCGCGACCTCGACGACCTCCTGGCCCGTGTGATCGAGCGATCGACGGAGCGGTGCGGAGCCGACGCCGGCGCCGTCATCCTCGCCGATCCGGGAAGCGACGGCCTCAAGCCGGAGGCGGCCTTCGCCGCGCCAGGCCGTGGCCTGTCCCGTTTCCCGCTCGAGTCGGGGCAGGGGATCGTCGGGTGGGTGGTGAAACACGGCAAGACCGTACGCCACGCCACGGGCGCCCCCATCGTCGAGCCGTGCTCGGCGGGCACGGTCGGTGATCACGTCGGGTTCCCGGCGTCGAGCGTGCTCTGCGTCCCGCTCCAGGGGCACCGCGGCATGCTGGGCGCCATCGAGCTCCTCAGGCGCGAAGGACGAGACGCCTTCACCGAGGCCGATCAGAAGGTGCTGACGTTGATCTCGGGGCAGGTCGCACGTGCCCTCGAGCTGGCGCGTGACCGCGAACGTCGAGACCGCGAGGAGCGGCTCGCCACGATCGGCCACCTGCTCAGCGGAGTGCTCCACGACCTCAAGACCCCGATGACCGTGATCAGCGGGTACGTGCAGCTCATGGTCCAGGCCGACGAGGCAGCGTTGCGAAAGACCTACGCCGAGACCGTGCTCAAGCAGCTCCAGCACATCGGAGCGATGACCGCGGAGATCCTGGCCTTCGCCCGAGGCGAGAGCAAGATCCTCCTGCGGCGCGTGTACCTCTACCAGTTCATGGAGGAGGTCGGAGAGCTCTTGCGCAAGGAGCTCGAGCCGCGGGGTATCGAGGTGATCTTCGACATCCAGTACCGCGGCACCGCGCGCTTCGACGAGAACAAGATGCGGCGCGTGTTCCACAACATCGCGCGCAACGCCGCCGAGGCCATGCCCGGCGGCGGCACCTTCTCGGTGACCATCGGCAGGGACGGGCAGCGCCTCGTCATCACGTTCTCGGACACGGGCGTCGGCGTTCCGGCGGAGATCGAGGACCGCCTCTTCGAGTCCTTCGCCACCGCGGGCAAGAAAGGCGGGACCGGGCTGGGGCTCGCCGTCGTCAAGAAGATCATCGACGAGCACCAGGGGACCATCAGCTTCAAGAGCGCGCCCGAGCACGGGACGGCGTTCACCATCCAGATCCCGCTGGCCGAGTAGTTTTCAGGTTCATAGGACCCGTGGGCCCCATCCGTCCCTCGGGGCCTGTCCGTCGAGACGATCGTCGAGGGCGGGGCGGCTAGCCGAACTGGCGCTCGTCGCGCTCCTGTTCTTCCTTGCACCGGATGCAGAGCGTCGTCTCGGGCCTGGCTTCGAGGCGCTTGATGGAGATCTCCTCCTCGCAGGACTCGCAGATCCCGAACGTCCCGGATTCGATCTTCTGCAGCGCCTTGTCAATCTTGGCCAGGAACGTCCGCTCCCTGCCCCGGAGCCGGAAGGTGAAGGACTGGAGGTACTCGCTCGAGGCGAGGTCCATCTCGTCCGGGAGGTCTGCCGAATCGAGCATCATCTCCTCGTTGAGCGTCTTCTTCGCGTTCGTGATGAGCGAGTGACGCTTCATATGGAGGAGCTCCCTGAATCTCTTGAGGTCCTTCTTGTCCACGGAGCCAACTCCCCCGGGCCGCTCTCGTTCAGTGCTCGCAGCCCGTCGTGATTTCCCGAGCCCTGTTCGCTCCGACGCTCGAACCGTCCGGGTCTCCCGGTGGTCCGGCGCCGGCTCCGAGTTACTCCTCGTTCTCAGCCGCGGGCGGTTCCGAGCCCGCGGGTGCTCCTACTTCGGTCCCGGGCGCGGGTGGCGCCGCGGGTGGTGCCGCGGGTTGCTCCGCGGCTTCGGTGCCGCCGCCCTCGGCCGCGACCGGGGTGTCCTCGCTCACGGGCAGCGTCCTCGGCGTCCCGTACTCGGGGTGCACGTCCTTGGGGGACGTGCCCTCTCCGTCGCTGATCCCGCCGTCTCCCTCCTCGCCGTCAGGCTGGCCCTCGGCCGCGGTGATGGCCTCGACGTAGGTGACCATGTGCCGACGCGCCCGGTCGAACGAGTAATCCATGCGATAGCACCGCGCCAGGAAGTAGTAGACCTCCGGGTGGGCGCGGACGTAGGCCTCCTCCAGACGGACGAGGTCCTCGAGCACCTGGGCGGCGTCGCGGTACCTCGGCGTCCCCTCGCTCGTGTTCTTGTACAACAGGTAGGCCGTCAGGAAGGTCATGTCGGGACCGGCGGCCCGGCGGACGGTCGCCGGGATCTGATCCAGGGCGTTGAGCGCCATGGGCCAGTGTTGCTGCTCGATGGCCGTCATCACGGCGGTGAACTGCTCGGACAGGGTCGTCCTCGTGGCCTCGTCCATCTGCGGCGCCGGGACCGGCGGGCCGAACTGGGGCACTGGCTCGCCGTCGTTGGTGAGCAGGTACTGCGCGACGCGCGCCGCCAGCACGGTGCGCGGGCTCGTGCCCACGTCCGCCGAGTGCTGGATGAACCGCTGGGCCTGATCGATCTTCCCGTGGCCGATGAGAGAGAGGGCGAGGTTGGCCCAGTTCGTCGCGCCCTCGTCGCCGTGACCCATGCCTCTGAGGAGACACCTGGACGGGTCGCTCGGGTCCTCGCACAGACGACCGTACGGCCAGTCCGGGCTGTAGAAGGTGCCCACGTAGTGCTCGAACCGCTCGAACCCGATCAGGTCGCGCGGAGCGTTGAACTCGATGCGCGAGTTGTCGTCGGTGTTGAGCTCGACCGCGCAGACGCGGCAGCGGGCATCGATGTTCGGGTCGCCCTCGACGGCGCATTCGTCGTCCGACACGCAGACCCTGCGCCCGTCCTCGCACACGCCCATCTGGGGTCCGCCGAGGCACCGGACTCCCTCGCCCTCGCAATCGGAATCGACGTCGCACTGTCCCACGCCGCGGAAGGGCTCGGTCAACGTCTGCATGCAGATGCCCGCGACGCAGCGCGAGTCGGCGCCCGGGCAGTCCGAGCTCGCGGCGCAGTGTCGTCGGCAGACCCCGTCGTCGCAGGACAGCCCTTCGCCGCAGCCTTGCGCGGCCTCGCACCGTCCGGTGCCGAACCGGGCGCAGACCCGCTCGACGCAGCGGACGTGCTGGCCGATGCAGTCACCGTCCTCCTCGCACGCGAACGGAACGGTGGCACCGATCTCCGCGACACAGACTCCGCGATCGTGCTCCTCGATCGACCCGAGGTGGAAATCGGCCTGGTCCTCGGTGTCGTCAGGACACCCCCTCCCCGCGACGGACGGCTGGGACGAATAGGCGAGCACCTCCTCGCGGCTGGCCAGGATCACCCGGGCGAAGACGTCGAAGGGGCTGAAGATGTAGGCTCGCTCCAGCTCCTGCTGGATGCTCGGCGTGCTCAGTGCGCGGTTGACCCGCTCGTAGTCGAGCGGGATTGGCTCGTACGACGCGAGGATCACCGTATCGGACGACAGATCCTCGGCGGCGAACACGATCATGTACGGGAAGACCCCGGCCATGGCCCGGAACACGGCCTGGATGTTCTCGGGGCTCAGCTCGTAGAGCTGGACCCACTGGCAGAAGATCCCGTGCGGCGCCAGGGCCTGGCTCGCAGCGCGGAAGTGGTCGATGGTGAACAGGTCGCTCACGCCGGTGATCCAGGGGTTCGACGGTTCGCTGACGATGATGTCGTACTGCCGGGACGTGCTGGCGAGGTAGTTCCGGCCGTCGTTGTTGATGATGTTGACCCACGGGACGGACCACGGGTCGTGGTTGACCTCGCGGAAGTACCGTGCCCCGGCGCGCTCGCGGCGGAAGTCGACCAGGTCCAGGTCCGCCCGTTGCTCGGCGGGAGAGAGGGCCTCCCACTCCTCGCGCGTGTGGTATCCGCCGGGAGGTCCGGACACGGAGGGCTCGAGCTCGACCACGTCGATGTTCGCGATCGGGAACTGCGATGACGTGCCGAGCGTCGTGCCGGACCCGAATCCGATGTTGACCATGCTCAGGCCCTCGGGCCCGGCCGGGTGGAACAGGAGCGGGTAGCCGGCGACCATGATCTGCGTGGACATGTCCTCGCCGTTCGACGCATCGACCTTGCCGTTGTTCTTCAGGGCGAGGTGGCGGCCCCAGCGCTCCACCGAGACGGTGGTGCTCATGCCGTCGAAGTAGAACACGAGGTCGGGCTCCGCGACGCGCGACGGGTCCGTGGCGTCTTCGCCCAGCGAGAGCCGGAAGGTGCCCAGGGTCATGTGCGCCAGGTTCCAGGGCGGGGCGAACCCGATGAGCACCGCGGCCCAGGCCGGCACGAGCGGCGCCACCACGTATTTGATGGGCAGCAGCTCCTGCCGCCGTGGCGCCACGATCAGCAGGATGAAGCACATCGCGAAGTTCATGATGAGGGAAAGGTAGAAGGCGTACTGGAGCCCGTACCCGTGCGTCAGGCCCGTGACGTGCTCGTACGCGAACATGGACAGGCCGGGCACGAAGATGAAGGCGGAGCAGAAGGAGCCGACGATGCAGCCGATGGTGTTGATCGCGTAGATGCTGCCCACGTCGCGGCCGACCCGTTCGTGGCCCGAGGTGAGGATCTTGATCGTGAGCGGGAACCCGGCGCCCATGCCGAGGGTCACCGGTATGATCGCCAGGGCGGCGATGCAGAACATGAAGAACTGCACCGTGCCGATGTGCTCGTCGTAATGCTCGATGTTCCGGACGACCAGCCGGGCGAACCAGAAGGGCAGGTCGTCCGTGATGAGGAAGTTCAACACC
>Ga0233425_10010140_pt1 | contig 11601 bp, 12 predicted proteins | sample Watercolumn_Towu_2_FD_181712 | JGI IMG/M metagenome (GOLD analysis project Ga0233425, IMG submission 181712) | Freshwater microbial communities from Lake Towuti, South Sulawesi, Indonesia - Watercolumn_Towuti2014_140_MG | ecosystem: Environmental > Aquatic > Freshwater > Lake | place...
TGGGGAGGGCGTCGGATCCACGACCTCGACGACGGCGGGCTGTGGTCGAGCGATGAAGCCGGGGCGAAGGGCAGTCCCGGGGTCCTCGTGGACGTCGGGTGGATGGCGTCCCTTGCTCGCCGCGCGCGACTGGAATGCGGGCTGCTGACGTCCCCTGAAGAGCGCCGTCATGTCCGCCCCGCGTCGGGCCCGGCAACGGTCCCGGCGGAGATCCGGCAAGGCTCGAATGTCAGGGCCGCCAGCCGGAGCGCGCGCGCACAACGGCTGCGCGGGGCGTCTGTCTCGTCGAAACGGTAATCCTCTCACAGACCGGGCGAGGCCCGGCGCCCCGCACCCTTCCCGCCTTGCGACGGTCCGCCGCCGCAGGACGAACCGTCCTGCGCGAATCCTTGCGCCCGCGGCAGCGACCGTTCGCCACGCCCGCCAGGAGGTGAAACAATCGTGCGTTTTTTCAACAGGCTAGAGCAGGATCACGCCGCCTTGACCTGCGGGGGTCACGCCTATAGGTTCCGCGCCGAATTCAGACCCCCCTCGGCATTCGTGTCGGGGCGCTGAGGCCGCCATGTCCCTGCCACCGGAATCGCGCGAAGAGGCGATCGCTCGTCTCACGAAGAGCGCATCCGACCTGGAGGCGCGCACGACCCGACTGGCCTCCCAGGAGGCCGCGGGTCATGCGGCGGCCAGTCAGGCCTGGCGCATTCTCGCCGACCTGTTCGGCGGGGTGCTGGTGGGCCTGGCGATCGGGTTCGTGGTCGACCGGTTCGCCGGCACCGCGCCCTGGGGTCTGGTGGTCGGGGTCCTGCTGGGCTTCGGGGTTTCAGTGTGGATGGCGCGCCAGACGGCGAACCGTCTGATGGCGCAGGCGAAAGCCGAAGGGGTCGAGCCGCAGGCCGTTCCCTTCGACGAGGACGAGGAGCGATAGGCCCGTGGCCGATCCGATTCATCAGTTCGAGATCACCAAGCTGGTGGATCTGCCCGACGTGACCCTGCCGGTCGTCGGCACGGTCGACCTCGCCTTCACCAACTCCCACCTGGCCATGACCATCGCCTTCGTGGCCATCGTCGGCTTCCTCGCCGCCGTCACGGCCAGCCCGAAGGTCGTTCCCGGCCGGCTCCAGGCCGCGGGCGAGGGCCTGTTCGGCCTCGTCGACAACCTGATCGAGTCGATCATCGGCCACGACGGCAAGCCGCTGTTCCCGTTCGTGTTCACCGTCTTCACCCTGGTGCTGGCGATGAACTTCCTCGGCCTGTTCCTGACCTTCACCGCCACCTCGCAGCTGGCCATCACCGCCACCTTCGCGGTGCTGACGATCGGCCTGGTGATCGCCATCGGCTTCGCGAAGCACGGCCTCGGCTTCTTCAAGCTGTTCGTGCCCTCGGGCGTGCCGTGGGTGCTGCTGCCGGTGATCGTGATCATCGAGTTCGTCTCCTTCCTGCTCCGCCCGGTGACCCTCGCCCTTCGTCTGTTCGGCAACATGCTGGGCGGCCACGTGGCGCTGAAGGTGTTCGCCGGCTTCGTGGTCTCGCTGGGCGCCCTGGCCGCCGGCGGCGGGCTCGGCCTGCTCGGCATCCCCGGCGCCGCCCTGTCGCTGGGCATGGTCGTCGGCCTGACCGCGCTGGAGTTCCTCGTGGCCTTCCTGCAGGCCTTCGTTTTCGCCGTTCTGACCTGCATCTACCTCAACGATGTGGTCAACCTGGGTCACGGCCACTAAGGCTTGGGCCCAGTCTCCACCCCCACTCTCAACTGACGACTAGGACTAGAGAACCATGGAAGTAGAAGCCGCCAAGGCCATCGGCGCGGGCCTCGCCACCCTCGGCATGATCGGCGCCGGCATCGGCGTGGGCAACATCTTCGGCAACTTCCTGGCGGGTGCCCTGCGCAACCCGTCGGCCGCCGGCTCGCAGATCGGCAACCTGTTCGTGGGCGCCGCCCTGGCGGAAGCCCTGGGCATCCTGGCCTTCGTGCTGGGCGTGCTGATCTACTTCGGCTGATCCCAGTCGAGACGACTTGCGGCGGCGCGTCTTCGGCCGCGCCGCCGTTTCCCATTTGAGTCCCGGATCGAACCGTCATGGCCGCATCGACCTCCGCGCCGCCCGCTCTTCCCGTCGAGGAAGCGGCCGAGCACGCCGCTGAAAACCTGACCGCGCCGGGCGACCACACCACGGCGACCACGGAGGCCGAGCACGGCTCCGGCGGCCTGCCGCAGTTCCAGTTCCAGCACTGGGGCGGCCAGATCGCCTATCTGCTGATCCTGTTCGCCATCCTCTACCTGCTGGTGTCGAAGGTGTTCTGGCCGCGCATGCGCCGGGTCGCCGACGAGCGCGCCGCCACCATCTCGGGCGCCGTCGAGACCGCCCGCCAGGTCCAGGCCGAGGCCGCCGGCCAAGCCGAGGCCGCCAAGGCCGAGGTTGAACAGGCCCGCGCCGGGGCCCGCGCCACGGCCGCCGCCGCCAAGGCCCGCGTGACCGAGGAGGCTAGCGCCCGCGCCGCGGCCGAGGAAGCCGCCGTCTCGGCCCGCATCGCCGAGGCCGAGACCGCCATCGCCGCGACCCGCGACGCCGCCATGTCCAACGTGGCGACCATCGCCGCCGACACCGCCGCCGCCATGGTCGAGCGCCTGACCGGCAAGGCCCCGACGGCCGCCGAGGCCGCCGCCGCCGTCAAGGGAGCCGCCTGATGCCCGCCTTCTTCGATCCGCACCTCTACGACCTGTCGAACGCCGAGTTCTGGGTCGGGGTCGGCCTGGTCCTGTTCCTTGCCATCCTCGTCCTGGCCGGCGTGCCGAAGCTGATCGCCGGTCAGCTGGACGCCACCGCCGCCAAGATCCAGTCCGAACTCGACGAGGCCGCGCGTCTGCGCGCCGAGGCCGAGGCCCTGCTGGCCCAGATCCGTCAGGAGAAGGCCGAGGCCGAGGCCCAGGCCGCCGAGATGCTGAAGGCCGCCGAGGCCGACGCCCGTCGCCTCGAGGAAGAGTCGAAGGTGAAGCTGGAGGAGGCTCTGGCCCGTCGCCAGCAGCTGGCCGAGCGCCGCATCGCCCAGGCCGAGGCCCAGGCTTCGGCCGAGGTCAAGGCCGCGGCCGCCGACCTCGCCGCCCGCGCCGCCGAACAGATCCTGACCGCGCGCCTCGCCGGCCAGAAGACCGATCCGCTGCTCGACGCCGCCATCGCCCAGCTCGGCCCGCGGCTGAACTGATCCGGCCCCGCCGGAGGAAGACCAGGGCCCCGTCGGCTGCCGCCGGCGGGGCCTTTTCCGTCAGTGCGCCGGGGCGCCGTGGATCACGTCCCGCTCACGCCGCCGCTCCCGCTCGACCAGCCGCGCATAGACGTTGCCGAGCACGATGCCGTAGACGGCGTGGGTGACGATCATCCAGGCGAAGGTGCCGAACCCCGCCAGCATGAAGAACACCCCGACCGGCCGCTCGCCCACCACGCCGGCCAGCGGCGCGACGGTCAGGCCCATCAGCACGAAGGCCCCGACGGCGAACAGGATGCCCTTGGTCTCGGGCGTATCCGTCGGCAGCTTCGGGCAGATCACCCCGAACAGGGGGCCGAGCACCAGCGTCCCGACCAGGAAGTGCGCCGCCCAGCCCACCGCGATGGTGTCCGGCGTCTGCAGCATGACCGACATCAGCCGCGGGAAACTCACCGCCCAGGGACCGAGCGTGAGGTTGGCGACTTCGAGGACCGAGACGGCGAGGGTGGCCGCAAGGCCGGCCACCAGACCCTTTTGTACGCGTGACATCATGACCGATGCGCCTCCCAACGCATGCTTGTGGTTCTGACTCCGCAGACCAAAGCATACGCCTCTGGGGGCGAACGGCGTTCAAATCACCGTGCTTCGCAGATGCGAAGCCTATTCGGCGGCGATGTTCGACCCTTCCGGCGCCGTCCAGCGCAGCACCGGGGAGCGCGCCGCCCGGGTCTCGTCCAGACGCCGCAGCGGGGCGTGGAAGGGCGCGCCCTTGAAGCGCTCCACGTCGCCCGCCTTCGCCGCCTGGGCCAGGGCGCGCATCGCCTCGATGAAGCGGTCCAGCTCCTGCTTCGACTCCGTCTCGGTCGGCTCGATCAGCATGGCCCCGTGCACGACCAGCGGGAAGTACATGGTCATCGGGTGGAAGCCCTCGTCGATCATCGCCTTGGCGAAGTCCAGCGTGGTCACCTCCGTGCCCTTCAGCCACTCGTCGTCGAACAGGGCCTCGTGCATGCACGGCCCTTCCGGGAAGGCGGGGCTCATCAGGTCCTGCAGCCGCGCCTTGACGTAGTTGGCGTTCAGCACCGCGTCCTCGGCCACCTGCCGCAGCCCGTCCGAACCGTGACTCATCATGTAGCTGAGGGCCCGGACGTACATGCCCATCTGGCCGTGGAAGGCGCACAGCCGGCCGAAGGCCTGCGTCGCCTCGCCCTCGGCGAACTCCTCCAGCCGGAAGCCCTCGCCGTCGCTGACCACCCAGGGGGCCGGCGCGAACGGGGCCAGGGCCTCCGACAGCACCACCGGACCCGCGCCTGGCCCGCCGCCGCCGTGCGGCGTCGAGAAGGTCTTGTGCAGGTTGATGTGCATGGCGTCGACGCCCAGGTCGCCCGGCCGCACCCGCCCGACGATGGCGTTGAAGTTCGCCCCGTCGCAGTAGAAATACGCCCCGGCCTCATGCGTCAGCCGGCTGATCTCGAGGATGTCGCGCTCGAACAGGCCGCAGGTGTTCGGATTGGTGACCATGATGGCCGCCACGTCCGGCCCCAGCTTCGAGGCCAGATCGGCCACGTCGACCCGGCCGTCCTCGGTCTGGGCCACCTCGACCACCGTATAGCCGACGAAGGCGGCCGTGGCCGGGTTGGTGCCGTGGGCCGAGGTCGGGACCAGCACCTTGCGGCGCTGCGCGTGCTCGCCCTTGGCCTCGTGGGCGGCGCGGATGGCCATCAGGCCGCACAGCTCGCCGTGGGCCCCCGCCTTGGGCGACAGGGCCACCGCCGGCATGCCGGTCAGGGTCTTCAGCCAGTGAGCCAGCTGGTCCATCAGCTCCAGCGCCCCCTGCACCGTCGACTGCGGCTGCAGCGGGTGGATGTCCGAGAAGCCCGGCAGGCGCGCCATCTTCTCGTTCAGGCGCGGATTGTGCTTCATCGTGCACGAGCCGAGCGGATAGATGGCCAGATCGATGGCGTGGTTCTTTTGGCTCAGCCGCACATAGTGGCGCATGGCCTCGGGCTCGGACAGGCCGGGCAGTCCGATCGGGTCCCGCCGCACGAGATCGCCCAGGTCGGAGGCGTCGCCCTTCGGCTCCGGCAGGTCGACGCCGGTCTTGCCCCAGCCGTCGCTCTCGAAGATCAGGTGCTCGTCCTGCAGCAGGCCGCGCCCGCCGGTCAGGGTCGGGTGCTTGTAGTCGTGATCCACGGCGTTGGGCGTGGTCGGGCGGCCGACAGTGTTCATGGTGCTCATTACAGGACCTCCGCCAGGGCGGACTTCAGGGCCGCGATGTCCGCGTCCGTGGTGATCTCGGTGGCGGCGACCAGCAGGACGTCGTCCATGCCCGCCGACGGGGCGAGGCGGCCGTAGGGCACGCCGGCGAGGATGCGCCGTTCCGCCAGCCGCTCGACGACCTCCGTCGCCGGCTTCGGCAGACGGACCGCGAACTCGTTGAAGAAGCGCGGCGTCAGCACCTCGACCCCCGGCAGCGTCGCGAGGGCGTCGCGGGTCTTCACCGCCGCCTCATGGTTCAGCAGGGCCAGCCGGCGCAGGCCGGTCTCGCCCAGCAGGCTCATGTGGATGGTGAAGGCCAGGGTGCACAGGCCCGAGTTGGTGCAGATGTTCGAGGTCGCCTTGTCGCGGCGGATGTGCTGCTCGCGGGTGGACAGGGTCAGGACGAAGCCGCGCTCGCCGTCGGCGTCGACCGTCTCTCCGGTCAGCCGGCCCGGCATCTGCCGGATCAGCTTCTCGCGCGTGGCGAACAGGCCGACGTAGGGGCCGCCGAAGTTCAGGGCGTTGCCGATCGACTGGCCCTCGGCGGCGACGATGTCGGCCCCCATCTCGCCCGGCGACTTCAGCAGGCCCATCGACACGGCCTCGGTGACGACCACGATCAGCAGGGCCCCGGCGGCGTGGGCGGCCTCGGCGATCTTCGTCACATCGGTGGCCGTGCCGAACACGTTCGGGGTCTGGACCACGACGCAGGCGGTGTCCGGCCCGATCTGGCCGATCACCTCCGCTTCGGCGTCCACGGCCGCGGACAGCACCTGGGTCTCGACGCCGACGGCGTGCACCACGGTCTCGGTCGCGGCGACATAGTGCGGATGCACCCCGCCCGAGATCACCGCCTTGTTACGGCGGGTCACCCGGGTCGCCATCAGCACGCCCTCGGCCATGGCGGTCGAGCCGTCATAGAGGCTAGCGTTGGCCACCGGCATGCCGGTCAGGTTGGCGACCTGGGTCTGGAACTCGTACAGGTACTGCAGCGTGCCCTGGGCGATCTCCGGCTGGTAGGGCGTGTAGCTGGTCAGGAACTCCGACCGCTGGATGACGTGATCCACCGTGGCCGGCACATGGTGCTTGTAGGCTCCGGCCCCGCAGAAGAAGGGGACCGAACCGGCGGCGACGTTCTTCCCCGCCATGGCGCCGAGCGCGCGCTCGACCTCCAGCTCCCCGGCCACGCGGGGCAGGTCGACAAAACCTTCCCGCCGCGCCGCCGCGGGCACGTCCACGAAGAGGTCGTCGATCGACTTGGCGCCGATCGCCGCCAGCATGGCGGAGCGGTCGTCGGGCGTGAGCGGCAGGTAGCGCATGGCGGGGAGGGTCCGTGCGAGGGGTCTAGAGGGTGGTCAGGTACTGGTCGTAGGCGGCGCGATCCATCAGCTCGTCCAGCTGCGAGGCGTCGGACACCCGAATCTTTGCGAACCAGCCCTCGCCCTCGGGATCGGCGTTGACGGTTTCCGGAGCGTTGGCGAGGGCGGCGTTGCCCTCGACCACCTCGCCCGAGACCGGGGCGTAGACGTCCGAGGCCGCCTTGACGCTCTCGACGACGGCGAAGCTGTCGCCCTTCGACACCGACTTGCCGGCGTCCGGGGTCTCGACGAACACCACGTCGCCGAGCGCCTCGGCGGCGTGCCTGGTGATGCCGACGGTGGCGACGTCGCCCTCGAGGCGAACCCACTCGTGATCCTTGGTGAAGCGCATCTCAGTTCTCCGGAAAGCCGTCAGGCGGCCTTGGGTTTGCGATAGTAGCGGGAAGCGACGAAGGGCAGGGCGACCACCTCGGCGGCGGCGGCCTTGCCGCGGACGATGACCTTCAGCTCCGTGCCCAGCGCGGCGAGGGCCGGGGGGACGTAGCCCATGGCGATGTTCCTGCCGAGGGTCGGGGAGGGGCCGCCCGAGGTGACCTTGCCGACGACGGCGCCGCCCGTATCGGCGATCTCCGCGCCCTCGCGGGCCGGCGCGCCCTCCTTGACGTGCAGGCCGACGCGCACGCGGGCGGGACCGTCGGACAGCTCCCGGAGCACGCGGTCGGCGCCCGGGAAGTCGGCGCGCTCCTTGCGCGACTTTGACAGGGCGAAGGTCAGCGCCGCCTCGACCGGGCTGGTGGTGGCGTCGATGTCGTGCCCGTGCAGGGGCAGGCCGGCCTCCAGCCGCAGGCTGTCGCGGGCGCCGAGGCCGATCGGCTTGACCCGGGCGTCCTTCAGGATCTCGTTCCAGATCCGCTCCGCCTCGGCCGCCGGGACCGAGATCTCGTAGCCGTCCTCGCCGGTGTAGCCCGAGCGCGAGACGTAGCAGTCGACCCCGAACAGCATCAGCCGCGCGCAGTCCATGAAGCCGAACTCGGCCAGCACCGGCTCGTGGGCGGCCATGACCTCAGCGGCCTCCGGCCCCTGGATGGCCAGCAGGGCGCGGTCGTCGAGGATCGTCAGGGTCGCGTCGCCGGACAGGCTGGCCTTCAGGTGGGCGAAGTCGGCGTCCTTGTTGCCGGCGTTGACCACGACATAGAGGCCGTCGTGGTCGGGCTTGCCGGCCATCAGGTCGTCCATGACGCCGCCCTCGGCGTTCAGCAGCAGCGAGTACTTCTGCTTGCCCGCCTTGAGGATCTGGTAGTCGCCCGGCACGAAGCGCTCGAACTGCGCGACGGCGTCGGGTCCGGTGATCTTGCACTGGCCCATGTGCGAGACGTCGAACAGGCCGGCGTGCTCGCGGGTCCAGCGATGCTCGGCCAGAACGCCCTCGTACTGCACCGGCATGTCATAGCCGCCGAAGCCGACCATGCGGGCGCCCAACGCCCGGTGCGCGGCGTTGAGAGGGGTGGTCTTCAGGGTTTCGTCGGTCATGTCAGGCCTTCAGAGTCGCGTGCCGGGGCGGAAAGCTCCGCCGTCCTCGCGCCCCCGCTGTCCTGAAGCCTGAGAGATTCCGGCCGCCGGGGGCCCGGCGACCTTGCTCCGTCGGCGCGCTCCGGAGAGCGACTTTCCAGCGTCCGTGCGCCCCGCGGTCCTTTTGCCTGAGCGTTTCCGGGGCGGTTGCGCCTTCGGCTCCGAAGCCTCCGGAAAGGCCCCGATCTCTCCCGCGAGAGCGTCGCGACCTAGGCCCCGACTCAAGGGCCAAGTCAAGCGGAACGGCGACCGACGGTCCGCAACCTCACCCGGCCGCCCAGGCCTCGACCTCCGCGATCCGCGCCGCCATCTCCGCCGGCGCCAGGAACGACCCCTCGAAGCTGTTTCGCGCCAGCCGCGTCAGCTGCTCGCGCGTCAGCCCCACCGCCGCCGCCAGCTGCCGATAGTTGTCGTTCACATAGCCGCCGAAATAGGCCGGATCGTCCGAGTTCAGCGTCACGTGCAGGCCGCGGCGCAGCATCTCCGGCACCGGGTGGTCCTTCAGATCCTTCACCACGCACAGCTTCAGGTTCGACAGCGGGCACACCGTCAGCGTCATCTGCGACGCCGCCAGCCGCGCGATCAGCGCCTCGTCCTCCATCGAGCGGTTGCCATGGTCCATGCGGTCGATGTGCAGCAGGTCCAGAGCCTCGCGCACATACTCCGGCGGCCCTTCCTCGCCGGCGTGGGCCACCCGCTTCAGCCCCATCTGGCCGGCGCGCTCGAACACCCGCTGAAATTTCGACGGCGGGTGCCCGACCTCGGAGGAGTCGAGACCGACGCCTTCGATCCGGTCCAGCCACGGCTCGGCCTGGCGCAGCGTCTCGAAGGCGGCATGCTCGTCGAGGTGGCGGAGGAAGCAGAGGATCAGTTTCGAGGTGACGCCCAGCTCCCGCTCCGCCCGCTTCATCCCGGCCAGCAGGCCCTCGGCGACCACGCCGAACGGAACGCCGCGGTCGGTGTGGGTCTGGGGGTCGAAGAAGATCTCGGCGTGCCGCACGTTGTCGGCCGCGGCGCGGCGGAAGTAGGCGAACGCGAGGTCGTGGAAGTCCTCCTCGGTCAGCAGGACGTTGGCCCCCGCGTAGTAGATGTCGAGGAAGTCCTGCAGGTTGGAGAAGTCGTAGGCGGCGCGCACCGCCTCGACGCTGTCGAACGGGATGGACACCCGGTTGCGGCGGGCGAACTCGAACATCTGCTCGGGCTCGAGCGAGCCTTCGATGTGCAGGTGCAGCTCGGCCTTGGGCAGGCCGGCGATGTAGCGGTCGAGATCGGACATGACGGCTCCCTCCGGAGAGAGGGAGTTTAACCTACATCCGCTCAGGCGTGTCGATGCCCAGCAGGTCGAGCGCGATCACGAGCTGGTCCAGCGTCGCCTTCGCCAGCGCCAGGCGCGAGCCGCGCACCGCCAGGTCCGGCGCCGCCAGCACCGGGCAGGCGGCGTAGAATTTCGAGAAGCTCTGGGCCAGCCGGTACGCGTGCTCGGCGATCACGTGCGGCATACGCTTCTCATAGGCCTCGGCCGCCGCCTGCGAGAAGGCGTCCAGCGTCAGGGCCAGGTCGCGCTCGGCGGGTTCGGCGATGGCGACAGGGCCGGGTTCCGCACCCTGGTCCGCCGCCTTGCGCAGCAGGGATTTGATCCGCACCGCCTGGTACAGCAGGTACGGCCCGGTCTTGCCCTCGAAGCTCATGAAGCGGTCGAGGTCGAAGACGTAGCTGGTCGTCCGGCTGTTCGACAGGTCGGCGAACTTCAGCGCCGCCACCGCCACCTTGTGGGCGATGTCCTCGAACTCCCCGGCCGGCAGATCCTCACCCAGCTTCGCCTCGTGCAGGCGTTCGCGGGCCTTGTCCTTCGCCATGGTGATCAGGTCGTGCAGCTTGAGCACGCCCCCGGCGCGGGTCTTGAAGGGCTTGCCGTCCGGGCCGTTCATGGTGCCGAAGCCGAGGTGCTCCAGCGAGCCCTCCCCGGCGTAGCCGGCCAGGTAGCTGGCGCGGAACACCTGCTCGAAATGCTCGGCCTGGCGCTCGTCGACGACGTAGAGGATCAGGTCCGGGTCGAGCGACTTGCGGCGGTCGAGGATGGTGGCCAGGTCGGTGGTGCCGTACATCGCCGACCCCTCCGAGGAGATCACCAGCAGCGGCGGCGGGCTGGGCGCCTCGATCACCGAGCCGTCGGCCAGCTTCTTCTTGCGCGTCTCCCCGGGGCGGGCGACGTGGACCACCCGCGCGCCGTCGTCCTCGACCAGCAGGCCGGTCGCCTCCAGATGGGCGATCATCTCGGGCATCAGCGGGTCGGCGTCGCTCTCGCCGTTCCACAGGTCGAAGGTCACGCCCAGCGCGCCGAACTCGCGTTCCAGCGCCGTGCGGCTGACGGCCACGAAGTGCCGCCACAGGGCCCGGTAGCCAGGGCGGCCGGCCTGCAGCTCGGCCGTCGCCTTGCGGGCGCGGTCGCGGAAGGCGGGCTCTTCCTTGGCCCTGGCGGCGGCGGCCGGATAGAGGCGCTCGAGGTCCTCCAGCGTCACCGGGCTCCCGGCCGGGAAGGGGCCGTCGCCCGCGGCGAGGAAGGCGTCGGCGCGGCCCTCGTCGCCGACGGCGACGATCAGCAGGCCCATCTGGAAACCCCAGTCGCCGAAGTGGGCGTCGCCCCAGACCGTGTCGCCGCGGAAGCGGAACAGCCGCTTCAGGCTCTCGCCGATGATCGAGGAGCGCAGGTGTCCGACGTGCATCGGCTTCGCCACGTTCGGGCCGGCGTAGTCGATCACCACCTTGCGCGGCGCGTCGACCATGGCGGCGCCGGCGTGCGCGGCGTCGCCCGCGACGTCCGCCGCCCGCGCCGCCAGCGCTTCGTCGGCGACCTTGAGATTGATGAAGCCCGGACCGGCGACCTCGACCGAGGCGAGGCGCGCATCCGCCTCCAGCCTGGCCGCCACCTTCGCCGCCAGTTCGCGCGGGTTCTGCTTCAGGGCCTTGGCGGCGGCGAGGGCGCCGTTGGACTGGAAGTCAGCCAGGTCGGGCCGGTCGGAGGCGGTGACGCGGGCCAGCTTCGGATCCACGCCTTCGGCGGCGAAGGCGGCTGCGACCGCTTCGCCCAGGTCCGTTCTGAGGTCGGCCATCAGTCGGCCTGTGCGCCTGCGTTGATCCGGAAGCGGCTGCCGGAGCGGTTGAACTCCGCCATTTCGGGCGTGACCTCGAAGCCGACCAGGATCTCGAAATTGTCGCCGCTGACGGTGTTGCTGGCGCGCGGGATCACGATGGTCTGGTCCT
>Ga0233425_10010141_pt1 | contig 11601 bp, 13 predicted proteins | sample Watercolumn_Towu_2_FD_181712 | JGI IMG/M metagenome (GOLD analysis project Ga0233425, IMG submission 181712) | Freshwater microbial communities from Lake Towuti, South Sulawesi, Indonesia - Watercolumn_Towuti2014_140_MG | ecosystem: Environmental > Aquatic > Freshwater > Lake | place...
CTTGATCAACCGGAGGGTCATCCCCACAAGAGCCGATTTGACGGTTGTTTTCCGCCCATGTTAAATTGATCTTCAAATCACGATCGTCTGTGGATGGGGACGGTGAAGATCGTCAGTAGGATGTCGGGGGGGATCCATGACGCTACAAGAGCTCTCGGAGTCGGTCAGGCAGGTTCTTATCTCCGTTTCCCGTGGCCAAGGCTCTCTTCAAGAGCTGTCTCGGGTACTGCAAGAGCAAGGGAAGATGATCCTCCTGCTCAACCCTGGGGCTTGTGGCACCTTCATGAATGAACTAACGCAGAAAGTGGGCAGTGATCTCGCGGGATACGGGACGGTAAAATGGACAGACGCCAGCGAGCCTGAGCCGATTGGCGACACTCCCCAAGGAGAAGGGGGATGCCCTTTCGTATTCACGGACAGGGCCTACGTCGGGAAATTCGCGAAGCTGCATCAACTCTGCTGCGCCGACGGATCCTATTTCACCCTCGAAAAACTCTGGGATGTAGGGCTACAGACATTTCTGCGGCGGGGCTATCTGAGGATGATCATCGACCCTGAGAGCGATCATCCGATCCCGATGGATCGCCAGGGCATGGCCCAGCTCTTCGCCCAGGTCTCGCTGGAGCTTTTTGCCAGACTTGAAGAGCTGCATGTGGTCACGGTGAACGGCGAGATCCACCAGCAGACGCTGGAAGGGCGGCGCCAACTGCTTGTCTTCGAAAACGCGCAGGTCACCTCCATCTTCCTGGAGCATGTCCGGGGACAGGGTCGATCAGAGACCGGGACGCGCTCGGTCCCCACGCTGGATCTTCTCCGGTTGTTCCGTCGTGAGAAGATCGACGAACTGGTCGTCAACCCGATGATCCCCGACTTCCGGAGCTATTTCCGGGCCGACGTGGACGCGATGTTGCAGCTCCTGGAAAAGGACACCAGAAAAGCCCCGGATGCGGAGTCGTTGCCACAACTCCCGAATGCGCGTCCTGCCAGTGCCAAGCCCGCGGTGCTGGAGCGCGCCGAGGCAGCCAGGCGCTACCCGCCCGTGCCCGGCCCGGGCCGCAACGGGTCGGCCTCCCGCGCATTCTTCGCCGAGCTGCAGCGCGGGCTGGAGCGAGGGTCGATCAAGCCCTGGCAATTCATGGAGGCCTTCGCCTTCGAGCAGGATGTCCACGTCCTGCGCCACCACTCCAATGTCGCGGGGCTCGCCTGGCCCTTCATGATGAGCTCGCCGGAGAACCCCCAGGAGGTCATGGTTCCGGTGTTTACGAGTGAGGAAGACGCAAGGCGGCTGGTCTCGGCTAAACCGGCGGAATTCGGAGGTTGCCATGGCCTGTCGGGGCTCGAGGCCATCCGCTGGATCCTCTCGGCGCCCGCCCGCATCGATCGGGTGGGTGTCGATCTCTGGGGATACGAAGACCGGGCCTCCTTTCCCCTCGCCTGGGGAGTCTATCCGCTGTTCCCGGCCTTCTATGCGCTGGAGGAGGGCCTGAAGCAGGTTCCAGGGACACCGCTCGCCCGCCTTGGCCAGGCATCTGGAGCCCGAGGTCTGAAACCGCAGATCCTGCGAACCCTTGCCATGGCCTGGCCTCAGCTCTTCGGCCTACGAGTCGACTCCACCACACCGCCGAGCGTCGAGTACTGCCAGAAGCTCTACTTGCCGGTCTTCACCTGCCAGGAACAGGTATTCCAGTACTTGTCCACGTCCGGGGGCGCTGGAGCCCGTCCCGTTGGCGCCGCCCAGGTCGCGAATCGTCGTCCCCCCTACATGACATGGCTGCAAGCGGCCTGCGGTCTCGAAGGAGTACTGATCGACCCATGCTCCTCGAGCCCGTTACCCTTGAGCCACTTCGATACGCTGACCATAGACGCCTGGGCGCGGCAACCCGAGAAGGCTCCGGATCCCCACGATCTCTTCGAGGCAGTCGCATCTCTGCGCGCAGCAGGTCAGCTCTCCGAGGAGGCTGCCGGCAGGATGGTCGCCGAATGGCCCCAGTACTTCGTCCTAACCTTGGACGAGGGAGCAGGCGTCTCACTGCTCCGGGTGCCGGGTACATCTGCGCTAACCGTATTCACACGGGAAGACCTGGCTAAGCGCCAACTCGAAGCACTACGCGCTTGTGGTACGCTGCCAATCAGACCTGTGCAGGTCAACTCATGCCTGTCGAAGTGGACGATGAATGTTTTCCTAGCGGCCCGGGACAGCGCCGCCGAGATCTGGATCGATCCGGAGCCATCCGAAGCCAGGGGGCTCCGCCTGGGTCATGCCGGGATCGGGTCCGCCATCGCCAGGCTGGACGAGCTGCTGATGCCACGGATTCCGGATTTCGTCTGGTACTGAACGTCCCCTCAACACGGGGGAGATAAAGGGAGGAATACCATGTGGTCGGCGATGGTCCAGGACTGAATCTTCCTCGAGTAGTTGTCTATGACCGCGTGCAGGTACGCCTTCGTTCCATTGAGTAAACGGATGATCGTGGTATCCACATGCCAGATCTCGTTCGGTCTGCTCGCTCGGATGCCGATGGTCGCCTTCTTCGGATACAGCCGCATGCGCGGCCTTTTCCACTGGTGGATCCGAATCAGCATGACCAAGGCCGCAGCCTGGGTGGGGGTGTGGTCGATCTCGCGGGCCTGCATCAGGAGCTCGCGGGCCAGCGCAGCCTGATGTAGCGGCCGACCACCGCGCCCTGCGGCAGCAGGCGCGCGTCTCGGCCCGCGGACGGGGCGCTGTCTTGACCCGTTGCTTTCGTGTCCGCATTCGGGATTGCCGGGTTCCTCGGATCGGCCGGACCCATCCGCTCTCTCTCCTGCTGCTCTCCTCCATTCCTCATGGGTTCTTTCGTCGCGTGAGGAGGCTTAAGGCACGGTGGATCAGCCCCCCGGATCGGGAACCGCGATCTCCCTCGGTCTTCTCTTCCAGGAGGCGCCGAAGCTCCTGCCGGGCGCGGGTGCGGATCTCGTCACGCTTGGGGGGAGAGATCGCCTTGTCCGGGTCTCGATTCAGGAGCGAGAGCGCTTTCTTGAGCCGGGAAATCGCCTCTGCCCTGTCTCCGTAGTGGGCTTCGAGTATTCCCAGGTTGAAGTGCACCAGGGCGCTTCCCGGCCGAAGGGCCAAGATGCTCCTGATGGCCTGCATGACCCGCAGGGGCTGGCCCAGCTCCTCCCATGCGCCCGCACATTGGTAGTGGGCCTCGACGTTCTCCGGATCCTCGGCGAGGATCCCCTCGCAGATCTCGATCACCTCGGCATAGCGTTTGTCCCGGAAGGATTCCATGCTCTTGGCCAGTCGGGCGTCCAGCGAAGGGGAGCGAGGCCTCGCATCGTTGGCAATCCCACAGTAGGAGCAAGTCGGGTCGTTGACCGCCACGGGCCCGCCGCAATTCGCGCATTTGTTCATAGTTAGAAATGATAGCAGCACAGGCGCCTTCGGTCAAACGAACTCCAGGCATATCACCAGACGGATGGACGATTTCGTCGTCACTCCCATCAGGGGAAATAATGCATAATGGGGGACGTAGGTTCTAAAGCATTTTGATGAATGATGGGTTGCTGCGTTACTTGCTTCAATCCGAACTGCCCGCGCTATGCAGCGGGGATGAAATCATGGACTTCTCCCTGCTGATACCCTTCCTGAGTCCCCGATGACCTGCCCTCACCAATGGACACGTTTCGCTATCGGAGCATTTCGTCGCCAAACAGAAACTGCGGTGTGCGAGACGCGAATGACTGCGCCCATCCGCTTGGACTTCGTGGCAAACTCCTGATACCGCAAAAAGCGACGTGTGAAGATGGCCACCTCATCCTTCCTCACATCCAGACAAACCAGGCAGTAATGGGCATGACATAGTTTGGGGTCAGCGAAACCCAGGTCCCGCGTGAAGAAGGTTACATCACGGAGCGTATGCAGAAGCGGAATGATTTCCTCATCCTTCATCCCCTTTCGGCCCACGTCCGAACCGATCTGCTGAATGGATAAGCCCCATGCACGCAACAGGCTTCGCTGGTCTTCCCTGATGTTTTCGTCCAGAAGGTTCATGCCGTTGCCGGCTCCAACACAAATTCGTTGGCATGCTTTAGAAAGGCCTCGGTCGACAACTTCACTGCTTCTGCGATGGCCTCTTCTGTGATGCTATTGTGCCACTGCTCGATAATTGTCTCCCAGGCCAAGCCCTCAGCAACCATTTCTAGTACATCTGAAACGAAGATACGCGTTCCGCGAAAAGTTGGCTTGCCATGACAAATCGCGGGGTCAGCGACGATATATCGTCCCAGCAGCTTTGGCTGCGGCTTTCGTTTCATCGCAGCACCTCCTCCTTCGGGTGAGGTGGATGAGAGGAATCTCACTCTTCAAGGGCACGAGATGTTATCGCATCCGCAGGACAGGGGTACGGCCCACCCATGGCAGGCCCGGGTAAGGGGAATCGCGAGGGATTATCCGGCGGGGAAGCGGCGGGAGTCAAGGGAAACTTGGACGCCGCACGCTGTATCCGAGATGTCTTGTGCCGTTTTGCATTCAGCCTCGGACCACGAACGGCAATCTTCCGGGCCGCTCAGGCGTAGCGATGAGGACTGGAGTGCCTTGGCGAAACTGGCGGTGAAATTCCCGGCGATGATCGGCTTAGGAGCCGCGCTGCAGGCTTCCCCTCATTCCGTCAGGGTTTCACTCACCGACAGGGCGATCTTGTAGAAGACCGTGATAGCCAGAAATCCGAAGGCCCAGATGGCCAGCGTGACCGAGATCTCCGGCCACGTCGGGGCGTAACTGGTGACGTGGCCCAGGGGTGAGGGCATGAACCCGCCCACGACGATGGCGAGCCCCTTGTCGATCCACAAGGAAAGAAAGACCATCGTGCAGGTCATCGGCAGGAGCTTCTCGTTTTCTCGGAAGCGGGGCGTGAGGAGCAACACCAGGGAGATCACCGCCAGGATCACGGAGATCCACATCAAGGTCGCCAGCGGCGCATGCCCCTTGAGTCCCACGAACAAGAACTGGAAGTGCTCCATGTGTTCCGGGATCTGGCCATAAAAGATGGTGAAGAGCTCCACCAGCAAGAAGAACACGTTGATGGTCATGGTGTACGTGATGATCAGCGAGAGCCGCCGAATGGCCTCACGGCCGGGGTCGAACCCCACCAGCCTGCGCAGCACCAGCGTCAACAGGATCAGGAACGCCGGACCCGACGCGAACGCGGAGGCCAGGAAACGGGGGGCCAGAAGGCCACTCAGCCAGAAGGACCGACCCGGCAGGCCGCTGAAGAGGAAGGCTGTCACGGTGTGGATGCTGATCGCCCACGGGATGGAGAAGATGATAACGAACTTGATCCATCCCGGCGGGGGAACGCCCTTGCGCTCGGCGCTCAACACAACCAGCGTGATGAGCGCATTGAGCAGCAGGTAACCGTTGAGCACCACCAGGTCCCAGAAGATGAGGGAGCTGGGCGACGGATACAGGATGACGTTGAGCACCCGCGTGGGCATGCCCAGATTGGCCAGGATGAAGAGCCCGGCCATGGCCACGGCTGTCACGGCGAGGAATTCGCCCAGGATCACGATCTTTCCAAAGGCTTTCCAGTCGTGCAAGTAGTAGGGCAGAACGACCACGACTGCCGAGGCCGCCACCCCGACGAAGAACACGAACTGGGCGATGTACAGGCCCCACACCAGGTCGCGGCTCAGCCCCGTGATGCCCAATCCGACCTCATGTTCCCAGACGTAGCACAGAAAGCCCACGACGATGATGGCGAAGAGGACGCCGATCCAGGTCCAGTACCTTCGACTTCCGACCACCGCCTTCTCAATCATGAACATCAGGGGCACCTCACACGAGATAGTAGATTCTGGGATCGGTTCCAAGCTCGGGTTTCCGCCGGATGGTGAAACGGGTCCGGACGAGCTCCCGCACTTCGGATTTCGGATCCTGCAGGTTCCCAAACACCAACGCCTTCTCGCGGCACGCCTCGACGCAGGCGGGCAGCTTGCCCACGGCCAGCCGCTCCTCGCAGAAGTTGCACTTCTCCACGACCCCCAGGCTTCGCGTCGGGAAGTCCGGGTTCAGCGCCTTGATGTACTTCCGAGGGTCGAAGAAATTGAAGCTCCGGGCCCCATACGGACAGGCCACGATGCAGTACTTGCAGCCGATACACCGGTGCCAGTCCATCATGGTAATGCCATCCGGCCTCTTCCATGTTGCCTTGGTGGGGCAGACCCGCACGCAGGGCGGATTGTCGCAGTGGTTGCAGAGCACCAGAACTGGCTGCCCCTTGAAGACCTCCTCCGTGTAGGGGGTGGTCTGTCCTGGGAAGGCACCCTCGAAGGGTTCCTTCCAGATCCACTTGACCTCGTGCGCCCGCGTGGGGATCTGGGGCACGTTGTGGGCTTTATCACAGGCCGCCATGCAGTCGGTGCATCCCTGGTCCTTCAGGCACTTCCGCAGATCGATGACCATGGCCCAGCGCGTGGCTCCTGCGGCCCCCGCTTGGCTACCGCTGGCCAGCCGCGCCAGCGCGGCCGGACCGGCCACCGCGAGCGCCGTGAGACCCGCAGTCCCCAGGAACGTTCGTCGGTCGATGCTCATCCTGCGCTCCTTTGGACCAGCTTGGGATCGATGTGGCAGTCCCAGCAGTAGGGCTTGACCCCCGCATAGTCATGGCAGCGGTCGCAGAAGTCCGCCTTGCTGTTGTGACATTTCATACACGTCTGGGTCAGGCTCTTGTTGTAACTCTTGCCGTCAGGAGCCTTGTAGATTCTGTTGTCCTCCCGGACCACCTCGTCCCGCCAGTTGATCAAGAGATCCATGTGGGAGGTCCGCATGTACGCTGTGGACGCGACGCAGGCCTTCTCTGTCGTCGGCAGCTTCAACTCGGGTGGCTTGGCCGTGCTGCCGGCCGCCAGGTTGTACCATACGGGGAAGGTGATGACGGCAAGAAAGACGACGAGGCCGCCGAGGATCAGATTCCGGTCACGCATGGGCCGCCGCCTCCTTCATCTTGAGGGGAGTGCCGCGCAGGTCGGTGGGACGCTCTTTCTCGCCTTTCATGACCAGCGCATTTCCGACCAGCTCGTGCACGCCAGCCACGTCCACGCCGGGAACCCAGTACTCCAAGAGTGGGGGCAGCACCGCCTTGTCGATGGCGCAGATGCAGGCCAAGAGATTCACCCCGTGCTTGTCGCGCACGTATTTCACGGCGTTGGCCCGGGGGAAGCCGCCCCGCAATCGCATCTCGAGGTTTTCATCGGTCCCCAGACCCGACCCGCTGCCGCAGCAGAAGGTCTGCTCGCGAATGGTGTTCTCTGGCATGTCGTGGAACTGGTTGCAGACGTTCCGCAGGATGTAGCGCGGCTCTTCCAATAGACCCATCGCCCGGGACGGGTTGCACGAGTCGTGGAACGTCACGTTCCAGTGATCGTTCCGGCTGGGGTCCAGTTTCAGCTTCTTGTGGTAGATCAAATCTGCCGTGAACTCGCAGATGTGGATCATCTTGGTGGATCTGGCATTCTCGAACCGGGTCCCGGTGATCGGAGAGAGCGGCACCTCCAAGAAGTCGGCCGGCCCGTTCATGGTATCCATGTACTGGTGCAGCACCCGCCACATGTGGCCGCATTCCGCGCCGAGGATCCACTTCACCTTGAGCCGCTTGGCCTCCGCGTACATCTTGGCGTTCAGACGCTTGATCATCTCGTGGGAGTTGAACAGGCCGAAGTTCCCGCCCTCTGAGACGAAGGCGCTGAGCGTGTAATCCAGGCCGATCTCGTGCAGGATCATCAGGTAGCCCAGCAGGCTGTAGTAATGGGGCGTGCCGAAGTAGTCGGCGGAGGGCACCACCAGAAGAACCTCGGCTCCCTTCTTCATGATGGGGGCCTCCACGCGGACCCCGGTGATCTCTGCCAGCTCGTCCACGGCGAAGTCGATGCTGTCCTTGAACCCGTGGGGCTGCACGCCCAGGTGGTTGCCCGTGCGGAAGCAATTGGCCGCCGGCTCCAGGACCCAGTTGATGTTACACCCCACCAGATTGAGCAGTTCCCGGCCGATCATCGTCACCTCGGCCGTGTCGATGCCGTAGGGACAGAAGACCGAGCAGCGGCGGCATTCCGTGCACTGGTAGAAGTAGTAGAACCACTCCTTGAGGACATCCACGGTCAGCTCGCGCGCCGCGGCAAGATTGGGGAACAGCCGGCCGGCCGGCGTGAAATACCGTCGGTACACGGACCGGATCAGCTCGGCGCGCAGGACCGGCATGTTCTTGGGATCGCCCGAGCCGAGGTAGAAATGGCACTTGTCGGCGCAGGCCCCGCAGCGCACGCAGATGTCCATGAAGAGGCGGAACGAGCGGTACTTCTCGAGCCGCTCCCGCATGCCCTCCAGGATGATCTCTTTCCAGTTGGACGGCAGCTTCCAGTCCTCGTCGTGCGGCTGCCACTTGCGCGGATTGGGCAGGCCCAGGTACTCCAGGTTCTTGGCCAGCGCACTGTAGCAGAAGACCCCCTTGCGGAACTCCACCTTGGGGTCCCGCCAATCTTTCTGTGGTGGGCGGTAATCGATCTGGAGAAGCTGTTCGGGCTTGAGCGCCTGATCTGCCATGCGCTATTTCCTTTCGAGCGGTAAGCCGGCCGCTTCGATCTTGTCCCGGAACTCCTCTTCCCACTCCTCGTAGGTGTGGACTTTGACGGGGGCGTTCCAGGGGTTGATGTGGCGGACCATCCGATTGTTGTTGGCCAGATTCCTCGTGGGGCTGAGGAAGACCCCCGCCATGTGCATCAGCTTGCTGAAGGGGAAGTAGGCCACCAGGACACTCAACAGGAAAAGATGCATGAAGAGAAGCGGCGTCGCCTCTTTGGGGACGACGGGCGAGAAGGTCACGAGGCCCATGGCCAGTTGCTTCACGGCCATGGCGTCGATGCGGGTGAAGTACCGCATCAGGATGCCCGAGAGGACGAGGCCCAGAAGGAGAAAGAGGGGGAAATAGTCGGCGAAGAGGGACACGTAGCGGACCTGCGGGTCGCCGAGGCGCCGCCAGAGGAGATATCCCAGCCCCAGCACGATAATGACATCCGTCCCATACAGGACAGGCGCCCCGATCTGGAAGAAGCCGTCCAGCATCGCCAGCGCGTTGGTGAAGGCGGGAACAGGCTCCATGAAGAATCGCAGATGTCGCAGGAAGATGGTGAGAAACGACCAGTGGAAGGCCAGCGCCGCCAGCCAGAGGAACTTCTCTTCCCCATACACCAATCTGGATCGTGCGCGGAGATCCGCCCGCGTATTGCGGAACAGCGAGCGGAAGAGCAGGACTTCGAGGGTCATGCGCGCGATCACCCCAAGCGTGGTCCAGGGGCTTTCCAACCAGCCCGCCTTGATCCACGGCAGCGACTTCTGCTGCCCGCTGGTGGTGGTGATGCGGAAGGGGACGGGCGTCTGCGCCCAGAGGATCACCTGGTAGCAGAGGCCCCCCAGGAAGATCAGGATGGCCGCGTAGGGAACGATCACCCCGAACAGCAGACGCAGGCCGTCTATCTGTCCTCCCATATAGGCCAGTGCAGCCAGGATCACAGCCAGAACCAGCGACGAGAGTGCATTCATGAACCCTGACCTCACGTTCGTCCGCGCGCCGACGGTTGCCGGCCGGGTGGGCCGATTCAACCCTCCGCGCCGACGGACGATTCCGGTGCGTACATCCGTTCCAGCAGGGCCGTCCGACGCTTCGCCTCGTTTCCCTTGATCTCGTAGATCCGCTCGCGACACCGCATGAAGAGATCGAACGCCAGGAGGGTCATCTGATCGATGCGACCCTCCATGACCGCCAGATCATCCCCCTCGGGCGGCCGGTGCCTTTCCTCCCTCAGAGCATCCCGCATGACCTGCTTCAGCAGGAAGATGAATGCCACTGCTTGGCCGGCAGTGAAATCCTGGACAGCCCGGATCCGCACGATCTCGTCGAGAACGGATGTGACCGCGCCCGCATCCCGCCCAGAGACACACTGGTCAAAGAGCACCGGCAGTCCCTCGCGGAGGGCGCGGCCGACAGGATTGTGGAACGGATCTTTCTCCTGCAACAGAAAACGAGAGGCGTGCTCCGGGTAGCTCTGGAGTGTCCGCGCCAACCACTCCGCGACAATGGCGTGCCGCTTGGCTGCGAGCAACTGTGCCAGCGACTGATTCTTCCCGTTGCTCATTGATCTTCCCTGACACGCCGTCTCGGCCCGTTCGCCACAGCCAGGCGATACCCGGACCCGATTACACGCAGCCCGTCGGCTTCGGCAGGCCGGCAATCTTGCACGCGCCCTTGGCCGGTCCGGACGGAAACAGCTCGTAGATCTTCTGCAGGGGGAAGCCCGTCTCCTTGCACAGCTTGCGGATCATGGGGGCGATCTTGAACTCGAGGTAGTAGTTCCGCAGGTATTGCACAACCTTCCAGTGCTCCGGCGTCAGGTTGTCGATCCCTTCTTCTTGCTTTGCCAGGGCCTTGGCGACCTCTTCGTCCCAGAGCTCCGGGGTCTGGATGAATCCATCCTCGTCCAACTCAAATTCCTTGCCTGCCAACACAATGCTTGCCATCGCTTCTCCTCTTCAGACTGTGTGGGTTAACGAATGCTGCTCACGTTCTTGTGATGCCTTCGGATTGCGCCGGCTCCGGTAATGGACGGACCCGCCAACTCGGGAACCATCCCACCCTCGGAGGTCACCCAGGTGCCAGCCCGGGCGGATACCTGTCGCCGCTCGGCGTAAAGATGCGCCCGTTGAACTACCGCCTCGCCCCATTCGAGCGCGCCGGCTGCGTGAAAATGGCAGAACGAGGCAAGAACATTCTTGGTGGTGAGACCGTCGCGTTCCCCATCGAACCCGGTGCCGCGTCGCACGCGAAACGCCGTGGGAAACGCGCCGGCCTTGATGCCACGCGCAAAGGAATAACGGAATTCGTGTCCTCGCAGAATCGTCCCCTGGGCAAAGAACGGATTATCCCCGTCTACCTCCACCTCGGCATACCCATGTCCCCAGGGGCGCTTCCCCACTTCAAAGGTCACGGGAAAAACGCCGACCATCGGATGCGAAACCCCGCCCGTCACGATGGCCTCTCCAAGGTAGATCAGCCCGCCGCATTCGGCGATGACGGGAAGGCCCGCCTCGATCTCACGCCGCAACGCCCTGCGAAATGAGGCATTGGCCGCCAGGGCAGCCGCGTGCGTCTCCGGATAGCCGCCACCGATGTAGAGCGCAAACAAGGGGCGAAGTCCCTCATCCGTGAGAGCATTGAGCCAAACGATCTCGGCGCCCGATCGCTCCAGGGCTTCCAGATTCTCGGGGTAATAGAATGTAAAGGCGCTATCGCGCACGACCCCGATACGCACAGCGTGGCGTGTCGTTCCCGGCGTCCCCATTTCCTCTGTCCAGGTGAGGGGGGGTGCGCTTTCCGCCACCGCCCGCACCCGATCCACATCGACGTGGACCCCTACCGCCTCACAGGCCATGGAGATGGGCGAACTCACGGCAGGATGCTCTGCCGGTGTGAGCAGGCCCAGATGCCGTTCCGGAAACTCCAGTCCGGACAGGCGAGGGATGCATCCCAGGACGGGGAGCCGGCAGATCTGCTCCACGGCCGTCCGCACGGATCG
>Ga0233425_10010142_pt1 | contig 11598 bp, 10 predicted proteins | sample Watercolumn_Towu_2_FD_181712 | JGI IMG/M metagenome (GOLD analysis project Ga0233425, IMG submission 181712) | Freshwater microbial communities from Lake Towuti, South Sulawesi, Indonesia - Watercolumn_Towuti2014_140_MG | ecosystem: Environmental > Aquatic > Freshwater > Lake | place...
GCACCGATCCCCCTCCCCTTGATGGGGAGGGGCCAGGGGTGGGGTGAAGCGGCGAGCGGACGCTTAGGGTGAAACTGGAGTGTCGTCAGCAGCGGCAACGCCTGCAATTGTCCCCCCACCCCCAACCCCTCCCCACGAGGGGGAGGGGGTTGCACAGCATAGGCGTCCCGCTCGCACTCCCCCTTGACGCACCGATCCCCCTCCCCTTGATGGGGAGGGGCCAGGGGTGGGGTGAAGCGGCGAGCGGACGCTTAGGGTGAAACTGGAGTGTCGTCAGCAGCGGCAACGCCTGCAATTGTCCCCCCACCCCCAACCACTCCCCACGAGGGGGAGGGGGCGCGAGCGGGTCGCTCGGCTGTGACAGCATTGGGCAGGCGAGGCCTCACGTCTCGACGCCCGGCCGCACGGGCGGGTGGCCGAAGGGGCGGCGCGGCGGAGCGTAGGTCTCGCGCGCCGGCACCGAGACGATCTCGCGCTCGGGCCATCTCAGGGCCGTGAGCCTGCCCCCGAAGCAGCAGCCGGTATCGACGCAGAGCGTGTTGTTGACCCAATCGGCATCGGGCACGGGTGTGTGGCCGTAGACGACGGCAGTCTCGTGGCGATAGTCCGCGGCCCAATGATAGCGGACCGGCAGCCCGAGCTCGTCCATCTCGCCCGTGGTCTCGCCATAAAGACAGAATGAGCGGATCGCGGCGCTGTCGTGGCCCAGCATCGTCTCCCGGATGCCGGCGTGGGCGACGGCGAGCGCGCCGCCGTCGAGCCAGAGATAGATCGGCAGGCGGGATAAAAAGGCCCTCACGCGATCGCGAAACGCCGCGCTCTCGGCAAGGAACTGCTCGGCCGTCCGTTCCAACCCGTGCGCGAGAGCGACCTCGCGCCCCTCCAGCCAGCGCACGAATTTTACGTCATGGTTGCCCGGTACGGCAAAGGCCTGTCCGGCCTCAGCCATCGCGATCACGATGCGCATGACCTCGGGCGAGGCGGGCCCGCGGTCGACGAGATCGCCGACGAGGACGGCTCGGCGGCCGGGTGGCGGCTCGATGCGAAGGCGGCATGCGCCGTCCTCGCTTGATGCGACGATCTTGTACCCGAGACGCGTCAAGAGCTCGGAGAGCTCGTCCGCGCACCCGTGCACGTCGCCGACGATGTCGAAGGGGCCACGCTCGCCGCGCCGGTCGAACGTCTCCCGGGGCGCGAGGGGCTTCTTTGCGGTCTCGGAGGTCATGGGGCCCATTTGGCAGGCAGGTGCCGCATTGCCAACGAGGCCGATCAACGCGCCTCGATGTAGTCCTCGATCGAGCGTTTGGGCTCGGGAACGTCGGTCGAGAACTGCTCGAGATGCTCGAGCCCGCGCGGCACGGGGCCGCCATAGGCCCAGTCGAGGAGCTCGACGGTGTGGACGACCGGCACGTCGAGCCCGCTCTCGAGCTGCGTGATGCAGCCGATGTTGCCGGCCGCGACTACATCGGGCTTGGTGCTGCGGATGCTCTTCACCTTGCGCGCCTTGAGCTCGGCGGCGATCTCGGGTTGCAGGATATTGTAGGTCCCTGCCGAGCCGCAGCACAGGTGTCCATCGGGAATGGAGACCACGGAGAAGCCCGCCTGCTTCAGGAGCGCCATGGGCTCGGCGGTGATGCGCTGTCCGTGCTGGAGCGAGCAGGCAGAGTGATAGGCGACCCGCACCGACGACCAGCGCGCCGGCGGTCCGATCGAGACTTTGGTCATATACTCCGTGATGTCGTGCGCGAGAGCCGAGATCGTGGCGGCGCGATCCTTGTAGCCGGGGTCGAAGCGCAGCATGTGGCCATAGTCCTTGACGGTGGTGCCGCAGCCCGAGGCATTGATGATGATCGCGTCGACGTTGCCTCGCGCCATCTCTCTCGACCAGGCATCGATATTGCGGCGCGCCTGGCGGAGCGCGTCGCCTTCCCGCCCCAGGTGATGGGTGAGGGCGCCGCAGCACCCCGCGCCATTGGCGACGATCACGTCCACGCCGCGCCGTGCCAGGAGCCGGATCGTCGCGTCGTTGATGTCGGGTCTCAGGACCTGCTGGGCACACCCTGTCATGAGCGCGACCCGGCCCCGCTTCTCCGCCTTCGAGAGGGCGATCCCGGGCCCCTCGTACTTGGGTGGAACGGGCAGCCAGGCCGGCGCGAGCTCGACCATCGCGGCGAGCTCCTTGAGACCGAGACGGCGCATGAGGGACGTGAACGGGCGGCCGAAGCGGGCGGCCTTGACGGCGAGAAGGAAGCGGCGCGGGTAGGGGACGACGAAGGCCAGGAGCCGGCGCAATAGCCGCGTCTTGAGGTGGCGATGCGACTTCTCCTCGATCTCGGCGCGGGCGCCGTCGACGAGATGCATGTAGTCGACGCCCGACGGGCATGTCGTGGTGCAGGAGAGACACGAGAGGCACCGGTCGATGTGATGGCGCACCTCCGGGCTCGGCGCCTTGCCCTTCTCGTACATGTCCTTCATGAGATAGATGCGTCCGCGCGGGCTGTCGCGCTCGTCGCCGAGCACGACGTAGGTCGGGCAGACGGCGGTGCAGAGGCCGCAATGGACGCATCGGCGCAGGATGCGGTCGGCCTCCGCAACGCGCGGGTCCTTGAGCTGCTCGGAGGTGAAGGTCGTTTGCATCGTCTCGTAGTGTCCGTTGCGGCGGGCCAGCCGGGGCCGCCATTGGGCTCACAGGGTCGCGTACATTCGGCCGGGGTTCAGAATGCCGAGAGGATCGAACGCCGACTTGAGACCTTGGGTGAGGCGCTCCACGCCCGGGCTCATCGGCTGGAACACGTCGACCGAGCGGCGCACGCTCTCGTCGGCGCGCACCAGCGTCGCATGGCCTCCGAAGCTCGCGACTGCGCGGCGGATATCGGCTGCTCCTGCATCCGCCGTGGCCGGGGTCTCGATCCAGGCGAGGCCGCCGGACCAGTCGTAATAGGTCTCGACCGGCATGTGCCTGCGGATGGCGGCGACCAGCTTGGGTGCCATGCGCGGCGAAGCGGAGATGCGCCAGATCTGGTGACTGCCGAACGGGAATACCGAGAGCCGGCGAAGCTCGCCCCAGAGCCTCAGCGAGGACTCGAGATCGAGCTCGAGCGGCTCGCCATAGGCGGCGAGCGCCGATTTGAGGCGCTCCTTTCGATAGTGAATGGACTTGGTGAAATTCTCGAGCCGGAGCGCGGTCGCGGATTTGCGCTCGACGACGATCTCGTCGTTCCTGATGCGGGCCGCGAGGGCCTCGGTGAGGTGCGCCGTGCCGGAAATCTCGAACGGGGACCCCATCGCGGCACACATGAGCTCGGCCGCGATCTCGTCGGTATGCCCGAAATAGACGAGCGTCGCGACGTCGTCGGGCAGCGGCAGCACCTTGAACGTCGCCTCGGTCAGGATGGCGAGCGTGCCCCAGCTTCCCGTGAGACCGCGGGCGATGTCGTAGCCGGTGACGTTCTTCATCACGCGCCCGCCCGCCTTGAACGCTTCAGCCCTGCCGTTGATGGCGCGGATGCCGAGAATATGGTCGCGGGCACCTCCTGCGGAAATGCGGCGCGCTCCGGAGAAGTTGGTCGCGAACACGCCGCCGATGGTCTGCACGCCGGGTGCGCCGCCGAGCATCGGGCCGGGATCGACGGGCTCGAACGGCAGCATCTGGCTGCGCGAGGCGAGCTCGACCTCGATCTGGGAGACCGGCGTTCCGGCGCGTGCCGACATGACGAGCTCGGTCGGCTCGTAGAGCGTGATGCCGCGCAGGCCGGCCGTGGTCAGCACGCCGGCAGCGGTTGCAGGCCGTCCCGCTCCGCGTTTTGAGCCGGCGCCCACGACCTCGATGCTGATCTGCCGCTCATGGAGCGCGCCCATCATGCTCTGCAGCTCCCATTCGGTGGCCGGGCGCAGGACGTCGCTCAACGATCGATCCTCCTCAGGCGGCCTGGCTGCTATCGGCGCCGTGCGGATCGGCCGGCGTCTCTGCGAGAAGGGCGCGCGCGTCGAGCGGAAACACCTTGGCGGAATTGAGCAGCCACACGGGGTCGAAGACAGACTTGATGCGCATCTGCACGGCAAGATCGGTGTCGTCGTACTGGATGCGCATGAGGTCCCTTTTCTCGATTCCGACGCCATGCTCGCCGGTGAGGCAGCCGCCGACCGCGACGCAGAGCTTCAGGATCTCGGCGCCGGCCGCTTCCGCCTTCTCGATCTCTCCCGGCGCGTTGGCGTCGTACATGACGAGAGGGTGCAGATTGCCGTCGCCGGCGTGGAAGATGTTTGCGACGGAAAGCCCGTGACGGGCGCAGATCTCCGAGATCTGCTCCAAGACGTAGGCGAGGCTTGCGAGCGGTATGGTGCCGTCCATGCAATAGTAGTCGGCGCGCCGGCCGATGGCGCCGAACGCGGACTTGCGCCCTCTCCAGATGCGCTCGGCCTGCTCGGGGCCCGAGGCCACGATGATCGACTTGGGCTTCAGCTCGTCGGCAATGCCGGCGATGTAAGCGAGCCTGTCGTTGATCTCCTCCTCGGAGCCTTCCACCTCGATGATGAGAAGGGCCTCGACGTCCAACGGATAGCCAGCCTTGGCGAACGCCTCGCACACCTCGATGGCCGGCTTGTCCATGAACTCTATGGCGACGGGGATGATGCCCGAGGCGATGATGCGCGCGACACAGATCGCTGCCTTTGCCGCCGATTCGAAGCCGAGCAGCATCGGGCGTGCGCCCTCGGCCGACCTCAGAATGCGCACCGTGGCCTCGGTCACGATGCCGAACTGCCCTTCGGAGCCGATCACGAGACCCAGAAGATCGTAACCCTCGGCCTCGAGATGCGGGCCGCCGATATCGATGATCTCGCCATCCATCAGCACGATGCGCAGGCCGAGCACGTTGTTGGTGGTGACGCCGTACTTGAGGCAGTGGGCGCCTCCCGAGTTCATGGCCAGGTTCCCGGCGAGCGTGCAGGCGAGCTGGCTCGACGGGTCGGGCGCATAGAAGAAGCCGTGGGCGCCGGCGGCTGCCGAAATGGCGAGATTGGTGATGCCGGCCTCGACCCGGGCCGTCCGGGCGTCGTAGTCGATCTCGAGGATCCGGTTCATTCTCGAGACGCCGACGACGATCGCGTCCTCGGCCGGCAGCGCCCCGCCGCAGAGCGATGTTCCAGCCCCGCGCGGGATCACCTTGATGCCGTGGGTGCTCGCATATTTGAGGACTTTCGAGACGTCCTCGGTCGTCGCCGGCAGCACCACGGCCAGCGGCAGCCTGCGGTAGGCGGTCAGCGCATCGGTCTCGTAGGCGCGCCGTCCATCCTCGTCGGCGATGACGGCGGCCGGACCGACGAGGGCCGCCAGGTCCCGCACGACCTCGTCCCGGCGCGAGATCACGGACTGGTCCGGATTTGGAAGCTCGATCAGAGACATATAGGTCGGTTCTCCGCTTCGGCGAACGCGCTTCAACTGGTTAGCCTGGAGCGTGTACCGGTTACGTGCCGGTTAAGAGCATTGGCCCGGCTGCCGTCCGGCCGCAAGAGGCTTGCTTGGTGCAGGGCGGCGGCGCCCTATTTTCAACGATTTGGAAAATGAGTAGTCCATACAGAAAGCTTCGCAGCCACGAAGCCGTCTCCTAAGTGTCAGATCAACGGATCGTTGAAGGACCTTGGTCGAAGCAGAGAAGTCGAGAGCCGGGGCCAAACAGGGAGAGAGCCGTGACGACTATTAGTGATTTCGATATTTTTGCCCGCGTTGCGCGGACTGGAAACATGTCGGCTGCGGGCCGCGAGATGGGCCTGTCTCCGGCCGTCGTCTCGAAGCGGATCAGCCTTCTTGAGGAGCGTCTCGGCGCCCGGCTTTTTCAGCGCACGACCCGCCAGCTCACGTTGACCGAGACGGGTGAGGGCTACTTCAAGCGTGTGGTCGACATCCTGAGCCTCGTCGAGGAGGCCGAGGATTTCGTCTCCCGCCGCAACACCAAGCCGCGCGGCGGTCTCAAGATCACGGCACCGACAACATTCAGCCGGCTGCATGTTTCGCCCCATCTGCCGAAGTTCATCGAGCGCTTTCCCGATATCCAGATCGATATGCATCTGACGGATAACTACGTCGACATCATTCGTGAGGGCTTCGACCTCGCCATCCGCATCGGAGAGCTGCAGGACTCCTCTCTCGTTGCGCGCAAGCTGTCACCCGACAGGCGGGTGATCTGTGCCGCGCCGTCCTATCTCGAGAAGGCAGGCATGCCGAATACGCTCGCCGATCTCGACGACCACAACTGCCTGTCGGCCGGTGCGCAGGACGTATGGCGGCTCGAGGGCCCGGAAGGTCAGCGTCAGGTGCGCGTCAAGGGTAACCTGCGCTCGAACTCGGCCGAGCTCATCCGCGAGGCGCTGATTTCCGGTCTCGGTCTCGGTCTGCGCAGCGTCTGGGAGATCGGGCCTGAGCTCACGAGCGGCCAGTTGAAGACTGTGCTGCCCCAGTACACGGGCTCGTCCAAGGTGGCGATCTACGCGGTCTATCCGTGCCGTGAGTTCATGCCGGCCAAGGTCAACGCCTTCATCGAGTTCCTGGCCGAGCACTTCAGCCTAGATCCCTACTGGGAGAAGGGGCTCGCGGCTCAGCGTGCCAAGCCCGCGTCGACCAAACCGGCACAAAAGCACGCGGCATCGAACCGCAAATCGGCGCAGGGCGCGAACGCCTGAAAGAACGGTGCAAAGGGGACCCCATCGCGACGGGGTCATCCACACGCACCGCTGCCGGCGACGGTGTCCCCTTTACCCGGGTCTTGACGCCGCCGGTATCCCCCGCGACCTTGTGGGAAAGCGGGTTCGGGGAGCACCTTCCGATATGGCGACGACGTCCGCCGGCCGGCCGCGGGCAGGCCTATTCGTGACTTGCCTTGCGGATCTCTTGCGCCCATCCGTGGGGTTCGCTGCGGCATCTCTCATCGAGGCTGCGGGTTGCGAGGTGGTCGTGCCCGGCTCGCAGACATGCTGCGGGCAGCCCGCTTACAACGCCGGCGAGATCGAAAAATCGCGAGCGATCGCAAAGACGGCGATCTCGGCCTTCGAGACGTGCGACTACGTGGTGGCCCCGTCCGGCTCCTGCGCGGCGATGCTGAAGCGGCACGTGGCCCGGCTCCTCTCCGATGACCCTCGGCTTGCAGGGGCTGCCCTGTCGTTCGCCGGTCGCGTCCACGAGCTGACCTCGTTCCTGGTCAACGTGCGCGGTATGACGAAGGCACCGGGACGCTTCAAGGGGCGCGTCGCCTATCACGACGCGTGCTCGGCGAAGCGCGAGCTCGGCATCGAGAGGGAGCCGCGCCTGCTCCTCGCCTCCATTCACGGCCTCGAGCTGGTCGAGCCCGATCGGGCCGAGGAGTGCTGCGGATTCGGCGGCCTCTTCTCCATCGAGTACGCGGACATATCGAGTGCGCTCGCCGTCAGGAAGGCCGGCGCAATCCGTGAGTGCGCGCCCGATCTCGTCGTGGGACCTGACCTCGGCTGTCTCATGAGCATTGCCGGCACTCTGTCGCGTCAGGGCGTTGAATTGGCCTGCCGTCACGTGGCCGAGGTGCTGGCAGGAGAGCTCACCGCGCCACCGATCGGTCAAACAACGGGCCTCGGATAATCCGGGCTCTTCGCGACCCAACGCGCCGTTAACAGGCCAATGATGGCTGAAGCTCTGCCAGATCAGGGTTGCTTAAGGGATGACACCGCATAATCGCTCTCTCTTTTCTGGAGATTTTGCGGCGGCGCGCGGAGACCGGAACATGGGTCTGAGGTTCAAGCTCCTTTCAATCCTGTTTCTGATCGCCCTGCTTGTCGCGCAGGGCGGGTCCTACCGGCCGTTCGGCAATGTCGCCGACGTTTTCATTGCGCTTTTCTTTCTGCTCGTCTTGTGTGCGATCGCCCTGTGGCCCAATTCGTCTCGCGCGGATCGCGTCGACCGGGTCATGAGCGGCGAATCGTGGGCCGATCGCATCGAGTTCGAGAAATCGCCCGATCGCGACCGGGGCTGAGCGCAGGCTCGGACTTGCCTGTTTTTGCGGCATTATCCACTTCGGTCTCGAATCTTACCGGGATTTAAGGCGGTGGCGGCATTCCCATGGCTGTAAGATGCCTGCCGGTGCCGACTGACGGAACGCAATGCCGATCCGGAACGTATCTCTCTTGATGAGAGGGTGATCGGCTGCACCCAGGCGCTGGGTGCCGTGTTTTGAGCCTCGAAGCGGGAACGGATCGTTTCGGCTAGAGGACGGGCTCGAGGAAAGGAGCGCGGCCCAGCCTCCAAGGCTGTGGCGCGAGGACGGAGATGACGACCAAGGCGCTTCCCACATTGGCCGGCGGCTCGATGGGCCTGTCGCGCTATCTCGAGGAGATCCGCAAGTTTCCGATGCTCGAGCCGGGCGAGGAGTACATGCTCGCCAAGCGCTGGCAGGAGCACGGCGATTCGGAGGCCGCTCACAAGCTCATCACCTCTCACTTGCGGCTCGTCGCGCGCATCGCCATGGGCTACCGCGGCTATGGTCTTCCGATTGCGGAGGTGATCTCGGAAGGCAACGTCGGCCTGATGCAGGCAGTGAAGCGGTTCGAGCCCGATCGCGGGTTCCGCCTGGCCACCTACGCCATGTGGTGGATCCGCGCCTCGATCCAGGAATACATCCTGCGCTCGTGGAGCCTCGTGAAGATGGGCACGACGGCCGCGCAGAAGAAGCTCTTCTTCAATCTGCGCCGCGCCAAGAGCCAGGTGCAGGCGCTCGAGGAAGGCGACTTGAGGCCCGAGCACGTCAAGGTCATCGCCCGGAAGCTCGGCGTGCCCGAGGACGAGGTCGTCGCCATGAACCGGCGCCTCGGCGGCGACGCCTCGCTCAATGCGCCGGTGCGTGCGGAAGCGGATTCGGGCGAGTGGCAGGACTGGCTGGTGGACGAGACGCCGGGCCAGGAGGAACGCCTCGTCGAGAGCGAGGAGCGCGAACGGCGCCGCAGCTATCTCGCGCACGCGCTTGCGACGCTGAGCGAGCGCGAGCGACGCATCTTCGAGGCGCGCCGTCTCGCCGAGGAGCCCGTAACGCTCGAGGACCTGTCGACGGAGTTCAACGTCAGTCGCGAGCGCATCCGCCAGATCGAGGTTCGCGCCTTCGAGAAGGTGCAGAAGGCTGTTCAGGAGAAGGCCCGCGCCACCGAAGGCGCGGCGGAATAGGGCCGTCGCGCCGGGCGCACATGCAACGCCAAATTCTTCGCCGCTGTGACGCCGGAACGTCGCACGAATCACTTAGAGTCAAGGGGCGTGAGGGGAGTTTTCCCCTCACCTGACGGCCGCCGGCGCCATCTGCTCCGGCCCCGTCCCGGGGGGTGCGCGTCAGAGAGGCGAGGGACCCAAGTCCTTTGATGGCTCTGAGCCAGATTGTCGATCTCGCTGGCGGTTCATGCCAGCTCCGCGCGTGGCGGCCGTGGACGGCGCCGCCCCAGGGAGCGCGGAGCCGGCGCCACGGTCCACCTCCTCAAACGAGCCGTCCGAACCTGCCAGGTCTCATCCTCGATCGCCGTGGCTGCCGTCGCGTCGCCGGGTCCGTCCCGGCTCCGGCGCGCGTGTGTCGTGGCCCGCGCCTTGAGGATGGATGCTCCGGTCGGCGACCGTGCTTCGGATCTGGCTCGACCTCGCAAGATGGAGTGCCCAATGCTGAAGCACCTTCGTCCAAGACCGCTCCCATGTCAGGATCCAGGCCAGGACCCAGGCCAGGGCCCAGGGAGCACGTCGACCCGCCACCTGCTTCGGCCCGATACCGGCTGGCTTTACGAGCTCCTCTGGCGTCTCAAACCTTTGCACCCTCCAAGTAGCGTCTAGACCCGCTTCGGCCGCGAAGGGTGCGATCCTCCTCGAGGCCACGACAAGAAGAAAGGCCGGCTCCCGCGAGCCGGCCTTTTTGATTGAGCGCGACTGATGCCGAGAATGTAGGTTGGGTTAGGCGCGAAGCGCTGTAACCCAACATGTCTCCATGCGGCACGGAAGTCGTTGGGTTACACGCGGGCGCATCGTCACCCTTCAACCGGACCGGCTCGGGCCGCGCTAGAGCATTTTCCACGTAGGTTGGGTCAAGGCCCGCTACTTCAGCGGGCCGCGACCCAACAACTTTGTGCCCGCCGTGAGATGTTGGGTCGCGCTGCGCTTGACCCAACCTACACCCTGCGACGGCGGCGAGCGGCCAGCGGCGCCGCGTGCCGCCGAGGAGCTCGCGCACGTCGCGGGCGAGCCCCGCCATGTCGTTGCGGAAGCCGTTGGTGGTCAGCGTCGCGATCTGATGATCGACGATCGGCTTCAGGTCGTCGGGGAGCTCGGCACGCTTAGGGAGGCTCGCGCCGCCGACGAGCACGGGGATCAGAGGAAGGTCGCGCGCCAGGGCCCGGGCGATCTCGAGATGGACCCAGTCCTCGGGGTCGTCGATGCGTCGCGCTCCCGCGTCGTTCTTGGCCGTGAGCCAGGTGGGCCCGATGACGACGAGCATCACCTTGCTCTGGGTGAGCCGCTCCTCCAGCACCTTGGGGAACTTCTGCCCGGCCCGCATGCGGTCGATGTCGAGGAAAACGTTGTCCGAGCCGAACTCGCGCTCGAGATATTGCGCGATCGACAACGCGTGCGCCGCACTGTCGTCCCGCCTGTAATTCACAAAAATCCTGCCGGTCATGCGCAAGAGCCCCCGGTGCCGCCCGTTACTTGACGGAAGACTAGCCGAGTTCCGGGCGGGGAGCCACTGCCGCACTCCGCGGGGTCCCCACCGTCATCGCCGCGAAGGCGGCGACCTGTCCCAGCCGCTGAACAACAGCGCTCTGCGGTGGTCTGGACAGACCCCCGCCTTCGCGGGGGTGACGGTGTGTGTGGCGGGTGTGGAGTGCTGTAACGTCGGGTGAGCAGCATGCACGCTTTCCGTAATAGAAGCTCCGCCACCTCCACTCCTTGACGTCATCGCCGCGAAGGCGGCGACCCGTCCTGGCCGATGTGCTATCGCTGAAGGCGATATGAAAGTTCCATGCGTCTACATTCTGGCGAAGAAACCTTATGGCACGCTGTACACAGGCGTGACGAGTAACCTTCATGACCGCATGGCGAAGCACGCGCAGGGGCTCGTCGAGGGCTTTACGAAGAGGTACGGCATCAAGCAGCTCGTTTACTACGAGATGCACGAGAGCATGGAGTCTGCGATCCGGCGCGAGAAGCGCTTGAAAGGCTGGAACCGGCCATGGAAATACCGGCTGATCGAGCAAATGAACCCGGAGTGGCGCAACCTGTTCGACGAAACGACCGGCGAGATCGCATTCGGACCGGCGGACCAAGAACGTCTCTTCAACACGCCCATTACTGAGGGCGAGGCATCCTTCGTCGAGTTGGACAGGCCCCCGCCTTCGCGGGGGTGACGGTGTGTGTGGCGGGTGCGGAGTGCTGTAACGTCGGGTGAGCAGCCTGCACACTTTCAGTACTGCAAGCTCCGCCCTCTCTTCACCGTCATCGCCGCGAAGGCGGCGACCCGTCCGAGCCGCTGAACAACAGCGCTCTGCGGTGGTCTGGACAGGCCCCCGCCTTCGCGGGGGTGACGGTGTGTGTGGCGGGTGCGGAGTGCTGAGGCA
>Ga0233425_10010143_pt1 | contig 11598 bp, 8 predicted proteins | sample Watercolumn_Towu_2_FD_181712 | JGI IMG/M metagenome (GOLD analysis project Ga0233425, IMG submission 181712) | Freshwater microbial communities from Lake Towuti, South Sulawesi, Indonesia - Watercolumn_Towuti2014_140_MG | ecosystem: Environmental > Aquatic > Freshwater > Lake | place: Indonesia...
CCTGGCCAACACAACGCCCCAGGCTTTCCCTTTGCCGAAGCAAAAAGAGGGACAAGCAAAGCCGAAAGAACCGCCGAGGGAGTTCTTTGCCCCCGATGAAATCCGGGATCAATAAAAAAGCCCCAGGATCGCCAGTTGGGTGATCCGGGGGCTATTTGGAGGAAAAAAAATCCTTACAATTACATCATTATCAAAGAAAAAGTTGTTTCAGCTTTGCTTTATCTTCCTTTAATTCTTCCGGTGGTCCCTCGAAGGCCACCTTGCCGAGCTTAAGCGAGTAGACCCGATGGCAGATTTCCAGGACCTCCCGGACTTTTTGTTCCACGATAAAAATACTCACTCCCGCCTCGCGACTTATCTCGGTAATTTTTTCGAAAACATCCCCGACAAGATTTGGAGACAGACCCAGGGAGGGTTCGTCAAGCATGAGGAGCTTGGGTTTGGGGATGAGAACACGGGCCAAAGCCACCATCTGTTGTTCTCCACCGGAAAGCTTCCCGGCATCCTTTCGAAGGTGATCTTTCAACGCCGGAAAGAACTCCAAAACCTCTTCAATTCGAACACTTGCTTCTTTTTTAGGAAGTTGAAATCCGCCGATCTCCAGATTTTCCATAACCGTTAAATCTGAAAAAACCCGGTTCCCCTGGGGGGAGAAGGTAATGCCTCTGGCGACATTCTGGGCCGGGGTTGCCCCATTGATCGGCATTCCTTCATACCGTATCTCACCATTCCAGGTAGGAATCAAACCACAAACGGCCTTTAAGACCGTGGACTTTCCGGCCCCGTTAGGTCCAATAAGGGCAACGATTTCTCCCTTCCGCACCTCCACAGACAATCCAAAAAGGATCTGCTTCTTCCCATACCCAGTTTCCAGTTCCCTGATCTCAAGTATTCTCATTCTCAGTCTATATATGCCTCGATTACCCTGGGATCATTCCGAACCTCCTCCGGCGTTCCCTCACATATCTTTTTCCCGGCGTCCATAAAGATGACTCGGTCGCAAACCTGCATAATGGCATCAAGATTATGCTCGATCATGATTACCGATTTTCCTTTGGAGGGTAATTCCTTAATAATTCCTAAAATCTTCTCGATCATTTCCGGCGCAATCCCGGCGACAGGTTCATCTAAAAGAAGCAGCCTAGGTTCTAAGGCAAGACAGCAGGCGATAGTAAGCAATTTTTGTTGCCCGTAAGAAAGATCGCCTGCGAGGTCATAACGTTTGTCCGAGAGACCAACAACTTCTAAAAGCTCTTTAACTTTCTCCTCTTCTACTTTCGAATCTCGACGTTCAAAGGCCTTAATGATCGAACGGATAACTCTACCTTCGCTAAGAGCAAGGAGAATATTCTCTTCCACTGAAAGCCCTTTTATGATTCTCAGATTTTGAAAGGTCCTGCCGATTCCAGACAATGCGATTTTAAAGGGAGATAATCCAGTTAGAGGTCTGTTTTGAAAGTTGACCGTGCCGTTCTCCGGGTTGAGAAACCCCGTTATTACATTAAATAGAGTGGTCTTGCCGGCACCATTTGGTCCTATCAAACCGGTAATCGACCCTAAAGATATCGAAAAAGAGACATCCTTTATCGCAAAGACACCATCGAAACGTTTCGAAATTTCTAACAATTCAAGCATTCGCCTATTGCTTTGCCTTTTTATTTGATTCTCCAAAGCTGTATTCCCCAAAAAGGCCTTGGGGTCTAAACATCATAAAGATAACGAGAAGAAGACCGTAAAAAATTTGGCGCATGTTCGCAGCTATTGAATTTGGCATGTCGATAAACCGGAGAAATTCAGGAATAAATATTAGGAGTGCTGCGCCTGCGATAGAGCCACTCAACTTTCCTGCACCTCCAATGATGACAATAGAAAGCATGAAGATTGACTCTATGATTGTGAAACTTGTCGGGTCGATGAAACTTATATAATAGGCATATAGGCTCCCACCTACAGAGGCTATTGTTGCTCCGATAACAAATACCGTGATCTTATATTTTATCACATCTTTACCCATAGAAATGGCAAATATCTCATCTTCCCTGATCGCTTTTAATACCCGTCCGAAAGAAGAGTCAGCTATTTGGTTCAACATCAGATAGATAGGCATGACAAATGAAGCAACAAAAAAAAGAAACATTAGATGGGAAGAAATAGTTATCCCTAAAATTATGGGCCGAGGTATACCGGGAAGTCCGAGCGGGCCACCTGTGAAAGAGACCCAGTTGTTCATAATGCTGAAAATAATTATTTGAAAAGCAAATGTAGTTATAACAAAAAAGTCGTCAAAAGTCCTAAGCGACGGCCAAGCCATCAGAAAAGCTATAATTCCTGAGGCTAAGATTCCGGCGAAGATGTTAACCCAAAAAGGAAGTCCGGCTTTTAAAGATAGCAGGGCGGTAGTATATGCACCTATGCCGTAGAACGCCGCATGGGCAACAGATATAAGTCCTGTATATCCTGCAAGCAGGTTTAAGGACATTGCTACAATTGAATAGATGCCTATCACTATTAAAATGTGAAAGAAATAATCCATCAGATTTCCACTTTTGTTATTTTTTTTCCGAAAAAACCATAGGGCCTGAAAAGAAGGAAAAAAAGTAGAATGATAAACGCTATAGCGTCCTGCCATTGTGAAGGTATCTTCCATACACCGAAATTTTGAGCGAAGGCGATGAGAAAACTACCTAAAACTGCCCCGTAGATATTCCCAATTCCTCCGATAATAGCGGCCACAACCCCTATCATTAGGGCATTCATTCCCATTGTGGGCGTCATACCAATATCTAATGAGGTTAGGAGTCCCGAATTTCCGGCTAAGATGGAACCGAATATAAATGAAAAAAGGATTGTTTGATCAACGTTGATTCCGGTTACGATAGCAAGATTCGGGTCAGATGCAATTGCCCGCATTTCTTTACCCAGTTGTGTTAGTTTCATCAGGCACCAAGTAACTACAACAAAACAAAAACTTATTACTATACTGCTTATCTGGATTTGTGTTATTCTAGCCCCAAATACAAAAAAACCTTCATTAACTGGCCAAGGCTGAAGTGTCTTCATATCATCACCAAATCCCATAGATATTACATTCTGTAAAATAATGTAAACGCCAAAAGAAGATAAAAGAAGTACGAGCGAAGTTGCATCTTGTTGCCGCATGGGTTTATAAACAACAAGTTCAATTGATATTCCCAAGAGACCGGAAAAAATTAGGGCAATCGGAACAGCTATATAAAAAGGAGAATCGAGAGTTTTAAAAAATAAATATGTTAAATATGGGCATAACGTAAAAATTGCAGCGAGCGCAAAGTGAAAGAATCTTGTGGTCGAATAGATAAGTGTGAAACCAATTGCTATAAGAGAGTAAACCGAACCAGAAATAATCGAGTTGAGAAAAAATTGATTAAACATAAGTATCTTTGCCGTGAGGCACTTAATTACTACACCATTCGGAATATGGTAGGAGAGTAATTGGACCATCAGCGCTGACTACAATAACGGCTCCTTTCTCTCGTGAATATGGTGTTAGAGAGTCCTTTATAATAATAGATAAGGCAGCAGCTGAGTGATGCCTAGAACCCCTACCAATCAGTTTTTTTAATTGGTCCTTAGTAATTTCAACCCCCGGCTCTGGTCTTAAAGAAAATCTAAAAGAAGCTTCAAATAAAGATTGTCCTTTTTTAACTATTCTTGATCCCCCGTCCATTCTTAAAGCTGCACGTAAAGTATCTCTATTAAAACTAAGGAGATTCGCCTCTCTTCTCCATCGCTGTTCCCATGTATTAATATCCATTGGGTAGAAATATTTTTTCAATTCATCTAATCCGTCATGATTAAACGAGTTTAAAGCAATCAACGCACCCTCCCCCGGGGTTGACGCTATAGTCATGAGGACATCCTTAACAAGTTTTTTTACCACAGGAGTTTGGTCAATTAGAAATTTACTTATAAAATCTTCTATCTCATCGTCATCTTTAACTAGATCTTTTAATTCATTTCTTTGTGTATTCCATTTGAGAAACGGGACAACTTTATTTCTGTGTCCTCTTAATACGGTTATTTCTGTACCTTTGACCTGTACAATGAAGTCAAATTTAGTCCAATTTTTTGTAACTCCCCATTCAGAATTATAAAAAAATGGATAGTCAATTAAACCTTTATTACTTCCACTTTCTAAAACTTTTACTATTTGACCCCATTTCAATCCTTTATTTTCCCATGTTTGAGTGCGATCGAAGAAAGCAACAACTCTAGGAATTTGCAATATCGAATAGTTAGCTTTGATCATTTTTGCAGTTTTCTCTGGTTCCCATTGAACATTTTCATTTATCTCTGGTACAAAAAATTCTGCATCCGAAATTGTATCACTAAATGCATTCCATGCATGGGAGCTCGAAATAAGGAAAGTAAAAGACAATGGTGCATTCTCATGCACCTCTCCCGTAAGGTATGAGCATGTCTCTAAAACCAAACAAAGAGCGTATAATCCCATATTTTTATTATTTATTTCAACTGATTGATCTTTACGAACTTTTAAAAGAAACTTATTATTTTTAAGAAATTTCAGATCTGCAGATAAATCATTTACCTTCAATCTAGTTAAGGCTCCAACAATTCTTTGAGATACTGATTCTAAATTTCGCTCTTTCTCGTAAAGACTTTCATTTGAACCATAAATTCTTTCGGTAACAGCCTTAAATTCGTCATGAATTTTTTTTAATTCATAAGGGTTATTTTGTAAAAGTTTTTTAAATGATGGTTCATCAGTAGGACCATTCCCAACAATTACCCACGTTATCTCCAAGTCGTCTATTTCTTTGCCACTTGCATAGTTAAAAAGAAAACTTTTACTTTTTGGAAGAATCATAAACAAATCAAAAAGGGAAGTTATCAAAAATCTTAGTTTATCAGCCTTTGTTATTGATAAGCCTTTCCGTCCTATTTCCATTCGGTTAAATAGCGGTGACAAATTTTTCATTATTTGGTTTGCATTATAAGACCTAAAAAAAATTTTATCAAAAATTTGATTTATCCAAGTATCTTTCCGCTTTTCTAAATCGAATAAATTCTGTATTTCCGATGAAATTTTGACTGCACTATCTGCTATAATATGGTGAATAGATATGGATTCTTCGTTCCTTTTTTCAATTAGCTTCATTATTGAAAAAAAGCACTTCTGGGCAATTTTCATCTTAATAGACCTTAATTGATTATGTATCTCTGTTTCTTGTTCTAAGTTCAATTCAGAACCAAGTAATTGTGCAACTTCAATATCGACATAAAGTATTTTTTCAGTATAATTAAAATAATTAAGACTTTTATCTTTGTTAAATGTTATCATAATTGTCAGAGGCTTATTTCCTTTTAGCTCACTAAAAAAATTCTTTCTTCCAAATAAATGACCGTGCACAGCTTCTACTAATTGCCAATATGGAGAGGAAAGCACCAGTGTTGGGTTAGAGATTTGTTTTGCAAAACCCAGATACTCTTTCATTTCATTAACCATGTCTTGATTCATAAAATATTTAGCCAAACGCGCATTTGGTAGTCTTGATGACTTTAATGCAAAGAGACACAATTTTGGTTCGAGAATAGCTGCAGCATCTTCAAACTTTTTCTTAAAAAATCTCTCTGTTATTGGGGACATCAGATTATCCCAAATATTATTTATTTTTTTATTATCTACAAGCAAATCTCCATTATACAGAAAATAATCTGGGATTATTCTTGCGGGTAAAGCTGAAGAAAAGAAGGAACTTCCCCATCGGATAATTTGATCCTCCCATTTAAATCCCAAATCTTTGAAAATAAAATAGAAAAACTCACCGTTTTCAATGTTAAAAGCTAAATCTTCGATGAATGAAAAAAATTTTTTAAATTGTACATAATTATTTTTTATGAATTGTTCCTCGTATTTTGTCATATAGCCCCCGGTGGTGTTCATTTCATCAAAAGCTTATAACTTTTTCCTTCAACTACATAAAGCTGGTATTTTTTTGATAATACATTCCCGTTGTCATCCCATTTAATGAGGCCTGTTGCTCCGTTAAAACCATCGCTCATTCCATCCAATACATTTTTGATGGCCTCACCTGTCACAGCACCTTTTCTTATAGCCTCAATCACAACCATAATTGCATCTCTAGCAGCAGCGGCATTAATATCCGCTTCTGTTCCAAACCGTTCCTTATACATATCACTAAATTTTTTAAAAATTTCATTTTCTGGTTTTGCTGGCAGAGCGAAAATTACTCCTTGAGAAAGATCGGCTGCTTCATTATAAATCGCTTTATTGCTGAAGTTATCACCACCATAGAGTTTAACCTTAATCCCTAATTCTTTGACTTGCTTTAGAGCTGGTATTGTTTCCGTAGGATGTAAAATTATTAAAAGAGCTTCCGGATTGGAACTCTTAATTTTCTGAAGTTGAGAGCGTAAATCAATTTGTCCTGGATTACAAGATTCCATGGCAACAACAGTCTTATTATTTAACAAAAAAAATTCTTTAAATTTCATAGAAAGTCCTTGTCCCCATGAATCGTTCAGATAGAGAACTGCAACTCTCGAGATCCCTGCACCACTTATAGCATCGGCTAAAATTTTCCCTTGAAATGAACTCGCAGGACTTATACGAAAGAAATATGGTCTAGCTTGAATTAATTGATCTCCATCAGCTAAAGGAGGCAGCAAAACAACTTTATTCTTATTACATAATGGCGCTAATGCCAGGGCCTCACTAGTTGAAGCAGGCATAATTACAGACACACCATTTGTAGAAAGCTCTTGTTGAAAAATAGTTACAATCTCTTTCGGTGAGAGTTTGGAATCTTGAAATATAACATTAAATTTCTTCCTAATTGGATCTTTAGCCAACTCATCAAGTCCAATCTCAATTCCTTCCTTGATTACCTTTCCATAGCTTGCCGCATCTCCAGTAAAAGGAACAGCCACCAGGACATTCATCTTCGCGTCTTTTTTTTCGCAGGCCGTTAAAATGAAAATAACAAAAAATGAATAGAAAATTATTGCCCTAAATAATTTCATATAGCTCTCCTAAAATTTTTTAATGTATTGTTTGTCATTTCCAATAAATTTATTTACCGCTTTAAATTTATTATCAAACTCTCGGGTATCCTCATGATAAAAAGCGGAAAACATAACCGGATTTTCTTTAATCAGAATCTTCTCATCGGCAGTTAGTGGTGATAGATATGGGGGATAAATAAATCCCGAAATTCGTTCCTCGTCAAAAATAAGTCTATTTTTAAGGTCGTTTAAAATTCGTGTGCCCGATAGAGGCGCCAGTTGATATATATTCACAAATACATTTTCAAAGTTCAAAATTTCATCTATCAGTTCAAGTTTTTCCTTAAATTGGGTTAAATTCTCATTTGGGAATCCCCAGATAATACTTCCAGTAATATTCATAAATTTAGACGCATAACGGATTCGTTCGAGAATGGCATCTTTATTAAAAATTTTACTTCCATTATTAGATTTCATCCCGTCATCCGGTTCGATACCAGTATAAACTCCACGGCAACCCGATTTGACCATTAAATCTATTGTCGATATATCCATATCAATAATCCGGTGATAACATGACCATGCTATATTTGGATATCTTGCTGAGAATTTATTTATAAACTGTAAAAAGCGTTTCTTGCTTAAACCAAAATTGTCATCCAAAATATGAATAAAATCAAACCCTCTTTGATATATATGATTATTTATTTCTTCAAAAAAATGTCTGCCATTTCGATACCTTATGCTATTTCCTAAGGCATTATTTACAGAACAATAAGAGCAATTAAAAGGACATCCTCTGGTAGTAATAATTTCAGCCCTATTATATTTGATATTATTATTATTTATAAGCGAATAATCGGGTAAAGGGATTTGTGTCGGTTTAAGTAACGAGATGTCGGCCTTACCGTAAAAAATTCCACCTTTATTCCGCCCGACCACCCTCGACGGTAAAGTATTTGCGGAACGGTTGTTAGATACTATCCAACTAAGTAGTTTTTGTAGTACCTCTTCTCCCTCACCAAAAACAATATAATTAATCCACGGGAAGTAGGCAATCAACTTTTCCCCTAATGCAGATGCCGTAGGACCTCCTAGAATTATTATCTTTTCAGGATTTTTTTCTTTTAGTTTTTGAGTTGCCAAAATAACTTTTGGAGATACAGAATCCCAGAGTGAAATACCGATTATCCTCTCCGGAATTTCTAATAAAAATTGGTAAAGTTTCTCTGGTGTAAATTCGGCTGGTATTATATTTATGGATGTATCGTAAATGGTTGATACCCATCCCTGCTGGTCTAATGCGCTGGCAAGATATAATGTACTTTGAGGTGGACCAATGAGCTTGCCTGATGGAGGCGGCAGACAGCAATTAACTAGAGCAATTGGCTCCTTTTGCGGATACATCGTTAACCTTTTGCTTGCTCCTTGTGATGAATATGTTTGTCGTGAACGGTTGAGTCGTAGCAAGGTTGACCATAAGTACTAATTTTTGCGCGCTTTTTAGTTGACAACGAGGTAACCCTCAAGGTTTTTTTCTTTCGCATTTCAGCCTTCATCTTTATAGTTCTCCTTTTTCATGCTTTATTGATTTACACTTCGCCGGAGAGCCGTCCCCAAACATCCCTATAATCCCGCCCAGACATCGCTGCTCCCCTAGGTACAACCCTTCCCCAATCCCCTTCCCCCATGGCCCTCAGGAATTCACGGGCGACACCGACGGTTTGATTGCTGGAAGGTATTCCGATTTTTCGTTCGAACTCTGCCCCCAAAGGCTCCGCGATACTCCTTGGGACACTGTTCATGCGCATGAGGACGGCTGCTTCTGTTTTGACGCCGTGATAGATCATGGCCGGGAGGAGATTGTATCGCCGCCTTTCCTCAGGAGATAGACGCTCGAAATCGACATCGAGCTTGCAAAGAGCGGCACCCCCCCAGGTGACATTATTAGTCAGGACTTTATAGATAGCTTTACAGGCTTTGGTAATGGCTTCCGTCCCTTTCTTGTCTTCGAAAAATTCTTTAGCAATCTCCTGAATAGAACGGCCACTTACCCAGGCAGAAGTAATATTGGCAATACGTTGATGATTTAACCCTTCCGAGCTGATTTCCGCTAATGCGCCTTTAATTTCCGGGATACGCATCATTATGCCGACCAAGTGCGGGAGAGGGGACGAGTCCATGTCACCGAACATACTGGCCGGCTCCCAGTCCTCCGGTTTTAATTTCCGGTCAAGTTTTTTCAACCCGGCAAGTGCGGCTGAAACTCCTTCCGGAGCAAAGCCGGTGGCATCAGCCAAGGCCGCTGTTCCAGGGTGGTCCTTCAACTTTCTTGCATAGTCTCTGGTAGCTTCCAAAAGCGCCGACTCTTTTTGTCTGGCATTATAGACTGATCGAGCTTGTAACATTCCAAAGCCATAAGTGTTTCTTAAGAGCTGTTCGGTTTCAGCCAAGACGGCATCCAGATTATTTTTCTCATTCCACAAATGGGCCACATAACGGCGGAAATCGGCCCATTGGTCTTCCTGAATGATTAGGGAAAGCTGATTAAGCTTCCCCTGTCGTTCTATCTCATCTAAAAGGCTAATCAGTCGGGAAACTAAATCTCCCGTTGCCTGGCTGACGAATTGACGGTTCTCTTCCGGATCTTTACCTTCAGCCAGCCCAATGATCCCAACGCTTTCCTGATTAACCCTTCCGGCCCTCCCGGCCAGATTCCAAAAGGTCCTTGGACTCATTTCCTTACCATAAGGATATTTCCTTGAAGCCAGAAAAACAGAAGCAACCGGAAAATTAATGCCTTGAACGAGGGTTGTGGTCGCACAGAGCACTCTTAAAGCCCCGATCTCAGAAAGCCATTCCATAAGCGTGCGCGTTTCATCGGATAATCCGGCGTGATGCACGCCCACACCACGGTTGAGCATGTCAATGAGTTCAAAATCCGGGCTGATCTCCGTTTGCAAAAAACGCTGAACCAAAGAGATCTCCTTAGGTACCGGTTCGCATGGTCTTAGGCTTTTCGCTACAGATCTTGCCATTGACCAGGCATGATCTATTTTTTGGGCCACCGCAATACTGGTCCCCCGTTCGGAAAAAATCTTAGCCATGGCCCCGGCTTGAATCGAGACACCCTTGGCTTCGGAAAAAGGAATCTCTAACGGTTTAATTCCACCGACCTGGTGTTGGCCCTGAAGGTGGATTGTTTTTGGTGTAGTAGTCAAGGTCTCATATTGCAACTTCCAGCCACCCCGTGTGGAATTATCTTCTACAGCGCCGAAGAGACCGACGACTCGCTCATTGGGCTGCCATGGGGACGTCCCTAGGCTTATCGTTTTCCCCGCATCGGCTCCGAGCCATCTGGCGATGTCTTCGGCATTAGGGACATAGGGCATAAGCAATAGGAAATTGGCCCGGTCACATTCGCGCTTGATCGTGGCCAGGAGAAGCTCGATCCTGAGACCACGCTCCTCATCCTCAATACTCTGGGCCTCATCCATTACCACAAGGGCCAGGGGCCGAGAGACCTTCTTATTCCGAATGACCAATTGCAGCTTCTCCGGCGTGGAAACCAGAACATGGAAGGGTACCACTTCGATTTGAGCCGTCAACATGGCCTCTTCAAAGGTATCGATTTCGATGGCCCCGGTCAGTTGTTCAACCTGAATATCCAGTGGTCTGAAATCCTCTCTAAGACGCCGGGTCAATTGGGTCACAAGCGCGCGGGTCGGGGCCACGTAGGCCACCCAACCTTGGTCCTCTTCAAATTGATTCAAGGCCTGAAGGATGCGGAACTGGGCCAAGGTGGTTTTTCCGCCTGAGGTCGGTAAATCTACCACTACTGCTCGGCTGGCCTGGTCCAGAAGCCCCTGTTCCTGCAAAGCGGCCCGCTGGGGCGGAAGCAACTCAAACATGGAGCGCGTTTTAGTGATGCTCTTAACAAAACGGGTCACCCGTGAGTTGACCGCCTGGGCCACCTTCCAAAGGGAACCGGCGACCATTCGGCGGGAAGCGGCATGGAGCCAGCGAAGGATTATCTCGATCGTGACGTCTTGAACGGCCGAGGCCGCCTGCCGTCCGGCCTCAAAGTGTTTATCCAGCTCGGCCTCAATCCCTACGGGTTGCCCCTGTAACATATAAACCGCCAGCAGTTCAGTTGCCTTAGCCCAGTGATAGAGAGTGATCAAACGGAGTGCTGTTCCCTGGGCCTCTATATTTCCCTGGTTCTCAAGCAGTCCTTTTTCGTATTTTTCCTGGTCTTGGCGAAGTCCGGCGATGATTTCACGAATGGCGTCAAGGTCATCCCAGCCTTTTTTGCGAAGGAGGCGGACCCAGCAGTCAAACAATCTATAGAGTATTCGATAATCCCAGGATGCATCGGCAACGGAGGGGACCTTAACCTCCCGACCATGGTCTTTGAGCCAGCGTCGGAGATCGGCCCACTGATCTCCGCAGTAGGCCAGGGCGGCCAGGTGCAACACCTGGAATATTCGGTCTTCCGTTCCAGAGGGTATCGGTAAGGTCCGCATCAAGGCATAAGCCCGAAAAGCACAGGCTTGAGTCTGTAACCGCAAT
>Ga0233425_10010144_pt1 | contig 11595 bp, 11 predicted proteins | sample Watercolumn_Towu_2_FD_181712 | JGI IMG/M metagenome (GOLD analysis project Ga0233425, IMG submission 181712) | Freshwater microbial communities from Lake Towuti, South Sulawesi, Indonesia - Watercolumn_Towuti2014_140_MG | ecosystem: Environmental > Aquatic > Freshwater > Lake | place...
ATTCAAATCTCGACGATTGTAGCTGACCGATGCCTGCATGCAACCCACAACGGATTTGCGCTTGGTTGGCGGTGAAGGATTATTGTAGCTGACCGATGCCTGCATGCAACCCACAACTCGCGCCGAACGTGGGCCGCACCGTCGCGCATTGTAGCTGACCGATGCCTGCATGCAACCCACAACGACAATGGCAACGGCCCACCAGCGGCCCGCATTGTAGCTGACCGATGCCTGCATGCAACCCACAACTAACAGTAAAAAGGGGGGCTTTACACCCTTATTGTAGCTGACCGATGCCTGCATGCAACCCACAACTACTTGTCGCGGACTGTGCTTGTGTCATCAATTGTAGCTGACCGATGCCTGCATGCAACCCACAACTCCAGTCGGCCTCGAACGCGAGCCGGACTATTGTAGCTGACCGATGCCTGCATGCAACCCACAACGATCCCATTTCGCCGTACAGCGAAATTTTATTGTAGCTGACCGATGCCTGCATGCAACCCACAACCAAATCTGGCACGTTAAAGGTGGTGGACCCATTGTAGCTGACCGATGCCTGCATGCAACCCACAACGCTCCGCCGCTTCGCAGCACCGAATGATGTATTGTAGCTGACCGATGCCTGCAATGCAACCCACAACGTAATAGGTCTGCTTCACTAACCGCCCCAGATTGTAGCTGACCGATGCCTGCATGCAACCCACGACGAGAGAGAGTCTGTTGCGATGTGTTCCGTGTTACCCGCTCGAAAGGACGGGCGAGGATTGAAACTGCTACGTGGTGGACGAAGTGGCGCTGGTAAGGCCCACCTGAGTATCCGGCTAGGGTTCGATGAAGCGGCGCCAGAGCCACGAGACGACCGACGCGCCGGCCCCGTCGGCCAGGACGTCCCAAGGGCTGGGCTCGCGCAGTGGCACGAAGGCCTGGTGGATTTCATCCGTGATGCCATAGCCGGTGGAGGCGAGAATCGCCAGGAGCAGCGCGGACCGGGCCGCGCGTTGTCCCGAGCCGAAGCGGAAGGCACGATAACAGAGCAGGCCCAGGAGGCCGAACTCAGCGGCATGGACCCCCTTGTCTCCCACTAATTCCAGCCACCATAGGGCCGGTCCGGGCGGGGTGGATTGGGACGAGAGATAGAAAATGAACCCCGCATAGGCAGCCACGGGAACCCAGTACCGCCAGTACCGGTCGCTCCAACCGGCGGGACTCGCGGCTTTCGGGGAAATGGTCTCTTGATCGGCCATGCACGCTCCTTGCGCCGGATCAGGCTTCTTATAGCCGATCCATGCCCGTCCCGTCATCTTGTTGCAACCCCCTCCCCCCTGTGACATACTTTGCGTCTCATCACCATGAAAACCATCCAGCTCTGCTTTCTCTGGCACATGCACCAACCGTATTACACGGACCCGGTGGCGGGCTCCGCCTCCATGCCTTGGGTCCGGCTCCACGCGATCAAAGCCTATTTCGACATGGCCCACCTGCTGGAGCAGTTCCCGAACATCAAGGCCACGTTCAACTTCACCCCTTCGCTGTTGGCTCAATTGCAGGAGCTGACGTCGGGCACCGTGCGAGACCTGTTCCTGGACTATGCCCAGAAACCGGCGGCGGACCTCACCCAGGCGGAGCGGGCCTTTCTCGTGCGCCACTTCTTCGCCGCCAACTGGGCCACCATGGTCCAGCCCTTCCCCCGCTATCACGAATTGTTGGTCAAGCGCGGCACCCACATCCAGGGACAGGACCTCACCGGCCTGGCCCGGCAGTTCTCGATCCAGGAGCTGCGGGATCTGCAAGTCTGGCACAACCTGGCCTGGTTCGGATTCGGCACGGTGCAGCGCCACCCGCGCCTGGCGACCTTGCGCAAAAAGGACCGTGCCTTCACCGAAGAGGAGAAGCAGGAGGTGCTGGGCCTCCAGCTGCAGACCGTCGCCGAGATCATCCCTCTGTATCGGAAGCTGGCCGAGGCCGGTCAGATCGAGCTCACCACGAGCCCCTTCTACCATCCCATCCTGCCGTTGCTGATCGACACGGATCAGGCCCGGCGCGGGAGGCCCGACACGGCCCTGCCGCAGCGGTTCCAGGCCCCGGCCGACGCCGAAGCCCAGGTCCAACAAGCCGTAGCGCTGCATCGGAGCCTGTTCGGATCGGCGCCGGCCGGCCTCTGGCCTTCCGAAGGTTCGGTCTGCCCGGAATTGATTCCGATCCTGCGGCGAGCCGGTTTGCAATGGACCGCGACGGACGAGGGCATCCTGGCCCGCTCGCTGGGCGACTGGGATCGGGCTCGGGACCTGTACCAGCCCTACCTGGCGGGAGAGGCGGGCAACGAGCTGACGTTCGTCTTCCGGGACCGCGAGATTTCGGATGCCTTCGGCTTCATCTACTCCAAGGCCTCGCCGGACGCAGCCGTGGAAGACGTGATGAACCGGATCAGCGGCATCGCCGAACAGGCGCCCGACGAGCACCTGCTGCTGCCGATCATCCTGGACGGTGAAAATCCATGGGAACATTATTACGACGGCGGGGAACGGTTCCTGTCCGGTCTCTACCGGGCTCTGGACAAGGGGGCCATCGGCCAGGCGCGCGTGACGACCGACCGGATCAGCGACGCCCTCGCCGCGCAGCGCCCGACCAGAAACCTCAACCATCTGCACTCCGGCTCCTGGATCAACGCCGACTTCGGCATCTGGCTGGGACACCAGGAGGACAACCGGGGCTGGGACCTGATCAAGGAAACCCGCCAGCGGCTGGTCGAGGTCGCCGACTCCCTCGCGCCGGACGCAGCGCGCGGCGCCTGGAGCGAGCTGTATGCCGCCGAAGGCAGCGATTGGTTCTGGTGGTACGGCGACGACTTTGAAACCGACTACAAGGCCGAGTTCGACCGGCTGTTTCGGACCCATCTGCGCAACGTGTTCCTGCGCGCCGGGCTTCCCGCGCCGGACTATCTGAGCCATCCCCTCTTCGGATTGCCCGAGCCCCATCCCTCGCACGATCCGGTGCGCCTCCTGGAGCCGACGATCGACGGGCTGGTCACGAACTTTTTCGAATGGCGCGGGGCCGGCTCCATCGACCCGGCGCCGCCGCTGGGCGCCATGTGGAAGTCCAGCCGGCTGTTCACCTATCTTGGGTTCGGCTTCAGCCTGGACCGGCTCTTCCTCCGGTTGGACCAGAACGACGAGGCCCTGGACAAGCTGCACGACGCGGCCATCGAGGCGCATGTCCTCACCAGATTCCACGCCTACAAGCTGATCTTTCCCCTGGGCCTGCCTGCCTCCACGGCCTGCATCCTCTGGACATCCGGCGAGGCCGGGCTCCCGGGAGTCGGATTCTCGGAAGCCGGCCCTTGCGGCGCGGCCTGCCGGCGCGCCATCATCGAGTTGGCCGTCCCCCTGAAAGCCCTGGAACTCGAGGCAGGCGACCAGTTCCGGATGAGCCTGGTCGTCACGCAAGGAGGGCTCGAAATAGACCGGTACCCCAGACACCACCCCCTGACCCTGACCGTTCCCGACGAACACTACGAATCCCACATGTGGAAAGTCTGATCCGCCATGACACTTCGCTTCTAGCGCTTCGCCGAAGACAGAGGTACAATGGGCGCCCGGCTTCCGCCATCAACTATCAGCCACATGCTCTTGTGAGGAACCATGCCTGATTTACGCCGCGATCCCGTCATGGGCCGCTGGGTGATCATCTCGACCGACCGGGCCGGCCGGCCCCGCGATTTTGTCCACCACGAGCCGGTGCGGGCGACTTCGACGGCCCTCTGTCCCTTCTGCCCGGGCCAGGAGCGTCTCACGCCCAAGGAAATCCTCGCCTACCGGCCGCAGGCCGGCGAGCCGAACCTGCCGGGCTGGACCGTGCGGGTCGTGCCCAACAAGTTCCCCGCCCTGCAGGTGGAGGGCGAGATGGGGCGGGAAGGCGTCGGCATGTACGACCGGATGAACGGCATCGGCGCCCACGAGGTCATCATCGAAACCCCGGACCACAAGGACATGCTGGCGGACTTGCCGCCCAAACGGATCGAGGACGTGATCTGGGCCTATCGCGACCGGATCGTGGACCTTAAGCGGGACCAGCGGTTCCGATACATCCTGGTGTTCAAAAACCACGGACCGGCGGCCGGGGCCACGCTGGAACATACCCATTCGCAACTGATCGCGCTGCCGGTCACCCCCACCAGCGTGCTGGCGGAGATCGACGGCTGCCGCACCCACTACCAGCAGAAGGAACGGTGCATCTACTGCGACATCATCCGGCAGGAGCTCTCCGACGCGGAGCGGATCGTGGCGGACAACCAGGAATTCATCTGCCTCACGCCCTTCGCGCCCCGGTTTCCGTTCGAAATGTGGATTCTACCCAAACGGCACGCCGCCTATTTCGAGGAAAGCCAGAAAACCCAGTTCGAGCTGCTCGCGCGCATCCTGTCGGAAGCCTTGCGGCGCATGGACAAAGTCCTCACGCACCCGGCGTACAACTTCGTGCTGCACACCTCCCCGCTGCACGAGAAAACCGGCGAGTTCTACCACTGGCACATCGAGCTGATTCCCAAGCTGACCCAGGTGGCCGGTTTCGAATGGGGCACCGGCTTCTACATCAACCCGGTCACGCCGGAGGAAGCGGCCAAGTTCCTGCGGGAAGCGGAGATCTAGGGTGGTGAACCGTGAAAGGTGATACATGAATGGTATAAAATGATCATTGATCCGGATTACGCCTTTCACTATTCACCATTCGCTATTTACCATTCACCATGATCGTGAAACTCAGCCATCCCGAGCGTCAGGTTGAAATCCCAGGCCCCAAGCGCGTCAAGGACCTGTTGCGCGATTTGAACCTGGTCGTGGAAGCCCACCTGGTGATCCGCGGGGACGATCTGGTCACGGAAGACGAACTGCTGAGGGACGAGGACCAGGTGGAGATCAGGCCGGTGATTTCAGGGGGCAGTTAGAAAGTCGAAAAGTCACAAAGTCTTCTCCTCAAGCCGACTTTCGGACTTGATAACTTTCAGACTTTGATACAGATCATGAACTGCAAAAAGTGCAAAATCAAAGCGGTGATCGGGCTGCCGCGCCACAATGCCGCCTTCTGCAAAGCCTGCTTCAACGAGTTCGTCCTGGAGCAGGTGACCCGCGCGATCAAAGGGGAGCGGATGTTCGGCCGCGACGACCGCATCCTGGTGGCCGTGTCCGGCGGCAAGGACAGTCTCGCCCTCTGGGACATCCTCCTCAAACTGGGCTACAAGGCCGATGCCCTCTACGTGGACCTGGGCATTCCCGGCTACTCGACCAAGTCCCGCGAGAAAGTGCAACAATTCGCCGACCGTATCGCCCGCACGCACGAGGCGAAATTGCTGATCCACAAGGTCGAGGAGGAGGAAGGGGCCGGCATCCGCGAGCTGGCCGACCTGATCCACCGTCCCACCTGCTCGACCTGCGGCACGATCAAGCGGTACCAGTTCAACCGGGCCGCAGTGGAGCAGCACTACGACGTCATGGCGACCGGCCACAACCTGGACGACGAGGCCTCCCGCCTGCTGGGCAACGTGCTGCACTGGCAGGAGGACTATCTGGACAAGCAGGGGCCCAGCCTCCCCGCCTCGGTCGAGGGATTCGCCAAAAAGGTCAAGCCTCTGTACCGGCTTTCCGAACGGGAGGTCGCGGCCTATTCGGTCCTGAACCGGATCGACTACATCGTGGACGAATGTCCCATGGCCAAGGGCTCCAAGATGCTCCTGTACAAGGAAGTGCTGAACCGCCTGGAGACGGAATCGCCGGGCACCAAGCAGGCCTTCTACTGCGGCTTCCTCGAAAAACAGGCCAGAGCCCTTCAGCAGGGCTCAGGACAGGCCCAGCCGGCCCCCGCGTCGATGGCCGAGAAAGACCGGGCCACCCTCCACCCCTGTGCGACCTGCCGCCAGCCCACCACCGCCGAGATCTGCTCCTATTGCAAGATGATGGCACGGGCCAAGGCCGGTTCGACCCGGTAGCTCCCTGTTCGCTCCGGCCCCTGCACGCATTTCGCCGCCCCGCCCTTGAAAAGCCCCGCACAAGGACTTAAGCTGCAAGACAGGCGCGACGGCATGAGAAAGGTCCTTCATGGCGACGACTGAACGTGATTATTATGAGATCCTGGGCGTCGTCCGAACCGCGACCCAGGACGACATCAAGAAAGCCTACCGCAAGCTGGCCCGCCAGTATCATCCGGATCTGCACGGGGGCGCGCGGAAGGCCGAGATGGAGAAGAAGTTCAAGGAGCTGAACGGAGCCCACGAGGTCCTGGGCGACCCGGAGACCAGAAAAAAATACGACCGCTACGGGCATCGCTGGCAGGAGGCGGAGGCCTACGAGAAGGCCAGGCAACAGGCCGGCGCCGGCGCGGGCCCAGGGATGTCCGGCAGGCCCGGCTCGACGGAGGGCGGGCAGGACTTCGGCGACATTTTCGAGTCCCTCTTCGGCCGCCGGTCGCAGCCTCGCGGCGGAGCAGGCTTCCGCGGGTTCGCCGTCCAGGGCGAAGACCTGGAAACGGACGTCCACCTGACTTTGCGCGAAGTGCTCACGGGCGTGTCGCGGCGTCTGGAGATCTCCGAGCCGATCCCCTGCGCCACGTGCAGCGGCACGGGCCGGCAGAAAGGCCGTCCCTGCCAGACCTGCGGAGGGGCCGGGAGCCGCATGGAGACCAAAGCCATCGAGGTGCGCATCCCCGCCGGCGTCCAGGACGGCACCCGTGTCCGGGTCGCGGGCAAGGGGCAGCAGGGTACGAACGGGGGCAAACCCGGCGACCTGTATCTGCGCGTGATCGTCGAGTCGGACCGGATCTTTCGCCGCCAGGGCAGTGACGTGCATGTGATCCTCCCCGTTTGGCCCTGGGAGGCGGCCCTGGGCGCGGAGGTGCTGGCGCCGACGCTCACGGACCCGGTGCGGGTCAAAGTCCCCGCCGGCAGCAAGGCGGAGGGCAAGCTCCGTCTCAAGGGCAAGGGACTCCCCGCCGCCTCGGGCGGGCATGGAGACCTGTTTTTCACGCTCCAGATCGTGATGCCCGGCTCGATCTCGGAGGAGGACCTCAAGCTCTACGAGCAACTTGGACGCAGTCCCCACCAAGACCCGCGCGCCGACCTCTTGCGTCAGACAGGCCGGGGCTGAAACGGAAGGCCGAGGGGATGGAATGACACCGTGCTGAAGCTCATGGAATATGCCCTCTTCTCCTTCGGGTCCCTCTTCGTGATCGTGGACCCGATCGCCGCGGTACCGGCATTCCTGGCCATGACCGCCCGGGATTCGGTGTCCCAACGGCTGCACATCGCGCGCGTCGCCTGCCTGGCCGCGGTGGGGTTCCTGGGGACCTTCGCGCTGATCGGGCAGACCCTGTTCAAAGTCATGGGCATTACCCTGCCGGCCTTGCAGATCGCCGGCGCCCTGATCCTGCTGCTGATCGCGCTGGACATGTTGCGCGCCCAGCGGTCCGCCGTGCAGGAAACCGCCGAGGAGACCGCCGCCGGCGCCGACAAGGCCGACGTGGCCATCACGCCGCTGGCCATGCCGATGCTGGCCGGACCAGGCGCCATTTCGACGATCATTCTCTTGGATGCCCAAACCCAGGGCTTGGGCCAGCGGATGGTGTTGCTGGCTTGCCTCGTCGCGGTCGGTCTGGCAAGCTATATCACCTTCGCCCTGGCCAGCCATGGAGCCAGGTGGCTCAGCCCGATCGCGGAAAAGATCATCACCCGCTTCATGGGCCTGTTGCTGGCGGCCTTGGCCGTGCAGTTCATGATCAACGCCCTCAAGGCGGAAGGCGGACTCTTGGGCCGCTGACCTCGTTGGAACCCAACACAAGGAGGTAGCATGATGACATGCAATCTGGGCCTCACCGAGCGGACGATCCGGGTTATAGTGGGAGGCACCCTGGTGACCATCGGCTACCTGGCCGACATCTCCATGGGCGCCGTGATTGCCGTCTACCTGGTGGGCGCCATCACCCTGATGAGCGGGATCGCCGGGTTCTGCCCGGCCTGGAAACTGATGGGCATCAACACCTGCCGGGCCAAAGAGCCGGCGAAACATCCCTAACGCAACGAAGGAGGAACGTATGTTGCCACGCATCGTGAGAGGAATCGTGACGGTCGCGGCCCTATTGGGGCTTGGCCTGCAGCCGGTCTGGGCCGACGGCAGCTACGGGCACGGCAAAGACTCCGGCGGGAAACACGGTTGTTGCGAGGGGCACGGCTATGGCCACGGCATGGGCGGACACCATGCCAGCACCGGCCACCTGCTTCGCGGGCTGCTCCAGTCCCAGAAGGAGATGGGGCTGACGGACGAGCAGGTCGCCAAGCTGAAAGCCATCCAGCTCGACTTGGACAAGACCCGCATCAAGGCCGAGGCCGACATCATGGTCGCGGAGCGGGAACTGCAGGCCTTGATCGAAGACGACAAGACGGAATTGTCCGTCATCGAGGACAAGATGAAACAGGCTGAACTGCAGGAAGTGGCCCTCCGCATCGCGGCGCTCAAAGCCAGGCGGGACGCGATGGCCCTGCTGACGCCGGAACAGAGCCAGCGGGTCAAGGCGGTCCACGAGGCGATGATGAAGAAGTACAAGGACGGGCCCAAAGAAGGGCACAAGGACGGCGGCATGATGAAAGGGCATGGCGCCGCGAAGGGAGAGTACAAGGACACGGAAAAAACGGAACCCAAACACTAAACACCGGATGAGGAGCAGAAGCCCGCTCCAACCCGATGACCAAGGAGGCGCGATCATGACCACGACTGGAAAATTGACGACCGGCTTGGCCCTGCTGGTCGGATCATTGTTGGTGTTCGGCGGACCGGCCTGGAGCGGCAGCAAGGACAAGAAGGAAAAGGACGAAACCAAGGAAGCGGTGGAGATGTCCAAGACCGCCAAGGTCACAGTCGAGCAGGCGATCAAAACCGCCCAGGAGAAGGTGGCCGGCAAGGTCATCGAGGCCGAATTGGAGCGCAAGCACGACAAGACCGTCTGGGAAGTGGAGATCGTCGGCGCCGACGACAAGGTGACGGAAGTGCACATTGACGCGGACAGCGGCGCGGTGATCGACACGGAGATGAAGGGCGCGGAGAAGAAGGAATCCAAAGGCAAGGGCAAAGCCAAGAAGGACTAGGCCATGAGGCCGGCGCGGAACGATCGACAGGGCTCCGCGCCGGCCTTGTGCGCATAAACCGATGGCCCTGCAGCTCTACCACGCTCGCGTCGATCAGATCAGAAACCTCGCGCACGACGTACGGGAGATCGGCCTCCGGCTGACCGACCCGGCGGAGATCCACTTCAAGGCGGGCCAATTCGTCTCGTTCGACGTGCCCTACCCCACGTTGAACCGGCCGGCGACCCGCGCCTACTCCATCGCCTCCCCGCCCATCCAGAAGGGCCGCATCACCCTGCTGCTCAACCTGGTTCCCGGCGGACCTGGCTCGACCTACCTGTTCGGCCTGAAGGAGGGGGATGAAACCCAGTTCAAGGGACCGGCCGGATCGTTCTACCTGAAAGAGGACGGCCGGCGCGACTTGCTGTTCGTCGCCACCGGCACCGGCATCGCCCCCTTCCGCTCCATGCTCGACCATCTCCTGGAAAGCGGCTTTTCCCGCTCGATAAACCTCTATTGGGGACTCCGCAGCCAGAGGGACCTCTATTACCAGAAGGAATTTGAGGCCCTGGTCGAGCAACGCCCCAATGTCCGCGTCATCACGACCCTCTCCCGGCCGGAGCCAGGCTGGACTGGGGCGGTCGGCCGCGTCACCAAGCTGGTCGCGGAACAGGTGACGTCCGTCGCGAACCTGTCCGTCTACCTCTGCGGCAACAGCGGCATGATCGGCGAGGTCTCCTCGCTCATCACCCAAAAAGGTCTCTGCCCGATCCGCAAAGAGAAGTGGTACGACGACGCGGGCGGGGCGGACCCTGACTAATCGCCGCCGCTGCCCTAAGCCACGATCCCGATATTGACCCTTCCCCCGCTCCTGTGCGAAAGTTCCAATACCAAGTTTCAACAGCCTTATTACCGAGGAGCTACGATGACGATCGATCCCCGACACAAGAGCCATGACCTGTTAGACGGCCCAGGCCGCGCCCCCGCCCGCGCCATGCTCAAGGCCGTCGGCTTCACCGACGAGGACCTCACGAAACCGCTGGTGGGCGTCGCCAACACCTGGATCGAGGTCATGCCCTGCAACTACCACCTGCGCAGACTATCGGAGCGGGTGAAAGCCGGCATCCGCGCGGCAGGCGGCACGCCGATCGAGTACAACACCATCGCCGTCTCCGACGGGATTTCCATGGGCACGGAAGGGATGAAGGCTTCGCTGATCAGCCGCGAGGTCATCGCCGACTCCATCGAGCTGGTCGCGCGCGGCCACCTCTTCGATGCGGTCGTGGCCCTCTCCGGCTGCGACAAGACGATCCCCGGCACGGTCATGGCCCTGGCCCGCTTGAACGTCCCCTCGCTCATGCTCTACGGCGGCTCGATCATGCCCGGCCAGTTCCAGGGCCACGACGTGACCATCCAGGACGTGTTTGAAGCGGTCGGACGCCATGCCTCCGGCAAGATGAGCTATGTCGAATTGAAGGACCTGGAGGACCATGCCTGTCCCGGCCCCGGCGCCTGCGGCGGCCAGTTCACCGCCAATACCATGGCCATCGCCTTCGAGTTCCTGGGCATCTCCCCCATGGGGATGAACGGGGTCCCGGCCATGGACAGCCACAAGGACGACATCGCCTTCCGCTGCGGCCGGATGGTCATGGACTTGCTGAAACAGGACCTGCGCCCGCGCAAGATCATCACGCGCAAGTCCATCGAGAACGCCATCGCCTCGGTCGCCACGACCGGCGGCTCGACCAATGCCGTCCTGCACATGCTGGCCGTGGCGCGGGAAGCGGGCGTGAAGCTCACGATCGACGACTTCGACAAGATCAACCGGAAAGTCCCGCTGCTGGCGGACCTCAAGCCGGGCGGACGGTTCACGGCCTCGGACCTCTATGCGGCCGGCGGCACGACCCTCGTGGCCAAGCGCCTGTTGGACGCGGGCCTCCTCCATCCCGACCAGCCGACCGTGACCGGCAAGGCCATCGGGGAAGAAGCCAAGGGCGCGACCGAAACACCGGGGCAGCAAGTCTTGCGGCCCCTGTCCAATCCGCTCAAAGCCACCGGCGGCCAGGTGATCTTGAAAGGCAACCTCGCGCCGGAAGGCTGCGTGGTGAAAGTCGCCGGCCACTCGATGATGAAGTTCCGCGGCCCGGCCAAGGTCTACGACCGGGAGGAAGATGCTTTCGCCGCCGTCAAAGCAGGACGCATCAAGGCCGGCGACGTGGTCGTGATCCGTTACGAAGGGCCGGCGGGCGGACCGGGCATGCGCGAGATGCTGGGCGTGACCGCGGCGATTGTCGGCGAAGGGTTGGGGGATTCGGTCGCGCTCCTGACCGACGGACGGTTCTCCGGCGCGACGCACGGGCTCATGGCCGGGCACGTGGCTCCCGAGGCGGCCAAGAAGGGGCCGATCGCCGCGATCAAGAACGGCGACATGATCGTGTTCGATATCGCCAAACGCCGGCTGGACGTGGAGCTGACGGCCAAGGAGATCAAGG
>Ga0233425_10010145_pt1 | contig 11595 bp, 7 predicted proteins | sample Watercolumn_Towu_2_FD_181712 | JGI IMG/M metagenome (GOLD analysis project Ga0233425, IMG submission 181712) | Freshwater microbial communities from Lake Towuti, South Sulawesi, Indonesia - Watercolumn_Towuti2014_140_MG | ecosystem: Environmental > Aquatic > Freshwater > Lake | place: Indonesia...
GGCCCACGAAGATGCCGAAGCGCTCGCCGGCCGCTTTGGCCATCTCGTCCGATCCCGAGCCACCCTGTGTGAACCACACCACGATGCTCGCGATCACCGAGATGAATCCGAGGGCGTAGGACAGATTCGCGCTGTATCCCATCGACTTGAGCTTCGCTAGCACGATCACTTCGCTTTCTCCCGCGCAAACACGGGTGTCGGTTGGCGTTGCGGCGACCGGGTGGCCGCCGCTGGGTCGCAAGGTATCAGGTGGGCCAGACGCCGTGTGGCACCCCGTTCGGTGGCCTCGAAGGGACACTCAAACTAATCAATGAAGGGAGACAACCTGATGCGAGCGTAGGACTTGAAGAGGCTCAAGTCGTGGAAGCACTTGAAGCACACCGCGTCCGGCTTGACTCTTGCCCACTTCGCCGTGATGGTGTCGTTGACCGTGATCAATCCACACAAATGGACTACTGTGGCGTCAGTTGGTGCCGATAGTAGTTCGGTGGGGCCCCACGTAGCCGATGTAGATCTTGCCGACGGTCGTCAGGGTGTCTAGTGAGAAGTGGATGCGTGGCTTGATGGGGTACTTGCCGGGCAGCTTTGTGTGGGCTGGCATGTAGATCTCGCCGGTCGGGTCGACCTCCACCGGCACTCGGAACGTGCGTTCCCTCCTGAGCCATTTTCTGTTGTCGGTCGACTCGGACTCCCTAAGGGCGAGGAGGTTGGACGAGTATCCGTTCAGTTGTGCCCAGTTATAGAAACCGATTGCCACTTTCCCTGCTTTCTGCTCCTCGGCGAATCTGTTCAGCAACTCCAGGTCCGCTTTGATCCTCAGTGCGACATGCGACCAGTTTTGCATAGCATCAAGCTCCTCAATGTCGGCATCCACATCGGGGCTGAACCCCAAGTGAGGGCAGTTGACCATCGCCCATGAGAGTGCTTCAGAGCATGACTGTGGCACGAATGGGGCAAGCGAGTCGCTCGAAGGCGCGAGAGCCCGAAGTGCACCGTAGATAGAGGCCTTCGTCTCCATAGCGCGCATGACGGGGATCCTCTGTTCCCTCAGCCAGTCGCGAATTGATTCGGTGATGAGTGCGTCGTCGAGAGTCATGACGATGAGTGTGGTGTTCTGGTCGACCACTTGAAGCAGCTTCTTCGCGTCCGGGCCTTCATCAGCCGTCGAGCCGACCCATACCATTTCCTTCGCGCCGAGCTCCTCACTCCATGCGTCAATCCGCTCAGGACTAGGTTGACGACCCCCGAATATCACAACCTTGCGGTCGACATAGTCGGGGCGCAGCTCGCTCGCGACTTCTTTGAGGTACTCGTCGCCGAGTTCTGCGAGTCCCGGGATTGATTGAAGGGCGTTAGACATTCGACTTACGATCTGGGCAATCTGCGGTCGGTAGTTGTTGACCTCCTCCGTAGAGTGACGCAGGTTCATCTCGACGAACTGGATTGCGTTCTGTGCAGCGATAAAGTCGCCGTTCGATGCAGCCTGCTCCGCGGCAAGGGTTGCGAGCGCAAGCGCTGCCTTGACATCCTCGGGCTCTCTGGATGCCGCCAGTCTGATGGCATTTGAAATCAGCAGACCCGGCAGGCGTTGGGGGTGGACGAGGGGGTACAGAGCGGTGACTGTGGCCATGTAGTCATCGACGGGTCCGCCCGGGTAGTGCATCAGGAGGTCGATGTCGTCTTGCAGCTGCTCGTACATGCCCGTTTTCCTGGCGATGCTGACGGCGAGTCGCCTCATCTCGGACCAGTCGGGGTTCATTGAAAGCGTGGCGCGAGCCTGGCGCAGACCTGACTTGCCGTTGAGTTCGCCGATGGCGCGCACAATCGCGCACGAGGCCGGCTCCCCCCGGGGACTGGAGAGCATGCCGAGCAGGAGCCGCACGGCCTTGTCCTCGCCGAAGGCAAGACCGGGAAGCTCAGAGAACCACTCTGCTGTTCGGTCCGGGAGGCGTGGCATCGTCTCCACTGCTGTCTCAAAGAGGTCCTGACGAGACAGGTCCAGGCGCTCGATCAAGATCTCCGTGTCCCGTTTGTCGTCCTGACGCAATGCGGCGAGAAAGGACCACCAGACCGCCCGCGGGTCTTGGCGCACCGAGAGGGCCTTTGCCAACTCGTGCCTTGCGGCCGCAAACTGCCCATGTGAGTAGTGGACGAGGCCAGTCTGGATGCTCAGTTCTGGGTCACCGGGAAAGATGTTGGACAATCGTCCGAACAACGACAGCACCTCGTCCGGTGATGCTGCTGCTTGCTTGGCGGTGTCCTCGAGGAAGCGTTTCCACTCCGGTCCAAGCACACGTGGGCCGGACGGGTCGAGGTCGAGGTTCTGCTCGACTTGTACGGTCAAGGGGACGTACGCCGAGAACTGCTCATCCGGGCGGATCTCAACCTGCACCGATGCCCGACCTGGCTCAAGGAAGTTGAGGTTCACGTCGAAGAAGCCGTCCAACGGGAGTGGCGAGATGCTCTCCACATCCCCAAGGACATCCCCGATGGAAACGTGAATGGACCTTTGAGCGAGATGCTCGTACGTCATGTGTGGGTTGAACGCAAAGAACCTGAACGATTCCCTCTCTGCCTGTCTCGTTACGCGTCTCGGCCCTGCTGGTCTGCCTTCGTAATCGTCGCCGTGCGGCCGAAAGAAGACGGTGTTCGAGAAGTCTGACCAAGAGTTGGTGAGGAATGAGACGGAGTCTTTCCAGACCTGTTGCGACTGGGCGTAGCCGATCTCGGCCAGTTTTGGAAGGTTCTCCTGTACGGTCGAGATGAACTTCGACGGGGGAGTGCGGTCGGGGTCCGCGCTCCAGCTACGGATCTCCGCGTCGTATCCCGGCGGAGTGACTACAAATGGGCCAAGTTCGAAGCTAAAGCGGTACACCCCGACCTGCGTGTCGAGAACCGGCGGCTCCACGAGAGTCATCGTGCGGCACGGGAGCGCATGCGTCATTGCCGGGTTCACTACATGGGAAATGAACTTCAGGTCGTCGCCCGACTCAATCAGGTCGAGCACCTCTGGGTCGATCCACTGCAACCGATAGGACGTCCTCGTGTATTCGCCAGGCACCGCACGGAGCATCTTGATCACCTGGTCGCGGTACTCCTTGCGGAGACAGCTTCTGAAGAGAGCAACTGATCTCATGTGACCCCCACGGTCGTGGTGTAAAGGTATCGCTATAGCAATTCTTCACATATTGACAGCGTTGGTGTATTGCATCCTTGTGGGATGACCTCGCCGTGGCCGATAGGTCACGAATCCCAATCCAGATGACCTGTGGGGCCTGGCTCGTCGAAGGTCACCAATCGGCCTCCAGTCGGTGGTGCAGCCCGGACTGGCGGCACAGGGGGCTCCGCTGGAACAAACGGAGTCGATGTGACGGACGGTCTCACGTACCTGGCCGCAGCGTAAATGAAGGAAACGTGGTGGCCCTGGTAGCAATCGAACCTACGACCTGTGGTTTACGAAACCGCCGCTCTATTCACTGAGCTACGTCGGCTCTAGACGAACGATCTCTCCAACCTGCAGACGCTCTGCGCACCGTGCAACCGGGGAAAGAGCAACAGGGACTCCACCGACTTCCGGGCGACGGAGTAGTCCGAGTAAGGCATGGGGCGCCGTCGGGGTGCCTAGGCGTCGGCGCGCATCCTCTCGTGCAGCCGCACGGGCTCGGTTCGCGCCTTGCGGCGGGTGCCGATGTTGAGCAACTCGACGAACACCGAGAACGCCATGCTCGCGTACACGTAGCCCTTCGGAATCTTCTGGCCGAAGCCCTCGGCGATGAGCGTCATGCCGATCAGCAGCAGGAAGGCGAGCGCCAGCACCTTCACCGACGGGTGGCGGTTCACGAAGCGGTAGATCGGGCCCGAGGCCACGAGCATCACGGCGACCGACGCGAGGACCGCGATCATCATGACGGGCACGTGGGTCGTCATGCCCACGGCGGTGATTACCGAGTCGATGGAGAAGACGACGTCGAGGAGGAGCACCTGGCCGATCACGGCCGCAAAGGTGGGGGCGGCGGTGCCCGGGGCGTGCTCGGCCTCACCCTCGAGCTTGTGGTGGATCTCCCTGGTCGCCTTGAAGATGAGGAACAGCCCGCCCGCGAGCAGGATCAGCTCCTTGCCGCTGAATCCGAGGTCGCCGACGCGGAAGAGCTCGCGTTTGAGCGTGACGATCCACCCGATGGCGAGCAGGAGCAGGAGGCGCATGGCGCCCGCGGCGAGCAGCCCCGTGCGTCGCGCGCGGTCCTGCACCTCGGCCGGCAGTTTGGAGGCGAGGATCGAGATGAAGATGACGTTGTCGACGCCGAGCACGATCTCGAGGGCGAGCAGCGCGGCGAGTGCCGTCCAGACCTCGGGATCGGACAGCCACGCCATGGTCGCCAAGATAGGCGCCTGTCGTGGCGCTGAACTCGCTGCCATAGTGATGGAAGTGCAAACCAAGCCTGAAGACCTTGTTTGATGAACTCCCAATTGGCTCCACAAGGATTCGCCAAAACACAATTGCAGTGCCGAGAATATTGCTCATTCGAACCCAGCAGCACTGCGTCTGTACTGTCAGGCGGGCCCATCAATCAGAGATTGTCTAGATACGAGCAACCAATCAGACGAGTACACCGAAGATAGTCGAGACGAGTCTCGTTAGCCGGCACCGCTAGATTCCCGCTCAAACCCAGAGTTTTACGAGCGCTATCGGATCTACAACACAGTCAGAGCTGACGCGAAGATCGCGTGTTGATAGTCCTTCACCGTCGCATCATCGAATCCAAGCCTGCGTGCAATCGACCTAACAACAATGTTGACCGCGGATTCCTGATCAGATCTCCAGATCGCTTGGTCCAATGGCGACCCTGACGAGAATCAGCTATCGAAAACGAAACTTCTTCTTAAACGCTGGCTGAAATGCTGCTTTGGGTATGGAGAAGGTCTGACCGTCTTGCTGTTGGATCACTCCTGAAGACACCAGATCATGAGCCTGCTTCGCACGCTCCAATGCAATCTTTGCCTTTGCCGGCGACTTCACGCAGATGCCAACGGGCAGAGTTCTCCATTTGTAATTCTTGTCAACAGCGTCGAACAGGTTCTTGTCCGACTTGTCTGGGGGCAGCGCAAGTATCACGTCCACTTCAGCTCGGTTTACGTATAGTGCCGCGACTAAACCATTACCTGAGTTGAAGGTCACATAGTCACCGCGAATATCGCTCGAGCATTGGCACTGCTTGGTCAACAGAGTAAAGAGCGCTCGGCAGAATGGCTTGAATTTTGGTGCTGTAGACAAAATGAAGTCTTCAAACTCGTTCGGGATAGATGAACGAGTAGCCACAAAATCAAACTATCACCATTTTGTAAACGGATTTCTAAGGTGTCCAGTTGGCAATGCTGGAAAATGGTGGGAGATCACCGGCGCGACAAGCCATGTTTTCAATTTTTGTCTCAAATATCGGTACTCCATCGACGAGTACGCGTCCCGCTGGGCGCGCGTGGAACCGGTCCCACTCTCGACTGCTCGCGACACCAGTAATTGCCATGATCGGATTGTCCGATAGCCTCATTAAGACGTTGTCCAGATTTGGGAATTCGCCCAGGAACCATTCACGATCAAAGGGTTCTGACGGTGATTCGCGTTCATGGTAACGTGTGCAAAGAGTCCTCAAGAACGCTTCTTGGCGTTCATCGAGATCTATCTCCACAGTCACTGGTCCGAAAAACACAAACAGATAGCACGGGCCAGCCACCGCAGTCGGAACATAACGCAGCTCTCGCGTTGCCCACTGATCAGAAGATGAGTTGTTCGGGATCAATGCTAAACACTCGTCAAAGTTGCGTCTAGGTGGAAGTGCGTGAAGAAAGAGACTCTTCACATCCCACTCGTGATCTCCGAGCACGAAGTCGCGCCGATCGCGCGACCAAAAGGGGGTCTGACAACTGTCAACATCAATGGCGAGACCACCTCGCTGTAGAACTGACACAACCACTGATTCCGCGAACTTGCCTTTGGCGATGTTTTCCACGCGCCTCCGAAGAGGTAGGCCCATTCGATTAAAGGTAAATGGCGTTGAGGTAAGCGCATACTCGAGCGCCGTCTGCTTTGCAGCATGCATGACTTCTACATCTAGTGGATCAAAGATAATGGCTGTCACTCCCTTAGGTTATCGAAGGCTCGGACAAAGATCAATTGAGACACCCCACTGTTAAGGTTTCGCAGTGTTATGGAAAATCGATTCAATGCTCTGACATCCAAGGAGTGGCTGCCGTTTCAGAAGTCTTGGTCGGTCATTGACTCCGACGAAACGCTGATAAGGGACAATCTTCGCTTTTTCACGATGCCGAGCATTGAGCCACGAAACGTCTATTACACCGGGCCAAGATTTGCAGAGTTTGAAGCGATAGCCAGAAGTCTCGGCCTTGAGGGGAGTCAGTCAGCGTTTCCGACCGTTCAGTTTGCACTGCTCGATATCCGACGTGATTTGATGGAGTGCAGATCTCTTGGGGATTTCACTGCGGTTCGTGACAAAACACTTGCGAAAGTCAGTCAAGTGGCGATGTCGCTTGTGGATCGGCGATTTGTTTGTGTCTTAGCTGCCAACATTGAACTGAACGGCGCACTAGTTCCAACTGCATGGGGCATCGGCAAAGCGCTTGCACAAGTACTCTCCCTAAAGGACGAGAAAATTCTATGTAGGGATAGCAATGTCTCAACCGGATTATCAGGATCGACAGTTGAATACGCTCTCTATGCTCGGAAGGACGGTGCTCCACCGCACCGCACTGAGTCTGCATGGTCAATTGAGAGTTTCTTTTCGAGCTCTGCCAATCCGGGTAGATCAGGTGAGATTCCGAAGTGGTTTGTTCTGAAACCACCGCCACGAAAGAAGGCCGAAGTCCTTCATCCCGCAAAGTATCCAGAGTCACTTGCCGAACAGTTCATTAGCGCATTCACTAAGCCAGGAGACAGTGTTCTTGATCCAATGTCCGGAACTGGCTCGACGCAATTGGCCGCAGTGTCCCTGGGCCGGAATGGATTCGGAACGGAGCTAAGTCCATTCTTTGCAGAGCTTGCAAATTCGCGACTCTCCGAGTTTTGTAATCCTGTCCAAGGTGAACTTCTTGAGTTGGGCCAGCAGTGCGGAAGCTATCGGATCGTCCAAGCAGACGCCCGTCAGATTCAGCACCTCGGGTTTCCTCTCTGCGATTATGCTTGCACATCGCCGCCCTATTGGGATATGTTGAATATGAAGGGCGCCGAGAATCAGGTTCGTCGTATCGAACAGGGGCTGCAGACGAATTACTCATCGGACGATAACGATCTTGGAAACGTGGCGGACTACCGGCATTTCATCGACGAGTTAAGCGATATCTACCTAAAGATGTTCAGGGCGATGCGGCCCAAGAGCTACTTCACCTTTGTCGTGAAGAACATAAAGAAGCAAGGGGCTGCGTATCCATTCGCATGGGACTTGACGCACCGTCTCCTTAGGGCGGCGACGCCTGTTTCGGAGCACTTTTGGCTTCAAGACGATCTATCGATTGCACCCTATGGCTACGGAAACACTTGGGTTAGCAATACGTTCCACCAATACTGCATAACTATGCAGCTCACCGATTGACCGATTTTCTCCTTTTCGTGGTAGCGCTGAACTCGCAGACCGCCGAATAGGCGCAATCCCTACAATGCTTGCCAGGGCTAGCTGGAAAGTGACCGGAGTTGATGCTGTCGGCTACTCTGCCCACTCGGGTTATCTGATCGTTCGCAGCTGTAGGTTCGAAGACCTGCAGTTTACCTGTCTTCAAGTAGTAAATCCCGACCTGCTTGACGGCTTCACCCGTCATTTTGTTCCAACAAGCCGCGTAAAAGTGTAGTTGGCTTGCGTAATCACTTTGGTCTCCGGTCTTGAAGTCGACAATCACACTCTCTGTACCTTCCTGTAAGCGAAGGTCAAGTCGACCAACCATCTTCGTATTTGAGACGGTGAGCGAAAACGGCTCTTCAATGCCCGCAATTTGCTCGGGAGATAGACCACCAAGGTAGTTCTCAACAAACATCATTAGTTGGCCATGACCAGCTTCACGAAACTTGACGTTTTCATCGTTCGGGCGAGTTGGCAAGTCTCGCCAAAATGTGTCTATCAAACGACCTATGTCATCACTTGAAGTTGGTGATCCGTTCTTCACTCTCCGGAGAAGCTGCTCAACGATTCGATGCATGTTTACACCGAATTGCATACCGCCGATCCGAACAGTTTCGAGTCGGTTGACATGAGAGAACTTGTATTGGAGCGGGCAGACTTCATAAAGCCGAATTGCGTTGTAACTGAGCACGGGATTGAGATCTTCCTTGTTCGAGAAGTCTGTGAATTCGCTATTCGGCAAGTGAACTACCGACAACTCCGAATTTTGGATTCCCGAACGAATTGCGTCCCGAGAAGACTCATTCCAGCCGTACACCTTCGTGCGACTATAAAGAGTGAGCGAGCTCGTGATCGCCGCAAAGTTACGTGCGCGTGTCATCGCGACATAAAGCACTCGCTTGGACTCATCTAGATCGCGATCGGCCCGACCTGCTAAGTCCGAAAAGAAGTTAAACAGGTCTGGAGGGGGCAGATGGCGCGCATTCTGGGAGGCGACAAATACGACATCAAATTGCAGCCCCTTTGAGCGGTGCACCGTCGAGACTTGCACAGCATCACGGCTCTCATCATCTACGTAATCAATGCCGCCCTGATTGCGCAGGAAAGTCAAGTATGAAAATAAACCGTACGGGTTGTATCTTCTGGTGAACGTATCAAATGCGAAAACCAAGCTTGTGAGTGTTCCGAGGTTAGATCCATGGTCTTGGTGGCGAGCGATGAAACCCGTCGCTTCAAAGATGTCATACATGAGTGCTAGGCATGACCCGTAAAACCGTCGAGTCTCGATTAACTGATCCAAGTTGTCAAAGTACATTGATTCTTGATACTTGATCCGAGTGACTTCTTGAAGTGCCTTAGTCAAGGGTGCTTCTCGATCACCCCTGGGAGTGTCTCTCGCAAGCCAGTAGCTCAGGAGTGCCATGAATTCTTCAACAAACGATTCTTCGAAGAGCATCCCCGAACCAACTGCTTGCACCGGCACACCATTCCTTTTAAGGACCTGTAGTAACACGCCAGCATGGGACTTGACACTTAAGAAAAGGACACCAACAGACCGAAAGGACGTAATTGTTCCAGACGTCCGCAACCGGACAATCTCGTCGACAATCCACTTCGCTTCTTCACTGTCCGACTCGAACTGAATGGCACGAATCTCAGGCCCATCAACGTCTCGATGTGCGACAAGATCCTTCGGCAATCGTGCGTACCTTTGGCTCGCAATATAGGAGTTTGTTGCGCGGACAATCTGTGGCGTGGAACGATAATTTGACTCCAGACGCTCTATCTCCGGCGCTAAGCCAAGACGCTTGATCCGCTGTTCGAACCTGACGAAATGCTCTACTTTGCCCCCGCGGAACCCATAGATGCTCTGGTCATCATCACCAACAATCGTCAACGATGCACCGAGTTCGCATAAGCGGACGAAGATGTCATTTTGAATCTCATTAACGTCTTGATATTCGTCGACAAACACTTGCCGATACCGGTCGACAATTTGGTGAGCGACGTTCTGGTCGGACGTTAGTAAATCAAACAGCGTTTTCTGAATACTTCCATAATCGAACAGCTTGTCTTCAATGAGTGCAGATCTATACAGGCCATAGTTTTCCAGGACACGGTCCAAGTCTTCGTTGACTTTACGATTAAAATGTTGTGGTTTCGGAGTGACTAAACATTTTTCAACGTCGATACCTTCGTCTGTTATTGTCGTAAAGATTCGACTTATCTGCTGAGCCAAAGCCCAGGAACGCTGACCGCTTATGTCGCTTTCGTCAAAGCCAAACATTGAGAGCTTGGAGTGCACGTATGGCACCTGGCTCTCCTCTGGAATGACATCCCAGTCCAGATACTTTTCTGGCACGAACTCGCGCAGGAGACTGAGACAAATTGAGTGAATGGTTCCAATTAAGATCGTCCCATCGTTCAGTGGACCTGACCCGACCTCTTTGTCGAGCCGTTGTTTCAACTCTTCAGCCGCTTTTCGCGTGAAAGTACACGCGACTATCGCTGAGTCCGCACCGCCTAACTGTGACCGCGATGACAAAATCCGATTGACCAGTTGCGTTGTCTTGCCGGCGCCGGGGCCAGCAATGATCTGAACCGCTCTACCGAACTTGTGAGCCACTTCTAGATGGATCGAAGTTCGTTGAAGGGTGTGAGGTGTTGTACTGCAACTCCCCAGTTGTCGATAAGCGTGTCACAATACTGAAGCACGTCCTTAGAAAACCTTGGATAATTGCGACCTTTGAGCCGCAACAATTGGTCAGTACCGAACCCGCAGATGTAGACGGTTCCATTCGCGATTCCAACCGGCATCCAATCATTCTGTGCAGGTTCATCACTCCCAGATGCAATCGAAAAACCTACTTCCCCACTAATCCGTTCGACTGTTTGGCCATTCTGCGACTTCACCACGAGATCGATTGGTTTCCCCGAGAGCAACTCGACAGAAAATAGTTGCCAGAAGTCATTTCGTGTTTGCTTGTCACGCTTACTAGCCGAGATGTCTTCGACCAAAAGCGAGTTCTTGTCGTCAGTTCCTATCAGTCGCAATTTCCCAGACTGGGACGACACTATGCTCAATTTACCCAGTCGTTTCGATTCCTTCTGTTCGCCCTTCTTCAGCCATCGGTAGTCCCACATCAAGTGAGCGAGCCGCCCATTCGACATTGAAACAACTGAGTGGGCGTCCACAACCGGAAACACGTACAACTTGTCTCTGCCTGCTCTCCTCTTGGCGGCACTTGAATTAAACTGATCAGCAGGAACCAAAGCCGTGAACTTGTTGACGTTGGCCGGAACATCAGTCAGAACTCCAGCCCGTGTTAACTTTGCCATTTGAGACGCATTGTCACGATCCACAAATATCGCTTTGATGTCAATTGACTTCCCGTTGACTCCCATGTCGTAGCGGTCTACGGCGTACCAGTCAGTCGACCCTTCAGAGTCGAAAGGAATCCTGCACTTCCGCAGTGCAGCACGGGTGGCTTGCTCCGCGACTACTCCAACGACGATCTTACTCAGACGAGAGTAAACACTCTTCTTTCCAAGCCGATTGAAAGTTACCGCCCACGAGCGAAGCGCATAGTTGACGCCAGCTTCGACCCAGTCGCTTTGCACAGGAAGGACCACGACGTCAGCGCTTGAAATCATGTTCTTTGCTCCCTACTGGGCCACAGAAAACAGACGCTACTCGTCCGAGAGAAGGTGCACAAACGGCGCCTAAACCTTGGCGCCCCCGGTGGCAATTGAACCTGCAACATGCGGTTCTTGGGCGACTGTAAGTAAAGGGTCGGCAGGCCCATGATCTATACGGACCAAACAAATGACCAGTGGTAGTGCGTTACATCCCTGTGGGATGATCTCACCGTGGCCGATAGGTCACGAATCCTTATCCAGACGACCTGAGGGGCCCGGCCCGTCGAAGGTCACCAACCGGCCTCGAGTCGGTGGTAACGCCGGTGACGATGAG
>Ga0233425_10010146_pt1 | contig 11593 bp, 7 predicted proteins | sample Watercolumn_Towu_2_FD_181712 | JGI IMG/M metagenome (GOLD analysis project Ga0233425, IMG submission 181712) | Freshwater microbial communities from Lake Towuti, South Sulawesi, Indonesia - Watercolumn_Towuti2014_140_MG | ecosystem: Environmental > Aquatic > Freshwater > Lake | place: Indonesia...
CAGACGGCAAACCATCAATGCATCCATTCAGGTTTTGAGTCGATATCTGATGAACCGTCCGACCCGCAAAATTTTCCCCTCCCCGCCCCCTCACCCTGCAAGATCCAAAAGTCCGACAGACTCCTAGATCGCGATGAGTTCGAAATCTGCCTTCACCGCTCCACAGTCGGGACAAGTCCAATGTTCCGGTACATCTGCCCAACGGGTCCCCGGGACGATGTCATTTTCCGGATCGCCTAGCTTCTCATCGTAGATATAACCGCATATCACACAAATATATTTCTTGTAGTCAGACATGGTCGCTCATTCCGGCCGAGGCCATTTGCTTCGCCGTCGAGTAGATTTCGTCGGCATCAAGAATCAGATCATTCTGTTCAAACAAGCGCGCGATGCAGGCTCGTTGCAGCTTGAGCTTCAAAGGCCCGAAGCCCAAGGCGCCCCAGGTCATCTTGCCAAAGCGAATCGTGCCCCGATCCTTCACGTCGATCCCCCCTATGCCCTGCGGCGGTGTCGCGTTTGCATCGAGCAATAGTTCGATGGTCGCATGCTGCTGCCAGTCGTCCGAATTCAGCAAGGAGATGCCGCTCGCGCCGCAGGCAAGGACGATTTGAGCGGACGTGATCGCCTGTGCCCGAGACGCGCTGTCTCTAGCCTCGCAGGCGTGAAATGGGAGCCCCGCGAGCTGCTCGAGTTCGCCGCACGCCTGTTCGGCTTTGTCCAGATGACGGGAGGTTATGGTAACTTCCGCCCCTTCTTTGGCGAGCATCAACGCCGCACGTTGCCCGACCGGTCCCGTTCCGGCCAATACCACCGCCTTTTTTCCCCTTAGTAATCGACCGTTCGCCAAATTCGCCACGGCAGCGGCAGCGGTAGTATTGCAACCGTTGCTGTCGAGCATGGCCGACACCCGAAACCGCCCGAAGAACTTCCCCCGAATCGCCGCCAGGAGCTCCTGTCCCGCAGCTACGTCGCTGCCTCCGATGAACAGGGCGGTGTATCGCTTTTGGTTCGGCGCTCGCGTAAAGATGACACCCTCCACCAGGGAGCCGGCTTTTTCCGGAGTCATCGCCGCATAGGGAATGACGTGGTCCACCCCGGAGTCGTAAGCTACGACGACGTCAAACGAAGCAGGGGCCGGATCCGTGTCGAGTTGAAATAACAATTTCTTCATCAAGGACTTTCGATCGGGAAATTGGCGAAGGAAAAAAACGGAAATCGGTCGTCACCGAGTGTTTTATAATGGGCGCCTTAGTTTACGCATTTGATGGCAAGAAATGGAGACCATGACGTGATCATCGACCAGCCCATTAAGCAGTTTCTCGACGAATTGTCCAGCAAATCGCCGACGCCCGGTGGCGGTAGTGCAGCGGCGGTCGTAGGGGCGATCGGGGCGGCACTGGTGGCAATGGTCTGCAATCTGACTCTCGGAAAAAGGGGCTACGAAGAGGTTCAGGAAACGTTGCTGGAAACGCGAAAAAACGCAGAGTCCGTGCGGCAGCGGCTCATGGATCTGGTGCAGGCAGATGTGCGGGCGTTCGACGGCTTGATGGCCGCCTACGGATTGCCGAAAGAAGATGATGAACAAAGGAAAAGTCGTAATGCGGCGATTCAGAAGGCCTTGATGGAAGCAACGGACGTGCCGCTGGAATGTGCCGAAGCTTGCTCCGAGGTGATCCGTTTGAGCCGTGCGGTGGCGGACACCGGTAATCGCAATCTGATCAGCGATGCGGGAGTTGCCGTACTGGCCGGTTACGCCGGCGTGAAAAGTGCGGCATTGAATGTCTATGTGAACACCGCGGCGATCGAACATCCGGGCTTCGTGTCGGGACGGATCGAGAAACTTGACTTGCTGCTAGGTGCTATGGATCAGGAAATGATGAAGTTGTACGACGATATCCGATGCCGTCTGTAAAAACGTTGGCCGATCGAATTCGTGATCTGCTGCGGTTGCGCATATCTTTAGCTGTCAGGATAGAAGACCCGTCCATGACAGACCGGACCGAACGCAAAAGACGACGGTCGCGAAGGCAGTGCTACGTAGATTTCGTCTCACATTACCGAACGTTCAATTGGCACCCTGGTGAGGATTGGTTATGGCAGTTTCAGGAATTGATGCAGATTCGCCCGCAACGATGAAAGGGGATATCTTTGCAAACGGGCGTGCACTCGGGGACCGGGCGCGAAGAATGATACCTGGAGGCGCGCACACCTATGCCAAAGGGGATGACCAGTATCCCGAATTGGCGCCGTCTTTTCTTTGTCGTGGTCAGGGTTGCCGCGTCTGGGACGTCGATGGCAACGAGTTCATCGAATATGCACCAGGGCTTCGTGCCGTCACCTTGGGCCATGCGTTTCCTCCCGTTGTCCAGGCAGTGGCTCGTCAATTGGAGTTCGGGACGAACTTCAACCGGCCTGCGCCGATCGAAGTGGAGTGCGCCGAAAAGTTCCTGGAATTGATTCCAACGGCCGAGATGGTCAAATTCTGCAAAGACGGCTCTTCGGCGCTGGACGGAGCCGTGCGGCTGGCACGCGCCCATACCGGTCGGGATCTCGTAGCCATTTGCGGCGACCACCCGTTCTTTTCAACTAGTGACTGGTTTATTGGCACAACCCCCATGTCCGCGGGGATTCCCCAAAGAGTCAAGGACATGACGATCAAGTTTGCCTACAACGACTTGGCCTCGTTGGTGCAATTGTTTGAACGCTATCCCGCGCAAATCTCCTGTGTCATTCTCGAGGCGGCTCGGATCGTGGAGCCGGTACCCGGATATTTGGAAGGGCTAAAGACCTTATGCCAGGCGCAGGGTGCAGTTCTGGTTTTCGACGAGATGATTACCGGGTTTCGCTGGCATCCGTCCGGTGCGCAGGCGGTTTATGGAGTCACGCCGGATCTCTCTGCGTTCGGCAAGGCTCTCGGAAATGGATTTGCCGTATCGGCACTGGCCGGACGAAGGGAAATCATGGAACTCGGCGGAACCGACCATGTTCGCGAGCGGGTGTTCCTGCTCTCGACCACCCACGGTGCCGAAACACATGGGCTGGCGGCGGCCATCGCGACCATGACGGTCTATCAGAATGAAGCGGTGGTGGAGCATCTCTATCGCCAGGGCCGGAGGTTGCGCGCCGGCATCGAGGAAGTTGTAAGCTCATTGAGTCTAAACGGGTATTTTGGCTGTATGGGCAGGGACTGTTGTTTGCTGTTTCATACCAGCGATCAGGACAAGAAGCCCAGTCAGGTCTTCCGAGCACTGTTCCTGCAGGAGTTGATTCGAAATGGGATCTTGGCTCCGTCATTCGTGGTGACCTACTCCCACGGCGATGACGATATTGACAAGACGATCGAGGCGGTCGAGAAATCGTTGCGGGTTTACCGCCATGCTCTAGACGACGGTGCGGAAAAATATCTTGTGGGTCGGCCCGTCAAACCGGTATTTCGGCCGTTTCGTTGAAGCGGCAATCTTTCAGATTGTTGGGAAGAGGAAAAAACATTGGGGCGGGGATGTCGTGACGCCCTCGGACGAGTTCTTTATTCCTCACCGTCAACTCCTCGTCATTGCAGCGGAGACAACAGCCCTATGGCCTCCAAACCCGAAAACACCAGCATGGCGGTGTTTTGCGACTTCGAGAATGTTGCCCTGGGCGTTCGCGACGCCAAATACGACAAGTTCGACATCAAGCCGGTACTCGAACGCCTGCTGCTGAAGGGCAGCATCGTTGTCAAGAAGGCATATTGCGACTGGGATCGCTACAAGGGTTTCAAGACGACCCTGCACGAGGCCAATTTCGAACTGATCGAAATCCCGCACGTGCGTCAGTCGGGCAAGAACTCCGCCGATATCCGTCTGGTCGTAGACGCACTGGATCTTTGCTACACCAAAGCCCACGTCAATACTTTCGTGATCATCAGCGGCGACTCGGATTTCTCGCCGCTGGTCTCCAAGCTTCGGGAAAACGCCAAACAGGTCATCGGGGTAGGGGTGAAGCAATCCACATCGGATCTCTTGGTGGTGAATTGCGATGAATTCATCTTCTACGACGATCTGGTGCGGGAAAGCCAGCGTGCGGCAGCCAAACGCAACGTCCGGGATCAAGTACCAGCCGCTGCTCGCTCACCGGAAGAAGAGAGGCGCCGCAGGGAAGAATTGGAGGCCCGCCGGAGCGAAGCCATCGACATTGCGGTGAAGACGTTTGACGCACTGATCGCCGAGCGGGGCGACAGCGGCAAGATTTGGGCGTCGGTATTAAAGGAGGCCATCAAGCGCCGCAAGCCGGATTTCAACGAATCCTACTACGGCTTCCGCGCCTTCGGAAATCTGCTGGAAGAAGCGCAGGCTCGGGGCTTGCTCGAATTCGGCCGCGACGAAAAGTCGGGGGCTTTCGTATACCGCAGCAGTACCGTGGCGGTTCGCAGCGACGCTCCGCCACCGGTCCCGGTTTCAGCGCCCGCGCTGTCTCAGCCGGTGGAAGCCGCCGTTGAAGCCACCAAAGAGATCAAGGCCAAACCCGCACCGCGCCGCCGTGGTCGCCACAAGCCGGCGGTCGATGGCACCGAGGCAAAGAAAGGCGAAGCGGATTTGGTCGAATCGGAACCGGTCGCAGCAGAACCGGCTCCCGAATCTCCCTCACCAGCCGTAGTGGCGGAAAGCTCCACGGAATCGATTCGGAGGCCGGCGACGCGCCAGCGCCGTCCCCGCAAAACCGCAGGCGGGCAAGAGCATACATAGTTGCAGATATCGATGACGCCAATCTTTCCATCGTCACCCTTCCCGCCAAACGGAGCCTGGGCTCTCATGGTTTCCGCATCGCGCCAGCTCGATGGAGCGGTCGTCCTGGCTCCCCAGGAATCGCAAGGAATCGGTGGCTCCCTCAGACGGGAACGGGGCTGCCCTGGTCCGCGTCGAAAAAACCGCCGATTTCCGGCACCTTGAAGTCGAACTTGAGGGCCAGGGGATCGGTGGCGATGCCCAGGATGGTCCGCAGGGCGCGGTGCACGTGGGCAGTCTGCAGGCGCACGCCGGTGGCGTCTTCCTGCAGGGTGTCGGGATGGATGTTCACCTTCTGGTGCTCGGGTCCGCTCAGCCCGACCACCCGGTTGGTCCAGTTCTGATTCTTCATCATGACGACGGAGCTGCCCAGAGACCAGTGGTCCTTGCCGTCATTGGCGTTGTAATGGGGCGTGCGGCCGACATCGGAGGTGATATGGACCACCAAGCGGTCGGCGATTCCCATTTCTTCCGCCTTGGTCCACAGGTAGTCGACGGTGCGGGTCAGTTCGGTTAGGGCGGCGGCGTGGTTGGTATCGTGGGTGGAGTGGGTGTCGAAACCACTGCGGGTGCTCAGGCTGGCGGTGACGCAAATGCCGGCCTTGATCGCCACCAGGAGGCGGTGCACCGTGCTGATCTTGGCGTCGCTGCCGCCTTTCAAGTCCAGGGTGTCGATGGTGGCCGGCAGGGCCGCCGCCAGCTCATCCATCAGCCCGCGGCTGGTGCGGGCGTCTTCCAGCTCGTTCATCTTGCGCAGCGTGTAGGGCAGGGCGGCCGGGGCGGACCGCAGCAGATCGAGGCGTTCGCGCCGGTATCTGTCGACGATGCCGAGATCGCTCTGACGGAAGAAGATCCGCGTGGCGTCCCTCAGGTTGGGATTGGCGAGCTGGCGCATCTGGGCGTCCGACGGTACCCGGGTGAACGGCTGGATGCCCTGATTGGCAGACTCGCCGCCGTCCATCAGCCATGGCATCGGCAGGCCATTGCCCCGGATGGCGGCGTACAGGGCGTTGGTCATCGGCAGCCCGGACAGGGAGCCGGTGTTCTGGGTCATGGAGGCGGCATCATGGCCGTTGGTCTGCAGGTCGATGCCGTTGATCACCAGCATGCGCGGATAATACTTGGCGAAGAACTCGGCGTTTTCCGCCATGGGTGCGTAGCGGAGATTGCCGGCGCTGCCGGCTTCGGCGGTATTCGCCCAGTGGTTGACCGCGGGATTCTGGCGCGGGTCGCAGAACGAGCTGTGGTCCCAGCCTCCCGGTGCAAACACGGTGATCAGGGCCAGCCCCGTATACGGCTGCGCGGAGGCCCGGGCCTCACGCCAGCTCAGTGCCGGTACCGCCAGGACCAGGCCAGCACTGCCGAAAAGCTTGATGAAGTCTCGACGTTTCATGGAGTCTGTCCTCGTGATTGTGCCGGCTATTGGCCGAGATAGCGGAAATCGGTCATCAAATAGACCAGCACCGCATTCCAGGCGCGCTGGCCTGGCGCCGCCCCCGCCCGCGCTTCGCACTGGACGGTGAGGCCGCTGGTCTCGGCTTCCGTGTTGTTGAACACCTCCTGGTAGAGCCGGAAGCTGCGCTCGATCTCCGGATCGGTCAGGGCCAACGATTCGCCCAGCAGGCGGGCGTGGAGATGTTGAAGATTGCGCTTGATGACGGTCTGGTTGGCCTGGCGTACCGCCGCCGGCACCGTCGCCAGTTCCGCGAAGTCCGCCGCCGCCAGCGGACGCCGGTCGAAGCCGGGACCGCTCCAGGCGGCGCTGACATGATCGCCGCCGCCGCCTTCCTTGTGCAGCAGTTCCAGCAGATAGCGCTTGCCTCCGCTCAGGGTGATGGCGACCGATTGCTGGCCCGGGTACTTGTCCCATTGCTGCGGCAAGGTATAGCCGGCCACGGCGGCGATTTCCCGAAGGTCTGCCGCATCGGGGGTGGCGGCCAGCCGCAGGGAGACCCAGTCGTCGCCGGCGGCCCAAAAGGTGTAGCTGCCGTCGGCGGGGGGAACCAGATAGCCGCGGTAGCGTTCGCCGTAGTTGTCGCCGCGGTTGACGGCGCTTTCCAGGGATTCCGCAGAGGTGACGCTGTCGGCGGCCTGGGCGTAGCGGAGGCTGGTTTCCAGGCTGGCGATATTGCTGCCGGTGAGGTTGTTCCAGATCGACTGTTCGATGTGAACGCTAGCGCCGTCGCCGGTGAAGGGTGCCGGACTCTCGATGCCCTGGACGTAGGGAAATAGTGCGCGCTGGTCGCTGGGCAAGGCGAGGTCGGTCTTGGCCACCTGATTGTCGCAGATCTGGGTGTAGATTCGTGCTTCCACCGCCGACAGCATGGTGCTGGTGAGGTCGGTATTGCCCTTGATGACGTCGCGGCCGCCGTCGAAGCCGTTGTAGAGCAGCCCCAAGCCGCTGGTGGCACGGTCGAACAGAGGCCGGCCGATGGTGGCCTGGGCCTTGGCGTTGATAGCGCCAACGTCCAGCAGGCGGCCCTGTCCGACCTCCGCCAGCTCCAGGCGCTGGCTTTCGCCGAGGGTTCCGGTGGCTTCGTGGGCGCGGAACAGGTCGCTCATAACCAGTTCCACCAGCAGGTCCTTGACCTTCAGCCCGGAATCCAGGAAGGCGGATGCCATCGCCTCGAACGCCCGGTCCTGGACCTGGAAAGCGGCCAGGCGGCCTTCATAGCCGGGATCGGCGGGATTGGTGGGACCCGCCAGCGGCGGCCGCCCATACACCCCCGGATACCAGAAAAGCACGGCTCCCTTGGCGAAACGGGGATCGCTCACCATTTCCCGCGCCGCCCACTGGAGGGCGTCGCCCGTTCCGTTGGCATTGGTGGCGTACGGAATGGCAACCTCGTCGGGCGCCTTCAATGCATAGAGCTCATTCACCTGCACCGGGGTGGTGGTGCCGGCGGCATCGGTTCGTACATAGAGCCGGAGGAAGCGGGCAGTGACGGCCGGTTCGATGGCGATGAACTTGGCGTCGCGATTGGCGGAGCTGTAAGTGCCGGTGGCGGCGGTGCTCCAGTTTTGACCGTCGTCGCTCAACTGCACGTCGAAAGCGCCGATGTGGAGGCTGCCGTTGCTGCGGGGAACGTAGACCACGCCGCCGATGCGAACCGCCGCCCCCAGATCCACCGCCAGAAATTGCGGCAGCTCGCCGCTGCTGCGCCAGCCGGTGGCGACGTCACCGTCCAGGGCCTTGGCTCCGGCCAGGCTGGAGTTGTTGGCCTGTGAACTCACCGCGGCGATGGTCCAGGCGGCGCGGGGTTGGGTCCGGTCCTCCAGCCGCCCGCGGCCGAATCCGCCCCAGCTGCCGGGCATCGCGATCTGCTCGAAGCCCGGTTCGATCATGTCGCGGTACCAGCGGTCGCCGGGACGGAACCAGGGCAGGCCTTCGGCGTTGCGGTAGTACGCGTTGGACTTGTAATCGGGGGACAGAGAGTCCACCCCGCGGGTTTGCAGATACTGGTTGGCGATACCCCAATTCTGGAAGGCGCCGGCCAAAGGCTCCATGTTGCGGTGGCACAGCAGGCAGTTGGGGTTCTCCATGGTCGGCACCAGATAATGTCCGTTCTGGGAATCGTCCACCGGGCGCTGGCCCTGGGATTCGATGTCGAAGGCCAGGAATTGCCGGTAGACCATCTTCGAGCGGTGGCGGTTGCGGTTGGTGGCGGTGGTGGGGAAGCGCGACAGCCAGGCGTGGCTGCTGAGCACGCCCGCATGGGGATAGGGCGTCGCCGCCAGAACCGAGGTACGGGCCGAGACCGCGGGAATCCGCGCCGGTACCCACTCGTCCGCCGCGCCGGTCGGGAAAGGCTGCAGCAACTGGGCCTGGTAGACCCCAGCCAGCCGGGGATTCACCAGGGTATAGTCGGCGGTCAGGATTTCCGAATAGGGCCGGTCGTTTTCCACGATGTAGCGCAGCAGTTCGAGGGGTTCCCGCCGCGCATCGCTCAGCGCCTTGCCGTATTCGGTCGCATCGGTTTGCGACAGTGTGTCGAGGGCCGGGAAATCCGCCTTGCTGAGGGTGCCGGCTCCGGCGGTGAGGAATTGGCGATTGCCGGTTTCATACACGAACTCAGTGAAGCGGCTTCCCTCCATCAGCCCGCGCAAGGCCTGGCGCAGCCCACTGTCCCCTTGTGCGGCCTGGAGCAGTTCGGTCTCCGTCGGCAACCGGGCGGCGAACAGCAAGGCCGCGCGGCGCAGGGTCTGTTCGTTGCTGAGGCGGGACACCCCCTGAATCTTGCTGGGCTCGGAAGAGCCGCCGCCGTTCTGGGCATCGACCACATAGGCGGCTAAATCGGAGACGTCCTGGGCGGAGAGGAAAGAGAACTGACCCATGCCGCCGCGGTTGTTGACGATGGCCGCGGTGAGCCGTGCGGGATCCGCGCCTTTGGTGAAATCCTTGGCGGGGACGTGGCAGGACGCACAGCCGTGGGTGGCCCACAGGGCGTCGCCGTGGCCGACCGACGGCGAGGTCAGTAGCGGTTCGCCGGTGGTGGTCACCACTTTCCTGGCGCTGGGGTCGGAGCGGTTGCCGGAAGCATCCACCGCCATCACGCTATACCCGTAGTTTTCACCGGGCGCCAGGCCGGAATCGGTGAACAGCTCCGAGGGGCTGGAGCCTACCACCTGACCATTGCGGAGGATCTCGTAGGACGCCGCAGGGCGCGCGCTGCTGCCCCTCCAGCTCAGGCTGACACTGGTATCGGTCACACCGGAGGCACTCAGCTCGCTCGGAATCCCCGCCGGGACCGTCACCTTCACCAGGGCCGCATCGACGCCGCCGCGGCCGTTGGAAACGGTATAACTGAAGCCGTCGCCGCCGGTGAAACCGGTCGCGGCGGTGTAACGGAGCTTGGCCGCATCGCCCTCACCCACCCGTTCCACCGTCCCGCTGCGGGGCTGGGTGTAGGAGCGGATGCCGAGCTCGCCGGCGCCGCCGTCGCTGTCGTTGGCCAAGACGTTGATGTCGACGGTATCGCCGCTGCGCAGCGTCGCCGTGTCGTCGTTGGCGGTCGGGAAGGCGCTGTCGCCGCTGCTGACGGTCTCCAGGGTCAGGTTGTCGCAATAGCCGTAACTGGTGTCGTAGCCGTTGTCCTCGCCCTTGGACCTGGGGTCTCGCACATGGGGTTTGGCGATGCAGCTGACGGTCGCGGAGGTGCGCCGGGAGCCGGTGCGAAAATCCAGCACGATCTCCTTCCAGTCACTTCCCGCCGCGACCCAGGGTGACTCCGTGCTGGCGCCGTAACCTTCCGCCGCCAGTGCCATGTCGGCCTCGTTGGAACTGGCGACCCAACCGCGCAAGCGGTAGTCGGTGGCGGGGTTCAGCCCGAACACGGTCTGCCGGATTTCACCCCGGCGGCTGGTGCCGCTGCCCAGTTGGGCGGCGCCGCTGCCCTGGTAGACCTTGGCCGCTGAATAGGACGCGGCGCGGGCGTGCCAGCCGCCGATGCTGCCATCCTCGAAACAGCCGTTGTTGAGCCACATGCCGCCGCAGCGGGAAAGCAGCGACTGGCCGGTGGCGCGGAACAAGGCGTTGATTTCCTCGGGTTCCAGCGCCCGGTCGTAGATGCGGAAATCATCGATAAGTCCGCGGAACGGATACTTGCCGCCGGGTGTACTGCCGATGGCCATGGCGTTGAAGGTGCCCACCGGGAGTGCCCGCTCGACCGCCTTGCGCCAGGCCTGGCCGTTGAGATAGATCGCCATCTCCGTGGTCTCGGTATTCTTCACCAGGACCCAGTGATTCCACTGGCCTTCGTACTGCGCCCGGGCCGCCCTGGCCCGCAGTACGTCGGTGACTCGGCCCTGTTTTCCGGCCACCCACTGGATCAGGCCGCCGGCGGAGGGGACTTGTCCGCGCAGTTCGCCGCCGGCAGCGCCATCGGCCCAGAAGGCGGCGGTGCGCCGCGGCAGCCGGCGCGGATCGCCCCGGGTCCAGAAGGCAACCGTGAGCTGGTTCTGGAGACCGGTCAAGGCGGTTACCGGTACCTCGACCCGACCCGTTCCGGAGAAGGACAGGGCCGACCCGCTGACGCCTTCCGCCGGTTGGGGACCGTCGATCAGGGTACCGGCTGCTCCCTTTCCCGACTGGTCGGGGACGGTGCTGCTGTCGATCTGGTCGAAGGTGTAATGGACGACGAGCCCCGCCGTCGGCGCGACGGCGTCACCGCTCGGCATCTCCCCGGCCGCCACCGTTCCCGCTGCCAAACACAGCAGCAGCGCCACGACCCGGCGGAAACCGCAGACGGCAGCGAAATTTTCGCCATTCCCGCAAAGTGGGCGAGTTTGCTCAACCAGACATTTCCGCATCGCTACTCCTCGACTCGGTGATGGGAGGGCAGTATCCGCCGTCCCGCTGATGGTCCGGGGGAATTTATCGGGGTCGCCGGAATGGGGCTGTGACCGGCTTCGCACAATGTTCATCGTGCATTGTGTCTTTCGACGTCCGGCTGCGGCTATTTCCGGGAAAGCCCTATCGACTGGCGCTGAATTATACATAAGCCAGGCGGGGGGAATGACCCGGTGTCATGGATCATTGGCGTCGGATCGCGTAGGGCAGGCGGCCTGCTTCGAAGCCGGTCTTCCCTGTGCCGCTTTCCGGCCCCGGCCGGCTTGGGAATCCGGATACTTCAATGGCCGTTTCCTAATGTGTTGACGCCTGCAAGACAGGGGAAGTGGTAGGATGCTGCCCTCCAAAAACTTCCATTTCAGGAATGACATGAGCCTCATCAAGATCGAACACAATCCCAGCGAAGAGAAACTGCAAGCCATGGGGGTTGCCCACTGGCCGGTTTGGGAAAAGGAGGTTTCCCGATTCCCCATCGATTTCG
>Ga0233425_10010147_pt1 | contig 11593 bp, 13 predicted proteins | sample Watercolumn_Towu_2_FD_181712 | JGI IMG/M metagenome (GOLD analysis project Ga0233425, IMG submission 181712) | Freshwater microbial communities from Lake Towuti, South Sulawesi, Indonesia - Watercolumn_Towuti2014_140_MG | ecosystem: Environmental > Aquatic > Freshwater > Lake | place...
TCAACAGATAAGTATTTCCCCTTTATTACCCCAAGCTGGATAAGCTTTCTTATCAGTAAGATTCTAATTTCCTGTAAAGCTTTATTATCTGTATCTTTTAAAAAGCAGGAAAATCTCTCTACAGGAATAGGCCTGTCTCCGGGAATAAATCCAAGCACTGATGCGAGTGCGGGCCTTTCATAAAGTTCAGCTGACAAATCAGACAAATTGGCAATAGACCTTAGGTTCTTAAAGATAAGTGCTTTTACTAGTGCGGATTTTTTAATAGGCTTTCTTCCTACAGGGTGATACTTGTCAATGTTGGATAGATCAAGAACAGAAAAGAACAGCTCATATTTTCTAAGGGGCCTATCAAATATTTCCTCAAGATTAAACAAAGGGCGCTGATTCATTACCAATACCTCCTAATTTTGTGAAGGCCGAAAAATATTAAAAATAAATGGTATTAATTCTAAGGGGGTGGAGGTAAAAAATTAAGTGATAAAATCAAGATTGGAATATGCTTTAGAAAGTATTTTAAAAATATGGGTTTCACAAAATTAAGGCATTAAAATTTTTGCCCTCCACTCCAATTTTGAAGCCCTAAAAATGGCCTTTTTGGCCTAAATTTGAACTTAAAAAACCGAAATTTGTGCGGGATTTTTAGGTGGAGGGCAAGTGTAATTTCAAAACCCCTAATTTGTGCGGGATTTTGAATTTCGTGAAACCCACAAAAATATCAAGCAAGGAGGGTATTTTATGGGCAAAATAAGAATAGTAACCGATAGCACCTCGGATATGCCTGCAGACCTGGCTCAAAGACTAAATATAAAAGTCGTACCGCTTTATGTCAATTTCGAAAATGAAAGTTTTGTTGACGGCAGGGACATAACACCAAAGGAATTTTATGAAAAATTGCGCAGCGTCAAGGTATTGCCGAAATCTGCACAACCTTCGCCATCAGATTTTATTGAAGCATATAAGGAAGTATTGAAAGACTGCGAAAGTATAATATCTATCCACATTTCAAAAAAAATGTCCGGTACCATTGATTCTGCAGAAATGGCAAAAAAAGAATTGGGCGCAGATATTGAAATAATTGATTCAGAAATGGTGCACCTGCCGCTTGGAATAGTCGTATTGAAAGCTGCACAAATGGCAGCAGACGGTAAAAGTAAAAATGAAATACTGGATGCGATCCAGGCATATAAGGAAAAAGTGAAAGTACTTTTTATCCCGAAATCATTGAAATATCTTATCATGGGTGGAAGGATAGGAAGAGCAAAGGGCCTGATCGCTTCAATACTTGAAATAAACCCGATACTCACCCTGCACCTTGGAGAAGTGTCGCAATTCAAGACAACAAGAAGGTGGAACCAGGCGAAAAACGAACTGATTGAAGCAATGAAGTCGATGGTCAAGGATCCAAAAAACCTCACTGTATATGTTACAGATTCTGATGCTCCTGAAGAAGCTGCCGAGATGCTCCAGAGAGTTAAAACTGAAATAGGGCCCCGTGAGATATACAGTTCCTATATTGGCTCGATAGTCGGTATCCATCTCGGGCCGGATTCCATAGCTGTAACATTTTTTGAAGATTAACTAGCATAATCACATCTTAAATATAGGGATAAGGAGAAATTATGTCAAAGGTTGCCATAGTGACAGATAGTACTGCGGACCTTCCGGAAGAATTATATTTAAAGAACAACATAACTGTTGTTCCCCTTTCTGTTATTTTTGGAGAAGAAATATTCATTGACAACAAAAGTGACCTTACCATTGATGCTTTTTATAAAAAGCTCAAAGATTCTAGCAAGCTCCCAACAACGGCACAACCAACCCCATCAGATTTTGTAAAAGTCTACAGGAAACTGCTGGAAGATCACGAAAAGATAATATCAATACATATTTCCAAAAAAATGTCCGGTACCCCTGATTCTGCAGAAGCTGCAAAAAAAGAAATCGGCAGTGATAATATAATTGTCGTCGATTCAGAGGTGACAACAATCGCTCTTGGACTGATGGTACTCAAATCATGCTGGATGGCACAGGAAGGGCAGCCCGCAGAAGAAATAATTGCCAGGATAAATGAATTAAAAACTTCCATAAATACTTTATTTGTACCGCATACACTGGAATACCTCCAGAAAGGTGGAAGGATAGGCAGGGCAAAAGGTTTGATAGCCTCATTGCTCGAAATCAAGCCAATACTTACGCTGCATCTGGGGGAAGTTTCCCAATACAGGACAACAAGAAGGTGGAACCAGGCGAAAAACGAAATGCTAAATTCCGCGCAGTCTATGATAAAGGGTAAAGGCAAACTTTATGTTGCTGTTGCTGATGCGGACCTTGAAGAAGAGGGTAATGAAATGTCAGAAAAAATAAACCAGTTGTTCAAGCCTGATTTCATGCTAAGGTCCAAAATCGGGTGCATTGTAGGTACGCACCTGGGTCCGGCCATAGCAATAGCTTTCTACGAGGAGTAAAACTGCACATAAAGGATAAAAAAAACCTTCGAAAATCTGCCCAGTCGGCAAGGGATATGATAGGACCAGAAGTAAGGCAAGAAAAAAGTAAAATAATTGCTGAAAAATTTGCTTCGCTGCCGGAATATAAGACTGCAAAAACCATATTGCTGTATTACCCGTTCAGAAGTGAGCCAGATATAAGGATAATAATTGATAGGGCGCTTTGTGACGGTAAAAAAATCGTACTGCCAAAAGTAGAAGGTAACGTGCTTAAACTTTTCTATGTAAATGATATTGCCGGACAATTAAAGATCGGGGCGTTCGGTATAATGGAGCCGGATGAAGATAAATGTACAGGAGCTGCGGTAAATGACATAGAGCTTGCTCTTGTTCCAGGCGTTTGTTTTGATAGATTTCTTAACAGATTGGGATATGGTGGCGGTTTTTACGACAGGCTGCTACCATGCCTTCCTGAAAGCGCAAAAAAAATATCTGTTTGCTTCCAGGAGCAAATGGTTGATAAAATCCCTTCAGGTAAATATGATATAGCAGTCGACATGGTTTTAACTGAAAAAAAGACTTATAAAAATGGCAAAAATTTACCCGGAAAATAACAGGAATATAGCTATTCTTATTCCTGCTTACAATGAGGCAAAATATATTAAAGGCGTAATACAGGAAAGCCTTGAATATGGCATTGACATAATAGTGGTAGACGACGGCTCCACGGATGGGACCGCAGACTCGGTAAGGCCTCTTTTAAGTAATAACAGCCCAAGAGTAATATTGATTGAGCATGGCACAAACAAAGGCAAAGGCCGGGCTTTAAAAACTGGTTTTGACTTCGCGGCAGAAAGAAAATACCTGGGGGTTATAACAATTGATGCCGATGGCCAGCATAAGATAAAAGAAATAGCTGATTTTATAAAAGCTGTTGATAACACGGAGCCAGATATTATTGTCGGCAGCCGTTTCCAGGATACGAAAGGAATGCCATTTATAAGATTGGCAACAAACTTTTTCACATCATGGCTCATCTCGGCAATCGCCGGACAGAAGATAAACGATGTACAGTCAGGATTCAGGTATATCGGTTGTCGAGCCTTAAAAAATATAAAGCTTGAAACCAGTAATTTTGATACCGAACCTGAAATCCTTTTAAAAGCAAGCTGGATGAATTACAGGATAATAAATATACCGATAACTACAATCTATCATGAAAACTTTGTCAGCCATGTCAATCCCGTAAAAGACACTGTAAAATTCTTTAAACTTATCTTTAAAAGCATTGGATGGAAAAGGAAATTTAAGCGTTACCGTACCACGCTTTAAAGTCTTTTATATACTCGACTAACTGCCTGTTAAATACCAGCAGCAATATAACTATTACAAGTATTACAATCAATATTATTGCAAGCTTTTCTGCAAGCGTAAGCGGCCGTTTTTTCTTTTCATTATGGTAGGGCAGCAATTTATATTTATCCTTCAGGTTTTAATTTTTAAGTTTTTAAGCGCGGGCTTTTTTTGCACAACCCGGCTAGTTTAGTCATCTGAGGCGCGGAAAAAATTCTCAATTATATCCGGGTTGGCGATATCTATTTTTTTTCTTTCCCTTTTTGGGTTATCCTCATTAAAAGAATATTCATCTTTTTCAGTTTGGGGCTCACTTTCGGCAGCATCTTTGAATGTATCCGGCTCTGCCTCAATGCTATTCTCAACTATTTTTTCTTCTTCCTGTTTTTGGATTACCTGTTCAGGGTTTTTATCCTTTATTTCCTGTTTTCCTATCTTTTCAAAATAATAGCTGCCTTCCTTTTCAGTGTTGATGTTGTACTTATCAAAACTTGAAAAATCACTGAACTGTTCGTCCTGTTTTTTGTCCCGGTCCTGTTCCAATTCTTCTTTGGCACTTTCGCCTGGTTCCCGAATAATATTTTCAGGCTCTTTTCCGGACCCGGCATCTTCATCGGCCAGCTCTTCTTCATTTTCTGAAAGCAAATTATTATCATCTTTTGCCAGTTCAAAAGAATCACCTTTTTGCAGATCTGCGCTTACATCAACTGCTTCGATGAACTGATTTACTTCCTCAGTTAATTTCTTCATTCTTGTTTTTATTTCTTCGTATTTACTCTGTAAAATAAGAATGGATTCCTCTACCTGGAATTTCTGTTTTTTCAGATTTTCCAGTGTTTTTTCTTCTTCATTTTTACGCTGGTCGATTATGGCATCTGCTTCCTGCTTTGCTTGAGTCTTGATATCTTCAGCTACTTTGTGGGCAGAAATAAGCGCATCCTGGATTATCTTTTTAATATCCGTATCTTCTACTGTATTTTCGAACTTGAGTTTGTCAAGGCTTTCCTGTAATTCGCGGTTTTTCTTTATCATCCTGTCAAACTCCATTGAAAGAATATCGAGAAATTTGTCGACTTCTTCCGGCTTATATCCCTTAAAGACAATATGAAATTCTTTTTTCCTTATAAATTCTGCATTTTTTTCCATGTGTGCCTCCAGAAAATTTTTTAGAATTAATTTATATTATAGCACTATTGTGCCTTTTATTTCCTGCAGTTATGGCGGGCATTTACCCGTTTAGAATTTCAATTTTGTTGAACCATAACCCTGTCCTGTATCTCTTGTGCCCTTTTGCGGGCGTTATCTGCAGCTTCCTTTATAATCCTGCCGAGTTCCCTTTTTGAAAAAACTTCAAGCGCCGCTTCTGTAGTTCCACCAGGTGACGCAACCATTTTGATAAGCCGCCCGGCATCATTATTGAATTTTCTTAACATCTCAGCTGAACCCGTTATTGTTTCCAGTACAAGTTTTCCTGCATCCTCTGTGCTCAACCCCATCTCTGAAGCTGCTTCGGAAAGCAATTTACAAAAAAGGAAAAAATATGCAGGGCCGCTGCCGCTTATTGCTGTAGCTGCATTCTGGAGCCCTTCGTCTACAATAATATATTCTCCCAGGTTCTTAAATACCCTTATCACAAAATCAATGTCTTCGCTGTTTGCATTTGCACCTTTTGAAATTACAGCGACACCCCGGTTTACAAGGGCGGGAGTGTTGGGCATAACTCTTACCACTGAAGCTTTTTTATCCAGTATTGCTTCATAAAAAAGAGTCGGGACCCCCGCAGCAATACTGATTATCATGTTTTTGCCCGGGACAAAAGTACTTCTGATGCCTTCTATTACAGCACTTACATCCTTCGGCTTTACAGATACAAGTAACCTTGGTGAAACTGTGGGCAGTTCATTGATAGAATATGCAGAATTTATGCCGAATTCAGATTTTATTGAAGTTGCGGCCACAGCATCTATGTCATATGCAATAACCTGATGTGGTTTTAAGAAACCTGAAGAAAAAATACCATTTAATATGGCTTTTGCCATATTCCCGCAGCCGATTATTCCAAGTTCAAAATTGTCTTTTATTTCCAATGATTAAAAATCCTCCAGGTCAGCTTAAAGCTGATTATAAAGGCCTCTTTCCCTGAGAATTTCCTTTTCATTTGAAGTCACCACTGTATTTTTGGGAGTAAGTAAAAACACCCTGTCTGCAACTTTTTTTATGCTTCCTTCCAGCGCATAAGTGAGGCCGCTGCAAAAGTCTATTATTCTCTTCGAAAGGTCCGGATTTGTATTCTGCAGGTTGATTATTACCGGGATACCAAGCTTTAAATCATCTCCTATGAGCTGCACTTCCTCAAATTCATGCGGCTCTTCAACCGAAACCCTGGAACTCTTCGTATCCTTCGCTCCGTCAATTGAAAGCAGCCTTCTGGGCTGTTTTATGCCCTGCAGCGTTTTTCTCTGGTTTTCTTCCCTTCTGAGAGACGGCCTGAAAGAATATTCGCTCCTGGGATAAAGGTCATCGCGGAAGGATTCCTTTGAAGAATAACGTTCCTCGAATTCATCATTGTAATCTTCAATGCTATTTTCAGTGCTGTCATCTTCTGCAAGGCCAAGGAAAGAGAGTGTTTTTTTGAAAAAAGTTCCCATCATTCCTCCTTTTGCTTTACTTGCTTTATTTATTGCTACAATTTTGCAACGTTTATTAACTAGAATTATAATAGAAATTATAATAAAAATCTAACTAAATCTATAAAAATATTAAAGAGCCTATCCTGACCATTGTGGCGCCTTCTTCTATGGCTATCCTGAAATCATTGCTCATGCCCATAGAGAGCTCTTTTAATGCTTTAAGCCCATGTTCCAGAACGAGCCTGTCCCTTAGTTCCCTCGCCATGTGAAAAATATTCCTTAAAACTTTTTCATCATTACTGAGTGGCGCCATCACCATTAAGCCACAAACCTGGACATTTTTTAAGCAGTTAACGCTTTTTATAAAATATTCTGCCTGCTCTGGATGTATTCCATACTTTGTTTCTTCACCGGAGATGTTAATTTCTACAAGAACCTTCTGTATCTTTGCTGCTTTAAAAGCCTGTTTGTCTACTTCCTCAACTGTGCTTATGCTGTCTATTGAATGTATGTAATCTGCCAGGGGCACTACTGTTTTTGCTTTCCTGCTCTGGAGATGGCCTATAAAGTGCCAACTTGCTTTTTTTGCAAGATTGCCCAGGCTGTTGTATTTATCGATAAACTCATCTGCCCTGTTTTCACCAAGGTCTGTTATACCGGAATTAATCACGTCAGCTATCTGGGAAGGGTCCGCATATTTTGAGGCTGCTATTAAGGTGACGCTTTCAGGGTCACGGTTTGACTTTCTGCAGGATTTTTCTATCTCGCTTTTTAAATATTCGATTTTTTGCCTGTAAAAATTTTTTATGGCCAATCAGTTTGCTGATATCAATTTTATAAAAAAAACCGGATATCTTTACATAATGATATTACTTATCTTTGTTTTTTCTTAAAAATGTTGGCACGTCAAGGTAATCATCTTCTTCAATGGACCTGAAATCTTCCGAACCGAACCTGCTCTCAAGTGGCTTTTCAGCAGAAGGTTTTTTTTCGGAGTTAATGAATTCTTTCCCGGAGAATATGTTTTGGCCCTCACCGTCTTTTTCAAGTTCAGATATTTTTTCTTCAGTTATGAATGGCCTCTCTATTGACCTGTCCCTGTCTTTAAATCCTGCTGCAATAATTGTGACTTTTAATTTATCATTCATGGTCTCATCTATTACGGCGCCAAAAATTATATTGGCGTCTGCGCTGGCAGCGTTCCGTATTACTTCTGCAGCTTCATTGACTTCATGGAGCTTAAGGTCGGGTCCGCCTGAAATGTTAAGCAGTATGCCCTGTGCGCCATCAATTGAGTTATCTATCAGCGGATTTTTTATAGCTGTCTGTGCTGCTTTAATCGCACGGTTTTCCCCCGATGCCACACCATCTCCAAGTATGGCTGTGCCGGCGTCCTTTATTATTGATTTTATATCCGCAAAATCAAGGTTGATAAGTCCTGGAAGGGTGATAAGGTCAGTTACCCCCCTGACCCCTGCCTTCAATACATTATCGGCCAGCCTGAAGGCATTCAGGAGCGTTGTGTTTTCATCTGAAATATCAAGGAGCTTATCATTTGGAATAATTATAAGTGTATCTACTTTTCCTTTAAGGCCTTTTATTCCGTCTTCTGCCTGTAGCATCCTTTTCCTGCCTTCAAATGTAAAGGGTTTTGTTACTACAGCAACTGTAAGGCAACCATTTTCCTTGGCAACTGCTGCAATCACTGGAGCAGCGCCGGTTCCGGTCCCGCCTCCTTCGCCACATGTGATAAAAACCATGTCTGAGTTCTTGACTACTTCTTTTATAACGTCTATTGATTTTTCTGCAGCTATGCGGCCGATTTCAGGGTTTGAACCGGCTCCCAGTCCGGACTCCCCTATAAGTATCTTCTTGTCGGCATTAGACATCATCAGGGCCTGGGCGTCAGTATTTACAGCTATGAATTCACATCCGGAAATGTTATCTTCCATCATCCTGTTTACTGCATTGCTTCCACCGCCGCCTATACCAATAACGCTGATAACAGCATAATAGCTCTTGCCAAATTCATCTTTCAAGTCAGGACCTCCCTGCTAAAATTATTCATTCCTTAATATCCTTGATATAAAATCTTTAAACCTTGCAGCAAAACTTTTGTTTTTCTGCCTCCTGTCGTCAAATTGTCCCAGATCCATAAAGTTTTTTATCTGGTTAGCATATTTCAGTATCCCTATGGCTGTCGAGTAAATAGGGTTTCCTACAGCTTCTGAAGGGCCCTCCACATCCAGAGATGTCCCTATCCTCACAGGCATGTTAAATATATTTTCAGCAAGCGCCGTAATGCCCTTCAGGTTTGCTGTCCCCCCTGTAATTACCAGCCCGCAGGGTATTGAATGTATAAAACCATAGGCCTCGATTTTCTCCTTTACAAGGTTGAGCAGCTCTTTTAGCCTGTCATTTACTATGCTGTAAAGCCTGATATTTAAGGTTGCCTTATTCTTATCAAGCATTATATCACCCATATTCATCCTGTTTAAGGTCTCGTAAAAATTGATATCAACATTTGCAAACTTTTTCTTTATTTCCTCAGCTTTTGCAAATGGTATATTCAATCCAATAGAGATATCGTTTGTAATAAGGTCCCCTCCAACAGGAAGGCAATAAGTAAAAACCATTTTCTTTCCGCGGTAGATAGCTACATCTGTTGTCCCACCACCTATATCTATCATTATAACACCGCTTTCTTTTTCTTCCGGGGTCAGCACTGCTTCGCTTGATGCAAGAGCCTCAAGTATTATATCCTCTATATCTATATTTGCTGCTTTTACGCTGTTTATGACATTTCTTATTGGTATAACCGAGCCATAGACAATCAGCAGCTCGACAGCAAGCTTATCAGTAGAAAGCCCTACCGGGTCCATAATATCTTTTTCATCGCCAAGAGCAAACTGTTTGATAAGTGTATGTATTATGTAATGCTCAGAAGAAATATTTACTTTATTTGCAAGCCCTATTAACCTGTCTACATCTGATTTTCTCACTACTTTGCCAGGGCTGTTTATGTTTATATCTGTCCAGTTATTTAAAAATGAAATATGCTTACCGGTTACCCCTATATAGGCGCTGTCAATAAACATGCTGGTTGATTTTTCAGCAGCTCCTATTGATGCCAGTATTGATTTTGTGGCTTCATTTATATCTACTACCAGGCCCTTTTTGATTCCCCTGCATTCAGAAGAGCCGTAACCTTTTATTTCTATTGTGTTATTCTTCCTGACACTGCCAATAAAAGTACAGACCTTTGTCGTACCAATATCTATGGCTGCAATATACTCGTCCCTTGCTGGCAACACATCCTCCGATTCAGAATTGCGACTTTATTATTTTACTAATTTTTCATTATTTTATTACAGGATTTTCAATATTTCTTAAATCTATTACAGAATAACGTGTCCTGGATTTAATTGCCTCTTCCAGTATTTTTCTAAGTATAGCATTTTTATCAACAATTTTATCGCTTGTACCAAAAATTATTTGTTTTGAATCAACTGTGACCATAATAATATCCTGGCCGGGACTATCACTGATATACGCTTCTCTTATAATTTTTTTTATTTCAAGGTCAAGCGACCCGTATATGTCAGCACAACTTAATATATTTTTTTTTGCTATTTTTTCACCGGTTTCCGGATAGTATTTAAGCCCGTTTTTTACAAGTATAAGGCTCTTATACTCCTCGGGTATTTTGCCCGACATGGACTCAAGAACGATACCTTCATTATCAAGAATATAAAACATACTGCTATAAACAGCAATTAAAAAGGGCCTCCGTTCCACAATATTTATTTCTATTCTGTCAGGAAATATTTTTTTTATTGAAGCACTCTTCAACCTCACAAGATTACCTGTCAGGCTGTCTTCTATGTTTTTTTTGTCTACTTCAAAAATATTAGCTCCCGTTTGGACACTGGCCTGCTTAAGTATTTCTTCAGGCTTGTAAAAGTTGTTTCCTGAAACAGTAATTTCTTTTATCCTGAAATAATTGCTGTTATAGAAGTAATTTGCGCCAAATACAAGAGCCCCGAAAAAAATAAGTGCAAACAATATTTTAAGGAAAAGGAAAAACTTTTTTCTGGCATTTCTCCTTTTCCTGCTTGCAAGCATTTTTTCATATTTTTTATCAATACCTGCCATTTAAGGTGCAATATAAACATTTTAGAGTTTCAATGATGCACAATTTAAAATTATTTCCACCAGTGAGGCAAAGTCTATTCCGACCGCAGCAGCGGCTTTGGGAACAAGGCTGGTGGGGGTCATTCCAGGAATTGTATTGACCTCGAGAATATTTATTTCATTACTATCAGAAAGTATGAGGTCTACCCTTGATATACTGCTGCAGCCAAGCACGCTGTGGCATTCTACGGAAATGCCGGATATTTTTTTTGCTATATCCTCTCCTATTGGCGCAGGCACGATATATTCTGTCATCCCTGAAGTATACTTTGATGTATAATCGTAAAAACCGCTTTTTGGCCTTATCTCTATGACCGGCAGCGCCACCGGGTTCTTGCCTATTATGCTGACTGTAAGCAATTTCCCTATTATAAATTTTTCCATAAGCACCCTTGTATCGTTTATGAATGCTTCCTCAAGCGCTTTCTGTATGTCTTCTGCGCTTTCGACGATTGTAACTCCGATTGTGGACCCACCCCTGTTTGGTTTGGCAATCAGGGGATAGCCTGTAATGGAACGTGCAAGACTGTCGATTTCCTTAATGCCAGGCATTGTTGCAATTTCAAGGGTAAAAAATGGAGGAGTGGGTATTTTTTCAAATTCAAATATTTTTTTTGAAAAATACTTATCCATTGCTATAGCACTTGCAAGCACACCCGAACCCGTATAAGGTATCTTTAGCAATTCGAGCAACCCCTGGACAGTGCCATCCTCTCCGTATTTACCATGAAGCGCAATATAAGCTATATCCATATCATTTGAAATTGCACTGACATCTCCGTTAAAATCAATGAACTTTGCCCTGTAGTCAAGCGCGGTAAGGGCATCAAATATGCCTTTTCCTGTTGACAGGGAAACTTCTCTTTCAGATGATATCCCTCCCGCAATAACACCTATGACAATATTTTTCTTTTTTTTCCTGAAAGGAAAATCCATAGTTATTTCAAATATTTTATCCATTGCTTA
>Ga0233425_10010148_pt1 | contig 11592 bp, 12 predicted proteins | sample Watercolumn_Towu_2_FD_181712 | JGI IMG/M metagenome (GOLD analysis project Ga0233425, IMG submission 181712) | Freshwater microbial communities from Lake Towuti, South Sulawesi, Indonesia - Watercolumn_Towuti2014_140_MG | ecosystem: Environmental > Aquatic > Freshwater > Lake | place...
TCGATTGCGGCGCGGGCCGCGGCGACGCGTCCGATGAAGGTGCTCGTGCTCACCGTGGATCCGGCGCGGCGACTCGCGACCGCACTCGGCCTCGACGGGCTCGGGGACCGCGAGACGCCGGTGCCCGCCGAGTCGTATGCGTCGGTGTCGGCTGCCGCCGTGTCACCCGCCGGCACGCTCCACGCGGCGATGATCGACACCAAGGCGAGCTGGGACGACCTCGTGCGCCGCCACGCCCCCGACGCCGCGACGCGTGACCGCGTGCTTGCCAACCCGCTCTACCGCAACCTCACCGAGCGCTTCACCGCGTCCCACGACTACGTCGCCATGGAGCGCCTCTTCGAGGCCCGGCGCTCGGGCGGCTACGACCTCGTGGTCGTCGACACGCCCCCGTCCCGCAACGCCCTCGACGTGCTCGACGCGCCCGAGCGCATGCGGGCCTTCTTCGCCAGCCGTCTGCTGCGGGCCCTCACCGTGGGCTCCCGCGGAGGTCTCGCCGCCCTCGCATCGCGACCCATCGTGGAGGTCGCGCGGCGGATCCTGGGCGTGCGGTTCCTCGACGACGTCACCGAATTCTTCGACCTGCTCCGCACGATGGAGGACGGGTTCGTCGCGCGCGCCGCCGACGTCGCCACGATGCTGCGTGCGCCCGATGCGCGCTTCGTCGTGGTCACGACGGTGGAGGAGCCCGCACTCGGCGACGCGACGCGCCTCGCCGACGAACTACGGACCCGGTCCTACCCGCTCGCGGCCATCGTGGCCAACCGCGTGCTCCCCGCGCACCTCACGCCCGAGTCGCTCACGGCCGCGGCCGATGCCCTCACCGCGAACGCCTCGGCGATCGCCGAGTCGGCCCTCGCCTCGGTTGCGACGGCGGCCCGCGACGCGGCCGCGCTCGCGGACGCCCAGCGCGTGGCGCTCACCGCGTTGCGCGCGCACGCCCCCGCGCTATTGCTCACTCCGTTGCGCTCCGCCCCCTGACCCGCCGCCCGGCGGCGGTCATTCGTCAGGCGGGCAGTCGCGACGCCCGGCGCTCCGCGGCGCGGCGGCGGCGAATGTCGCGACGCTCGTCCTCGGACGTGCCGCCCCAGACGCCCCAGTCCTGGTTGGTCTCGATCGCAAACTCGAGGCACGCACCGCGCACGGCGCACTGGTCGCAGACGACCTTGGCTTCCTCGATCTGCAAGAGCGCGCTCCCCGTCGTGCCGACGGGGAAGAACAACTCGGGATCGGTGTCCTTGCACGCCGCGTCCCGCTTCCACGAATAATCAGCCGCGCCCAGCGCGAAACTGTTGACGACGAAGGACACGATCGACCCCCCAACTCCCGGCCCTGACGTCACGCTAGGCACGACCCGTCGCAACCGCAATGGGTCGACGCGAAACACCCGCGTGTAATCTCCGCGCGTGGACGAGCGCACGAGCGTCATGGCCCACCGCGGCGCCTCCCGCGCGGCACGCGAAAACACGGTCGCGGCCTTCCTCCGCGCCCGCGAGATGGGTGCCCACGCCGTGGAGCTGGACGTGCGCCGCTGCGCATCCGGCGAGCTGGTGGTGAGCCACGACCCCTGCCTCCTGCCCCGCTCGGCGCTCGCCCCCGACGTCCCGCTCCTCGACGAGGCCCTGGACGCTTGCGCACCGATGTGGGTCAACGTCGAGATCAAGAACGACCCCTCCGAGCCCGACTTCGACGAGACCGAGACCGTCGCCCGCGAGGTGGCCGCGCTCCTCGTGACGCGGCCCGAGCCCGTCGAGCGCTGGCTCGTGTCCTCGTTTCGCCGCGAGACGACCGACGCGATGCGTCGCTGCGCCCCCGGGATCGCCGTCGCATGGCTGTGCCTCGCGATCCCCGACGCCGAGCTGGACGCGACGCTCGCCGCCCTGGCGCGCGACGGCTACCGCGCGCTGCACCCGTGGGTCGGGGCGCTCACCCGCGAGACCGTCGCGGCGTGCCACCGGCACGGCCTCGCGGTCAACACCTGGACCTGCGACGACCCAGCCCGCATGCGCGAGCTCGCCGAGTGGGGCGTGGACGGCATCTGCACCAACGTTCCCGATCTCGCACTCGCCACCCTCGCCGGCGTCTGAGACGTTCGCGCCCGACGCCCAGCGCTCCACGAGGACCTGCGCGCCGAACCGGGCTAGCCCACCACCACCGGGTGCACGAGCCGCAGCGCATCGGCCCGATGTTCCACCACCACCTCGCGCTCCGCGCCGACGTAGTCCCCGTCCAGTTGGTGCGGGAAGGGTTCGGCGTGCGTGATGCGGACGCGCTCCACCTCGCGCGACACGTCGATCCACCGCGACGCACCCACGCCGCCCGCCCGCAGTGCGCGCACCGTCGCGGTCACGAGCAGCGGTGTCGTGAGGCGCCGGAAGGTCACGACCACGAGCCGCTTCTCGAGCGACGCGGCCGCGTCCAGTTGCACGGCGTGCCGACCGATGTAGGTGTACGGGCTCGTGTTGAGCACCACGGTGAAGAAGCCGTTCGGGATCCGTCGACCGTCGATCTCGACGGCGAAGTGCGGGAAGCGCCGGTCGTACCCGCGCCACCAGTTCTGCAGCGCCGCGGCGATGAACAGCGGTTGACCGACCACGCGCTTCAGCGACGCACGCCGCTCCACCGTCTCCACGACGGCGGCGTCGAATCCGAAGCCCGCATGGAAGCAGAAGTACCGCCCGTTGGCCCGTCCGAGGCTCACGGGATGGATCGCCCCCTCGTCGAGCCCCGCCCCCACCTGCTGGAGGGCCACCAGCGGGTCGTTCGACATGCCGAGCGACCGCGCGAAGACGTTGGTGGAGCCGCCGGGCAGGATCGCGAGGGCGGTGCCCGTGTCGGCCAGCCCGGTCGCCACCTCGTTCAGCGTCCCGTCGCCGCCGAAGGCCACGACGAGGTCCACCCCGCGGGCGGCTGCATCCCGCGCGAAGCGGGTCGCATGCCCGCGCTCGTTGGTCTCCACCACCTGCACCCCGTGGCGCCGGGACAGGTACTGGTGGACCTGGACCGTGTTGCGAGGGTTCACCGCCGAGGCGAACGAGTTCACAATGAGGACGATCTGCAAGACGCCGAATCGTACCAACGACGATTGTGCGAAGTCGCACGAGCCGCGTCACAATGGAGTCGTGAACGTCACCGTCTGCGTGAAGCAGATCCCCGACCCTGCGAGCCCCGGCGCGCTGGACCCCTCGACGCACGCGCTGAAGCGCGAGGGCAAGTTGATCCTGGATGAATCCGACGCCTACGGCGTCGAGATGGCGCTGCAACTCGTCGCGGCCGCGGGCGGCGGCGAGGTGAACGTCGTGTCGATGGCACCCAACGGCGAGACCTCCGGCATGCGTACCGCACTCGCGATGGGCGCGGCCAAGGGCGTGCTCGTGAGCGACCCCGCGCTCGCCGGCTCGGATGCGCTCACGACCGCCAAGGTGCTCGCCGCCGCGGCCAAGAAGTTGCCGGCCGCGGATCTCGTGATCGCCGCGACCGAGTCGTCCGACGGCTACACGGGCACCGTGCCCGAGCAGATCGCCGAAGTGCTCGGTCTGCCGTCCATCACCTTCGCCAAGAAGGTGCGCATAGAGGGCACGACGCTCAAGGTGGACCGTCAGAGCGAGGCGGGCTACGACGAGGTCGAGTGCCCGCTGCCCGCCGTCGTGAGCGTCACCGCGGGCGTGGTGGAGCCGCGCTACCCGTCGTTCAAGGGCATCATGGACGCCAAGAAGAAGCCGATCGACACGCTCACCGCCGCCGACCTCGGCGTCTCGCCCGTGGGGTGGGCCGGCGCCGGCCAGAAGGTCGTCGCGGTGCAGCAGGCCGAGGCCCGCAAGGCCGGCACGATCATCGAGGACGACGGGGAGTCGCACGGCAAGATCGTCGCGTTCCTCGAGGACCTCAAGGTCATCTGAGGAGCCACGACATGGCGATCTCCCACGTCTGGGTCTACGCGCAGGTCGTCGGCGGCGCGCCGACCACCGCCACGCTCGAGCTGCTCACCAAGGCCCGCTCGCTCGGCGGCACGGTGTCGGCGTTCGTCGCGGGCGACGGGGCCGCGCTCGCGGGGCCCGCGGGCGCGCACGGCGCCACCACCGTGTACGCCACGGGCGACGTGGGCGGCCGGCTGCCCGGCATCGTCGCGGCCGGTGCGATCAAGGCGCTCGTGGACGGCGGCACCGTGCCTGACGTGATCATGTTCCCGCAGAACTACGAGGGCCGCGACGCGATGTCGCGCCTCTCGGTCAAGCTCGACCGCACGGTGCTCACCAACAACGTGGACGTCGCGGTGACCGCCGACGGCGTCACCGGCACGACGCCGATCTTCGGCGGCAACCTGCTCGTCTCGACGGCGTTCTCGGGCCCGGGCCCGCACCTCGTGTCGTTCCGGCCGAAGAGCTTCGCAGCCGAGCCTTCGGGCGGCGCCGCGGCCCATGTGGTGGCGGCCCCCGTGCCCGATCTCGGCGCGACCGGCGCGGCCAAGGTCGTGGGCGTGCACGTGGAGCAGCGCAGCGGTCCCAAGCTCGACGAGGCCACCATCGTCGTGTCCGGCGGCCGCGGCCTCGGCGAGGCGGCGAAGTACTCGCTCGTCGAGGACCTCGCCAAGTTGCTCAAGGGCGCCCCCGGCGCATCGCGCGCCATCGTGGACGCGGGTTGGGTGCCGTACTCGTACCAGGTGGGCCAGACCGGCAAGGTCGTGAAACCCGGCGTCTACATCGCCGCGGGCATCTCCGGCGCCACGCAGCACATGGTCGGCATGAAGGGCTCCAAGCACATCATCGCGATCAACAAGGACAAGGAGGCCCCGATCTTCGGGATCGCGGATCTCGGCATCGTCGGCGACGTGCACAAGGTGCTCCCCGCGCTCATCGAGGCCCTCAAGTCCCGCTCCTGAACGGCCGCCGCCGTTCGTCCGCGGCACTGCCGACCCGTGTTGTGAGCGACGCGACCCAGGCGCGGTCTCGTGAGCGGCAGCAGCCGTCGTAGCGTGAACGCGGTGACCCTGCGTCGAATCCTCGTTGTTGCGGGCGAATCCTCGCAACTTGATCACATTCGATGGGAAGGCTCGCTTGGAAAGGGCCCATTCGGCCCCGAGGTGGTCATCGCGACCCCTCGTCCGTGCGAGCCGTGGGGTATCGCCGCGAATGTTCGCCGCATCACCTACCGATACGAGGAACGAAGTCACGCGGCGGGAGCGCGAGATCGTGAGACCGGGACCGTTCGTCGCTTCTTCGATCGCCCGGGATTTCGCTGGCGCTTTCTGGAGAAGATCCTCCGAGGGCTCGAGGTTCCGGTTCGGTGGTGGACACCGAGGGGCCTGATGCGTGTGATCATCGAGTCACCGCATCTGGTGGCGCGTTCGGTGCGATTCCTCCCGATCGTCGTGCGAGCCATGCCGGGTGTGCACCGCCAATGGCGGCGGAGAGTGCTCCGAACCGTCGTTGCTGGGTGCGGCATCGATGCAGTGATTCGTGCCGAGAATCCCGATGCCGTGGTTGTGCTGTTCAAGCAACAAGATGGCTACACCCTCGCGACGCAAGCGGCATGTCAGGTTGCATCGATCCCTTGCGTGGTCGTACCGCTCAAGTGGGACAACGCCACATCGAAGACCGTCTTTCGCATCGTGCCCGACCGTCTCGCGGTGTTCAGTGAGGCCATTGGTAGGGCTGCAGCCTGGGTTCATGGATTTGATCAACACCACTGCCGCGAGGTCGGAAGCGCTCAGACCGATGCGCAGCTGCGTCTCATCGGCACGACCGTCGTCACTCCTCATTTCGGCCAGGTCTTGGCCCTCGGTTTTGGCAACCCGCGTTCGGAGTCGCGAAGCTGGTTACCCGCCCTGTCACGGCTCGCATCCGAGCGGCGAGCGACGGGTCGGCAGATGCTCGTGCACTGGCGGCCGTATCCCGCTGCGTCGGAAGACGCGCGCGCGATGCTCGTGAAGAAGGCGCACGAGCTCGGTGTTGTGCTCGACGAGGACATCGCCGGGGGCAACTCTCACCGAGCCGACTCCCGATCCGCGTCGGAACGCGCTGAAGCCTTCGGTCGGTATGTCGACCTGCTGCGGCGTAGCGATCTGGTCGTGGCGGGTCCGACGTCCGCAGTGCTGGACGCTCGCATGGCGGGTCTTCCTGTCGTGATTCCTGCCTTCCGCGAGGGGGCGTTGCTCTGCGACGTGCCGCATCTCCTGCGCGTGTTCACCCACTCGCAAGGACTGCGCGAGACCAACGGGGTGTTCATCGCCGAGACGGAAGAAGACTTCGTCCGTCTCGTGAACGACTTCCTCGATCGCCCACGCCGCATCCCGCCCGACAACTCGGGTGAGCACATCTTCGTCGACGAACGCTCCTACGCCCAGCGGTTGATCGACGTCATCGAGGACGCCGTCGCGGCAAGGGATCGCGAGAGGGCGGCGTCCGCGGCGGGTCAGACGAGCGGCCAGGGGTAGCGGCGCCCCGACGGGTCCACGGGAAAGCGCCCCGCATCGGTCAGCCACCGCGCCCGCTCGCGGATCGCGTCCACCTCGGCGTCCTCGAGCAGCGTCGCCACCTCGAGCGGCACCGCCTCGGCCACTGCCGCCACGCGCGCGAGCAGCGCCGAGTCCACGGGCTCGCCGCCGAAGTCCCAGATCACCGTGCGCAACTTCAGTTCCGCGGCGAAGCACAGCCCGTGGTCGATGCTCCACACCCGCGACGCGCCGTCCACCAACACGTGGCCCGACTTGCGGTCGGTGTTGTTGGCCACCACGTCGAACGCACAGATCGCCCGCAGCGCGTCGTGCAGGTCGGGCCGCGACTCGTGCAGCGTGAAGTAGTGCTGCTCCTCGTCCACCTCCACGAGCACCTGCACCGAGCCCTCGCCGTGCGGCCCCTCGCGCAGCACCGTCACGGGCACGAAGCCGAGCCCCATCGCCTCGCTGAGGCGATACGCCGCCACCTCGCGCCGGTGCAGTCCACGCGGGAAGTCCCGCAGCGGCCGCTCTCCGCGCATCGGCTTGTAGATCACGCGCAACGCCGACTCGCCGTGGCGCACCTCCGCGAGGAAGGTGGCGTTGCTCGAGTACGGCATCCGTGCGACGAGCGTCATCTCGCCGCGCAGCAGAATCGTCAGTTCATCCGGATGCACGCGTGACCGTCGGGATCCTTGGGCCGTCCACAAAACACGCACGAGGGCCGTCCGGCGGCCACCACACGGTCGGCCAGCTCGCAGAACGCGACGGCCTGCACGCGGGTGAGGCGCGCGCTGACGCGCGCGGGCGTGCGGTCGTCGTCCTCCGCGGTGAGCTCGTGCAACACCACGCGCACCACGTCGGCGTCGCGGTCGTAGCCCAGCCCGATCTCGCCCAGCACCCAGTCCTGGCCCTCGGCATCCTCCAGGTCCATCGCCTCGGCGGCGGGTCGCTCGTCGGGCGTGGGGGCGTCGGCGAGCGTGCGGCGCATCGCGTCCGCGAGCACCGACACGTGTTGCTTCTCGCACTTGATGGTGCGTCGCTCACCCTCGGCACGCACCTGGATCACGAACGTGCGTTGGCCGGGCCGCCCGAGCGCGCCCGTCGTGAAGGCGTCCACCACCTCGAAGTTGGACTCGCTCACGAGGGCGCCAGTTCGGCGAGCGTCCCGCCGGTGGAATTGACCGTGAGCACCGTCGGTCCCCACGCCGAGTAGGAGATAGCGGTCACGGAGCAGGTCGAGACCACGATCCGCTGGAACAAGTCGAGGTGCGTGCCGAGCGCGTGCGCCACCGCGGCCTTGATCGGGTCGGCGTGCGACACGCACACCACCACGCCACCCGGGTGCGCGCGCCGGATCCGCTCGAGCGCGCCCACCATGCGGGCCTGCATCTCGGTGAAACTCTCCCCGTCGGGGAAGCGAAACGTGCTGGGAGCGCGCTGCACCGTCGCCCACTCCGGCCGGCGCATGAGCGCACGCAGGCGCCGACCCGTCCAGTTCCCGAAGTCGCACTCCAGCAGCCCGCGGTCCACCCGCACGCGGCGACCCACGGCGCGGGCGATGGGTGCCGCGGTCTCCCGCGTGCGCTCGAGGGGGGAGGCGTACACGGCGTGCACGCGGCGCAGGGCCGCGATGCGCGTCGCCACCGCCTCCGCCTCGGCGCGACCCGCCTCCGACAGGTGCAGGCCCCGCGCGCGACCCGGCAACACGCGACCCGTCGAGGGCGTGCGACCGTGGCGCACGAGCAGCACGAGCGTCGGGCGGGCCGTCACTTGGCGCGACGCTATCGTCGCCGCGCGTGCGGAGAGACACGCTGCGCGTCGTCGCCGAGGACGTCGTGGCGTGTCGCGCGTGTCCGCGGCTCGTGCGATGGCGCGAGCGCGTGGCGCGCGACCGACGCGCGGCGTACCGCGACGAGACCTACTGGGGTCGGCCCGTGACCGGGTTCGGCGACCCGCGCGCCCGCGTCGTGGTGGTCGGGCTCGCCCCCGGCGCGCACGGTGCGAACCGCACGGGTCGCGTCTTCACGGGGGATCGCAGTGGCGACTGGCTGTACCGCGCGATGCACGCCGCGGGGTTCGCCTCGCAGCCCGAGTCGCGCCGCCGGGGCGACGGGCTGCGGTTGCGCGACGCGTGGGTCACCCTGGCCGTACGCTGCGCGCCGCCGGCCAACACGCCGACGCCCGCCGAGCGCGCGCGCTGCATGCCGTACCTGCGTCGCGAACTCGCGCTGCTCCCGCAGGCCCGCGTGATCGTGTGCCTCGGCGGCTTCGCGTGGCGGGCGGTGTGCGACGAGATGGGACTCTCGCCGCGGCCGCGCTTTGCCCACGGGGCGACGGCCCGCGTGGGTGGCCTGGTGCTGCTCGCGAGCTACCACCCGAGCCAGCAGAACACCTTCACGGGCACGCTCACCCGCGCGATGCTCGCGACGGTGTTTCGGCGCGCGGCTCGCCTCGCCGCCGGCCGTCCCGCCCCCGCGGCTCGCCTCGCCGCCGGCCGTCCCGCCCGTGCTGCCCGCCTCAGTGCGCGGCGGGCGCGCTCCCGTCGGCCTTCTTCTTCGGCGGAGGCACGCCGACGCTGACCGACTGCTCGGCGAACTTCGGCCAGCGGCGACGGCTGACGATGCTCAGCAGCCGCAGCAGCCGCATCGCCGTCGCGTCGGTCTCGGCGGGGCGCGCGACCACGGAGCCGTCGGCGATCATGCGGTCCATGACCTCCTCGCCGAGCTCCGTGCGCACGACGCAGAGCGTCCAGTCGTTGTCCTCGCCGATGCCCCCGGTCGAGATGTCGGCGTGCTCGGCCGCAAAGTCGGGACAGGCCTTGCACCCCGAGCGCGTCCACTGGTGGCACTCCTTCAGGTCGATCTCGTGGTACGAGCCGTCGCGCATCCAGATCTGGAACACGCCCTTGATGTTCATCTTCACCATGTCCTGCTTGCGCAGGCCGTACTTGGCGAGGAACAGTTCCTCGAAGATCGCGTCGTCGAAGGTCTTGGAGCACAGCAGGCCGACGTTGAACAGGAAGGGCTTGCCGACCTTGCCCGCCTTGCGCTTCCACATGATCGGCGGCACCGAGGACTGGCAGCTCATGCCCACCAGGGCGAGTCGGTCGAGGCCCGCGGTCTGCGCGTCGCGCAACGCCAGCGTGTTGGCCGAGTAGGTGTAGCGGCTCCCCGAGGTCGCGAGCACCTCGGCGCGGGTGCGCGCGATCGCCGGCACCGCCTTCCAGGAGGTGCCGTCCCCCTCGAGCGCGCTCACGAGGGCGGCGTCGATGTAGTCGTGCTCGAGCAGCCAGATGAGCATCGCGCCGACGAAGCCGCCGTCCTGGCCCTTCCGGTGCGTCTCGTCGTCGGCCGCGCGCACCATCAGCAGCTGGCGGTACTGGCCGTACATCTCGTCGTCGGCCCGCGTGCGGCCGAACAGGTGCTGGTCCGCCTCGGTCTCCCAGGTGCGAAAGCGGGGGCAGGCCCGCGTGCAGGTGGTGCAGCCCCGCTCGCCGTGTCCGCAGTTGGTCGGGCCCAGTTCGTCCTCGAGGTGGAACGGCACGTACTTGCCCTCGGCGTGTTCGTAGCCGATCACGTCGTGCGGGCACGCCACGACGCAGCCCGCGCAGCCGGTGCACAGGCCCGTGGAGATGACCTCCTCGTGCAGTTCCTTCCACTGGGCCGTCCAGCGCGTCGGCGGCGCCTCGGCGATCGTCACGTCTCGACTCTATTGACGCTCGCGCGCGCACGCCCCGCGACGTGCGCTGGCGCATCGCCCTCGCGGTCGGCAAGGATGACGGTGTGTCGGCCGGCGTCATCACGTACCCGCCCGAGGTGGAGCGTTTCCGCGGCGAGGTGCGCGCGTGGCTCGAGTCGCACCTGCCGACGGGTTGGTTCGACGACGGCTTCCAGATGTCACCCGAGGAGCGCGCCGCGTTCAACGCGGGTTGGACCGACACGCTCGTCTCGGGCGGGTGGATCTGCGCGACCTGGCCCACGGAGTACGGCGGCAAGGGACTGAGCATCCTCGAGGGCGTCGTGCTCGCCGAGGAGTTCGCGCGTGCCCGCGCGCCGATGCGCGCCGACTTCTTCGGCGACACGCTCGTCGGTCCGACGCTCCTCCAGTGGGGTACCGACGCCCAGAAGCGCGAGTTCCTCCCCAAGATCCTCTCGGGCCAGATGTCCTGGTGCCAGGGTTTCAGCGAGCCCAACTCGGGCAGCGACCTCGCGAGCCTCACGACCTCGGCCGTGCTGGACGGCGACGAGTGGGTGATCAACGGCCAGAAGGTCTGGACGACCCAGGGCCACCACGCCGACTACTGCTTCCTGCTGACCCGCACCGACCCGGCGGCGCCGAAGCACAAGGGGATCTCGTATCTGCTCGTGCCGATGCGCCAGCCGGGCGTCGAGGTGCGCGGCATCACGCAGCCCGACGGCACCGCCGAGTTCTGCGAGGTGTTCTTCACCGACGCGCGCTGCCCCAAGGACGCGGTGGTCGGCGGCGTCAACAACGGCTGGCAGGTGGCCAACTCGACGCTCGCCTTCGAGCGCGGCATGTCGGCGACCGTCGGCTACCGGCGCTTCGCCGAGGAGTTCGACCTGATGCTCGCCGAGGCCCGGCGCAACGGCGCGATCCACGACCCGCTCATCCGCCAGCGCCTCATGGCGTACTGGACCAAGATCCAGATCCTGCGCATCAACGGCCTGCGTTCGCTCGGTGCCACCCTCGAGGACAGGAAGGACCTCGGCGTCGTCGCGCTCGGCGTGAGCAACAAGATGTTCTGGAGCGAGATGCACCAGCGCGCCATGGAGCTCGCGCTCGACATCTGGGGCGCCGCCTCGATGCTCATCGACACGGGCCCCGCCACGGGATCCTGGCCAGGTGCGCTCCGCGACCGCCGGCGCGACGGCTATCCCGCGAGCGCCATGATGTCGGCGTTCTTCTTCTCGCGTTCCGAGACGATCTGGGGCGGCACGAGCCAGATCCAGCGCAACATCGTCGGGGAGCGCGTGCTAGGTTTGCCGAAAGAACCAAGGCCCACAGAAAAGAGCTGATGATGTCCTTCGTTGGCGCGATCCGCTCCGGCCTCGGCAACTACGCGAACTTCAAGGGCCGCGCGGTGCGCAGCGAGTACTGGTGGTTCTTCCTGTTCGGGTTCCTGGTGCAGCTGGCGG
>Ga0233425_10010149_pt1 | contig 11590 bp, 7 predicted proteins | sample Watercolumn_Towu_2_FD_181712 | JGI IMG/M metagenome (GOLD analysis project Ga0233425, IMG submission 181712) | Freshwater microbial communities from Lake Towuti, South Sulawesi, Indonesia - Watercolumn_Towuti2014_140_MG | ecosystem: Environmental > Aquatic > Freshwater > Lake | place: Indonesia...
AGCAGCGTGGCCACGTACGGCGTCACGAACGCGACCTGCGGGGGGACGTCGTCGGTGGTGGCGTACCAGAGGGCGACCAGGACGGCGACGACGATCGAGACGATGCCGCCGACAGTGCGGCGCTTGGACAGCAGCCACACGCCGTACCCGGCGAGGGCGATCGCTGTGAGCAGGAGCAGCGCGTGGACCGCGCCGCCGCCGCGCAGCTGGAGCGCGTCGGTGTAGCCGAACAGTCCGGCGCCGGCGGCCAGGCCGCCCGGCCGCCAGTTGCCGAAGATCATCGCTGCCAGACCGATGTAGCCGCGCCCCGCCGTCTGCCCCTCGCGGTAGATCTGCGCCGCCACGATGGCGAGGTACGCGCCGCCGAGGCCGGCGAGGGCGCCGGACACGATCACCGCGATGTACTTGTAGCGCATCACCTTCACGCCGAGGGTGGCGGCGGCGTACGGAGCCTCGCCGCAGGAGCGGAGTCGCAGCCCGAACGCGGTGCGCCACAGCAGGAACCACGATCCGAACAGGCACAGGATCGCGATGATCGTGATGTAGCTGACGTCGGTGGTGACGCCGGCGATGATCCCGCCGATGTCGGAGATCAGGAACCAGCCCTGATCGGCCACCCACTGCGCGGCGCTGGAGATGCCCGGCAGGGTCACGGTGCCCATGGGCGGGATGCGCGGCGACTGCGTGGCGCCGCCGCCCTCGACGCCGGTGAACAGCTCGGCGGCGAGGAACTGCGTGAGGCCCACCGCGAGGATGTTGATCGCGACACCGGACACGATCTGGTCGACGGCGAACGTGACGGTCGCGACGGCGTGCAGCAGGCCGCCGAGGGCGCCGAAGCCGATGGCGACGACGAGGCCGACCCACGGGCCCCACTGGTAGCCGGCCCATCCGGCGCCGAACGTGCCGAGGATCATCATGCCCTCGAGGCCGATGTTGACCACACCGGAGCGCTCCGACCACAGGCCGCCCAGACCGGCCATGGCGATGGGGACCGACAGGCCGAGCGCCGCGGCGATCGTGCCCGACGAGGTCAGGTTCGCGACGCCGGTGATCGTGCGCACCACGGACAGCAGCAGCACGAGCAGCGTCAGCAGGTAGACGATGCGCCAGACCTTGGAGGAGCCGAGCTTGCGCTTGGGCTGCTCCGCCGGCGCCGCGGCGGGGGTCTCGAGCGTGGCGCTCATGCCACGGCCTCCTTCTCGGGCGCGGTGGCGGCGAGCTGGCGGCCCACGTCGCGGGCGACCTGGCGGATCCGGTAGCGGCGGACCAGCTCGTAGGCGATGACGATCGACAGGACGATCACACCCTGCATGATCAGCACGGTCTGCTTCGGGACACCCTCGAACTCGAGGCTGTTGGAGCTGTTGTCGAGGAACGACCACAGCAGGGCGCCGAACGCGATGCCGATCGGCGAGTTGCGGCCGAGCAGCGCGATGGCGATGCCCGTGAAGCCGAGGCCGGTCGGGAAGTCGAGGCTGTACGTGTACGACGACCCGAGCAGCTGGGGCATGCCCACGAGGCCGGCGACCGCGCCGGACAGCAGCATCGCGTAGACGACCATGCGCTTGACGTCGACACCGCTGGCGACGGCGGCAGGCTCCGACGAGCCGGTGGCGCGCAGGTCGAAGCCGAACCGCGTGCGGCTGAGCAGGAACCAGTAGCCGATGCCGATGAGGATCGCGAGCACGATGAGGCCGTACACCTCGTTGCGGCCCGCGCCGGGGATGATTGCGAGGCCGGGCACCTGGCCGCTCTCGGGGATCGGCTTGGTGCCGATGTTGTTGGAGCCCTGCGTCGTCTCGGCCAGCCGGCCCGGCGTCAGCAGATAGGCGACGATGCCGGTCGCGATGAAGTTCAGCATGATCGTCGAGATGACCTCGCTGACGCCTCGCGTGGTCTTGAGCAGGCCGGCGATGCCGGCCCAGAACGCGCCGACCAGCATCGCGACGAGGATGACGACGAGCGCGTGGAACGGCGCCGGGATGGCGATGGCGCCGCCGACCGCCGCGGCGAGCATGGCGGCGAGGCGGTACTGGCCGTCGACGCCGATGTTGAACAGGTTCATCCGGAAGCCGATGGCGACCGCGATCGCCGACAGGTAGTACGTCGTCGCGGAGTTGAGGATGTTGACCTGGATGCGCGGTTTGCCCAGCTGGGCCAGCATCGTCGAGTAGGCCTGCAGCGGGTTGTTGCCCGCGGCCAGGAGCACGACCGACGTCACCAGCATCGCGAACACGATCGCGAGGACCGGCGCGGCGACCGCGAGGCCGATGCGCTTGAGGCTGAAGCGTCCGGACATCAGGCAGCACCCTCCGCGCCCGTCATGGCCGAGCCGAGCTGCTCGGGGGTGACCGTCGCCGGGTCGGCGTCCGCGACCAGCCGGCCGCGCAGCATCACCTTGATGGAGTCCGACAGGCCGATCAGCTCGTCGAGGTCGGCCGAGATGAGCAGCACGGCGAGGCCCTTGGCGCGCGCCTCGCGCAGCAGGTCCCAGATCGCCGCCTGGGCGCCGACGTCGACGCCGCGCGTGGGATGGGAGGCGATGAGCAGCGTGGGCTCGCTGCTCATCTCACGCCCGACGATGAGCTTCTGCTGGTTGCCTCCGGAGAGCGCGGAGGCCAGCACGTCGATGGACGGCGTCCGGACGTCATACTCGTCGACGATTCGCTGCGTGTCCTTGCGGGCGCCCTTGATGTCGAGCAGGGGCCCGCGGCTGTTGGGCGCCTGGGTCTGGTGCCCCAGCATGCGGTTCTCCCACAGGGGCGACTCGAGCAGAAGCCCGTGGCGGATGCGGTCCTCGGCGATGTAGGCCATGCCGGACTCGCGGCGGCGCCGGGTCGACCACGAGGTGACGTCGTCGGAGCCGAGCACCACCGTGCCGGAGGTGGCCCGGCGCATGCCCATGAGGGTCTCGACGAGCTCGGCCTGGCCGTTGCCCTCGACGCCCGCGATGCCCAGGACCTCGCCGCGGTGGATGGTGAACGACACGTCGGCCAGCAGCTCGCGGCCGGACCGGTCGACGAGGGTCACGCCCGACACAACCAGCTCGGCGACGTCGGTCACCGTCGACTCGCGGGTCTCGGGGGTGGGCAGCTCGCTGCCGACCATGAGCTCGGCCAGCTTGCGCGACGTGACCTCGGTGGGGAGCACGGTCGCGACGGTGGTGCCGCGGCGGATGACGGTGATCTCGTCGGCGACGGCGAGCACCTCGTCGAGCTTGTGGGAGATGAAGATGATCGCCAGGCCCTCGGACTTGAGCTCGCGCAGCGCCCCGAAGAGCTCGTCCACCTCCTGCGGCACGAGCACGGCGGTGGGCTCGTCGAGGATGAGGGTGCGGGCGCCGCGGTAGAGCACCTTGAGGATCTCCACGCGCTGCCGCTCGCCGACGCCGAGCTCCTCGACGAGGACGTCGGGCCGCACGTCGAGGCCGTAGCGGTCGCTGATGTCCATGATCCGGCGCCGGGCCTCGGCGAAGTCGAGGCGGACGCCGCGGCGCGGCTCGGAGCCGAGCACGACGTTCTCGAGCACCGTCAGGTTGTCGGCGAGCTGGAAGTGCTGGTGCACCATGCCGACGCCGCGTTCGATCGCATCGCTCGGGCTCGCGAGCGAGACCTGCTGGCCGTCGAGGGCGATGGTGCCGCTGTCGGGGCGGTGCATCCCGTACAGCGTCTTCATGAGCGTGCTCTTGCCGGCGCCGTTCTCGCCGACGACGGCGTGCACCGTCCCGCGGCGCACCAGCAGGTTGATGTCCTTGTTGGCCACCACGCCCGGGAAGGTCTTGGTGATGTCGCGCAGCTCGACCGCGGGCGGGGCGGCGGCGCTGGTGTCGGTGCTGATGGGGATCACTCCTCGGCGCAGTCGGCGGGCACGGCCGTCCGACTGTGGGAACGACGCCGGGCCCGGTCCGCACGCTACACGCGCGGCCGCGGGCCCGGAGGAGGGAACGGGGGGCGCGCCGTGCGGCGCGCCCCCCGTCCTCAGGGTCGTGCGGGGATCAGCTGGCCGGCGTCTCGGGAACCGTGATGGTGCCGTCGATGATCTGCTGGCGCAGCTCGTCGGTCTTGGCCTCGTAGGGCTGGACCGCCGGGTTGCTCTTCGAGTAGCCGACACCGTCCTGCTCGAGGCCGAAGGTGTTGACACCCTTCAGCGGCGAGCCGTCGACGACGGACTTGATCTCGTTGTAGACCGCCACGTCGACGCGCTTGAGCATCGAGGTGATGATCACGTCCTTGAGCTCGGCCGGAGCCGTCAGGTACTGGTCGGAGTCGACGCCGATGGCCAGGCCGCCCGCGGCCTTCGCGGCCTCGAACACGCCGGAGCCCGAGCCGCCCGCCGCGTGGTAGACCACGTCGGCGCCGTTCTCGAACATGCCTGCGGCAGCGGTCTTGCCCTTGGCCGGGTCGCCGAAGCCGGAGAAGTCCGGGGGCTCGGTGAGGTACTTGACCTGGACCTTGATGTCCTTGTTGACGGCCTGGGCGCCGGCGACGTAGCCGGCCTGGAACTTCTGGATCAGCGGGACGTTGACGCCGCCGACGAAGCCGATGTTGCCGGTCTTCGAGGCCTGCGCCGCGATCGCGCCGACGAGGAACGAGCCCTCGTTCTCGGCGAACACGAGGCTGGCGACGTTCGGGTTCTTCTCCGACAGCGAGGCGTCGTCGACGATCGCGAAGTTGATGTCCGGGTAGTCCGGCGCGACCTTGCCGAGCGCCACGGCGTAGGCGAAGCCCACCGCGATGATCGGGTTGTAGCCCTCGTCGGCGAGGGAGCGCAGGCGCTCCTCCTTCTGGGCGTCGGTCTCGCCCTGGGTCGCCTCGAGCTCCTTGACCTCGACGCCGAACTCCGAGGCGGCCTTGTCGAGACCGGCGGCGGCGGCGTCGTTGAACGACTGGTCGCCACGACCGCCGATGTCGTACGCGAGGCCGACCTTGACGTCGGAGGCGGGGGCGGACGAGGACGCGCTGTCCGAGGGGGCTGCGGAGCTGCTGGTGCCGCCGCCGCTGTTGCTGCCGCACGCCGCGAGGGCGAGGGCGCTCGCGAACAGCGCCGCGGCGATCTTCAAGCCCTTGTACAAGGGGGGACTCCTTCTTCCTGACGCCCAGGCGACACTGCCGGGCGATGCAGCTCCGACCCTAGTGGTGCGGGGGATGCCGACGAGAAGCCTCCCCTGCGATCCGGGCCCTTCCGAGACCGAGTCGTGATCCAGGTGAACAGGGCGTCACGCGTACGTCACAACCGGCCCGCCGCGACGGGCTCCGCGCGGTCCGCAGAACGGGACAGGCACCTATCGGTCTAGACCGATAGGTGCCCCTCGATCCCGCATTCCGGGCGCGGGCCCGCCTAGAAGACGTCGGCCGGCGTGTAGAGCCCCCACACCTCGCGCAGCGCGTCGGAGGTCTCGCCCACGGTGGCCCGGGCGCGCAGGGCGTCGCGCAGGGGGTAGAGCACGTTGTCCGACCCCGACGCCGCCTGCTTCACAGCGGCCAGCGCGCGGTCGACCGCGCCCTGGTCGCGCTCCGCGCGCAGCTTCTCCAGCCGGGCCACCTGCTCGTCCTCGATCGCCGGGTCGACGCGGAGGGGCTCGTAGTGCTCCTCCTCCTCGACCGTGAACCGGTTGACGCCCACGACGACGCGCTCCCCGGCGTCGATCTGCTGCGACACGGCGTACGCCGACCGCTCGATCTCACCCTTCTGGAAGCCCCGCTCGATCGCCTTGACGGCGCCGCCCATGTCCTCGACCTGGCGCATCAGCTCGAGCGCCGCCGCCTCGACCTCGTCGGTCAGCGACTCGACGACGTACGAGCCCGCGAACGGGTCGACCGTCGCGGTCACGTCGGTCTCGTAGGCGAGGACCTGCTGCGTGCGCAGGGCGAGGCGGGCCGCCTTCGCGGTCGGCAGCGCGATGGCCTCGTCGAAGGAGTTGGTGTGCAGCGACTGCGTACCGCCGAGCACGGCGCCGAGCCCCTGGATCGCGACGCGAACGAGGTTGACCTCGGGCTGCTGCGCAGTGAGCTGGACGCCAGCCGTCTGCGTGTGGAACCGCAGCATCTGGCTCTTGGGGTTCTTGGCGCCGAACTCCTCCTTCATCACCCGCGCCCAGATGCGCCGGGCCGCGCGGAACTTGGCGACCTCCTCGAGCAGCGTCGTGCGGGCCACGAAGAAGAAGGCCAGGCGCGGCGCGAACTCGTCGACGTCCATGCCGGAGGCCACGGCGGCACGCACGTACTCGATGCCGTCGGCGAGGGTGAAGGCGATCTCCTGCGCGGGCGTCGCGCCCGCCTCGGCCATGTGGTAGCCCGAGATCGAGATGGTGTTCCACCGCGGGATCTCGCTCTTGCAGTACCCGAAGATGTCGGTGATGAGCCGCAGCGACTGCGCCGGCGGGTAGATGTAGGTGCCGCGGGCGATGTACTCCTTGAGCACGTCGTTCTGGATCGTGCCCGTCAGGGCGCTGGGCGCGACGCCCTGCTCCTCGGCGACGAGCTGGTAGAGCAGCAGGAGCACGGCCGCTGGCGCGTTGATCGTCATCGACGTCGACACCTCGCCCAGCGGGATGCCGCCGAACAGCACGCGCATGTCGTCGATCGAGTCGATGGCCACGCCGACCTTGCCGACCTCGCCGTGAGCGAGCGGGTGGTCGGAGTCGTAGCCCATCTGCGTCGGCAGGTCGAAGGCGACCGACAGGCCCATGGTCCCGGCCGCGATCAGCTGCTTGTAGCGCTCGTTGGACTCCGCCGCCGTCCCGAAGCCGGCGTACTGCCGCATGGTCCACGGCTTGCCCGTGTACATCGTCGGGTAGACGCCGCGCGTGAACGGGTACGCGCCGGGCTCGCCGATCCTCTCCGCGGGGTCCCAGCCGTCGAGCGACGACGGCCCGTAGACGGGCTCGAACGGAAGACCGGACTCGGTGTGGCGCACCATGGCCCATCCCTCTCGATGCTGGTCTGGCAGGTCCGACGCTCGCGGACGACCGGCTCCACGCTAGTGGCGCGTGTACCGCCGCGTCCGTGCGGGGACGCCGGTGTGAGGGCGTCCACAGGGGTGGGCACCCGTGCGCCGGAAGGTCGGCGTCGGGCGGTCGCCGGGTTACCCTCGTGCGGTGCTGCGCCGCCCCGTCGTCACCGGCCTCCTGGCCGGCGGTCTCGCCGCGCTCCTGGGGATGGCGGCTGCGGCGCCCGCGCACGCCGACGACGTCCGCGGGGGGCCGAAGATGGCGACGACGAAGGTCGTCGTCGACCGCGGGCCCGGGGCGGCCCCCCTGCCGAAGGTGGTCGCCGGCTCGTGGGTGCTCTTCGACCTCGACACGGGCGAGGTGCTCGCCGCCAAGTACCCCCACCGCATAGGCCGGCCTGCCAGCACCATCAAGACGCTCACCGCGCTCACGCTCATGCGCACGCTCGACCCGAAGCTCGAGCACACGGTCACGTGGGAGGAGGCCTCCGCCGACGGCGGCCGCGTAGGGGTCGTCCCGGACGCCACGTACACGGTGTGGGACCTCTACCACGGGCTCCTGCTGCCCTCGGGCAACGACGCCGCGGCCGCGCTCGCGGGCGCCAACGGCGGCATGAAGAAGACGGTCCGCGACATGCAGGCCGTCGCCGACGAGCTCGGCGCCGACGACACCGTGGTGAAGAACTCGAGCGGCCTCGACGCCGACGGCATGGTCACCAGCGCCTTCGACCTCGCGGTCATCGCGCGGGCGGCGATGCAGAACGACCAGTTCCGCGAGGTCACCGCGACGATCGCCTACGACTTCCCGGGCCGACCGGCCAAGAAGGGCAAGAAGCGGTCGACCTACAAGATCTACACGCAGAACCGCCTGCTGCTGCACGGGTACGACGGCGCGATCGGCGGCAAGACCGGCTGGACCACCAAGGCGGGCCGCACCTTCTGGGGCGCCGCCGAGCGCAAGGGCCGCCGGCTCGGCGTGACCATGCTGCGCGCCACCCAGCACACCGAGGACATCGCCAAGGCCCTGCTCAGCTGGGGCTTCGCCAACGCCGCCAAGGTGACGCCGGTCGGCGACCTCGACCTCCCCGAGGCGCCGGCCCCGTCGGCCGGCCCCACCGAGGCGGCCCCCGAGCCCGGCGGCGACACCGCGCTGGCCGGCTCCACCACCGCCGCCGCCCAGGGGTCGTCGTCGCCGGTCGTGTGGGTGTTCGGCGGGGTCATCGCCCTCGTCCTGGCCGGCGCCTGGCTGTGGGGGCGCCGCTCGCGCAGCACCGACGCCCCGCCCCCCGCCCCGGACGCCGGATCCGCCCCGGCCCCGGCCGCCCGCCCCGACGCCCCGACTGCCCCTGCCGCTCCGGCAGCCGCGCCCCTGACGCGCAACGTCACGACGATCGCTGCGCCCGGCGCCGCTTCCGCCGCGGCTCCCGCACCGGCCCCGGCACCCGCGCGGACCGAGGAGCCGGTGGCCCTGCACGATCTGCCGACCGGGGAGCAGCCCGCCGTCGTGGCGCCCCCGACGCCCGCGCCCGCTGCCGCTGCCTCCACCCCCGCGCCAGCCGCGCCGGCTGCCCCGGTGCCGCCGGGCCTGGCGCCCGCGCCTCAGCTGCCGGCCGAGCCGGCCGAGCCGGTCCCCGCGCCCGATCCGGGGGCGGCCCCGGCCCGGCCCGAGCCGCGTCCGGCACCGAGCTCCGGCCACGTCAAGGTGATCCGGCCGCCGCGGCCCGAGCCGCGCGACGACGCCTGAACCGATCCCCGGCCCGAGCTGGGCAGGCGCCGATCAGGCGAGCCGGTACTCGGCGCGGACGTTCCAGCGGCCGTCCAGGGCGTCGTGGACGTAGAGGGCGAACTGCTCGCAGCGCCATCCCGCCCGTAGATCGGCCAGGACCTCGTAGGCCTCGTCGAGCACGTCGTCGGGCAGGTCGTGGGCCACAGTGACATGCGGGTGGTACGGGAACTCCACGTCGCGGTCCAGCACCCCGCTGCGCACCCGGCGCTCGAGAGCCTCGCAGCCTGCGATGCCCGCGGCCAGCGCGGCGAACACCACCGGCGACACCGGCCGGAAGGTGCCGGTGCCGCGCAGCTGGATGTCGAAGGCCGGGACGAGGGACGCAGCCTGCGCCAGGTGCTCCTCGATCGCCGGCAGATCGGCCTCGTCCACCCCGGTGGGCGGCAGGAGCGTGATGTGGGCGGGCACCGATCCGGCTTGCGGGTCGCCGAACGAGGCGCGCCAGCGCTCGAGCTCCGGCCCGATCGGATCCGGTACCGGGATGGCCACGCCGATGCGCAGCCCGCCGCCCCGCTCCGCGTGCTCCGGCCCGCCCGTCACGCGGGCGACCCTAGACCTCCTGCTCGGCGTGTCCCAGGGGGGTCACCCGGCCGGGACGAACCCCACACGGTCGTAGACGGTGGCGACGGTCTGCGCCGCCACGACTCGGGCCTTGGCCGCCCCGGCGGCCATGAGGCGCTCGAGCTCGGCGGGGTCGCCGCGCAGCTCGGCGACGCGCGCCGCGAACGGCTGCGCGAAGGCGACGACGGCCTCGGCGGTGTCGCCCTTGAGCGCGCCGTACCCCTTGCCCTCGTAGTCCTTGACCACGGTGTCGACGTCGCGGTCGGTGAAGGCCGCGAGGATCGAGAGCAGGTTCGAGACGCCGGGCTTGGTCTCGGGGTCGAACCGCACCTCGGTCTCGCTGTCGGTGACGGCCGACTTGATCCGCTTGGTGATCGTCCTCGGGTCGTCGAGCAGGAACACCGCGCCGTGCGGCAGCGACTTGCTCATCTTCGCCGTGGGGTCCTGCAGGTCGAGGATCTTCGCGGTGTCCTTCACGATGAAGGCCTTCGGCACGGTGAAGGTCTGGCCGTAGCGGGTGTTGAAGCGCTGCGCGAGGTCGCGCGTGAGCTCGAGGTGCTGGCGCTGGTCCTCGCCGATCGGCACGTAGTCGGCCTGGTAGATGATGATGTCCGCGACCTGCAGGATCGGATAGGTGAACAGGCCCACCGAGGCCCGCTCCGAGCCGCCCTTGGCGGTCTTGTCCTTGAACTGCGTCATCCGGCTCGCCTCGCCGAAGCCGGCGATGCACTGCATCACCCACGCGAGCTGCGCGTGCTCGGGCACGTGGCTCTGCACGAACACCGTCGCGCGATCGGGGTCGACGCCCGCGGCGAGCAGCTGGGCGTAGGCGAGCAGCGTGTTCGACCGCAGCTCCGCGGGGTCCTGCTCGACGGTGATGGCGTGCAGGTCGACGACGCAGTAGAACGCGTCGTGCCCGTCCTGCATGGACACCCACTGCCGCACGGCGCCGAGGTAGTTGCCGAGCTGGAACGAGCCGGCGGTGGGCTGGATGCCGGACAGGACGCGGGGCAGGGAGCTCATGCCGGGGATTCTCCCATCGGCGCGGTGCCCGTCCGCGACCCGGTATCGGGGCCGTCGCCCGGCGGCTCGGAGCCCTCGGAGTCCTCGGTCGCGTCGTCCGGCGGCGTCCGCAGGGTCACCCGGATCCGCGACGCTCGGCGCCCGTCGAGCTCGACGACGGTGAGCGTGCGCCCGTCGACGTCGACCGACTCGCCCACCTCGGGCAGCCGGCCCAGCTCGGCCACGACGAACCCGGCGACGGTCTCGTAGGGGCCCTCGGGCAGCTCGAAGCCGGCCTCGTCGGCGAAGTCCTCGATGTTCATCAGCCCGTCGACCTCGAGATCGCCGCCCGCGCTGCGGCGCTCGGAGGGCTCGTCGACGTCGTACTCGTCGCGGATGTCGCCGACGAGCTCCTCGACGAGGTCCTCGAGCGTCACGATGCCCGCGGTGCCGCCGTACTCGTCGACCACGATCGCGAGGTGCATCCCCGCCGAGCGCATCTCGAACATCGCAGGCAGCACCCGCTTGCTGCCGGGGAGCAGCAGCACCTCGCGGACCAGCTCGCCCACGCGGATCCCACGGTCGGCGACGTCGGGATCGAGGATGTCGCGCACGTGCACGAAGCCGACGATGTCGTCCTGCGAGCCGCTGAACACCGGGTACCTCGAGTGCGGCATGTCGGTGACCATCCGTGCGGCCTTGTACGCCGGCATGGTGGCGTCGAGGAAGTCCACCTCGGTGCGCGGCACCATCACCTCGCGCACCTCACGCTCGCCCGCCTCGAACACGTCGTCGATGAGCTCGCGCTCCTGCGGCGTGAGCGACTGCTGCGAGGCGAGGATCCCCCGCAGCTCGTCCTCGGTGATCTCCTCGCCGCGTGCGTCCGGGTCGCCGCCGAGCACGCGCACGAGGACGTCGGTCGACTTCGACAGCAGCCAGATGAACGGCCGGCTCACCCGGGCCAGCCAGTCGACGATGCCGGCGACGGCGACGGCGATCCCCTCGGCGCGCTGCAGCGCGATCCGCTTGGGGGTCAGCTCGCCGAGGACGAGGGAGAGGTACACGAGCAGCACGGTGACGGCGATGAACGCCACGGCGTCGGCCGCGCCCTGCGAGAGCCCGAGGTCGACGAGGTACGGCGAGACCTGCGGCGACATCCGCGAGGCGCCGAAGCCAGCCGACAGGAATCCGGCCATGGTGACGCCGACCTGCACCGCGGCGAGGAACCGGTTGGGGTCCTCGACCAGCTCGGCGAGCCGCCGGCCGCGCTTGCCGCGCTCGGCGACGATG
>Ga0233425_10010150_pt1 | contig 11590 bp, 5 predicted proteins | sample Watercolumn_Towu_2_FD_181712 | JGI IMG/M metagenome (GOLD analysis project Ga0233425, IMG submission 181712) | Freshwater microbial communities from Lake Towuti, South Sulawesi, Indonesia - Watercolumn_Towuti2014_140_MG | ecosystem: Environmental > Aquatic > Freshwater > Lake | place: Indonesia...
GCGGGGTCGCTGCAGCTCCTGCGCGCGCCGGAGCTGACCCAGGCCTGGAGCAGCGAGCGCTCGCTGGGCGCGAGCCAGGGCGGCCCGTCTCGGGGCATACGTGCGCCGCACACGGCGCCCGACGTCTTGAGGTTGAGCAGACTGTTGGGCCAGTCGCAGCCCTTGACCTCGTTTCGCAGAGATCCGCCGGCGAGCACGTCACCGTAGCTCTTGAGCGCGAGGTAGTGCCCGGGCGCGGTCCCGCTGTGGCAGAACGTGCAACGCGCCGCGAAGATGGGCTGCACCACCTGGTCGTACTCGACGGCGCAGCTCGAGGCCGAGGTGGTCGCGCAGATCTGCTTGGTATTGGTGTCCCGGTTGCCGCGCAAGTCGCGCGCTCGCACCACGAAGCACATGTTGGTGCCCGGGCCGACCTTCACGTCCGTGCACGTAGCGCCGACCACCGTCGTCTGCGGCGGCTGGGTGAAGGCCTGCCCGCCGCTGGTCGCGGCCTCGTAGAGGTCGTACTTGATGTCTTGCGCAGGGGTGCCGGCGTCGGTCGCCGCGTTCCAGCACACCTTGAGGGTCGTGGCATCCAGGGGCGTGACGCTCTGCACCCCGCCGAAGGTCGGCGCCGTCGTGTCGCTGCACGCTGCGGGCACGCTGCACGAGCGCTGAGCGCCGTTCTGCACCCACTGCGTGAGCAGAGCGATCTGCGTAGTGGAGAGGTAGGGCGGCCCGTCGTAGGGCATGCGCTTGCCCACGCTCGGGGTCGCCGAGACCTTGTTGATGAGCAGGCTGGTGCTCGGGCTGCAGGCCACCACCTCGTCCCGTCGCGCGCCGCCGGCCATCAGACCTTCGTAGCTGTCGAGCCGGAGCCACTGCGGCGGCGTCGGGTTCGAGTGGCAGTGGGTGCAGTACTTGTTCAGCATCGGCTGGACCATGGTCGAGTAGTCGACGCATCCGGGTGGAACGGCCGGCATCGTCAGGCACTTCTGCACGGTGTTGGAGTCGCGGTTGCCGGCCCCGTCCCGCGCGCGCACGACCCAGCAGTACTGCTGCTGCGGGCTCAACGCGCTGACATCGAAGCACAGCGCACCGGGCGCGCTGCTGTAGCTCGGCGAAGCGTACGACTGCCCGCCCGAGGTCGTGGCCTCGTAGACGTCGTAGACGATGCTGGCCTGGGGCGTGGCGTCGTCGGTGGCCGCGCTCCAGCAGAGCTTCGCGGTGGTGGCGTTCGACGCCACGGCGCTCACCAGCCCGCCGAACGTGGGCGGCGTGGTGTTCGTGCAGGGGTTCGGCGCAGCACACGACGTACGCGCGCCTTCGTCGATCCACTTCTTGATGGTGTCGATCTGAACGCTGGTCAGGTAGGGCGGGCCGTCCGCAGGCATTTGTACGCCGATGGGCGGCGTGGCCATGGAGATCTTCTGATAGAGCAGGCTCGACGCCGACTGGCAGGCGATCACCTCGTTGCCCGTGGCGCCGCCGGCGATGACTCCGGCGTAGCTGTCGAGCTTCAGGCCTTGCGGCGGGCTCACGCCGCTGTGGCAGCTCTTGCACTCTGCGTTGAAGATGGGCTGCACCATCGTGGCGTAGTCGATGCAGGTCGCGGCAGGGAGCGTCACGCACTTCTCGACGACGTTGGCGTCACGGTTGCCCGCGCCGTCCCGCGCCCGCGCCACGAAGCAGTACTGCTGCCCCGGCGTCAGGCCCTCGATGTTCAGGCAGGTCGCGCCGGCCGCGCTGGTCTTCGTCGCCGGCCCGCTGAAGACCTGCCCGCCCGGCGTGGTGGCAGCGTACACGTCGTAGACCAGGCTCGAGGCCGGGGTCACGTTGTCGCTTCCCGCTGCCCAGCACAGATCCACGCCGACCTTGGAAGCGGACACGACCGCGCTGGTCAGACCGGCGAAGGTCGGGGGAATCGTGTCGGTGCAGGGGTTCGGCGCCGCGCAGGACGAGCGCGCGCCCTCGTCGATCCACTTCTTGATGGTGTCGATCTGGACACTGGTGAGGAAGGGCGGACCGTCCGCGGGCATCTGCACGCCCACCGGCGGATTCACCATCGAGATCTTCTGGTAGAGCAGGCTCGCAGCGCTCTGACAGGCGATCACCTCGTTGCCGGTCGCGCCGCCGGCGATGACCCCGGCGTAGCTGCCGAGCGTGAGGCCCTGCGGCGGGCTGGTGCCGCTGTGGCAGCTCGTGCATTCGGCGTTGAAGATGGGCTGCACCATGGTCGCGTACTCGATGCAGGTCGCCGCCGGGATGGTGACGCACTTCTCGACCGTGTTCGCGTCGCGGTTGCCGGCGCCGTCGCGAGCGCGGGCCACGTAGCAGTACTGCTGGCCTGGGGTGAGCCCCTCGATGTTGAGGCAGGTCGCTCCGGCTGCGCTGGTCTTCGTGGCCGGCCCGGTGAAGACCTGCCCGCCGGGCGCCGTCGCGCCGTACACGTCGTAGACCAGGCTGGCCGCGGGGGTGACGTTGTCGCTACCGGCCGCCCAGCACAGGTCCACTCCGAGCTTGGACGCCGAGACCGTCGCGGTCGTCAGGCCGCCGAAGCTCGGGGGAACGGTGTCCGTGCACGGGTTCGGCGCTGCGCACGAGGAGCGCGCGCCTTCGTCGATCCACTTCTTGATGATGTCGATCTGAACGGTCGTCAGGAAGGGCGGACCGTCCGCCGGCATTTGTACGCCGACCGGCGGGTTCGCCATCGAGATCTTCTGGTGCAGCAGGCTCGCTCCGGACTGGCACGCGATGACCTCGCTGCCGGTCAGGCCGCCGGCGAGCACGCCCGCGTAGGTGTCGAGCTTCAGCCCCTGCGGGGCACCGGCTCCGCTGTGGCAGCTGATGCACTCGGCGTTGAAGATCGGCTGCACCATCGAGGCGTACTCGATGCAGGCCGCAGCCGGGATCGTCACGCACTTCTCCACGGCGTTGGCGTCGCGGTTGCCTGCGCCGTCCCGCGCGCGCGCCACGTAGCAGTACTGCTGCCCGGGGGTGAGCCCCTCGATGTTGACGCAGGTCGCGCCCGCAGCGCTGGTCTTGGTCGCGGGCCCGGAGAACACCTGCCCGCCCGGCGTCGTCGCGCCGAAGATGTCGTAGACCAGGCTCGCTTGCGGGGTGAGGTTGTCGGTCGCCGCCGCCCAGCACAGATCGACGCCGAGCTTGGAGGCGGACACCGTGGCGCTGAGCAGACCACCGAAGATCGGGGGCACGGTGTCGGTGCAGGGGTCCGGCGCCGCGCACGAGGTGCGTGCGCCCTGATCGATCCACTTCTTGATGGTGTCGATCTGCACCGGCGTCAGGTAAGGCGGCCCGTCCGCGGGCATCTGGACGCCGACCGGCGGGTTGATCATCGACACCTTCTGGTAGAGCAAGCTCGCGCCGGACTGGCAGGCGATGACCTCGCTCCCGGTGGCGCCGCCCTTCAGCACGTTCGCGTAGGTGTCGAGCTTGAGCGCCTGCGGCGGCGCGAGCCCGCTGTGGCAGGACTTGCACTCCGCGTCCAAGATGGGCTGCACCATCGTCGCGTACTCGATGCAGGTCGCTGCCGGGATGGTGACGCACTTCTCGACCACGTTGGCGTCGCGGTTGCCCGCGCCGTCGCGCGCGCGCGCCACGTAGCAGTACTGCTGGCCCGGAGTGAGGCCTTCGATGTTGATGCAGGTTGCGCCCGCCGCGCTGGTCTTGGTGGCGGGGCCGGTGAACACCTGGCCGCCGGGGCTGGTGGCGCCGTAGATGTCGTAGACCAGGCTGCCGGGGGGAGTCAGGTTGTCGCTACCGGCCGCCCAGCAGAGATCCACGCCCAGCTTGGACGCCGAGACCGCCGCGCTGGTCAGCCCCCCGAACGTGGGCGGCACCGTGTCGGAGCATGGGTCGGGGTCCGCGCACGAGGCGCGGGCGCCCTGGTCGATCCACTTCTTGAAGATGTCGATCTGGACCGCGGTCAGGTACGGCGGACCATCGGCGGGCATCTGCACACCCACCGGTGGGTTCGCCATGGAGATCTTCTGGTAGATGAGGCTCGAGGCCGACTGGCACGCGATCACCTCGCTGCCGGTCGCGCCGCCCTTCAGGACGTCCGCGTAGGTCCCGAGCTTCAGGCCTTGCGGCGGAGTGGCGCCGCTGTGGCAGGACGTGCACTCCGCGTCCAAGATGGGCTGCACCATCGTGGCGTACTCGATGCAGGTGGCCTGCGGGATGGTGACGCACTTCTCCACCAGGTTCGCGTCGCGGTTGCCCGCGCCGTCGCGGGCACGCACCACGTAGCAGTACTCCTGGCCGGGCGTCAGGCCCTCGAGGTTGATGCAGGTGGCGCCCGGCGCGCTGGTGGCCGTCGCCGGCCCAGTGAAGAGTTGCCCTCCCTTGCTGGTGGCGGCGTACACGTCGTAGAGCAGCGCGGACTGCGGCGTCACGTCGTCGGTCGCGGGTGACCAGCAGAGATCGACGCCCAGCTTCGAAGTGGAGACGTTCGCGCTCGAGAGCCCCGCGAACACCGGCGGCGAGTTGTCGTTGCACGGGTCGGGGTCAGCGCAGCTCGCGCGAGCGCCCTGGTCGATCCACTGCGCGATGAGGTCGATCTCGGCCTGGGGAAGGTACGGCGGGCCGCTCGCCGGCATCTGCACGCCGGCGGGCGGGTTCGGCATGGTGAGCTTCATGTAGAGCAGGCTCGAGGCCGACTGGCACGCAATCACCTCGTTGCCGGTCAGACCGCCCTTCATCACCCCGGCGTAGCCCGTGAGGTCGAGGCCCATCGGCGGCTGCGCGCCGCTGTGGCAACCCTTGCAAGACTTGTCGAAGATGGGCTGCACCATCGTGGCGTAGTCGATGCAGCCGGGTTGCCCGCCGCTCCCCGCGCTCCCCGCCGCGCCCGCCGAGCCCGCGACCCCGCCGCCCCCTGCGGCCCCCGCCGCGCCGTCGACGCCGCCGCTGCCGGAAGCGCCGTCCACTTGCCCATCTCCGCCAAGCCCGGAGTCCTGGGACGGCTTCTTGCCGTCGAGCTCCACCTCCGCGCAGCCCGAGCCGAGACCCATGCCCGCGCTGACCAGGAGCACGAGGCCCAAGAACAGCCCACCTACACCGCCGCGTTTCTGCATGGACGAACCCGTGGAGTCCGCTCATGCGAGGAGAGTGCCAGCCGGAACCGTGCGAAGGCCCCCAGGCGTCGGCAAGCGAGGTGTCACACGAGTGTGACGCGGTCCCACGCAGGAGACACCTACCCGGGTCCCACCACCGGTGGTGAGTCGCTCGCGCCCCGCACGCTCACGGCACGCCCGCCACGACGCTACCGCCGCTCGGCATCGCGTGAACGCCGAGCTCGAGACCGATGATCGCCAGGAGCCACCCGCACGCCTCGGGGTTGGGTTGGGGCACGCCCAGTCGCAGGAGGGGGTGCAGATTCGCGACCGGGTTCTCTGCGAAGTGTGCGCCAGGCGCGACCCATGCGAGCTCGACACCGCGCAGGACGAACGGCCCGGGCGAGCCCGCGGGTCGGAGACAGTACCCGAGCTCATTGCGGAACGGGTCGAAGACCCTTCCGCTCGGCAGGTGGATTGCTCCGAGCGCAGAGCCGTTCATGCTCGCGTGCCAGTAGTCGCCAGCTTGCGTGAGGTCGACGCGCACGGCGTTGGTCGTGATGGCAACGTGGCCCTCGCGGCGTCTCGGTGTGAGCTCGGCGCTGATTGCGAGCACGTCACCCGTGAACCTCCACGACGGCACTTTGCCGGCAAGCTTCAGCGTGCGGGCGCCGCCCATCGGCCGGTAGTAATGGAAGCTGCCGACCAGCGTGGTCGAGAGCTCCGCGAGCAGGCCTGGATGGAAATCCAAGAGCCCCGAGACATATCCCGCCTGGATCTCACGGGCGGTGGTGTCCGCCTGGCTCTTTGCGAGCGCCAAGACCATCACGACCAGGACCAGCACCAACGCGCCGCAACCAAACAATCCGCCTAGCAGAGCAAAGAGCACGAGCCTCCTCCTGTCCGGCTCTCGCGGGCCATCACACTTTCGTGAGCGGACCGACCATGCGACCGGAGTGCCAACGGGCCTATCGCCGATTTCTCTGGGAACCTCGGCGGTAGGCCGAGGCGAGCCGTCACCGCGATGGGAGAGCGTTCCATCCGTGAGACCCTCGGCTCGGGAGCTCGCTGAGGCGCATGTTCTTGAACCACACACGGCCGAGTTGGCCGTTCGGGGAGTAGATCTGGATGCCGACTTGGCCGCGGCGCGAACCCCCTTCGTCCACGCACTCCGACGTCTTGACGCCGTTGATGGCGACGCTGATGCGGGGCCCCTCGGCGCGGATGAAGCAGGTGTTCCAGCCCTCTTGTCGGACCTGAAGCCGCGGCAGCGGGACTGCTCCGACGTGCGGGCCGCGCCTGCCGTCCGCGTCGTGAATGCCGCCCCAAGCGCGTGTCCCTAGACTGGTCCGGTAGCCGGTGTAGGGCTCGAGCGCGCTGGGCGCCAGGCGAAACCAAAACAAGCACTCGGCTCCTGAGAGCTTGAAATCGACGCAGAGCTCGAAGTCCTCGAGCTGCTCCTCCGTGTTCGCGATGGAGCGGTCCTCGAGGCCGAAGGGGGTGGCGACGAACGCGTGCAGGACCCCCGCCTCGAGCCTGCAATGTTCTGCGTCGAGCCTCCAGCCGGAGCTCAGGAGGTCGCGCGACGGACGCGCAGAGTCGCGTACGCCGAAGCGGCCGAAGAGTAGTCTGAGCTCGCTCTCGAGCGCGCTGGCGGCCGGGTCGCCGAGGCGGGGCTCCACTGCGGAATCCGCGAGGGAGCCGCTGGCGAGCTCCCGAAAGCTAGCCCCTGCGAGCGCGCGCTCGGCATCGAGCGTCAGGTTGACGATCGCGGCGGCGTCGCCCAGCGAGAGAAGCTGAAGCGGCACGCCGAACGCTGGGCTCCCGCCCATCTCCGCTGCGCGGCGCGCGAGCGACTCGGCGCGAGCGACGAGCTCGGGTGTCGGCTCCAGGGCGTGCGCGTCCGCGGTCTCGAGCAGCTCGGCTACGGGATCCGAGCAGCCCCGCAGGGTCGTGAGGCGCCCCAGCAGCGCTCCGATGCAGATCCGCCGTACGCAGGCGGTCTGGAGCCGATCCAGATCCCCGATCAGGTCGACCAGCGGCCAGCCCTGGGCCGGGCTCGGAGAATCGGCCGGCAGCGGCACCCCGTCGAGCTCGATCACGGGCACGTGGTCGGCGCCAGCCTCGATTGCCGCGTTGCCCAGCGCTTGGAGGAGCCAGTCGCGCAGCGCGTCGGCGGCGACGACGGCGTTTGCCCCGGAGGTCGAGCCAGACAGCGAGAGCAGCGCGATGGGAAAGGCTTGGGCAAAATCGCGGACGATGGCGTCGACGGAGCCGCCTTTTTCCCAGCGCAGATCGGCGTCGAACAGCGTCTGCTCCAATCCGACGGCACGCGCCGAGGCGACCAGCCGCTCCGCGAGCTCCGGGCTCGCCTGTCGCGCGTATGCCCGCAGCAGCTCCACGTGAGCGGCGGCGCGACCCGCGACCGCGGCAGGCAGTCGTTCGAGCAGTCCGGCGACGAGCGACGCGACCGCCTGCTTGAGCTGCTGGCGTGCGCCGTCGCGCATCGAGGAGAAGGGCGCCTCGAGCGCCCAGCGCTCGCGCTTCTCGAAGAACTCACTCGGTCTGTCCCAAGGGCCCTCGGCGTAGCTCCGGACATCCTCGTCCGTGAGCGGTTCGCCGGACACGAAATACTCGCTGTCGAGCTGGCCTGCGCTGTTCACGTCGTCCGCGGTCGCGCGCGCGAAGTCCACTCCGCCCGACGCGAACCACGAAGCGACCTCGCGCACGAGGAGCACTCGGCCTTCGAGCACCGCCTTGTGCAGCGGGATGGCCAGATTGAGCCTGCTCGGTGCTTCAGGCGACGGCTCGCCTGCGCGAGCCGCCGGAGCCGGCGCAACACTCGTGCGGGCGGCGAGGGCGGAGCGCGCCTGGCTCAGCACCGCTTCGCGATCGTAGCTCTTCTCGTCGTTTTCGTGCACGTAGTCCCTGCGGACCACTTCGATGTCGTTCGCGTCGAGCGCGTTGCCGGCGAACGTCGCGGTGCCGCAATAGACACAGTGGTAGTTCCAGTCCGAGCCCGACTGCGCTGGGCACCACTCCCACCAGTGGAACAGGTAGCGGATGGTCAGGCGCCCGCGAGCGGCGGCACTCTGGTAGATCTCGACTCGCGGGGCGTCGGTGAAATTGCTGGCGTAGGTATCGCGGTCAGCCTCGGCGCGCTGCGCCGCGAGCTGGCTGAGGGTCGCGAAAATGCGCCGCTGCTCGGCTTCGTCGAGCGCGTTCCAGACCGCGAGCGCGTCCTCGGCCATCGGTTGATCCCTCTCGTCCTCGAGCTCGACGCCTTCCCGCGACGCTAGGGCACGCCGCCCGCGCTGAAGGGCGCCCTGCGACGCGTAGCGGTTTCGGGCGGCAAGGTCGAGACCCTCGTGGAGCCCGGCGAGGCCAAGAGCTCGACGCTCGCGGTCGATTGGTCCGGACGGGGACGAGGTCGGGGTCGGGGTCGCGGACCGGGACGGCGGCCTGGTGATTCCTCGCATGCGCGGACGCCTCGAAGTCGTGCTATGGCGAGCCCGGGAGGTACGTCATGACGCGATCGTGGTTCATGGCCGTTCTTTCGTTGCTGCTGGCCTCGCTGACGCTGGGCGGGAGCGCGCTCGCCGAGAAAGCACCGCCGAAGAAGAAGCTGGACGCCACCGGTGAGCTGGTGGTGAAGCTCGTCGGTACGCCTGCGCCGACGGCCTTGGACGAGAAGGGCACGACCGCGCTCTCGGCCATCGCCGCGAAGCTGAAGAGTGGTGACACCGCCGCGGCGCTGGCCGACTGGAAGGCGTTCCTCGGCGAGCACGGCAAGAAGCTCGGCAAGGACGGCGCGCTGCAGGCGGGGCAGTACCTGGTGCGCGTCGCGCTGATCGAGCCCAATGACGAGATCGCCGACCCCGCGGACAAGCTTCGCTTCGCGCGCGAGGCAAAGGCCAAGGGCCAGTCCGGGCTCACGGCGTTGGAAGGCTCCAAGAAGGAAGCCACCAAGAGCGGCAAGGCGGTCAGCGTGAAGGTGATCAGCCTGCAGCCGTATCAGAAGTCCAAGGCGGGCACCAAAGAGACCCTGCAGACCCTCACCGCGAGTCAGATCCAAGCCAACATCGAGAAGATCAAGGGCGATCTCGACTCGATGAGCGAGATGGGTGAAATGGAGAGCCTGCGGCTCCAGATGCAGATGGATCGCATGAGCAAGCTCATGTCCACGCTTTCCAACATCTTGAAGAAGCTCGCGGATACCGCCCAGGCCATCACGCAGAACCTGAAGTAGGCGCCGACGGCGCGAGCAGTCAGACGCGCCTCATCGGTGCGACATCACCGGCGGAGGTTCTGCGGCGCGAGGCGCTAGGGCAGCCGCTCGATGCGCGAGCGCATTCGGGGCAAGAGCTCGGGCTGGCGCTCGGCGAAGGCCGCGAGCCAGGGGATGACCTGGACGTTGCGGACCAGGCCGAGCTCGCTCGCGAGGGCGCGGTCCCAAGCGCCGGAATAGGCGGCACAGGCGGCCTCGATGAGCTCGCGGTCCTCGCCGAACAGCTCGGCTCGGGAGCGCAGCGAGGCGATGTCCCACTCCACCGGACCGACGAAGGCGTCCTCCCAGTCCGTCCAGAGCGTGCCGCGTTCGCTGGCCAGGGCGTTCTTGATGTGAGCGTCGCCGTGCACGGCCTGGAACGAGGCGGAGCGCGCGCGGGCCGACTCGAGGATGCGCTCGGCGCGCTCGAAGCCCTGCTCGAGCTTCCGGAGCTCGTCGCGGGCGAGGCTGCCCCCGCGCTTGGCGCGCTCGAAGACCTGGCGTGCTTCCTCGAAGCCACCCCAGAGCGGCAGACGCTCCTCGGGATAGCCGGCGAGCTCCTGGTGCAGCGCGGCGAGCGTCGCGCCGATGGAGGCCGGGTCGGCGAGCTCGGCCACCAGGCGCTCCGCTCGCCAGAACGAGATGACGAAGCCGCCTCGCTCGTAGGGCCCAGGGTCGATCCGCTCTGCTGGCCGCGTGACCGCGGCGTCGCGCTCGGCGAGGAAGCGCGCGATCTCGACCTCGCGCCGGAGCCACGGCATCCCGATGCGCACGAGGGACGTGGCCATGGCGACGCGCGCGACGAGCGGCGCTTCGGGAGCGTCGAGTCGGAGCACCAGGTTGCTGCGATCCGCGACGACCACCGGCTCCGCGGGCACGCCGAGCTCGTGCGCGAGAGCGCGCGTCACTGCGAGGGCGTCGTCGGCAGAGGGGGTCACGGGCAGATCTTCAGCGCTTCCCCATCCCCACCAGGAACACCTCCGAGCTCACCGAGCGCGTGCCCGCAGGGCGGATGGTCTGCTCCTTCGCGTAGTGGTCCTTCAGCGCCTTCTTCGCAGCTTGGAACTCGTTGCTCATGAACAGCTTGCCGACGAACGCGCTACCGGGCTTGCCCAGGGCGACGGCGACGTCGAGCGCGCGCATGAAGAGCTCGAAGGACTGCGCCTGGTCGCGCACCTTGTTGCCGCTCGTGCTCGGCGCCATGTCGCTCAGCACCACGTCGTAGGGCGCGAAGGTCGCGAGCGCGTCGTTCGCCAGGTCGAGGGCGTCGCCCTGCACGACTGTGACGTGCTCCGGGAACGCTTGGCGGATTTCCTGGAGGTCCACCGCGAGCAGGCGGCCACGCGGCCCGACCTTCTGCGCGGCATACAGGCTCCAGCTTCCGGGCGCCGCACCCAGGTCGAGCACGTGCTGGCCGGGCGCGAAGAGCCGCACGCGGCGATCGATCTCCTCGAGCTTGAACACGCTGCGCGCCGGGTAGCCCTGGGCCTTGGCGGCGAGCGTGCGTGCGTCGGCGCGCGCGTAGGGGTTCTGCCTGCGGCTCACGGTCCCGACCAGACGTACCCGGCGATGCCCTCGTCGATGTAGCCGTAGGTGGCGATCGCGTTGTTCTTCTCGGCGAGGCTGGTCGTGTAGAAGTGGCTGTTCGACGGGTGGCTCGCGCGGTAGAGCGGGATGGCGCCGCAAGTTGCGCTCGTCGCGATCCAGCCGAGCGGACCTTCGCTCACGGCGCCGGCGGCGCCCTCGCAGTTGCTCGCCTGGGTGTAGAAATGCTTCCCGTTCGCGAGCAGGCATCGGTAGAACGGCACCGCGCCGGTCGTCGCGGCCTTGTAGACGTAGAAGAAGCTCGGGTACTCGATGGTGAAGCCGCAGCACGCGGCCTCGGTGGCGCTCGTGGTGTAGAAGTGCTCACCGGGCTTGTACGACCGGTAGACCCCGGCGCGGCAGCTCGCGCCCTCGTCGCAGGAGCCGTCGCAGTCGTCGTCCTTCAGGTTGCAGGTCTCAGCGGGCGCCGCGGGGCAGCTGCACTGCGACTCGACCTGACACGTCGAGTAGTTCATGCACGACTGCGGCTTCGGCGCGTTGCACGCGCCCCAGCTACCCGCCGAGCAAGCTTGAGTGCCGTTGCCGCAGGTCGTGCTGCACGCCTGTGTCAGGCCCTCGTCGATCTGCCCGTCGCAGTCGTCGTCCTTGTTGTTGCAGGTCTCGGGGACGCAGGTTTGGCCGCCGCTGCCGCCGGTCGCCCCGCTGCCACCGCTGCCTCCGGTCG
>Ga0233425_10010151_pt1 | contig 11590 bp, 8 predicted proteins | sample Watercolumn_Towu_2_FD_181712 | JGI IMG/M metagenome (GOLD analysis project Ga0233425, IMG submission 181712) | Freshwater microbial communities from Lake Towuti, South Sulawesi, Indonesia - Watercolumn_Towuti2014_140_MG | ecosystem: Environmental > Aquatic > Freshwater > Lake | place: Indonesia...
GGCGGCGGAGGTGCAGGGCGCGCTGCTGCGCGAGATCGCCCAGCTTCGCCGCAAGCTCGCCGCGCTCACCGCCCCCGATGCGGAGCGCCCCGGGGCCGCCAGCGCCCTCGACGACCTGCAGCGCACCGAGCGCGTCTTGCGCGAGACCTGGAGCGATCTCGACGCGGGGCTCGGTGGCCTCGGTCTCGCGGTGGGGCAGCTCCGCGACAACGTGATGAAGCTCCGCATGGTGCCCATCGCGCGGCTCTTCACCAAGTACCAGCGCACCGTGCGCGAGCTCGGCGCAAAGCTGGGCAAGGAAGTGAAGGTCGAGCTCGAGGGCGCGGAGACCGAGCTCGACAAGGTGCTGGTCGAGCGCCTGGAGGACCCGCTCCTGCACCTGGTGCGGAACGCCGTCGACCACGGCGTGGAAATGCCCGACGCACGCGGGGCGCGCGGCAAGCCTCGCGCTGGCCTCGTGCGCCTCGCCGCGCATCAACGCGGCGGGCAGATCGTGGTCACCATCAGCGACGACGGCGGCGGCATGGACCCAGAGCGCCTGCGCCAGAAGGCGGTCGAGAAGGGCGTCCTGACCCCGGACGAGGCGGCGGCGCTCGACGACCGCGGCTGCTTCGATCTGATCTTCCGCGCCGGCTTCTCCACGGCGGCCCAGGTCTCCGACGTGTCGGGCCGCGGCGTGGGCATGGACGTGGTGCGCGACGCCATCACCAAGCTCAAGGGCAGCATCGTGATTTCGTCCGAGCTCGGGAAGGGCACGCGCATGGAGCTGCGCCTGCCGCTCACGTTGGCCATCACGCAAGTGCTGGCCGCGCGCGTCGGCGGGGAGCTGGTGGCCATTCCGCTGGACGCCGTCGTGAGCGGTGAGACGCTGCGCGCCGGGGACCTCGAGAGCGTGGCCGACGGCCTGTGCCTGCGCGTCAACGATCGACTGGTCCCCGTGGTCGAGCTCGCCGACGTGCTCGGGCTCGCCAAGGACGCCTCGCTGGCCGACGCCGGCGAGTCCGCCGTGGTCATCGTCGACGTCGGCTCCGACCGCCTGGGGCTCAGCGTGCAGCAGCTGCTCGGGCGCCACGAGGTCGTGATCAAGTCGCTGGGCCCGCTCCTCGCCGGCGCGCCCTGCGCCGCAGGCGCCACGCTCATCGGCGATCGTGTGCTGCTCGTCGTCGATCTGCTCGAGGTCGCGCGCCGCGCGCGCGAGCCGGCGGGCGTGCGCGCAGTGCCTCGCCGCGCGCCGGTGCAGGCGAAGGCCCGCGCGCGCATCCTGGTCGCGGAGGACAGCGACGTGATCCGCGAGGCCATACGCCGAGAGCTCACCCGAGCGGGCTTCGAGGTCGCGGCTGCCGAGGACGGCGCCGTCGCGCTGGAGCTCGCCCGCGCGGAGCACTTCGACGCCGTCAGCACCGACGTGATGATGCCGAAGATGGACGGCTACGAGCTGACCCGCGAGCTGCGCAGGGACCCGCGCTACGAGAAGGTGCCGATCGTGATGGTGACCAGCAAGGACGCGCGCATCGACACGCTGCGCGGCATGGACGCGGGCGCCGACCTCTACCTGACCAAGCCGGCGGACGCCGGCGAGCTGGTGCGCGCCCTGGATTCGCTGCTCGCCAAGCGAAAGTCCGGGTAAACCCAAGGCCTTTCCACCCCGTTGGTTTTGCCGCGCTTGGCCCGCCGACCGGTGCTAGGGTGCGCCGCTTCGCGCACCTCCCTGGCACTCCGTCCGGGCGGTGAACGCGAAGCGTGAGCGAAGCATCCCGAGAGAGCCACCATGAGCCGTTACCTGTTCACGAGCGAGTCCGTCAGCGAAGGCCACCCCGACAAGATCTGCGATCAGATCTCCGACGCCGTGCTGGACGCCTGCTTGAAACGCGACCCGCGCAGCCGCGTCGCCTGCGAGACGCTGTGCAAGACCGGGTTCGTGGTCGTGGCCGGCGAGATCACCACCGCCGCGGACCTCGACTTCGGGAAGCTGGCGCGCGGCGTCATCCGCGACATCGGCTACACCAGCTCGGACATGGGCTTCGACGCCGACACCTGCGGCATCCTGGCCGCCATCGAGCCGCAGTCGCCCGACATCAGCCAGGGTGTGACCGAGGGTGAGGGCCTGCACAAGGAGCAGGGCGCCGGCGACCAGGGCCTGATGTTCGGCTACGCCTGCGACGAGACGCCGGAGCTCATGCCCGCGCCCATCATGTACGCCCACCAGCTCGTGAAGAAGCTGGCCGACGTGCGCAAGGCTGGGAAGGTCGATTTCCTGCGCCCCGACAGCAAGAGCCAGGTCACGGTGGAGTACGAGGACGACCGCCCGAAGCGCATCGACGCCGTGGTGGTCTCGACCCAGCACAGCGCCGACGTGAAGTACAAGACGCTGAAGGAGGCCGTGATGGAGCTCTGCGTGAAGAAGAGCCTCCCGGCCGCCCTGCTCGACAAGAACACCAAGTACTTCATCAACCCCACCGGCCGCTTCGTCATCGGCGGTCCGTTCGGCGACGCCGGGCTCACCGGCCGCAAGATCATCGTCGACACGTACGGCGGCATGGGCCGCCACGGCGGCGGCGCCTTCAGCGGCAAGGACCCGAGCAAGGTCGATCGCTCCGCCTGCTACTACGCGCGTTACGTCGCGAAGAACATCGTCGCCGCGAAGCTCGCCCGCAAGGTCGAGGTGCAGGTCGCCTACGCCATCGGCGTGGCGCGCCCGGTCGGCGTCTACGTGCACACCTTCGGCACGGGCGTCGTCTCCGACGAGGCGCTGCAGAAGTACGTCGCGGAGAAGTTCGACATGCGCCCGAAGGCGCTGATCGAGGAGCTCGACCTCTTGCGTCCCATCTACGGCAAGACCGCCGCCTACGGTCACTTCGGCCGCAAGGAGTTCACCTGGGAGAGCACCGAGCGCGCGAAGCAGATGGCGGACGACCTGCTGCGTGGCAAGGCGAAGGGCGAGAAGGCGACCAACGGCGCGAACGGGCACGGCAAGAAGAAGCCCGCCCGCGCCAAGTCGAAGGCCGAAGCCCGGGCCTGAGTCGGAACCAGCTCCGTCCCCGTCCCCGTCCCCGAGTCCAAGCCGCTGCAGGTGGCGACGGCGTCCACCCACTCCGGAATATTCCACCCGGTCTGTTCTTCTAGCTGTGTGTCCATGTGGGGACCTGCGTGACAGTGGGTCCCCCCCCAGCTACCCTTCCGTGGCGGCGGGCTCCTGTCTCCGAGGTGCCGGCCGTGGCGCGCGCTGGCGCGCATCGCGGTTGGTCATGCGGCTCACCCCTCGCACGGCTCTCGCTCTATCCCTGCTCGCGCTGGGCTGCGGTGCAGTGTCGGCGCTCGGCTGCTCGGGGGCGTCGTCGGGCAGTGGCGACAGCGGTGGCGCGCCGGGCAGTGGGGGCAGCGGCGGCACCGGGATCACCTTCGGTGGCAGCGGCGGCGGCAGCGGCAGCGGGGGCAAGCTCACCGAGGCACCGCCCTGCGAGCCGAAGGACCCCAACGCCGACCTGGACAAGGATGGCTTCACACCGGCCCAGGGCGACTGCAACGACTGCACCGCACAGATGAACCCGGGCGCCTTCGACTACCGCTCGAACGGGGTGGACGAGGACTGCAACGGCACGCCCGACGACGAGCCGACCGACTGCGACGCGACCCACGTCGACGTCGCCAGCTCCGACGCCGAGCTCGCGGCGCGGGTCATCGGTGTCTGCCGCAAGGCCACGGGGAAGAGCTGGGGTCTGGTCAGCGCACGCTACGTCAAGGCCGACGGCACCGTCGGCATGGCGGACGCCTCGCACGGCCTCCTTCCCGCGTTCGGCCCCAACGTGAAGCCACGACACGGCGCGAACCTGCTCGCGCTCTCGAGCGGCACCGCGCGACAACCGTCCGATCCGGGCTTCCAGAGCCCGGACGGCGCACAGATGAGCACGTCGAGCTGGACGCCCCCGGGTTTCCCCATCGACTCACCGTCCTGTGCCGGCGTGAAGACCGCCGACGACAACAAGGCGATGAACCCCGCGGCGCTGGAGCTGGTGATCCGGGCGCCCACGAACGCGAACCAGCTCAGCTTCGACTTCAGCTTCTACACCTACGAGTTCCCGAGTTTCGTGTGCACGAAGTTCAACGACTTCTTCGTCGCCCTGCAGAGCCCCGCGCCTCCGAGCGCGCAGAGCGGGAACATCTCCTTCGACAGCCAGGGCAACCCCGTCAGCGTGAACAACGGCTTCCTCGAGGTCTGCGATCCGGCGGTCGGCGCCAAGAAGCCCGGCGGCAAGCTCTTCCCCTGCGCGCTCGGCACGGGCCAGCTCCAGGGCACGGGCTTCGAGCCCGGCGCCGCCACCGGCTGGCTCGTCACGCGGTCACCGGTGGCCGGCGGCTACGAGGTCACCCTGCGCTTCGCCATCTGGGACATGGGGGACGAGGTCCTCGACTCCACAGTCCTCATCGACAACCTCAGCTTCGATTTCGGGGAGGGGGGCACGCCAGTGACCCAGCCCGTCCCACGTTGATTCTCGCTTTTACCATCAACCCTCACTTTGGATGAGCACATGGCACGTTCGAGACTGACTCTGGCTCTCTCCTTCGGCTCCGCGCTCGTCGCTGCGGCGGCCTTCGCCTGCTCCGGCGCCGGCAACAGCAGCGGCGGTTCGGGCAATGCCTCGGGCTTCGGCGGAGGCGGCGGCACCAGCGGCGGAGGCGGCGGCCTCAACATCGGCGGCTCGAGCGCGGGCGGCGGCGTCGGCGGCGGCGGCTCGCCGGGCTGGACCTGCACCCCGGGCAAGCCGGAGCCGGGCGCCATCGACATCCCGGGCAACGGCAAGGACGACGACTGCGACGGCACGGTGGACAACGGCCCGCCGGCGAACTGCGATTCGACCCTTACCCAGGTCGCGGACAACGACCCGATGAATGCAGCGAAGGCCATCGGGCTGTGTCAGATCTCCGACGGTGTGAAGTGGGGCGTGATCGAGGCCAAATACGTGAAGGCGGACGGGGCCCCGGAGCAGAGCGCCTCGCCCGTGAGCCCCCTGCAGCACGGCCTGCTCCAGGGGTTCGGGCCCAACGTGAACGTCCAAGAGGGCACCCGCATGCTCGGCCTCTCGAGCGGCACCGCGCGGCAACCGTCGGACCTCGGCTACCAGCCGGTGAGCGGCTTCGACACCGGCTCGATGGGCACCACCCCCACTGGGTTCCCCATCGACTCTCCCTCGTGCCCCGGCGTCAACACGGCCAACGATACCATGGCCTACAACCCCGTAGCCCTGGAGCTGAAGATCAAGGCGCCGCTCAACGCCAAGAGCTTCAAGTTCAACTTCAACTTCTACACCTACGAGTTCCCCGGCTACGTCTGCACGCAGTACAACGACTTCTTCGTCGCGCTGCAGAGCCCGGCGCCCTCGAGCGCCCAGCAAGGGAACATCTCCTTCGACAGCAAGGGCAACCCGGTCAGCGTCAACAACGGCTTCCTCGAGGTCTGCGCGCCGCAGAGCGCCGGTGGCAAGCAGTTCGACTGCCAGCTCGGCACCGCCGGGCTCCAGAGCACCGGGTTCGAGCCCAGCGCCGCGACGGGCTGGCTCGAGACCGCCTCGCCCGTCAGCGGTGGCAGCGAGTTCACGCTGCGCTTCGCCATCTGGGACATGGGCGATCCCATCCTCGACTCGACCGTCCTCATCGACAACTTCACCTGGTCCACCGAGGGCGGCGACATCCCGGTGACCAATCCGGTCCCCGTCCCCAAGTGACGCAGCGCGCGACCGAGGGCCCGGCGCACGTGCGCTTCGAGCGCTCGGTAGTCGGCCCAAATCGACAACCCTTTTTCTCCGGATAGACTGTGGCGAGACGTGGGCGGAGCCGGGCGAGCTCCGCGCGAGGTGTGACGATGATTCGATCGATGTTGGTCTTCTCTTCGGTGGCGTGTCTGTCTGCGATCGCTGCCGCGTGCGGGGGCGCGAGCGGGGGCGCGTCCGACGACCTGTTCACGGGCGGCGCGGGCGGCGCGGGCAACACGGGCGGAGGCAGCGGTGCCGTCGGCGGCACGGGCTCCGGCGGCGGGCCGAGCGGTGGCAGCGGCGGCGGCCTCATCATCGATCAGGACTCGGGCGCCGGCGGCGGGACGAGCTGCGCCTCCTCGCCCACCGAGGACAAGGACAAGGACGGCTTCAGCGTCCAGGACGGCGACTGCAACGACTGCGACGCCAACGCGAACCCTGGCGCGTACGACGTGGCGGGCAACAAGGTCGACGAGGACTGCAACGGCACGGTGGACGACGCGCTCGTCGACTGCGACACCAGCATCACGGACGTCGCGGACGGCGACCCAATGAACGGCGCCCGCGCGATCGGCCTGTGCCAGCAGGCGACCGCCGGCGACAAGAAGTGGGGTGTGCTCGAGGCCAAGTACGTCATGGCCGACGGGTCGCCCGGCATGGCCGCGGACAGCCACGGCCTGCTCACCGCGTTCGGCCCCAACGTGAACGTGCAGGAGGGCAAGCGCATGCTCGTGCTCTCGAGCGGCACGGCGCGCCAGCCCAACGACCCGGGTTACAAGCCCGTGAGCGGCGCCAACATGGGCACGACCAGCGCGCCGCCTTCGCCGCAGTTCCCCATCGACACGCCCACCTGTCCGGGCGTGAGCACCACGGGCAAGCCGGCGAACGACCCCGCCGCGCTCGAGCTGAAGATCCGCGTCCCCACCAACGCGAAGAGCTTCAGCTTCAACTTCAACTTCTACTCCTACGAGTGGCCGGGCTTCGTATGCTCGAGCTACAACGACTTCTTCGCAGCGCTGCAGACTCCGGCGCCGCCCAACGCGGCGCTCGGCAACATCTCGTTCGACAGCCAGGGCAACCCGGTCAGCGTGAACAACAGCTTCATGGACGCCTGCGGCTGCTCCAATGGGCCGCCCTGCACGGCCGGCGGCAAGACCTTCCCGTGCTCCTTGGGCACCGGCATCCTGCAGGACACGGGCTTCGGAGACCCGACCTACCCGCACGCCGCCACCGGCTGGCTCGAGACGAAGTCCCCGGTCGCTCCCGGCAGCGAAGTCACGCTGCGCTTCGCCATCTGGGACGCCGGTGACCACATCCTCGATTCGACGGTGCTGATCGACAACTTCAAGTTCAGCGCCGACGAAGCCACCGGCTCCACCACCAAGCCCGTCCCGACCCCCAAGTGATCCGCGACCACCACGAAGGAGAAACCGCCATGAAGATCCGAACCCTGTTGCCTGCGGCGAGCGCGATCACGCTGGGCGTCGTTGCGCTGGCCTGCGGCGGCACGAGCGGGGGCAACGCGGACAACCTGTTCACGGGTGGGGGCGGCGGGGTGGGCAACACCGGCGGCGGCAGCGGGGCGGTCGCGGGCGGCGGCGCCGGCGGCGGGACGGCTGCGAGCGGCGGCGGCCTCAACCTCGGCGGCGGCCCGAGCAGCGGCGGCAGCGGGGGTGGGACCGCCTGCAACTCGGGTCCCACCGAGGACAAGGACAAGGACGGCTTCACGACGCAGGACGGCGACTGCAACGACTGCGACGCCAACGCCAACCCCGGCGCCTACGACGTCGCCGGCAACAACGTCGACGAGGACTGCAACGGCACGCCGGACGACACCGCGAAGGACTGCGACAGCGCCATCACCAACGTCGCCGACAACGATCCGATGAACGGCGCCCGCGCCATCGGCCTGTGCCAGCAGGCGACGGCGGGCGACAAGAAGTGGGGCGTGCTCGAGGCGAAGTGGGTCGCCGCGGACGGCTCGGCGCTGCCCTCGTCCCACGACAACGGGCATGGCCTGCTCACGGCGTTCGGCCCCAACGTGAACTGCCAGGAGGGCAAGCGCATGCTGGGCCTGTCGAGCGGCACCGCGCGGCAGCCGAGCGACCCCGGCTATCAGTCCGTGGGCGGCTACACCACGCCGGCGACCAGCCCCTGCCCGAGCGGCTTCCCCATCGAGTCACCGTCGTGCAGCGGCACCGTCTCCGGCGCGACGGCCAACGACCCCGCGGGGCTCGAGCTCAGGATCCGCGTGCCGACCAACGCCAAGAGCTTCTCGTTCAACTTCAACTTCTACACCTACGAGTGGCCGAACTACGTGTGCAGCACGTTCAACGACTTCTTCGTCGCGCTGCTGAACCCCGCCACCAGCGCCACGCCCCCGCAGTATGCGAACATCTCGTTCGACACGCAGGGCAACCCGGTCAGCGTGAACAACGCGTTCCTCGAGGCCTGCAACCCGAGCGTCGGCGCCACGAATCCGGGCGGGAAGAACTTCCCCTGCACGCTCGGCGTCGCGATCTTGCAGGGCACCGGCTACGACAACGATCACGCCGCGACCGGCTGGCTCGAGACGATGGCTCCCATCACGCCGGGCAGTGAGATGATCCTGCGCTTCGCGATCTGGGACGCCGGTGATCACATCCTCGATTCCAGCGTCTTGGTCGACAACTTCAAGTTCAGCGCCGACCAGGCGTCCAACACGCCCACGACCAAGCCCGTGCCGACCCCGAAGTGATAGGTCCCCATGAAGCGTCACCCCATCGTCTTCCTCACCTGCAGCACCCTGTTCACCCTGGCTGCGGCCGCCTGCGGCAGCGCCAGCAACGGCGGCGGTGAAAACCTGTTCACCGGTGGCTCGGGCGGGGGTGGCGCCGTCGGCGGCGGCTCGGGCGCGACGGGTGGGCTCGCCATCGGCGGCAGCGGCGGCGGCATCGTCATCGACGGCGGCGGAGCGACGGGCGGCGGCACATCGAGCTGCTCTTCCGGCCCCACCGAGGACAAGGACAAGGACGGCTTCACCAGCCAGGACGGTGACTGCAACGACTGCGACGCCAACGCCAACCCCGGCGCCTACGACGTCCCCGGCAACTCGGTGGACGAGGACTGCAACGGCAAGGCCGACGACGCGCCGGTCGACTGCGACGGTGCCATCACCGGCGTCGCGGACAACGATCCCATGAACGGCGCGCGCGCCATCGGCCTCTGCCAACAGGCTACGGCCGGCGACAAGAAGTGGGGCGTGCTCGAGGCGAAGTGGGTCAAGGCCGACGGCTCCGCAGGCATGAACGACCTGGGCCACGGCATGCTGCCGAAGTTCGGCCCCAACGTGAACTGCCAGGAGGGCAAGCGCATGCTCGGCCTCTCGAGCGGCACCGCCCGCGAGCCCACGGACGCGGACTACGCCGACGTCGGCGGCGAGGACATGAGCACGACCAGCCCGCCACCCGCGGGTTTCCCCGTCGACTCCCCGAGCTGCCCGGGCAACAACACCACCGGGTCCACGGCCAACGACCCGGCGGGCCTCGAGCTCAAGATCCGCGTGCCCAAGAACGCCAAGAGCTTCTCGTTCAACTTCAACTTCTACACCTACGAGTGGCCGGACTACGTGTGCAGCACGTTCAACGACTCGTTCGTCGCGCTGCAGTCGCCCGCGCCACCCAACGCGAAGCTCGGTAACATCTCCTTCGACAGCCAGGGCAACCCGGTCAGCGTGAACAACAGCTTCTTGGACGCCTGCGGCTGCATGGGCGGCCCACCGTGCCAGGCCGGCGGCAAGAACTTCCCGTGCTCGCTCGGGACGTCCATCCTCCAGGGCACTGGCTTCGGCATGGACACGACGCAGTACGACGATCACGGCGCCACGGGCTGGCTCGAGACCAAGTCTCCGGTCGACCCGGGCAGCGAGGTCACGTTGCGCTTTGCCATCTGGGACGCGGGCGATCACGTCCTCGACTCGACCGTGCTCGTCGACAACTTCAAGTTCAGCGCCGAGGAAGCCACCGGCACCACGACCAAGCCCGTGCCGACGCCGAAGTAGGAAGCTTCAGCGCACGCAGTTCCGACCCGCGCCCTTCGCGGCGTAGAGCTGCGCGTCGGCACGCTCGTAGAGCGCCTCGGGCACCTGATCCGTGGGGAGGCGCTCCGCCACGCCCAGGCTCACCGTCACCGGGATGCGCGTGCCCTCTGCCGTGAACGCGGACGCCTCGACCGCGCGCCGGATGTGCTCGGCGAGCTGCCAGGCGTGCGCCATGGGCACCCCAGGGCAGAGCACGGCGAACTCCTCGCCGCCCGTGCGCGCGAAGATCGCGCCTTGCGGGATGACCTGCGCGACGACGCCCGAGGACTGGCGCAGCACGGCGTCGCCCGCGGGGTGGCCGTGGGTGTCGTTGATGCGCTTGAAGTGGTCGAGGTCGAAGACGATCAGGCTGATGGGCGAGCCGTCGAAGCGCGCCCGCCAGATCACGTTGTGCAGCGTCTCGTCGAAATGGCTGCGGTTGAAGATCCCGGTCAGACCGTCGTAGCGCATCAGGCGCTGGATCTCTTCGTGGTACGCGGCCTCGACGTTGCCACCGGACAGGTACTTGAGCAGCACCTTTCCGATGCCCACGCGGTCGCCATCGGCGAGCGGTTGCTCGCTGACCCGGTTTTCGTTGACGTAGGTGCCGTTGGTCGAGCGGAGGTCCTGTATGAAGTGCCGAGCCCCGTCCCAGCGCACGCGGGCGTGAAGCCGGCTGACGCTGTCGAGATCCAGCTGGAAGCCGCAGCCGACCCCGCGACCGATGTCCAGGGTCTCCTCCCCGAGCAGAACGCGGTGCCCCAGCCTCGGCCCCGCGATGACCACGAGAAAGGCTTGGCCAGGAGTGCTCTTGCGCCACGAGCGCGTGAAGTCACGGGTGACCGTGACTTCCACCGTGGTCTCGAACAGGTCGTCTCCAGCCACTTCGGGAAGGTGAACCGTATCACAGGAGGCGCCCACTCGTGCCAGGGCACCGATGTAGGCCCGTGTGCCCCTCGCCCGCGCGCACGGCGCGCGCCACCCCCCGACGCCCGACGAGGGGTGTCTCCGCCGTCGAGTTTGCCGTCAACAGCATGACCAACGGCAACCTCGCCTCGCGCCAGCACCCCCCTCTCCCCGCCGAGCTTGCCGTCAACGGCAAACTCGACGCGCGTGCTCGGCCGGAGGCACCGTTCAGGTCTGATCTCCAACCACCAGGGCCTCGAAGCGTGCCGCTCGGCCGGAGGCCGAGCCCCGGAATCACTTCATGGGTCTTGGCAAGAGAAGATCACGATCGGCAGCTGAGACGTGAGGGCGAATACCGGCCCGCGCCGGCGCCGCCTGTCTCAACCGTTGGAGGAGTGGCCAAGCGCAGCAGTCGCCCGCGGAGCGAGATCAAAACCCGGAGGCCGAGCCCCGAAATCACTTCATGGGTCTTGGCAAGAGAAGATCACGATCGGCAGCTGAGACGTGAGGGCGAATACCGGCCCGGGCCGGCGCCGCCTGTCTCAACCGGTTGGAGGACTGGCCAAGCGCAGCAGTCGTCCGCGGAGCGAGATCAAAACCCGGAGGCCGAGCCCCGGAATCACGTCATGGGTCTTGGCACGGTCAGATCACGATCGGCAAGAGAGACATGAGTGTGAACACCGGCCGGGACCGGCGCCGTTCGTCTCGACCTGGTGGAAGAGTCGCCCGGCGCCTCAGCCGCCCACGGAGTGAGAGCTAAATATCATAATACAAGAAATACTCCATCGGCGTCGGGTGTAGCCGAGAGAGCTTCAGGTCGTTCTCGCGCTTGTACTCGAGCCACATGCTGATCACGTCCTTGGTGAAGACGTCACCCTTC